>ERZ1673737.49-NODE-49-length-163999-cov-10.557941_pt1 | contig 163999 bp, 169 predicted proteins | sample MGYA00580211_ERZ1673737 | MGnify/ENA primary metagenome ERZ1673737 (study PRJEB41218, sample SAMN15661789) | gut metagenome | host: Homo sapiens | place: Canada: London | collected 2015-08-20/2019-03-30 | study: EMG produced TPA metagenomics assembly of... | reverse complement strand
GTCCCTGACCCTGATTTCTGGAGTCATTATTGCCGTCACGGAAACGTCCGCCTCCGTTCTGGCCGTCTCTTCTTGGTCCGCCCTGCTGGCTGCCCCGGTTCTGGCCGTCATTTCTGCGTCCCTGACCCTGATTTCTGGAGTCATTATTGCCGTCACGGAAACGTCCGCCTCCATTCTGGCCGTCTCTTCTTGGTCCTCCCTGCTGACCTGTACGGTTCTGACCGTCACGATTCTGTGTCTGACCATCCTGTCGATTATTCTGGCCGTCGTTTCTGCGTCCCTGCTGTCCTTCTGTTCGATTTTGTGATCCTCTTGTGCCGCGTCCGATACCTGTACGGCTGTTCTGCGGATGAAATACCTGTGTAATATTTTTCTTTTTAGCAGGTGCTTTCTTTTCTTCTGCTGCTTCTGCCTTTCCTTCCGGCTTCGTCTCTTTCTTTCCGAATTTATCTTCTACCATAGCCACCTGTTCCTCTTCTAATGAATTCATAGGGCTTTTTACCTGAATGCCCTTTTCTGTCAAATAGTTCAAAATTTCTTTATTTTCTTTGCCAAGCTTTTTGGCCAGTTCATGTATCCTGATTCTCGCCATCACATCTACCTCCATCATTTTCCACCGGTAAATATTTCCGGACGGCATTTGCAAGTCCTGTATCTGTGATCGCAAGTGATGCCCGAAATTCTTTACCCATAGCTGCACCTAATTCAGCTTTTGTACCATAAAGATAGAACGGCACCTTATAATATTCGCACATATTCCGGAACTTCTTCTTTGTATTGTCCGAAGATTCCGTGGATACGATAACCAGTGCTGCACAACCCGTTTTGACCGCTTTTTCCGTAGAAAATTCTCCGCTGGCCGTTTTTCCGGCTTTCTGTGCAAGACCGATCATAGAGAGCACTCTATTCTGACTCAATCTTTTCAATCTCCTTCTTCAGGCTGTCATATATCTCCGGCAAGATGCCGGTTTTCAGTGAACGCTCGATCCCGTGATTTCTGATCGCTTTTTCAAGGCATTCCCCGGATCTGCAAATATATGCACCTCTGCCGTTTTTCTTTCCTGTCGCATCCAGGATGATCCCTTCGCTTTCTGTTTTCAGGATGCGGATCATCTCCCGTTTGCTTTTCATTTCCTGACATCCCACGCATTTCCGCATGGGGATTTTTTTAACCTGACTCATGTTTTACTCCTGATCGCCTTCTTCATTCAGCATATCTTCCGTTTCTTTGTCAGAAGTTTCTTCGTATGCTTTTTCATAATCAAAAGTATCCTCATCTGCTGCTTCTGTATCAGCGTCTTCTTCGTAATCGCCCTGCATCAGATATTCATCCAGCTCGCCGGATTCTCTTACCTGTGTCTCACTCTTGATATCGATCTTGAATCCGGTCAGTTTTGCTGCCAGTCTTGCATTCTGTCCTTCTTTTCCGATTGCCAGAGACAGCTGATAATCTGGAACGATCACTTTTGCGGTCTTCTCATCGTCATCTGCGATAACAGAGATTACTTTTGCCGGACTTAATGCATTCTCGATCAGGATTGCCGGGTTTTCATCCCAGTTGATGATATCGATCTTTTCTCCTCGCAGTTCTTCTACGATCGTATTGACACGCACACCGTTCATGCCGACACATGCTCCGACCGGATCTACATCCGGATTGTTGGACCAGACTGCCATCTTTGTTCTGCTTCCGGCTTCTCTTGCAATACTCTTGATCTCTACAGTACCATCTTTTACTTCGGTTACTTCGGACTCAAACAGACGTTTTACCAGCTCCGGATGGGTACGTGATACAACAACTTTCGGTCCCTTCGGTGTGTCTTTTACTTCCAGAACGTAAAGCTTGATACGCTCGGTCGGGCGGAATACTTCACCTTTTACCATTTCATTTTCCATCAGGACGGTATCTACTTTACCAAGGTTTACGCTGACATTTCTGCCGACATAACGCTGAACAATACCGGTAATGATATCCTTTTCTTTCTGATAATATTCCTCAAAAAGTACTTTTCTTTCCTCTTCACGGATTTTCTGAAGGATCACGTTCTTGGCATTCATGGTAGCGATACGTCCGAATTCTTTGGATTTGATCTCTACGTTTACGATATCACCAAGCTCATATTTGGAGTTCAGCTGTTTTGCGTTTTCCAGGCTGATCTCCATGATCGGATCTTCTACTTTCTCTACAACCGTCTTTTCTGCGTGCACGTTGAACTCACAGGTTACCGGATCAATAAATACCTTTACATTGTCTGCTTTTCCAAAGTGGTTTTTACATGCCTGAAGCAGGGACTGTTCGATTGCTTCCAGAAGGGTATCCTTGCTGATGTTTTTTTCTTTCTCCAGTACATTTAATGCTTCCAACAACTCGCTATTCATTTTCTTTTATCCTCCTATTATGTTTAAAAATCAAACGCCAGTCTTACCAGTGCTGTCTCGGAACGCTGGAACGTCATTTCGTTGTCTTCTATCACTATGGTGAAGCTGTCTTTGTTGAATTCTTTTAAGATACCTGTGAATTCTTTCTGTTTGTCGATGGCACGGAAAGTGCGGACTTCGATCTCTTTTCCGATGCTTCTTTGGAAATCTTTGTCCTTTTTCAGCGGACGTCCAAGTCCCGGGGAACTCACTTCCAGAATGTAGGAATCTTCGATGTAGTCTTCTTCATCCAGTTTGTCACTCAACGCTCTGCTGATTACTTCGCAGTCATCTACTGCAATCCCGCCCGGTTTGTCAATATAGGCACGCAGATACCAGTTACCGGCCTCTTTTACGTATTCTACATCGACAAGCTCGAACCCGTGTGCATCCACAAGCGGCTGCAGCAGTTCTTCTGTCTTTGCTTCATAAGTCTCTCTTCTTGTCATTCGCTTCACCCTTTCTTATACAACAAGAATGAGTGGGCGAACTGCCCACTCACACTCTGGTAATCTTCTATCATCGCTCCAATTATAACACTACTGCTGTTAAAATGCAAGACTTTGTTGAAAATTTCTTATTATTTAATTTTTGCACTTTTTGTCTGTTTTTTATCAGGAAACCCTCGTTTTGACTGCTTTTGCATCTCGTTTGCTGATCCGCAGGCGATTTAAATGTACTTCTTTGTCTTTGTATATAGCGATGTCATCTCTGTTCGGTGTGAGCAGATGTACCTGCAAAAGCTGATCTTTCGCATTCATCTTCATACCGCGGACACCGATTGCCGCCTTCTTTTTGACCGGAACTTCTTCCAGCATAAAACGCAGGAAATAGCCATCTGTGCTTTGCAGGACAATCTGTTCTTCCTCACCAATCAGTAAAACTGCAATCAGTTTATCGCCATCCGTAAGTTTTGTGGATGCGATCGTCCGTTTGGAGACATCAAATTCCGTCCCCTCTACCTTTTTGATCATGCCCTGCTGCGTTGCAAACAACAGATTTGTGCTCTTGACCGCATTCAGGCCTTCGATGCGAAGAATTTCTTCTTCCGTGCTGGAATAATTGCAGAGATTGTCAAGCGGTGTACCTTTGTCACGGAAACGTCCATAAGGAAGATCTGCCACTTTCAGAAGATGCAGACGTCCGGTATCCGTAAAAATACAGAGCTTGTCGGTATTCAGGCAATGCACCACAAAGCGGTTTTCCGCATCTGCTGATTCTTTGTTCCGTTCATATACCGAAAGATCCACGCTTCTTGTATAGCCAAAGCGATCGATCAGAACCACCACTTCCGCTTCCTCCATCTTCTTCTCTTCAAAAACAGCTGCTTTTGCATTCTCAATGGAAGTTTTTCGTTCAGAAGCATATTCCTTTTTCAGACGATCCAGATCTTTCATGATCACTTTTGCCATAGAACGGTAGTTTGTCAGAATATCTTCGTAAGCAGCAATGTTTTTCAGGGTCTGGGCATGCTCCGCCTCCAGTGCCTCGATTTCCAGCCCGATCAGTTTGTAAAGACGCATATCCAGAATGGCATTTGCCTGATTCTCCGTAAAATGCAGTTTTGCCGCAGCTTTTTCAGATGCTTTGGTACGGAAACGGATTCCTTCTGTTATGCCTTCCACCAGACATTTTTTTACCTGATCGCGGTTTTTGCTGCCACGCAGGATCTCAATGATCAGGTCGATCACATCGCAGGCTTTGATCAGTCCTTCCTGGATCTCCTGTTTCGCTTTTTCTTTACCAAGAAGATTTTTATATTTTCTGGTTGCCAGTTCAAACTGAAAATCAATGTGATGTTCGATGATCGCTTTTAATCCCAGCGTTTCCGGCTTTCCGTTTGCCACGGCAAGCATATTGACACCGAACGTGTCCTCCAGTCTGGTCTTTTTGTAAAGCATATTGATGATATTCTGCGTATCTGCATTTTTCCTGAGCTCCAGAACGATCCTTATACCGTCTTTCGAGGACTGATTGGAGATATCGACGATATCTGTGGTGGTTTTGTTCTCTACCAGCCCTGCGATATCATTTAAAAATTTGCCGATATTTGCCCCCATCATGGTATATGGGATCTCTGTGATCACAATGCGTTCTTTTCCGCCTTTGAGCTTTTCAATCTCCACACGTCCACGCAGGCGGATCTTGCCTGTCCCTGTCTCGTAAACGGAAAGCAGATCGTCTTTGTTGATGACAATGCCGCCGGTCGGAAAATCCGGACCCTGAATATACTGCATCAGTTCTTCCGTCGTGATCTTATGATTTAAAATCGTTGCCTTGACGGCATCGATCACCTCGCCCAAATTGTGCGGCGGTGTGCTGGTCACCATACCAACGGCGATTCCTTCTGATCCATTTACGAGAAGATTCGGAAGCCGCACCGGAAGAACCTGAGGTTCTTTTTCTGTTTCATCAAAGTTTGGTCCAAAATCCACCACATCTTTGTCCAGATCCGAGAGAAATGCATCCTGAGTCACTTTCTGCAGGCGTGCCTCTGTATATCGCATCGCCGCTGCACCGTCACCCTCGATCGAGCCAAAATTTCCGTGACCGTCCACCAGAGGCAGTCCTTTTTTAAAGCCCTGTGCCATCACAACCAGAGACTCATAGATCGAGCTGTCGCCATGCGGATGATATTTACCCATCGTATCTCCGACAATACGGGCACATTTACGATAAGGGCGGTCATAGCGAATGCCCAGTTCATACATATCATAAAGTGTTCGTCTCTGTACCGGTTTCAGTCCGTCACGCACATCCGGCAGTGCCCTTGAGACAATGACACTCATTGCATAATCAATATATGATTTTTGCATCAGCTCCGAATACTCTGTCCGGATGATCTGTTCCTGTTCTCTATCCATGTCGTAACTTTCTCCTTATTTCAATCCTGTTCTTGTGATTCTGCCATCAGATGCTTCGTCTGTTCGAAGCGATTCTATATTCTGTTTCGTTCTATATATCCAGTTCTGCATCCTGAGCATGTTCATAAATAAATGCCTTTCTTGGTGGAACATCGCTTCCCATCAGCATTTCCGTCACATCCGAAGCCATACGTGCATCTTCGATCTCCACCCTTTTCAGAATACGTGTTTCCGGATTCAGTGTGGTCTCCCAGAGCTGCTCGGCATCCATCTCGCCAAGACCTTTGTAACGCTGCAGCGTGAAATTGCCTTTATGTGTTTTGCGGTAACGCTCCAGTGCTTTATCGTCGTACAGATACTCTTCTTCTCCTCTTGAAGGCATCGCTTTGTAAAGCGGCGGCATTGCAATATATACATGTCCTTCATAGATCAGATCCGGCATAAAACGATAAAACAGCGTCAGAAGCAGGGTTGAGATATGAGCACCGTCCACGTCGGCATCTGCCATGATCACGATCTTATCGTAACGGAGTTTTGTGATATCAAAATCATTACCGTATCCTTCTGAGAATCCACAGCCAAATGCATTGATCATTGTTTTGATCTCGGCATTAGCAAGAACCTTATCAATACTTGCTTTTTCGACATTCAAAATCTTACCGCGAATCGGCAGGATCGCCTGGAAATTACGGTTTCTTGCCGTTTTTGCAGATCCCCCCGCAGAATCTCCCTCCACGATAAAAATTTCGCATTTTGAAGCATCGCGGCTTTCACAGTTTGCCAGCTTTCCGTTGGAATCAAAAGAATATTTCTGCTTTGTAAGCATGTTTGTTTTTGCTTTTTCTTCTGTTTTGCGGATCTTAGCTGCTTTTTCCGCACAGGAGAGCACGCTCTTTAATACTTCCAGATTTCGGTCAAAATAGCGGACCACCTCATCTCCTACCACCTTCGCCGTTGCTTTTGAGGCATCCTGGTTATCCAGCTTGGTCTTTGTCTGACCTTCAAATCGCGGAGCCGGATGTTTTATAGAAACAACCGCCGTCATACCGTTTCGGATATCTGCTCCGGTAAAGTTGGCATCCTTTTCTTTTAAAATCCCAAGCTCTCTTGCGTAAGTGTTCATCACCGTGGTAAACACGGTTTTGAAACCGGTCAGGTGCGTGCCGCCTTCTGCATTGTAAATATTATTGCAGAAACCAAGTACGTTTTCATGGAATTCATTGACATACTGAAACGCACATTCTACATGAATGCCATCCGCCTCTCCACACAGATAAACCGGCTCGTGGATCGTTTCCTTTTTCTTATTTAAATCCCGGATATAGCCGACGATACCGTCCGGCTCATGAAACGTGACCGTCTCTTTCTCTTCATCCCGCAGATCCTTGAATACGATCGTAAGATTTGGATTCAGATAAGCAGTTTCGTGCAGCCTGCTCTTTACTTCTGCTGCCGAAAAACGAGTCTTTTCAAAAATCTCCGCATCTGGAAGAAAACGAATCCAGGTTCCTGTTTCTCTGGTCTTTGCAATAACCGGGAGCAAACCGTTTTCCAGTTCGACCGTCGGAATCCCTCTCTCGTAACGGTCATAGTGCACGCAACCTTCACGGCTTACTTTTATTTCCAGCCATTCGGACAAGGCATTTACAACGGAAGATCCGACACCATGCAGACCGCCGCTTGTCTTATAGACCGAATTATCAAACTTACCGCCTGCATGCAGCGTCGTGAAAACGAGACGTTCTGCCGACATGCCTTTTTCGTGCATGCCCACCGGAATACCACGTCCATTGTCTTTGATGGTTGCAGAGCCGTCTTTTTCCAGTGTCACTTCAATGCGGTCACAGAAACCAGCCAGATGTTCATCCACCGAGTTATCTACGATTTCATATATTAAATGATTCAAACCCTTTCTGGAAACGCTGCCAATATACATCCCAGGACGCTTCCTGACAGCCTCCAGACCTTCCAGTACCGAAATACTGCTGGCATCATAGGTGCTTTTTTTTGCCATATTTTCCTCCTTGCTCAAAAACATGCTTGTTCTTATCACACCCCAAAACAAATGTTCTCTTATGGGGCAAAGAAAAAAGCTGCTTTGTTTTCTAACAAAACAGCCTTCTTAGCAGTTCCAAGGGGAATCGAACCCCTGTTTTCGCCGTGAGAGGGCGACGTCTTAACCGCTTGACCATGGAACCTTATCTTTTGTTTTTTGTCTTGCCTCAAGACTCCTTAATAATATACCATGTTTCAGGAAATGTCAACACCTTTTTTTAATTTTTTTAAACTTTTTTATTTTTTGGAATTTTCACGTTTTTTCTGCATGATACAATAATTCCAAAGATTCCAAAATCAAACATACAGAAGCATTCCTGTGCTGTCTTTTTAAGATACCAAAATGGTAAAGAAAAAGGAACGATACCGAAGTACCGCCCCTCTTCTTTCATTTAATTATAAGTTTTCCATGCTTTGAAAATCTTATTTTTTAATTTTAACTCTTTTTGCTTTGCTCATTGCACTGATCAGTTTTCCTTTGATCGTTGCAATCTTGTAGTAATAAGTCTTACCTGCCTTCAGACCCTTCTTGTTTGTAACAGAAGTTGCGTTCTTTCTGGTAGTAGCTACTTTTTTGTAACCGCTGTTCTTCTTGGTAGAACGATATACAACAACCTTTGCACCTTTTACTTTCTTCCAGCTCAGTTTTGCGTTCTTAGATCCTGCTGTTGCTTTCTGGATCTTCGGAGCTTTTGCAAGTTTCACTGCTACAGCTGCACCGGCTTTGCTTACAGCCTTGCCGTCTTTGGAAACTGCTACTGCGTAGTAAGAAGCACCTTTTACTGCTTTCTTATCTTTCACGGTAGTCTTTCCGGCTGCGGTTGTACCAACCTTGGTTGCCTTGCCCTTTACTACACGGTATACATCGTAAGATGCTGCATCTTTTACTGCTTCTACCGTTACATTTACAACAACACCTGTTTTGGTAACTTTTGCTTTTGCTGCTTTTACCTTCGGTGCATCCAGAGCAACTGCAGGAGTCTCTGCCTTCTTCAGGGCTGCCTGTGCATTTCTAAGTGCCAGTGTCAGGCTTTCCAGGGTTGCTTTATCTGCATCTGCCGGGGCATTTTTCAGTGCCTTGTAAGCTGCATCAAATGCTTTCCAGCTTGCTTCTTCATAATCTTTCTGTCCTGCATCTGCAATCGCCGCTGCGTCTTTCAGTGTGTTGGCTGCGTTTTCTTTTGCCGCATTCAGATCTGCCTCTTCCTGGGACACCAGAGCATCTTTTGCATCATTCAGATCTTTGATTGCCTGTTCAAGTTCTGCTACGGTTACTCCGTCTTTGCCCGGAAGATCTTTCACTGCTTTATATACTGTCACTGCATTATTATAAGATGCCACTGTATATTTGTTACCATTTGCCATCAGATCATCATAAACAGCTGTCAGCAGACTGTTCAGTTCTTCTTTCTTAGCAGCAACTTTGGTCTTCAGACCTTTCTTCGCATCATCGATCGCTTTGACTGCGTCTTTAATTTCGGTCTTGGATGCATCTGTCTTGTCTTTCAGTGTATTTGCTTTTGCAAGAGCATTCTTCAGCGGTGCATAGCTTTCTTCTGTATAATCAGCTTCCACAATATCTTTGACAGAATCAATTGCTGTTTTCAGTTCTGCTTTGTCTTCTGCGGATGCTTTGTTTGTTGTAACCGTCAGTGTGATCTCTTTTGTGCTTGTCTTGGTTGCATCAGATGCCAGAGTTGCCGTTACTTTTACTTTTGCTGTACCTGCTGCTGTCACTGTCACTGCATTGTCTTCTACAGTTGCACCTGTTGTACCTGCGTCTGTTACTGTGTAGGTATAGTTTACAGTTCCGTCATGTCCTTCTACCTTGCAGTCACCGGTTACCTGTGCTTTTGCACTCAGTGTTACGGTCTTGCTGTCTTCTACGCCAAGAGCAATCGTCTGATCTGCAACACCTGTGATCTCGCCAACTACACAGGAGCAAACAATTTTTGCAGTTCTCGGGAATTCCTTGGTAACAGTCATGGTTTTTCCGTCTGCTGAAATCGTAACGGTTGCACCGTCTACGCTTGGTTTGCTGATGTCAGTAAATTTGAATCCGGAAGGAGCCGTGTATACGGTTGTTGCCGTGTATACAGTCTCTCCTGCAAACTTGGCATCTTTTTCAAGAGCAGTACCGTTTGCTGACCATGTTGTCACTGCTGTGTATGGAATTGCAGAAATATCAGCATCTGGTGCCACCTTTTCCAGAGCGGCCTTGATCTCATCATAAGATTTTGTCAGACCTTCTGAATAATCGGTGCCTTTGTAAAGTTTGATATCTGCAATCTTACCATCTACCTGATCCAGTGTGGAGTATTTAACACCGTTTCCATCTGCCTCGTGGTTTGTACTCTTTTCAGTATTGTATCCGATTGTAAAGATACTGGATGCATAAGATTTAAATACAACCTGGTATCCATCTGATGCATTTACTCTTCCCGGTGTAGCTTCACCAGCTTTTCCATCTACATAAAGCTGCATATTTGTTCCGGTATATACCAGTGCGATATCATGCCACTCTCCCCAGAAGGTATCGGCATCATATTTATACTGTACCTCCGGCCATTTATCTTGTGCATCGCAGCAGTACAGGATCACGCGGTCATTTGCACCGTCTACCTGGATACCATACTGAGAATCCATCTTACCAAGGATATTTACAACTTCATCAGTTTTATTGTTCAGTTTTACTTTTGTGCGAAGAACCATCGGTGTATCGCCAGATACATCAAATTTATCATTGTTTGCTCCGTTGTTCGGTGCAGTCAGTCTTCCCTGGAATGCCAATACGCCGCCATCTTTAACGACCGTTGTCGGAACGTCATCTTTCACTTCCAGTGTAGCCGGTTTCGCAGACTGGTCTTCCATTGCAACATAGCTTGGTACTACTGCGGTTTCTCCGGCTACCGGTGCTGTATAAGAAAGCCTCGGTGCTGTGATCACAGAATCTTCGGTAACTGGCGGAGCCGGTGTTTCAGCTTTTTTCAGTGCTTTGATCGCATTTACCAGTGTATCTGCGATTGTCTGAACATCCTCATCTTTTGTCTCATCGGTAACAGCGTTTGCTGCATCCCAGGCTTCTTTGAATGTCTTGTAAGAATCCTCGGTATATTTATCAGCAGATTCTACTTTTTCTGCATCTGCAAGTGCTGCTGCCAGAGCTTTGCGTGCTTCTGATTCTACAGGAACTGCATCTTTTTCACCGATCACGCCGAATTCTGCTGCGTTAATGAACATATTCGCCTCAGCACCGGCTGTCTTGATAACTTCAACTTTTACATCTGTGACATTTGCGTATTCTGTGCCAAATTCTAATGTTTTCTCAACAAAATTCTGATCTGCACCTTCTGCATCTTTCTTTACATAAGTCCATGCAGCATCACCTTCTACCGTTCCAGCCAGAGTCCAGTTTGCACCATTATCTGTGGATACAAAAACTTTGCATTCAGAAATTGCACCATTTGCAATATTTCCTTCTTTATCATAATGATTTCTCGGTATGTAAGTAAATGCTTTCACCTTTGTGGCTTTTGCCAGCGTGATGGTATAAGTGTTATTGCCGGTCAATTTTGTTGCAGCTCCACTTTCATCCGTCTCATATTCTGCTTTTGGTGCAGATGCATTTTTCCAGTTTGTATGCCAAAATGTAGTTTCATTTCCATCCAGTGCCTTATCAACTGTTCCCTGTCCTGCACCTTCGCCGGTCGGCTCTTCACTGTCAGCCTTACCAGTCAGCCCTTCCAGTTTTCCGTACTCTTTATCTGATGGTTTTGTTGTCTCTGCCGGTACGCTGAAAGCCAGAGTCAGAGTCATGGTTTTTCCTTTCTCTGATATAACTACATCCGATGTATTTACAGCAACTTCTTTCTCTCCAACCTGGATTTTCTCCGGAATACTAGTTTCATCAAATATATTTCCTTCTTCTGCTTTCAGAGCGATTGTTAAAGTATAATTCTGTCCGGCTTCAAATTTTGTTACAGAATTTCCATCTTTATTTGTCCATTTTGAAGTAGCAGCATATCCGAATCCATCTGTCTGTGCATCTTTCGGTTCAGCGTCTTTAACAGGTGCTGTTACCGTAATCTCAGGTTTTGAAAGTACGGAATCCCCACCTATTTCAGCCCCTTTGAATGTATAACTCAGAGTCATGGTTTTTCCGCTGTCCTTTACTTCTGCGGTCACTTCAAGATCTTCTTCGCCAACTTTGATGGTGGACGGTTTGCTTTCGTCTGTGAATTTATAACCTTCAGCTGCTGTCAGAGTAGCTGTCAGGGTATAATCTTTTCCGTCTTCAAATTCTGTTACTGTGTTGCCATCAGAATTTGTCCATGCAGTTGCAACGGTGTATCCTTTCGGATCAGCCGCAGTTACGTCAGCAGGTTTCTCCCCTGTTACAGGTGCGACTGCTGTAAGTACAGGTTTACTGATGACTTTATCTTCTGCAACAACTTCTTCTGCTTTATAAATATCAATCGCTGCGGCATTAATATAGGCATCTGTCTGATCGCCTGCTGAATGTTTTACTTCGATACGGATATGTTTTGCTGTTTCCGGCGAGAATGTCACATTTTTTTCATCAGAATTATTCTCCCAATCTGCTGTTGCCACCTGCTTCCAGTCTGTGATCGCAGAAACGTCATTAACATCTGCATTGGAGATATAAATATTGGCAGCGGTAATTCTTCCGTTTGCAACACCATTTCCTGATCCCTGACGAGGCAGATAAGCAATCTTTCCGATCGTTTCAGAGCCTGCAAGGTTGATATACAGATTGTTTCTGGAAATCAGTTCAGTCGGAGTAGTCATCGTTCCAGGACGTACTATTTCAGTAAATCCTTCATCTGCGGCAACTGTTCCGCCGTTTCCGCCCCAGCTTGAATGGTATCCTGTAGCTTCATTGTTATCCACAAGATTCTTCAATGCTGCATCGCCCTGGGAGGAACACTCTGCTTTTGCCAAAATATTGCCACTGTCTATTTTTGTACTGTCATCCCTGTATACATAAAGTTCTTTGCCGGAAATAAAAGTATTGTTCGGATCACCTGCAGTGTTCAGTACTTCTATCTTAATTTCTTTCACATCACTTATTGCATCTGTAAATTCTATCGTTGCTTTACTTTCTGTAAAACTCAACGTATATGGATCTTCCTGTACTTTCTTGAATTCTGCATTTTCGGCTGATGTCTTATAATAAATATTGCATTTTGTAATCGTACCATTATTGCCTGCACCATTTGAAACATATTCCAATTTTTTGACAGTTGATGCTTCAGTCAAAGTCAAGGTGATATTGTTGTTCGAATTCATGATAACTTCGCCGCCCTGCTTGACTGGCTGCTTATCGCCTTCCCATGCTGAATGCCAGTATTCGTCTGAGTTTCCATTTAATACAGAAGCCATTGTATTTGTTCCATCAGCACAATCTGCTGAAGCTGTCAGACCCTCTGTAAGTTTCGTATAATTGTAATTTTTTGTTTCTGCTTCTTCTGAAGCTGCAAGAGCACTCAATGCTCCAAGTCCGGATACCGGTGCACTTGTCACAACCATAGTACCTACCAGTAATCCTGCTAAAACCTGTTTGAATTTCATACGTTTTTACCTTTTCCTTTCATAAATATTTATGGCAGACATCTGTATCGCTGTCTGCTTCTCCCTGTGGTAACTGCTGTTACTGCACTGTGAAACATCTCATGCTGTTCCACTCTTATTTTATTCCAAGGCTTCTTCGCCTCAAAACTAGGTATAGTATACTATACTTTTTATTCTATTTCAAGTCTTTTTGTAACTTATCACCAGTTTTATCACCAATATTGCGTTTCTGTTTTATTATTTGTGCTGCTTTTTTAATTATTTTCTGTTATTTCCTGCATTTTTCGTGCATATCAAAACCATTTTTTTGAGAATTCTTTTGCTGCACAGGTATATCAAAAGCAGGTGTATCTGCTTTATACCGCTGATACACCTGCCTGTTTTTTAAATCATATACTATATGCCGGATATCACACCAGTTTGACGTAAATTACTCAATCGGATCTGTTTCAATGATAAATTTCACATTGCTGTCCACACCGGATGCTTTTCCACTGAAAGTATCATATGTGCACTCATCAGAGCTGAGTGCTTTGATGCGGTCGATCACCGTGAGCAGATCATCTTCTACGGTTTCTTTGAGTTTCTTGGTGCCTTTTTCTTCGAATTCAGAAGTTCCGTCTGCCAGTTCTTTTGCTCCGTCTGCCAGCTGGCTGATACCATCTGCTACCTGTCCGCTTGCGGTCTGAAGGGTACCGGCTCCTGTGAAGAGCTCATCTACGCCGGAAAGCAAGGTTGCAGAACCATCTGTCAGAGTTGCATTATTAGATACCAGGGTAGATGCTCCTACTGAAAGCTGCGTGGAAAGCTGAGATACACCGCTTGCCAGCTGTTTGGTTCCTTTCTGCAGTGTCTTGACTCCTGCATTCAGTACCGGTGCATTCTGTTTCAGTTCTTTTGCTCCGGATGTAAGCTGATCGTTGTATGAGCCAAGTGAATCGAATCCGCTCAGCAGACTTGCGATTCCGGCTCCCGCACTCGGAAGAGATGCAGTCTGTGTTTTCAGAGTCTTTACATTTCCGGCAAGTGTATCGATTGCAGCATCCAGTCCCTGCATGCCTGTATTCAGTACTTTGACACTGGTTGTCAGCTGTGTCATCGGTGCTTCCGGAATGCTCACACCGGAAAGTGTTGCCAGTTTTGTCTGCATGCCATCCAGTTTTGTGCTCATCTGTCCAGCTGCACTCTGAAGGGTCTCAAGGCTGGTCTTCATATTCTGAAGTGTTGCAGTCAGTGATGCCGTGTCGATACCCGGCATGCTGATTTCGACATCCGGTGCCGTTACCTGATCTACCGCTGTCACGCCAGTAGTATCTGCAGATACGGTGGTATCCACTTTGGATACGCTCGGCAGATTTGATTTTGCAGCGGTCAGAGAATTTACCAGATCTGTATTGCCGGCTGCCTGTGCTGCTGCAATCGCTGTATCAAGAGCGGCTCTTGCACTCTCAATCTGACCATTCGCCGTGTCAATCTGACCATTTGCCGCTGCCACCTGGCTGTTTGCACTTTCAACTGCAGAATTCACAGAGGATTTTGCTGCATCGAGTTTGCTGTTGCGGTCTGCAATCTGTGCATTGACATTCTGAACGGATGTGCCCATTGCTGTTGCGATCGCAGTCTGTGCCTGTGTCTGTAAAGTAGTAAGGGCAGTGCTGATTGTCTGAAGCTGTGCTGCCAGTGACTGTCCGTCTGCCATCAGCTGTGCTGCCGGTGCTTTGATGGAGCTGTCTACTGCACCTGAAAGTTCTTTGCCCTCTGTAATCAGTTCACTTCCTGTCTGAGCAAGTCCGTTAACCTGTGATGCCAGTCCGGACAGACTTTCAAGAGAACTCTCAAGCTGTGCCGTTCCGGCTGCCAGAGCAGAAGAAGCCGCCTTGAGATCTTCCTGTGTACTGCCTTCTCCGTCCATTGCGGCATACATCTGATCGATCGCTGTGCTCACCTGTGAAAGACCTGTTGTCAACGGTTTCAGTGCTTTTGCACCGTCTGCCAGTTTCTTTTCACCTGCAATGTAAGAAGTCACACCGTCTGCCAGTGTGGAGGTTCCTTTTGTATAGGTCTGTACACCGGATACGATGCTGTTTACACCATTTTTGTATTCTGTTACTTTTCCGGTCATAACACCCTTGCTTCCGAGATATTTCTGGATACCCTGATTCAGCTGTTCTGCACCCTGTGTATACGCGTTGATTCCGCTGTCCAGCTGTTTTGCACCGCCGTTCAACTGATCGATACCATCCTTTAAGGTCTGGATTCCGTCATCAAACTCTCCGTATTTCTCATTCAGAGTATCTGCACCGTCAGACAGCTCTTTGGAACCATCAACCAGTTTCAGTGCAGCATCCTCGAGATCATCCAGGGCATCTGTCAGCTCATCGGTATCCGAGATGCTGTCCACATCCAGCTGTTTTAAAATGTCTGTCATTGCTACGGTGAAGGTGGAGTCCATCTCGAAATCCGTTACATCCGCTGTAATCTCCAGACTCTCCGGAAGTGTGATATCTTTTTCCTGATCTTTGGAAAGGTTCAGGCTTTCTTTTAAACCTGGCATTGCCACACCGATCACAATATTTCTGCTTCCATCGGATACCACTTTTCCATTGTCGATCACAATGTTGGAGAAATGTTCATCCGGAAGGATCATTCCGGTCACCATAACAAATGGATTATAAATATTTTCTGTCTTGCCGTCGATTTTTGTTGTTGTTTTTGCTTTGTTTTCATAATTTACCTGAATCTTCAGCTTTCCGCTCTTGCCGACCAGATCATTTGGATCTGTTTCTACACCATCCAGAAAATATTTAAGCTTTACAGATACCGGAAGTTCTTTGCTTGTAGTACCCTGATAATAAATATCGGAACCGTCTGCCTGCCAGCTCATGGAGTCACCGCTTCCGGTGTAAGTTTCATCGCCCTTTACATTCTCGATATCCTGCAGATCGGATTTGTCTTTTATCGTACTGTCACCATTGCTGTTTTTCAACCAATTTGATACGGTAACGTCTGTCGTATTTCCAGATGCATCCGCATTGACATAAACGGTTTCTTCTTTTGATACATCTGCGGCAGCTGCACTTACCGGCACGCCACCCATTACAGCAGCCATTCCCACTGCAATTCCTCTATAAACAACTTTTTTTGTATTTACATTTTTTCTGATTTTTTTTGCCATGATCTATTACCTCCTGCTGCCGCCTCTTCTGCGACATTTTCTAAGCCAGCTCCTCTTTTCACGTGACATTATATGCTTTGCGGCTTTTATATTTCATTAGTCACTATTGAGATGATGTATAATTTTTCGACACATTTACGGAAGTGTACAATTTTTTTACATCGCCGCTTCCTTTGCCTATTTTTCTTCTTTCTAAGAAGTAGTATAGTAGAAAGAAGTTAAGAATACTATAGGGTTTGTTTGTGTTTTTTTCTCATAAATAAAAAAGAAGGTGATATTTTGAATACACAGGACGTAACACGCTCCGTTATCCGTCTGGAACTTGTAAGAGCTTTTCGCGGTATGGAAAGTAATCCGAAACGAACGCTCCGCAAACTGGCAGATCTCGGAAAAGTATGTGCCAGAGGATCGGTGCAAAAAGAAATATTCGGCATTTTTCAGCAGTGTCTCAGATATAAAGACAGTCCTTATTTTTCTGTTATGCAGAATCTCGTCAGAAATGTATCGGTAGAAAATCTGACTACTTTCGGTATGAACCTCGGTTACAACAGCTGGACGGACGGTGCAAAAAAAATCCGTGCAAAAAGGGATAATGAAGGCATCTTAACTTCCTGGATCCAGATACTGGATCTCTCAAAGAGCGAATGGACAGCTGAAAACCTCAATGCTTTTATTGATTTTTGGAAAACATATGGTGTCTGCACTTATGCTTTCCTTCCATCTGCCTCCTTTTCAGAGAACACGTTTCTGCCGGAGGTATTTCAAAAGCAGAATGACTGTGCATTCTTATGGTTTCTTCCGGATGTGGATTCTTTCTGTATCAATATGGATGATTATAAAGATGTGCAGAATGTAATGCCAATCTTCAAAATGGAAGCTTTAATGGAATCTGAAATCCATCAGATATTAAGTGCCCACAAAAAACTTTATGGCGTTTATCAGCTATATAATGAACAGAATATCCGGGAATGCATTTCACGGAAAAGTCTGGGGCTTCTGTCTTCTCTTGGCACACCATTTCTGTTTTTTTTATCAGAAGACAGAAAAAGCGACACCAGCAGTGCCGCTTCCAGATTTGCCGTGGATACCCGCATGAAGCAGGCATATCCGTTTTTAGCTGTTGATTTTTATTCTGATATCACACGGATCAATGAGATTATTTCAGGTGATCCGCTCCCGATTCATATCACAGAACGGATGAATCGGCTGATTTCTTCTGTTTAACTTCCAGAATCTTTTTCGCCCCCAGGGAAATTGTCTCATCCAGCTGTCGGACAAATTCTCTGGGCTGCATAATATTCTCATCCATTATCCAGCGGATAATCGCCATCAAAAAAGCATCTCCGAAAAACCGCAGAAAAAAAGCTTCTTCTTTTCCGGCACCCATGATCTGATCCGCAAGATACTTCAGATATGGATCCATCACTTCTGAAAAATATTCCTGGAAAGAATTCTGTCCTTCCATCTTCAATGCCACACGGTAAAAATCTCTTTCCTGATATAGATAATCGCAGATATCTTCCAGAAGCTGCAATGCATCTTTATATTCCTCCAGATGGATATTGCTCACAAATTCTGTATAAAAGATCCAGTTGATCAGATCGTACTTGTCTTTGAAATGATAATAAAAACTGTTGCGATTCATACCGCATGCTCCGCATATATCGGAAATGCTGATCTTGGAAAGCTTTTTTTCTTTCATCAGAGCTTTCATCGCCGCTGCCATCGCATTCCTTGTGATATTGGAATCTGCCATTTTCTCACCTCATAAACACACTTTTCCTGTATCTTATACCATCCTTCCAAAAGGTGCAAGCAACTTTTTTCCATTTTATTGCATTTTTTTCACTTTTCTTCTATACTGAATGAAACAAAACAGTATCTGTAATATCGGGCACAGGTCGAAGGACTTCCTGCCAAAATCGTAAGAATGTAACTGAAATTGGAAAGGATTATATATGAAAAAATATCATTTATTTTTGCCTCTTCTTGGCATCCTGCTGCTGGTTTCCGGCGGATGCAGCAAACGAAAGGAACCGAAACCTCTGATCACGGAGGCTCCTGCAGTGGAAACAGAAATCGGAGGCTATATAACAGAAACTGAAAGCAGCACGCCGGAATCACAGTCCGTATCCGGTACGATCCGCTTGCCGATCCAAGAACCGGAACACCAAAAAGAATCCAGCACAGAATCCGAAGTTGTTTCTGCATCTATTTATATAGGAAGCAATGGAAGTTTCCGTGCTTATCCCTATGCCGGCGGAGATATTGTCACGCCGGAATCTCTGATCGCTGCAATGGCTGATCTGACCGGATGGAATCTGGATCTTGCCGAATTTGTCACCGGAGAAAATGAGAACAGCCTCACAGTCTGTTTTGCCAGATCCTGCTCTCTTTTTACTGGCACTGCATCCGCTGAAAAGGAAGCATTTCCCATCTACAGCAAGGATCAGCTTTATCGTCAGATTCTTGACAGTATCTGCTATACCTTACAGGTGAATTTTTCACAGGATCAGGATCTGTCCATCTATTATTGTACCGTCGATAAAAACGGAGAAAAAATCCCCATCGAACTGGAAGATCTTGGCATCACTGTTCCTTCCGGAGAACCTTACCAGCACTTCCCTTCTTTTTAGGATCTGTCTGCATTTCACACAATTTTCAAACAAAAAACACAATTTCATCTCATATCAAACACACAATCCTTATAAAATATTGAAAAGATTGAAAATCAGGGCGTTTTTGCCCTGATTTATAAGATCATATGTTATTTATTTAAGGAGGATATTGTTTTGATTGAAGTCAGACATTTAACCAAACGCTACGGTGACACGCTCGCTGTAGACGATTTGAATTTCACGATTGAAAAAGGCCGTATTTATGGATTCTTAGGTCCAAACGGTGCCGGCAAATCCACCACAATGAATATCATAACCGGTTATCTCGCTTCCACCGACGGAAGTGTTACGATCAACGGACATGACATTCTGGAAGACGCAGAAGCCGCAAAAAAGAACATCGGTTATCTGCCGGAACTGCCGCCGCTTTATTTTGATATGACGGTAAAAGAATATCTTGCATTTGCCGCCGAGCTGAAAAAAATCCCAAAAGCGGAACGGAAAAATCAGATAACCAGAGTATGTGCAACCACAAAACTGGATGCCGTACAGAACCGTCTGATCAAAAATCTTTCCAAAGGTTACCGTCAGAGAGTAGGACTTGCACAGGCATTGCTCGGATCACCGGAAATCCTGATCCTGGATGAGCCTACGGTTGGTCTGGATCCAAAACAGATCCTGGAGATCCGTGATCTGATCAAAGAACTCGGAAAAGAACATACGGTTATCTTAAGTTCCCACATTCTTTCGGAAATCAGTGCTGTCTGCGACTACGTCCTGATCCTTTCACACGGAAAACTGGTAGCCAGCGACACTCTGGAAAATCTTACTTCACTGATGCAGGGACAAAATAGTCTGATCGTAACGGTGAAATCTTCCAAAGAACAGCTGAAAGAAATTCTGCGAGGCATCACAGCCGTGAAAGAATTTCACTTTATGGGCGACTGCGAAGAAGAACATTGTGTAAAAGCAGAGATTAAAACCGATCCTTCTTCCGATATCCGGGAACTGCTTTTCTATCAGCTGGCAGAAAAGAATCTTCCGATCCTTGCCATGCAGCTTGTGAGACTGTCACTGGAAGATATCTTCCTCGAACTGACTGCCGATGATCAGGCAGCAAAAAAAGTGATTACCGGTACACCATCTTCCCCTACAGAAAATGCGGACGATACCGATACCGACACGACAGAATCGGATACAGAGAAAGGAGACAACGAAAATGCTGTGCATATGTAAAAGAGAAATCCGAAGTTTTTTTCATTCTATGATAGGATGGGTGTTCGGTGCATTCCTGCTTCTGATGGCGGGTATTTATTTTACTGCCTATAACCTGAATTATGGCTATCCACTGTTCAGTTATACGCTCTCTTCCATCACCTTTCTGTTTCTGATCGTGTCACCGATCCTTGCCATGCGAACGCTTGCAGAGGAACGCAAACAGAAGACGGACCAGCTGCTTCTCACTGCACCGGTGACGGTATGGCAGATTGTGCTTGGAAAATACCTGGCACTGATCGTCACTTTTCTTCTTCCGGTCGTGATCCTGTGTTTCTATCCGCTGATCATGGCACAGTACGGAAGCATTGCTTTTGCATCTACTTACGTGGCACTGCTTGGTTTTTTTCTGCTTGGATGTACCTGCCTGGCTGTGGGACTGTTCTTCTCGTCTCTTACGGAAAGCCAGATTCTTGCCGCAGTCGGAACCTTCGCTTTTCTGCTGGTATGTTATCTGATGGATGGAATCAGCGGATTTTTCCCGGAAACTGCCGGTGCTTCCTTTTTTGCACTTGTTGTCATTGTTCTGCTTATAGGTTTGCTGATTTATCATACCACACAGAACATCCTGCTTCCGCTTGTGATTTGTGTCATCGGTGAAGGTGTCCTTGCCGTTCTTTATTTTGTGAAACAAAGCATGTTCGAAGGCATCATCCAGAAAATACTGAATCTTTTCAATATGTCCAGTCACTTCAGCAATTTTACGAATAGTATTCTTGATCTTACCGGTGTTGTCTACTATCTTTCCTTTATTGGAATTATGCTGTTTCTGACGGTTCAGAGCATTCAGAAAAGACGTTGGAATTAGGAGGTTGTCGCCATGAACATCAATTTAAAATCAAAAAAGCCGGCTAATATGCTGCGGCCAAAAAACAAAAAACTTTTAAAGAAGGGATCTTACAGCCTTGCTTTTACGGTTGTCATCCTTGCGATCGCCGTCTTTCTGAATCTTCTGATCGGTGAGCTTCCTTCCTCTGCAACGAAAATAGATGTCAGTGAAAATAAACTTTACAGTATCGGTGACGAGACAAAGAACGTTGCTTCTTCTCTGACAGAAGATGTTACCCTTTATCTTCTTGCAGAAGACGGAAGTGAGGATGCTACATTAAACGAACTTCTGACACGTTATGCAGATCTCTCTTCTCACATTAAATATGAGAAAAAGGACCCGGTTCTGAATCCAAGCTTTGCTTCTTCCTATACCGACGAAGATCTTGCTTCCAACAGTGTGATCGTTGTCAGTGACAAACGAAGCAAGGTGATCCCTTACAGTGATCTGTATGAAAGCAGTGTCAATTACCAGACTTACTCTATGGAAACAACTGCATTTGACGGTGAAGGTCAGGTCACCAGTGCGATCGCCTATGTCACAACAGAGGATCTTCCGATCCTATATACATTAACAGGACATGAAGAAAATGATCTTGATTCCTCCATGCAGTCTGCTATCGAAAAAGAAAATATCGAAGTTCAGGAACTGAATCTTCTCACAGCCGGAACGGTTCCGGAAGACGCCTCCTGCCTGATGATCAATGCTCCGCAGAAAGATTTCTCCGACGATGAGACCAGTGCCATTCTGACCTACCTGCAAAATGGCGGTCATGCTTTTCTGGTATCCGGATATACCACAACGGAAATGCCGAATTATCATTCTATTCTGGAACAGTATGGCGTTTCTATTGAAAAAGGCATTGTTCTGGAAGGTGACAACAATCATTATGTTTCCGGAAATCCTCTTTATCTGGTGCCGGAGATCCAGTCCTGCGATGCTACCGGAAGCCTTTCCGGCTCAAACAGCTATGTGCTGATGCCGATCGGTCAGAGTATCAAAACACTGGACAGCAAATCCGATGACATCACAGTAACCGATATGCTGACTTCTACCAGTTCTGCATATTTAAAAGCAGATCTGGAAAATATGGAGAGCCTTTCCAAAGAAGAGAACGATGAAAGCGGTCCGTTTACTCTGGCAGCAGCCATTACCGAAGACATCGGAAACGGATCTGATTCCGAAGAAGAGACCGAAACAGAAACTATTGTAGAAGGGGAAAGCAGTGCTTCTCAGGTTGAGGCTGAAAGCGAAACAGAAGCTGCCGAAGATGCAAAAGAAACCAGGCTGGTCGTTCTTGCAAGCAGTCAGTTTCTGACCAGCAATACAGACTTTGCTGTTTCCGGCGGCAATACAAAACTTCTCACAAACGCTTTAAGCTGGATGTGCGGACAGAGTTCCAGTATCTCCATTCCTTCCAAGAGTATGCAGCTGTCTTATCTGACCCTGACATCTGCAAATGTCAACCTCTGGAGCATTATTACCATTGCCGTTCTTCCGGTTCTGTTCCTGGTAACCGGCGGTGTGATCTGGCTGAAAAGGAGGAAAAAATAATGAAGAAAAAATCATTCGGACTGGCGGCAGCCGTTGCTGTTCTGATCGTACTTGGCGGCAGTTATGCACTGCTTGCCAACCATAACCGGATACAGGAGTCGGAATCAGCTGCTGCGGAATCGGAAGCCGGTGTAGCAGTAGCAACGATCGCCTCTGATAAAGTCTCTTCTTTTCAGCTGGCAGACGGTGATACTTCTTTTACGCTGACAAAAACAGACAACAGCTGGATCTGTGTTCAGGACGAGACGTTTCCGTTATCCAACGATGCTGCTTCCGAACTGGTAAATACTTTCACTTCCCTCCAGGCTGTGCGTGATCTTGGCACTGCACAGGATGGGGAAAATTATGGATTTTCGGAAAACGCTCCTACGGTCACGCTCACTTCTTCCGACAGTACAAACTGCAGCTTTGTTCTTGGCGAAGCCAACAGTATGACCGGTGATTATTATCTGAAACGTGAAGACAGCGGAGAAATTTATACCGTAAGCTCTTCCCTTGCAGATTCCTTTCATAAAACGTTAACGGATCTGGCTGAAATCGAAAGTTTTCCGACGATTTCTTCCGATAATGTCCAGGAGCTTTCGATAACCGAAGAAGGTACGACACTACTTTTTGAGAGCAGTACCACCGGTTCGGTAAAAACCTGGCAGATTTCCCAGTCTCAGGACGGAGGTAAAACAGAAAGTACTCCTGAAAAAGCAACCATAAACACCGTGACAACCCTTGTGGACCACCTCGGAAATCTTTCTTTTGACAGTTTTGTGGATCATAAAGAAGAAAACAAAGAAAAATACGGACTGAAGAATCCGTCCATGACGATAAACTTCCAATATACCGAAGCGACAGATTCGGATGATGCTACAACGGAAGCCGAGTCAGAAACAGACACTTCTTCCGAAACAGAAAGCGAAACAGCAAACGAAACCGAACCTGCCGAAATTCTCAGCGGAACTCTCTATGTGGGAGAACAGGCAGAAGACGGATCTTACTATGTTCAGCTCGATGGAAGCAATAATATTTATCTGATGTCAGCGGATAAACTGTCCGCATTCCAGGGATTAAATTACGATGATTATCCGGAGAGTGAAGAAGAAAGTACAGAAAGTGAAACCTCCGCCGAGTAGAAATTTACTGTTTTTTCTTTTTCAGTACAAAAAGATGAAATGAAAGTGTTATAGAGTGCCAGACGCAAAAAGACAGGGCACAATTTACACTTCTATAATCTTTTTTTGTTTTGCACAGAAGAAAGAAATAGCCTCCATACCGTCTGCCCGGCAGTTTACGCTATGGAAGCGAAAGTGAATTCAGCAAAATAATTTTGGCTTGAGAAAGCTTTTTGCTTAAGCGACCCCTGGCAGGCCAGGAGCTTTTAGCAATGTGCAAACGAAACCGCATTGTAAAACATAGTGCGTAAAATAATACAACCATGATGAATTCGAAAACAAATCGCTCTGACGGTAGCGAGGCTTCCGTCGTGAGGTTTGCGATGTTGCCGCCCCAGAGAGCCGCTGTCTGAGCCTCGAAGAGGCGAGTTTAGGCGAAGGGCGGCTAACACACGAGCGAACCGAACAGGAAACGATGCGTGTCAGGAGATTGTTTTCGAATCATCATGGCGTCTTATTTTATATCTAAGTTTTTCTAAGGCCCATCTTCTTGCCCTTCGGACAAGAAGCATCCCTCGCTCTAAAGAGCTCGGTCAATTTTTATTTGGTGGTAGACCCGAATCCTCCGTTTCTGACTGCTGTTGCATCGTCATCTACGGTAATCCCGTACTCTACAAAAATCCCCTGCATAAATCCCTGACCTTTTTCTACGGTCAGTGTCTTCTCTTGTTTGGCGTCGTTTGTGATCTTTGCAAACATATGACCTTCGTTATCGGAATAGAAATAATCGCTGTCTATGATTCCAACACTATTGTCCAGCTGCAGGCGGTATTTGAATCCCAGGCCGCTGCGAGGGTATAACTTCAGCACCCATCCTTCTTCCATCTCAACGCGGATCCCAGTCGGGATTTTGATAGTTTCGCCGGATTTCAGGCTAAAGGTTTCCGGTGTATAAAAATCGTAGCCTGCAGATCCTGCGGTTGCACGTTTTGGCAGTTTGATATCTTCGTAAATTTTCTGCAGTTTTGCTTCTGTAGTCTGAGGGAACTCTCCCATCCATCCTTCTTTAAACTGTTCAAAACTTACTTTATGAAATTTTGCTATTCTTTTCATGCTTTTCTCCATTTTCTGTGTCATAGGACACGGTTGTACAGGTATCCCTTATTGTCTCAGGTTCTTTTTTTGAACATGGATACTGTCCATACTATTCGCAGTACAGACAGACTTTTCCTGTTTCCAGTGATTTTGGCACATCGATTACCCGCTGATTGCTGCTACCTTTCCAATGAAGCTGCACATTGCGTTTGTCTTTCTCATATTCGCCGTCTACACAGACATCCACATACTGCATCACTTCAAAATGGCTGATCTGTTCCCACAGATATCCGGTGTACAGCCAGATTGTTTTCGTTGGAAATTTTTCTCTGATCTCATGCACCAGTGCACGGATATCCAGACGGTTTGCCGGATGAAGCGGATCTCCGCCGCTTAAGGTAATACCGGAGACATAGCTTTTGCCCAGTTCCTTAAACAGTTCCTCCTTTGCTTCCTGGTTAAACGGAATGCCGCCATTTGGATCCCAGGTGATCGGATTCTGACATTCCTCACAGCAGTGATTGCAGCCGGAAACCCAGAGTACAACACGCAATCCGTCTCCGTTTAACATATCGTCCTTTGTTATATTATGGTATCTCATATTGTCTCCTTGCTTCTTATCATACATAAATTTATCTTAGTCGGAGAAGACGCCCACTTCTATAGACGGGAATCATCTCACATCTGATATACGCCAAAAAACTGCCACTTCAAAAAAAAGTGGTAGTTTTCTGTATGGATCTATGTTCAGATGAAGAACTTGTAAGTGCTGTTTCTACCTGTCACTTAGTTGCCGCACTCGATACTGATCTCATTGAACAGATCAAGCACATCATCTACATTCATATTTTTCTTCTCTTCGCCCTTTTTGTCAAGGATTACTTTTCCCTGATGCATCATGACGATACGCGTGCCGTATTCGATCGCATAGCGAAGATTGTGGGTAACCATGATGGATGTGAGCTTCTTTTCACGCACAATCTGATCCGTCAGACGCATATTGATCTCGGCAGTCTTCGGATCCAGTGCAGCCGTGTGCTCATCCAGGATCAGGAAATCCAGCGGTGTCATCGTAGACATCAGAAGTGACATTGCCTGTCTCTGTCCTCCGGACAGGGCTCCGACTTTTACATGAAGCTTATCTTCCAGTCCGAGATTCAGCGGACGGAGCAACTCGCGGTAAGCTTCTTCTCTTTTTTTGTTGACACCCTTTCCAAGGTTATAGGCTTTTCCTTTATTCTCTGCCATTGCCATATTTTCAAGGATCGTCATGGACGGGCAGGTTCCCATGGAAGGATTCTGAAAAACGCGTCCGATTCTTCCCATGCGTTTATATTCCGGCATATTTGTGATATTGGTGCCGTTGATCAGGACAGCTCCTTCATCAATCGGAATGCTCCCGCAGATAATATTCAGCATGGAAGTTTTTCCGGAACCGTTGCTGCCGACAACCGCAACAAACTCACCGTCATCGACTTTAAAATTAAAATTGTTGAACAGGCACATTTCATTGACTGTGCCAGGATTATAGTATTTATAAATTTCTCTGAGTTCAAGCATCGACTTTCACCTTGACCTTCCTGTTTCGTTCCATTCCAAGCACCAGGATCAGCAGGAACAATGCCGCTGTGATAAATTTCAGGTCCGTGGACTCAAAACCAAAACGAATGGCGATTGCCACACATGCTTTATAGATCACCGAACCGATTACCACGCTTGATGTCACACGCAGAATCGTTACTTTACGGAAAAGGCTGGTTCCGATGATCACACTGGCAAGACCGATGACCATCGTTCCAGTTCCCATGGATACATCGAAATATCGCTGTTGCTGTGCAAACACACAGCCACTTAATGCCACCAGGCCGTTTGAAATCGCAAGACCCACCACCTTTACCTTTCCTTTGTTTACACCAAGGGATGTAATGATATGATCATTATCCCCGACTGCACGCAGCAGCATACCGGATTTCGTTCTCAGATACCAGTCCAGAATGTATTTGCTGATCAAGGTGATGATCAGAACAATGATCACTACCTTAAAAGAAGAAAGGCTTTTTGGAATGATTTTATCTACCAGATCATTCTGGAAAATGGTACTTTTATTGTAGATCGGCAGGTTTGCCCTGCCTGCGATTCGGAGATTTACCGTATAAAGGGCCGTCATCATAATGATACCGGACAGCAGATCACGCACTTTTAATTTTACATGGATAAGGCCTGTCAATGTTCCGACTACAGCCCCGAGCAGAAAACAGATTGGCAGTGTCAGCAGCGGGTTTACATCTCTGCTGATCAGTGCTGCTGCGATCGCTGCTCCCATCGGGAAACTGCCATCTACCGTCAGATCTGGAAAATCCAGGATTTTGTATGTAATATAAATGCCAAATGCCATGATCGCATATATCAGTCCCTGTTCCAGGACGCTTATCAGCAATGCCATATCAACCTCCGATTATTCCACTGTGATCTCATCGAAAACTTCTGCCGCACCATCTACGGTAGCCTGATCCAGCTCAAAGTTCAGTTTGTCAGCAACTGCGGTATTTACATAAAAGCTTGCACCGCTGCATACTTCATACGGCATTTCTTCTGCCTTTGACTCACCTTTTAAAATCTTGGCTGCCATCTCGCCGGTCTGTTTGCCAAGGGCGATATAATCAATACCCATAGATGCCAGACATCCGATCTTAACCTGTTCGATTTCAGAACCAAATACCGGGATATTCTTCTCATCTGCGGCTGCGATCACGGTCTGCAGTGCAGATACAACGGTGTTGTCTGTCAGGTTGCTGATGCAGTCTACCTTGGATGCCAGATCCTTTGCAGCCATCTCAACATCTGCTACGGTATTGATACCGCTGTCAACAATCTCAAAATCATAATTCTCTGCCAGCTCTTTGTATTCTTTGATCGTGCTTACGGAGTTTGCTTCGCTTGTTGTGTAAAGAATACCGATCTTCTTTGCATCCGGCATCAGATCACGGATCATTTTCAGCTGTTCTTCAACCGGAAGTTTGTCAGAGGTTCCGGTGATATTTCCTACGGAATTGCCCTCTTCATCTGCAAGTCCTGCACCGACCGGATCAGAAACTGCGGTATATACTACCGGGATCTCACTGTCCAGACAGCTGTTATAGGCACTCATGGCACTCGGAGTTGCAATTGCACAGATCAGATCCACATTTTTGGATACAAAATTATCAGCGATCGTACTTGCTGTTCCGGTATCTGCCTGTGAGTTCTGGTATTCTACTGTCAGATTGACACCTTCTTCGATTCCGGCACTTTTTAAACCTTCCAGAAATCCTTCACGGCAGTTGTCAAGAGACCCGTGCTCTGCAAACTGAGAAATACCGATGGTATAATTATCTTCTGCCGTATCTGCCGCACTGCTGTCTGCGGATGTTTCACTTCCGGTTGATGCCTGTGTATCTTTTGCAGTGTCTGAACTGCCGCATCCTGTCATCATTGCCATAATCATCGCTGTTGTCATAATACCTGCTAATACTTTTTTCTTCATAAAAGTCCTCCTTCTTCTGCCGTGAAACAGTTACAATTTTCTGATAACTAAAAAAACGTCTCAAGCTTTTCTGCCTGAGACGCTGATATTCATCAACGCGGTACCACTCAAATTGACTTCTGTCCACTTTGCATGTACATAGTTATACATTCCTGATTGATAACGGGTTCGGTTCCCGACAACGCCTACTCTCCTGTCTGGATTTTGGGCTGCCCTCGAAAGTCCATTCAATCATCCACGCCGTACTGCAATCCCACCGTCTGCAGCTCTCTGTGCCTTTATGGAAGATCTACTCTTCTTTCTCATCGGTTTTTCCTATGCAACCAATAGTAATACTTTTTTGCGTTCTTGTCAATGAAAATTTCTGTTTTTCATCCACTGTTTTTACACGCAGAAAAAAATACAAAATATGGCATACCCATACCACTGCGATACAGATTCTTCCGATCGGCACATTTTTCATGCAGAGAAAACCGATTGCCATCACAACGGTCACCATCCCGATAATTTTCAGTTTTGTTCTAAGCGTCATGGCTCTTTCCTGCACAAAGCTGTCCAGATGTTTTTTGTAAAGACCGGTTGACAGAAACCAGGTATGTAACTTTTCCGAGCTCTTTGCAAAGCAGAATACGGTTGCCATATAAAGCGGCACGGTCGGCAGGATCGGCAGAACGATACCGATCGTTCCAAATGCCAGGCACAGAAATCCAAGCAGCATCCAGATTATATTCATCGGGTTTTTCTTCATCTCTTTATCCTTTCTTGTTCATCACAGAAGTTATTTTTCTCTTGGCGGAAGCCGGTAATCCTGAATGGCTACCACAGGACTTCCGTTCACACGTGTTACCATCAGATGTACGCCATACAGTTTCTGAATGCTTTCTTCTGTGATCACCTGATCTGGAGTACCTTCGATCGCCACATGACCGCCCTGCAGACCGATGATCTTGTCAGAAAAATAAATGGTCTGGTTGATGTCATGCAGAACCATAACGATCGTGATGTCGAATTCTTTATTCAGTTTTTTGACCAGTTCCAGGATCTCCAGCTGATAGCGGATATCCAGATAAGTGGTCGGCTCATCCAGGAACAGAAGTTCGGTATTCTGTGCCAGTGCCATGGCGATCCAGACTCTCTGTCGCTGTCCGCCTGAAAGCCTTCCGATCTCACGGTCACGCAGGTCCAGAAGTCCGGTCACCTGAAGTGCCTGTTCGATCAGCCGCTCGTCTTCTTCACTTTTTCCGCCCAGCATTTTCTGATAAGGGGTTCTTCCATACGATACGAGGCGTTCGATCGTGATATCTTCTGCTGCGGAATTATGCTGGTGTACGATCGACACTTTTCTTGCAAATTCGCTGAGCGAATATTTTTTTATGCTCTTTTCTTCCAGCAGGATTTTCCCTTTTCCCGGTGTCAGATTCTTGGTCATAAGAGAAAACAGGGTAGATTTCCCACAGCCGTTCGCACCCATGATTGTCGTGATCTTCCCGCGTGGTATCGTCAGGGAAATATCCGAGAGAATCTGGTTGCTTCCGTAGGAAAAGCTTAAGTTTTTCACTTCCATCGCATTAGTTTCCATATTTTTTCGACCTCCGAAGCAGAAGAATAAAGAACGGACCACCAACTACGCTCATGATCACCGCTGCACTCACTTCATACGGAGCGGCGATCGTCCTGCCGATCGTATCTGCCAGCAGAAACGTAAAAGCCCCTGCAAGTGTGGAAAACGGGATCAGCACCTTATGGTCACTTCCAACCAGCAGTCTGCCGATATGCGGGACGATCAGTCCCAAAAAGCTTACGGCACCTGCAACTGCGGTTGAAACGCTGGCAAGTAAAACTGCCGTCAGGGAGATCACAATCCTGGTGCGGTTTACATTGATTCCAAGTCCTCTTGCCGTTTTGTCTTCCAGAGACAGCAGATTGCATTCCCCTACAAACAGAATCGCCAGAAACAGTCCTGCCAGTACATAGGGAAATAACGTTCCGACATCTGACCAGGTCTTCTGCGTGATATTTGCTTCTACGATCGATGCCACACCGGTCCTCTGACCGCCTGTCATCGTACTGAAGATACTGGAAAGTCCGGTGAAAAGGGCATCGACTGCCACACCGGTCAGAATGATGCGAAGCGGGCTGAGTCCCTGTTTCCAGGACAGACAATAGACCAGAAAGAATGCTGCCACCCCGCCAAAAAAGGCTGCAAACGGTGTAAAAAAGTAAAGTGTCGGAAAAAAGGTGCTCACACAGACTGCCGCAAATCCAGCTCCGCTTGAAATTCCGATAATTCCCGGGTCTGCCAGCGGATTTTTTAAAACCGCCTGAAAAAGAACACCGGACACTGCGATCGCCGCCCCGGCAAGCATGGAGATCAGAATACGCGGAAAACGCAGATCATAGACCGCCGCCACATTCTCATCATATTCTACAAACAGACCGCGAAGCAGCTGACCGAAACTTACGGAAAGACTCCCTGTATTGATTGACGAAAAAAATACGAGCAGCAGCAAAAACAGGATCACAGCAAACGAAATCCAGGTTCGCCTGTACTTTTTCTGTTTCCGCACCATATCTTGATTCATAACGTTTTCTCCTTCCAGTTCTGCTTTTATTACGATTCGGTATAAAGCAGTTTTTTTAACGTTTCCAGGGCATCCTGATAAGCAAACGTTGCACTCATTCCAAACTGCTCATACGGAAGATCATAGACTTTTCCGTCTTTCACGGCCTGAAAATGTTTCCAGATATCATTGGTCTTGAAATCTTCTGCAAACATTTCTGCTACCTGATCCGGAAGTGCATGTGCCGCACGCAGAATGATGTCCGGTTCTTTGGTCTTCATATCTTCTGTATTGACCGTCAGAAATTCCTGTCCCTGATCTTCATAAACGTTTTCTGCCCCGGCAAGGGCTGCCAGGCTCCCGATATAGGACTTTTCAGTAGCGATCACATAGCTTCCCGGAAGTCCCATCAGGATCAGTACCTTCGGATGTTCTTTTCCGGCAAATTCTTCCTGGAAATTCTGATAAAACTCCTGATACTCATCGGTAAGCTCTCTCGCCTGTTGTTCCCGGTCAAAAATCACGCCCAGCTCTTCGATCGACTGATACATGCCGGGAACGCTGCGAAGATTTAAAAATGCCCAATCACTGTTCAAAGTCTCGTACTTTGACTGAAGATCACTTTGCAGAGAACTCGGGCTTAAGATCCAGTCGGGACTTAACGATGCCAGAATCTCCATATCCGGGCTCATCGCCGTTCCGATGGTTGGAAGATCCTGATAGCGATCCGGGATCTCTGCCGTACTGCTGCAGACACCGACCAGGTTTAGCTCCAGTTTTTCACAGATCTGTGCCGCTGCCGGTGAGGTTGCCACAATACGTGGTGCTCTTCCAAGAGCGATCACCTTTTCTCTTGCAGCTTCCACAGCTCCCGTCTGCCCGTTTCCCTGTGCTGTATATGCTTCTGTACTTTTTTCCGGATGCTGATCGACACATCCGCTCAGGAACAGACACACTGCAAATGCCGACAGGAACAGAAGACATATCCGCTTACTCATCGTCCTCGTCTCCTTTCCACAGCTCCCCATGCTTTTGCAGAAAAAGAAAAATTCCGGTTCCGGCTGCCATCAGGATCAGACCGGAAAGTGTCATGGAAACGGTCAGCACCAGGATCCATTTTCCGGGCGTCATAGCAGAGGTATCCGCTGCATCACTTTCCGCCTGTTCTGTATTTGAGATTTCGGAAGCGGTTGACAGGGCAAGTCCTTGCACTTCCGTATCCGCTTGTGGAGCGGCTGCTTTGTTTTCACTCTCTGTATTTACCGTTTCTGATGTCTGTACTGCATTGTCGCTGCTTTTGGCATCCGCAGAATCAGAAGTTTTTGCAGAATCATTTTCCTCTGATTTCATAGTTTCCCGGCTGCTTTCATCCAACTTGTCTGTATCGTTTTGCTCTGTTTTGATTTCCTGAGCCTTCTTCGATCCTTCCGATGTTCCCATAACATTTACAGTTTTGAAATCCGTCTGATTACCGGACTGATAATCTCCCGGATAAAAATAAAAGATCACGTTTCTTCCCATCGGCTCTACATACATCGAGCAACGCACAATACAGCTCTCCGACGGTACTTCGATGCAGGCATCTTCGGTGCTTCCGCTTCCGTCTGCTCCTGTCGCCGTTGTTGTCACCGATGTGCTGCTCCATGTGCTGTCACCGACATTCTGAACCGATATGTCATGTCTGGAGGCATAATCCATCAGACTGAAGCGAACCGTCAGGTAGTATTTTCCGGAATCGGTCACTTCCAAAATCCCCTGTGTGCCAACGGCACTTTCTGCCATGCCCTGACCGGTCGCAGCAGAGGCTTCTCCGCCCGAATCCTCGATCACTCCGGTCACCGGATGTGTATAACTGGTCGTTATGGAACAGGTATAAATGCTCCCGCTTTCTGCAAAGACCTGCTTTTTGCCCAAAAGCAGCAATCCGCAAAGGAAAAGCAGTCCTGTGATATATTTACCCCGTTTTTTCTTTCTGATGCCTGTCTGCATAATGTTCTCCTATAACACCCATCTGCGGCTTCTGATCTTATAAAGAACACCGGCTCCTGCCGCCAGAAGTGCTCCAAGCGACGGAAGTGCGGCTGCAACCGGATTTCCTTTTTTGCTTTGTGCTCCCGATCTTCCCTGTCCTGTTGTCACCGTGTCACTATTTTCGCTGTCTTCCTGCTGTTGACTTTCTGCACTTACCGATGCTGCCTGTCCGGCTGCATCTTCAATCTTGTTTTTCAGCACTGCATCTTCTTTGGCTGCTTCACTCTCTTTTTGCTCTCTGCTGCTTTTGGCGGCATCTTTTGTCTTTTTTGAAGCATTCGATGACGGAAGTACGGATGTTCCTTTTGTCTGGCTGCTTACCGGAAGTGACTGGTTTCCAAGTGGACTTCCTGCGGAACCGTTTCCTGATGCGGCAGTTTTATTTCCGGTGGTTCCATTTGTATGGCTTCCCTGTGTGCCGCTTCCAGTATCAGTGCGGCTGCCGGAATTGCCGTTATCCTCTGTTTCTTTTACACTTTTTTTATCCAGTGTGATGTTTTCAATATCCAGCTTCAGATAAACATTCTGGGTACCGCTTCCGGCGGAGATGGCATCCATGACCGGAACAAATACCTGGAGCGGAACATAGCCGTCTTTTTTTGCCTCCGCGATCATAGTAAAAGAAATTTCTTTCGGATAATCGGTGCCATTCTGTTTTTTGGTGACATCTACCGCTTTCGGGCTTCCGACCGGTCCGCCGTAAGCATCTGTCTGATAACCGACCTTATAATATTTCAGCCATCCGAGATAACCTTTCTGACCATTGATCGTCAGACCGTTAAAGCTCAGTGTCAGCGTATATTTTTTCTTTTTTACCGTCAGTTTCACGGTATGATCCAGAGCTTCGTTTGCCATGGATAAGGACTGCTTATCGGTTTTCATCATTTTGCCCGGAAGATAATAGACTCCGTCCGAGAGCGTTTTGATATCCAGACTCTCGCCGCTGTTATCTTCCGTGGAAGAAGTCGTTTTTTTCTGATCCAGATTGATGATCGCCTGGGATAGTGCATTTTGCTGTTTTGTGATCTGAAGCTTTGTCGCATTTTCATTATCATAAACATTCTGTGCCACAGCGATCGCTTTTTTCAGTGCTTCCAGACTCTCTTTTGTATATACATTCTCTCTTCCGGATAAACTGGTCGCCGATAACAGCAGGGTATGTAAGCCGGACTTGTCCGCTTTTTCAGAAGACGGCTTCTGATTTCCGTTATTTCCCGGCTGTTCCGTGGATGGCTGCCCGGTAGACGGTGTTTCCGTAGAAGGCTCCGTTGGATTTGAAACCAGTGTCAGACTGCTCCAGTCCAGCTGAAGCCTTGCGTACTGCTCACCGCTTCCTGCACTGACGGCTTCCATCACCGGCACATAGACCTGCGTCCAGATTTCACCATCTCCTGCTGTGACCGGAATTGCGATTTTTTTCGGATAGATCATACCTTTTACATTTTCATCTAGGCCGTTTTCAGGATCGTTGTAACTGTCATAAACTCCATCATACTGCTCAAGGATTTCAGATGCGGATGCCGCATCACTTTCCGTCGGAACTCTTCCGTCCACATCCGGATAATATAATGTTTCTGCCAGATAGCCATTAAAATCCTTTTTCCCAAGTCGGATCGTAAGCGGAACCAGATCTAGGACAAGCTGACAGTTTCCGCCGGACACCTGCAAGGTCATCGGTTTGGAAATGGCAGTGTTACCCATCGAATCCTGATCCTGCACGGCATGACGCAATACGCCATTTATCGTATAGGTACCGTCTGCGACCGTCTCTGCCTGCACACCTTCCGTTTCGGCTGCATACACCTGCATTGTTTTTGCAGAGAACATCGGCGAGATCAGACCGGCAGAAAAAACGACTCCTGCAAGCAGACATACCTGGCATTTTCTTTTTCTTCCTGTCACATTTCTTTCCACTTTGATCCCTCCGTTCTGAATCCTGCTCTCTTTCTTACATTTTTACTCTCAGTACTTTTGAATACGTTCCGAAAAGTTTCTGTTTGCCGTTTTTCTTATAAGCTCGCACTTTAAAATAGTACGTCTTTTTGGCTTTCAGTTTTTTCACGGTAAGCTTTGTTGTCTTTGCTTTGGAAATGGTTTTGATCTTTTTGTATTTGCCTTTGGCTTTTGTGGCCTGGTAAACTTCATAGCCGTTGGCATCCGTTGCTTTTTTCCAGCTTAAGGTCAATGTCTTCTTCTTTCTTTTTTTCTTTTTCAGGTTTTTCACTGCTGCCGGAGCTTTCATGCTACTGTTGTTCTGATTTCCGGTACTGCTGTTTCCATTTGCCGGGTTCTGCTGATTGCCATTTCCGTTGTTTGCGTTATTGTTTCCGCCATTATTATTATTTCCGTTTCCACCCGGATTGTCATCGTTTACCGCTTTGCGTTTTGCCCAGTCAAAGGTCACCAGCACATCCTGGTCAAATCCTGCCATAGCATCTACGGAAACTCTGGCATAAATATTTTTTTCTCCTGCTTTTGCACGTTCAAAAGAAAAACTTCCAGGATAAGAAACACCTTCTTCGGTATAATAATCCCCAGACATAGCTTCTGCCCGACTGGATTTGTCGTCCCCTTCGTAAACCCAGAATTTTTCCAGATGTCCTTTTTCGGTACTTCCTGCCATGTTGATGTCCATGCTGTGGAAATTCAGCTTATACTGAACCTTTCCGCCTTTTACGGTCACTCTCGCAGTCGGAGCGATCGCCGCACCTGCCATCGATGCTTTATCCGGATTGGAAGCACTCATCAGTGCAACCGGCACATCATAAACGCCGTCCTCGATCGCTTCATCCTGTACCTTTAAGGTATTCCAGTACACTTTGGTAAAACAGTCGGCACTGAATTTTCCCTGATCAAAGGTGATTCCCTGATACGTTCCGGTCAGACGTTTCATCGTCGGCACATAAATGCTCGCTCTGCTGCTGTAAGTATCTGCAAAGCCGTTTTCCAGCGGAAAGCTGACTTTTGATACAACGTTGATCTCTTTTGTCTCACTGTCATCTTTATAGGACATGGTTTCTGTGGTTATATCTGCATCTGTTTTCAAGCTTTTTGTCATATCGTTGTTAGCATAATATCCGTCAAACTGATAGATATAAAGTGGCTCTTTCTCGCTTCCGCTTATGACATCAGTGCCCAGGGTCATATTGCCATTCGTATCGACCTGGATCGTTGCCTGTCTTGTCTCATCTTCGATCAGACTGTGTTTGATCTTATCGGTGTAATAAGAAATCGTGACGGTATAAGTACCTTCTTTTAATTTTTCCGTCGGAAGGACATTCTCTTCCTGTTCCGGCTCCAGACCCAGTGCATCTAAAATAGCATCCCGGATCGCTTTCGAAGAATATGTTGCCCCGGAAACAACATCCACGGCACTGATCTCTTTTGCATCTGCTGTGGATTTGCCAAGATAGGCATCTTCCAGTACCTCAGCCGCCATCTCCAGACGCATTTTGTTATCGCTCACATAGTTTCCGGCATAATTCTTTCCTTCTACCGAAAGGCTGCGGATCTTCTGATCTTCCACGCCAACTGTCACTTCAATGTTATATTCACCAAACTGGGTGACATGTGAAGTTCCCTTGACGGAGGTTGCCGCAGATGCAGAAATTACCGGCAGTGCAGTCAGTGTCAGTGCCGCAGATGCGATACATGCCGCGGCTTTATAAAACCATTCCTTCTTTCTCATGGAAATTCTCCTTTCCTGCGGGACAAAAGATTTCGTCCCAGGCATGATGAATGTGTTCCTGTGTATGTATATAAGTTAGTTCAGACTACTTTTCGTTATAATTAGGTAACACATTTGGATTCCCATGTCAAGCATTCTTTTTGTTTTCATGCTCAAGAAGCACGGAGTCGGATTCTTGCCGTTTTCGGAACTTTTTGTCTTTTTCTGTCTGGAAACTTTTTTCAGTTTTTAATTGCCTTTGTACTGTTTTGCTATCGTATAAATCACACGGATTACACGGATTGCTCCGTGCTTTACACTCCCACACCTACATCCAGAATACGAGAACGGCTGTGCTCTCCGGCATATGGCTCCTTCCGACGCTGCATGTCATGGTGACGGACAAGGCTCCCCGCACTTCGCCGCCCTGCCGTCTGTGAAACTGGAATGCTCGCAGGGGGATCCGAATCATGTCATCCCGACATTCTGCCTGGATCAGCGTGCCCTCCTGGTCGTATTTGAGCGTATCGAGATGTCCGCTCATTTTTTCTCTGTTAATACGCGAAAAACCTTGCATTTCTTTTCTTTTTAAAATCAGCCAGCTGCCGCGGCGATTATGTTTGAGCGTCGCTGGCTTTTCAAATCCCTGGTCTGCCATGGACAGTGCCATCTTTCCTTCTTTGTTGCGGTACAGCATAAAATAAACCGGACATTCGATTTTTTCCGGCAGCATTTCACGAAGGAACTGTTCTGTCAGACGTTCTCTTTTCTCCCGCACATGGCTGCTCTGCATCCGCTTATAATTTGTCAGCATCGTTGAGATCGTATAACAGCTGATGTTTTCAACCATATCCCGAACGTTTGCTTCCAGCTGTGCTTCCGGGATGCCGATGCTCCGAAAATAGGACGGCAGTTCTTTTAAAATACGCTTATAATTCTCAATCCATGCCTGCCCTTCTTTTGTAAACCGATAATCTTCTGTAAGAAGTCCTTTTTCGCAGCAACTTTTCAGATAACGGCTGACCGGTGCAGTACTGACCTGGCATTTTTCTGCGATCCTCGCGATCATGCCGCGTGTGTTGTCTTCTTTTTCCAGCTCTGTCAGATAACGGAGCTGCTGCAAGGTAGGCAGATTTCTGCGATTCAGATTTTCACCTTTTTCCATATTTGCTCCACCTCTTTACCATATGTGAATATTCAGCTCCCGGCACTGTGCTTCTTCTGGTTTCTGAATCCCTTCTGTAATACCAAGGACTCCATCACACTCCGTAAGCGGAGAGGCAGCACTTACGGTGCAGGTCAGTGCACTTTGCGGAAGCCGGAAATCATTCTGTTCCCGTTTTGCCATCCTCCATTTTTCACCGTCCAGATACCACAGCCGACAGTCTTTCTCAATCTCTTTTCCATGAAGAATAAAGAAACTTTCTTTGTCACTGACGATCAGTTCCGCCATTTCCAGAAACCATTCTGACTCTTCAGCCAGACGGCGAGGAAAGCGTTCTTCCATGCGATAAAGGCTCATGCAGAAAAAATATCTTCCTTCCGGATACAGGTATCGCAAATCCACATCCCGCACTACGCGGTCATACGTTTCTCCGTATTTTAAGAATTCCTGTACACCCTGAAGTACGTTTCCGCTGATCACATGTTCCATGCGGCAGGCATTCTCTTCTGCCTCTTCTTCTTCAAGCCCGCAGGTCATCTGCAAAAACTGGGTCAGATTGTGGTGACGCAAAAGACATTCTTCACCCTGTACTTTTCCAAGTTCGGTGAGTCGATAGCCGCTGTTTTCCGCTCGTTTCCGCAGATAACCGCTCTCCATAAGTCCGCTTTCCAGACGCTTTAGCTCCGCATCCATAAGCTCCAGGTGCATTTTCACCTGATGTGGCCAGATTTCGGTTCCGGATTTCCATCCCATATAAAGATATTCCAGAAAGTCTTCCTCTTTTTCTTCTTCACTGTGCGGAATATTCATCTGTCAGCTCATCCTTCCTCTCTCAACAGAATACACAACATCTGCGATCTGCATGGTAGATTCCCGGTGAGATACCAGCACAACAGTTTTGCCGTTTCGCTCCTCTTCCAGGGATTTTAAGATCACCGCTTCATTCAAACTGTCCAGATTGCTGGTCGGCTCATCCAGAAGCATAAACGGTGCATCATGCAGAAACGCTCTTGCAAGCCCCAGTCTCTGGCGTTCTCCTCCGGAAAGGGTATCGCCAAGTTCGCCCACCTGTGTCTCATAGCCCTGCGGCAGTTTTTTGATAAATTCATGGATCGAAGCCTTTTTGCAGGCTACTTCCAGTTCTTCCTGTGTGGCATCCAGTTTAGCGATCCGAAGATTTGCCGCGACACTGTCATGAAACAGGCATGTTTCCTGTGTCACAAAACTTTCCATATCACGCAGATTCGAAGTATTGATCTGATTCACGCCGGTTCCGGATATGGAGACACTTCCCTCCTGCACATCCCAGAAACGCATCAGAAGTTTCAAAAGCGTAGATTTGCCGCTGCCGCTTTTCCCGATGATCCCAACCACACTGTTTTCTTTAATATCTGCGGAAACATCTTTGAGAATAGTCTCCTGTCCATAGGAAAAGGTCACATGCTCTGCCTTTGCCCCGTGAAATGCGACTTCTTTCTGGCCGTTGATCTCCTTTACCATCGGCTCTTCTTCCAGAATATCCAGTACACGGTTTCCGGCTGCAAACGTATTCTGCAGGGTACTGCCAAGATTTGCAAGTGCCGTGACCGGGCCAAAAGAGCTCATCAGAGCTACCGTACTGATCAGTACGCCATCAAATCCAAGAGTCCCTCTCTGATAAAGCATCGAAGAGACAAAAAGCATCAGAAGGTCTGAAATCAGGATTGTCATACCGGTAATCGCCATATTTCTTCCGGTGGTACGTTTCATACGTTCTTCTTCTTTGGAAAGCTCATCCGTCCGATGGTTCATCTGCCGCATGCGTTCCTGTCCCTGACCATACTGCAGTATTTCCGAAAGACCACGTAGCGAATCCAGGACAAAACTTCCAAGTTCCCCGGATTTTGTCCGAAATCGCATGCCGTCATCCCCGCCTGCCTTGGAAACAGCGAGCGGTATCAAAACTCCGACCGCCAGATAAGCAAGCAGTGCGAGAATTCCAAGTATCACATGAAACTGTCCGATAAACAGACACAAAAGAATCGTATAGAGTACTGCGATCGCCGTCGGTGAGATGGTATGTGCATAAAAGACTTCGAGCAGTTCAATATCAGATGTGATCACCGTGATCAGATTTCCCTTGTCTTTTCCTTCCAGTTTTGCCGGCGTCAGTTTCCGAAGTGACTGAAATACCTCGTCACGGATCAGTGCCAGCAGTTTGAATGCAATAAAATGGTTACAGGACTGTTCTGCGTATCGCAGGATTCCGCGAAGAACTGCAAAAACAGCCACACCGATAAATAAAAATCCAAGTGAGCCTTTCCACATGCCAAGCACCTGTAAAATCCCGAAAGCTCCGAAGATCGTGATAAAAGAAGCACACAGATGTCCCAGAAGTCCCATCAGGATCGCAAGTATCATATAATCGGTCAGTGGTTTTACCAGGTGGATCAGATTTTTCATGACCGCAAAATTACTTCTTTTTTTCATACGTTCACACCACCTTTTCCATAGCGTTCCAGCCTTTGCTGTGTCGTCCACATTTTTTGATACAGACCGTTTTTCCGAAGCAGTTCTTCGTGTGTTCCGCATTCTTTTACCTCACCCTGCTCCATTGCATAGATTATATCTGCTTTTGTGATATTTGCCAGACGGTGCGAGATCAGAAGCACGCTCTTTTTCTTTGCCAGAAGCAGGATCTGCTCCATAATGTCGTTTTCACTCTCCACATCGATGTTGGATGTAGCCTCATCGAAGATATAGACCGGACTGTCATGCAGAAGTGCTCTTGCAAGGGCAAGTCTCTGACACTGACCGCCGGAAAGATTGGATGCTTTTTCCGCAAGTTTTGTATCCAGTCCTTCTTCGCTTCTTAAAAATGCTGCCAGATTGGTCTGTTCCAGAACTGCCCACATTTCATCCTCTGTGGCATTCGGATTTCCCATAAGCAGATTCTCCCGGATTGTTCCTTGAAACAGGTAACTGTTATGGCTGATGTAGGTGATATTCTGCATCAGGCTGCTCTCGGCAATATCCGAAAGTTCGATATCACCGATTCGGATCGTTCCTTTGTATCCGCGGTTCCTGCCCATTAAAATGGATGCCACCGTTGACTTTCCGCATCCGCTCTCCCCGGCAATGGCAACAAACGTTTCTCTTGGGATTCGAAGGTCAATGCCTTTTAAAATCTCACGGTCTGCTTCATAGGAAAAACGGAGATTTTCACAGACAATCTCTGCATCTCGGGGAAATTTTGCCGCCTTTTTCGGTGCTTCCGGAAGCTCCAGAAAACGGAAGATCTTGTCGCTTGCCGCCATACCGTTCATGGCAATATGAAAAAAGCTTCCAAGTTGACGCATCGGAATAAAGAAATCTGCAGACAGCAAAATAACCAACAAAGCTCCGGCAAGATCAACTCCTCCCTTCTGGTACTGTGTCACCGAGAAAAACACGCCAAGTGCCGCTCCGCCATAAGCGATAATATCCATGATGGTGATTGAGTTGAGCTGCATGGTCAGTACTTTCATGGTAATTTTTCGGAATTTTTCGGATTCCTCATTCATTTCTTTGTTTTTGAAGGCATCTGCCTGATAAATTTTTAAAGTGGTAAGTCCCTGAAGATTTTCAAGAAAGGTGTCGCCAAGTGCCGTATACTGTCCCCAGTATTTTGACAGTAACTTCTTTGCCCAGGTCTGCACTGCTGCGATCGCCGCCGGAATCAGCGGAACACAGACGAACAATACAACCGCAGAAGGTACATTCACACGCAGAAGCACAAGAAAAAGAGTCAGCGGTGCCAGCATTGCATAGAAAAACTGCGGCAGATATGCACCGAAATACGTTTCCAGCTGATCTACCCCTTCTACTGCCACCTGAACAATCTCAGATGTCCTGATCTGCTCTTTATAGGCTGCACCAAGTTTCAGAAGTTTTGTATATATAGCCTCCCTGAGCGTTTTCTTTACTTTTTTTGAAGAAAGAAATCCCATTCTGGAAGCACCGATCGCACAGAAAAAGCGAACCGTCACTGCCATAACGGCAATCACGGCGAAAACGGCAAAATCCTTTCCGGTCACATTTTTTGCATATAAGGACGCAAAAAAGCGAGTGATACTCATCATAAGCACCACGTTTGCCGCAAGTGAAATCCACTGCATCAGAACATTTCCGGCAACGTATTTTTTGCTCTCCGGAACCATTCTGATCAGACGCTTGTCAATCATCATATTCATTTTCCTCACTAATTGATCTTAAGTAATTATGGTAACTTTCTGCTTACTTTCATTAGTGTCTGCTAACTATATACGAGGGGAGTATAACATAAAGAATTGAGAAATGTCAACGTGATCTTTCTGTGCAAAGAACCGCACAGAAGAATCACGATCAGATCAGAGATCCTTTGACGGGTGCTGATCTCTTGCCCAGCCTCCGGCACAGGAAACGGCTTTTTTCCATCCTTTTCGGACTTCTTTTCGCCAGTTTTCTTCCTGCTTTGGCAAAAAGGTATGCTCCAGTGCCCAGTTTTTTCGGATTTCTTCGCTGTTTTTCCAGTAGCCGACTCCGATGCCGGCAAGATAGGCAGCTCCAAGGGCTGTCGTCTCGATGCATTTCGGGCGTTCTACTTTTGCATTCAGAAGATCGGCCTGAAACTGCATCAGGAAATCATTAGCACAGGCTCCGCCGTCCACTTTCAGGGATGCAAGTGACAGACCTGCTTCTTTTTCCATCGCTTCGATCACATCCGTGACCTGATAGGCGAGTGACTCTACCGTTGCCCGGATCAGATGTTCTTTTTTCGTGCCGCGTGTGATGCCGACGATCGTTCCTCTGGCATATGGATCCCAGTACGGTGCAGCAAGTCCGGTAAATGCCGGGACGACATAGATACCGTTCGCGTCCTTCACTTTTTTGCAGTATTCTTCGGATTCTGCCGCATGATCGATCATACGCAGATCATCGCGAAGCCACTGAATGGCTGCTCCTGCCACAAAAACGCTGCCTTCCAGTGCGTACTGTATCTGATCGTCAACTCCTGCTGCAATCGTAGTCAGCAGTCCGTTTTTTGAGATGACCGGCCAGTCTCCGGTATTCATCAGCAGGAAACAACCGGTGCCATAGGTGTTTTTTACGTCACCGGAGCGAAAACAGCACTGCCCGAACAATGCAGCCTGCTGATCCCCGGCTGCTCCGGCTATCGCAATACCGTCACCGATCAGACAGTCTTTTGTATAACCGTAGACACCACTCGATGGTTTTACTTCCGGCAGCATTTCGCATGGAATATCCAGTTTTTGCAGGATTTCTTCGTCCCATTTTCGTTTATGTATATCAAAGAGCATCGTTCTGGATGCATTGGTGTAATCGGTGACATGTGCCTGTCCGCCTGTCAGTTTCCAGATCAGCCATGTATCTACAGTTCCAAACAGCAGTTCGCCATTTTTTGCACGTTCTCTGCCTTGTTCGATATGATCAAGGATCCAGGCAAGTTTGGTCGCCGAAAAGTAAGCATCTGGGATCAGTCCTGTTTTTTTGTGGATTTTTTCACCAAATCCGTCTTTTACCAGTTCCTCCACTTTTTCTGCAGTCCTGCGGCACTGCCAGACGATCGCATTGTATACCGGCTTTCCGGTTGCCTTCTCCCAGACGATCGTTGTCTCTCTTTGATTGGTAATGCCGATTGCCGCAATGTTCTTTTCCGTTACACCGATCTTGCCCATCGCCTTGGCTGCTACCGCAATCTGAGAAGACCATATTTCCATCGGATCATGTTCGACCCATCCAGGTTTTGGGAAAATCTGCTTAAATTCCATCTGTGCCATACTGCAGATGTTTCCCTGCCTGTCAAATAAAATACACCGGGAACTCGTGGTTCCCTGATCCAGTGCCATAATATAGTTCTGCATTTTTACCCCCATTTTATCTTAGTCGGAGAAGACTCCCACTTCTATACTAAGTCCGGAAATCCGCCTCTCGCTAAGACCGATTTTTTATTTGCCTTTTATTATACATTTGGATCTACCAAAAATCCAGTAAAAAACAGGGATTCATTCATCCCGGAACAGACATTTTTTCATATCTTCCGGAAACGGTGCTTCAACGGTGATCCGCTTTCCCTCAAATGGCTGATAAAAACAGATCCTGGATGCATGAAGTGCTGCCCGTTTGATGCCGGTAAAGCAATTCTCTGCATCCACATCTGCTTTTTGATCTGTATCCGCAAAATACAGCCGATCTCCAATCAGCGGATGCCCTGCATCTGCCATATGTACGCGAATCTGGTGTGTTCGTCCGGTTTCCAGGGTAAGCTGCACCAGTGCCGCTTCCATATACTGTTTCTGCACCTGATAATGTGTGACTGCCGGTTTGCCATCTTTTGAAACACACATTTTCATCAGGCTTCCGGGCAAAGGTGCGATCGCACCGTTTAATGTTCCGTTCTTTTCTGCAAATATGCCGCTGCAGATCGCCAGATATGTTTTCTGCAACCTGCCGTCTTCTCTTTGTCTGGAGAGTCTTGCCGCTGCCGCACGGTGTTTGGCAAACAGCACGATGCCGCTTGTCTCCAGATCCAGCCTGCCTATGCTGTGAATTTCCACCTGCTGAGTGTTCTTCCGAAAATAATAGGCAAGCTGATTGGCCAGCGTATCCTGATAATGACCATGCGACGGATGTACTGCCATACCGGCTGGTTTATTGACTGCGATCACATCCGCATCTTCATAGAGAATGTCCGGCATTTGTTCAAAGGACAGCAGATGTGCGGAGCTGCTGTTTTTTGTTTCCAGCAAAACTTCCAGCACATCACCTTCTGACAGTCCGGTCGTCACTCTTGTCCGCTGCCCGCCCAAACAGATACCATTTTCTGTAAATTTCATGCTTCTGATCTGTGCATTTGAAAATCCGGCAATCTGTTTTAAATATTGCTGTATCGTCAATCCTTTTTCTGCTTTTTCAATAAGGTAGGTTTTTTTATTCATCTTTCGTCTGTCCGCTTTCTGCTACTCTTTCATCTTTGGCTGGAAGATCAGGCTGGCAAGATAGGAAAAGATCAGAGCTGCACTGATCCCGACGGCACTTGCCTTAAATCCTCCCATAAAAATCCCTAAAAATCCATTTTCATCGACTGCTTCTTTAACACCTTTCCAGAGTACGTTTCCGAAACCGAGAAGCGGCACCGAAGCACCGGCACCGGCAAATTCCACAAACGGCTGATAGATGTTAAAGGCTCCAAGCAGTGCTCCGCTGCAGACCAGGATCACCATCACACGTCCCGGCATCAGTTTTGTTTTTTCAAGAAGGATCTGACACAGGGCACAGATCAGTCCGCCCACCCAGAATGCTGTCACATAACTCATGTTTGATACGCTCCTTTCTGTCCGCTAACAATGTTCGATCACGACCGCATGAGCGATCCCGGGCACGGTCTGCCCTTCGTTAAAGCTGACCGTAGAGAGCAGTGCTCCGGTCGGAACAAAAAGAATCCGCTTCCAGTCTCCTTTTTCTATTTTCGGAAGGATCATGGCGGAAAGCGTCACTGCGGAACATCCACAGCCGCTTCCGCCAGAATGTGTATCCTGTAACTTACGGTCATAAATTTCGATTCCGCAGTCCATATGCTGCTTTTTGATATCAAACCCTTTCTCTTTTAGCAGCTCCAGCAGGATTGTCTGGCCGACATAGCCCAGATCTCCTGTAATGATGCGGTCATAATCCTGTGGCTGCCGGTTAAAATCCATCAGATTCTGACAGATCGTATCTGCCGCTGCCGGTGCCATGCAGGCTCCCATATTCAGAGAATCCCTCACACCGTAGTCCACTACTTTCCCGGTCGTGATTCCGGTGATTTTTGCATGGCTTTTCTGTGCTGAGAGCAGAAAAGCTCCGCTTCCGGTGACGGTCCAGGTCGCAGAAAGAGGTCTTTGATTCCCGTATCCGAGCGGAAATCGAAACTGCTTTTCCGCACTTCCAAAGTGGCTGGAAGTCACGGCAAGTACCTGATCGGCATACCCTGCACTTACCGTCATTGCCGCCAGTGACAGGGTCTCTCCACAGGTAGAACAGGCTCCATACAGTCCAAACAGCGGAATTTCCAGCTCTTCCACACCAAAAGATGTGGCAATGAGCTGCCCTAACAAATCTCCTGCAAAAATATAGCGAATCTGTTGCGGCATCTTCCCTGCTTTTTCCAGTGCCAACTGGATTGCTTTTATCTGAAGCATGCTCTCCGCCTTTTCCCAGTTTTCTTCCCCAAGCATGGGATCCTCACAGATCAGGTCGATTTTTTCTCCAAGCGGCCCTTCTCCTTCTTTTTTGCCTGCCACAGAGGCACTCGCAAAAAGATAAGGCGGCTTCTCAAAACAGATACTCTGCTCTCCGGTCATACTATTCATAATCTTATTCCTGCCTTTTTGACGTTATTTCACGCCCTTTGTTTTTGATTGGAATCTGGTTTTAGTATGGCTTTTATATGAAAAAGTATACCATGGTTTTCTGGTTTTTCCTTTGATCTGACACATCTTGAAACCTGACATCTATTTTTCGCAAAGTGCTTATTCTGAAATGCTCTGGCTTCGCTCTTCTAATTTCTGCAAAACTTGATCTGCTGCCTCCCCGGTAAGCGGTGTCGGCTGATAATTGTTGTAACCCTCTGCCGAAGAAACACTGCAAGGAATGACTTCGTAAGATGCATCTACGATCTCATGTTTTCCGTTTACGGTAAATTTCTGCTGAAAGATGATCGTATCCATCTCTGTCGGATTGGTATTTCCGCCAAAGCAGAAGTTACCAAGACTGTAAGCGATCGTCTTTCCTTTATAACCGCTAATCCCCTGGATAATATGCGGATGATGTCCGACGACCACATCAGCCCCCTCATCGATTGCCAGATGTGCAAGCGTTACCTGATTTTCATCCGGGACAGTAACAAGCTCATTGCTCCAGTGAAAAACTGCCACAATAATTTCCGCTCCGTCTTCTTTGAGTTTTGCAATATCACTTTTTACCTGTGGTATGCGTTCCAGATGATCATCCAGCTCATAGATACCGAAAAATCCGATTTTGACGCCTTTGACCTCGATCACCGACGTATCATCGTAGCCAAAGGTTTTGATTCCATTTTCTTCCAGGGTATTTACCGTATCCTGAAAACTCTGCTCTCCATAGTCATGGCTGTGGTTATTTGCCATATTTGCTGCTTCCACCGATGAGGAAGTAAGAATCTTCACAAATTCCGGATCGCCTTTGAAGGCAAACTGTTTGTCTGCACGTGTGGTTTCTTCCGTAAGCGTACCTTCCATATTTATAATCGTCAGGTCATCTTTTTCAAAAATATCCCGCACATTCTTCAAGAAATATTCCGGACCGTTTGCCTCATAGTAAGCATTGAAACCGGTATCCCAGGCAAACTGCTCATCTGTTCCCAGAATACAGTCTCCGGTAAAGTTAAGCGTCAGATTGATCCTTGTTGTATCTTCCGTCTCGGTCTGTGTTTCACTTTCTGCAGGCTGCTCGGTCTGTTTTTGACCAGATGGTACGTTTTTGATCATTTTCCCGATCACACGAACTACCCCATACACTGCAAGTATGAGCATCATACAGGCCAGAATCAGTGCAAAAATATAATTTCGTCTCCGGATCTTCAGCCGCTTTAAATGTACTTCTTTTTTTCTGCGGATCAGTTTTACTCTTCTTTCCTCATCCTGACAGTCCAGGATGAGGATCGTCAGCTTCTGTTCTGCCCGACACAGGCGTTCTTCTCCTGTAAGTTTGTTCCAAAATCTCTTCATTTCCCTCTCCCTTTGTTTCTTTTGTATTTTTCTAAATGATTCTTCCATTGAAACCTGGCATGCACTTTTGCTTTATTATAACATAAATCTTAAAGAATACCAGAGCGAATCCCGACACGGATACAAGCTTGTTGCTCGCCGTCTTTAAAAGCGAAAGTCCTCTCACATCTGATTTAGCAAACAGAAAACGCTTCAGATGCAGCTCCCTGTCACATCTGTGACTTTGGCTCTGCGTCTAAAGCGTCTGGTTGATTTTTCTATTTTCTGTTTTCCGGAAGATGTTCTCCTGCTTCAATCCCATTCAAAAAGAATACCAGAACAGCGACCACGCATCCGGTCAGTACCTTGATCCATTTTGCCATTTTATTCTCTCCATGGTAAAATTATCGATTACTCCAGTACTTTTTTGTAAAAGTCAAAGCAGTCGAAGGTTGCAAAATAATCTTTCGGTGTCTCTGCACGGCGGATCAGTTTTGCCTCTCCGTCTTCTGTGAGCAGAACTTCTGCAGATTTCAATTTGCCGTTGTAATTATATCCCATGGAAAATCCATGTGCACCGGTATCATGGATAACCAGAAGATCTCCCATATCTACCTTCGGCAGCATACGGTCGATTGCAAACTTGTCGTTATTCTCACACAGAGAACCGGTTACATCGTACATATGGTCGCATGGCTGATCTTCTTTACCCATAACCGTGATATGATGATAAGCACCATACATCGCCGGACGCATCAGATTTACCGCACACGCATCCACACCAATGTATTCTTTGTAGGTGTGCTTTTCGTTGATCGCTTTTGTTACCAGACAGCCATAAGGTCCCATCATAAAACGGCCAAGTTCTGTGTAGATCGCCACATCACCCATGCCTGCCGGAACCAGAATCTCATTGTATACTTTCTCCACGCCTTTTCCGATCACGCGGATGTCATTTGGCTCCTGATCCGGGCGATAAGGGATACCGACACCACCGGAAAGATTGATAAATCCGATGTGTACACCAACTTCTTCTTTCAGGCGTACTGCCAGTTCGAACAGTTTCTGAGCCAGTAGCGGATAATAATCATTTGTGACCGTATTGCTTGCCAAAAATGCATGGATACCAAACTCTTCCACACCTTTTGCTTTCATGATACGGAATGCTTCGAAAATCTGTTCTGTTGTCATACCGTATTTGGAGTCGCCAGGGTTATCCATGATGTCATTGCTGATCTTAAAGATTCCTCCCGGATTGTAGCGGCAGCTCATCTTTTTCGGCAGCTTTCCAACAGCTTTCTCCACTTTTTCAATGTGCGTGATATCATCCAGGTTGATGATACCGTTCAAAGATGCTGCATAAGCAAACTCCTGTTCCGGTGTATCGTTGGAAGAAAACATAATGTCATCTCCGGTTGCACCGATCGCTTTGGAGAGCATCAGCTCTGTCATGGAAGAACAGTCGCAGCCACAGCCGTATTCTCTTAAAATCTGGATCAGAAACGGGTTTGGCGTTGCCTTGACTGCAAAATATTCTTTATATCCCTTGTTCCATGCAAAGGCTTCTTTTAAAGCTTTCGCATTTTCGCGGATGCCTTTTTCATCGTAAAGATGGAATGGTGTCGGAAATTCTTTTACAATTTTCTGAAGTTTATCGTAAGTCACAAATGGTTTTTTATTCATCGGTACGTTCCTTTCCTGTTCACTTGCATGAACACCTGCAGAATATGCTGCTGACAGATTCCTTTTTATATCTGCAACTTTAGCACGCTGCTCTGTCAGACAACAATATGTAAAAAATATAATACGGAAGCCTTTGTTTGTCAATACCTGCATGCACTTTTGAATTATTCCAGAGCCTTTTCACTGATATCTGCAAAGAAATTTTTTATCCGATGTTTTTTATCAACAAGATTATTATACTGCAAAATTGCATAATCATTCAAAATACCGCTCTGTTTTTCATTGCTCCACTGCTGAAATGTGCCATCTGTTCCCTGATAGAAGTTCGCTGTCACAACCGGATACTGCTGCTGCAGTTTTTCCAGCCAGCTCTGATAACCGGTCTTTTCAAGTCCGGCAGTATCCATCAGCAGACCACTCAAATAATTGGTACTGATCGCATCGACTTCTTTTTCCTCGATGTCGTAATTCGCCCACATGACAAACGGCACTTCGTAGCTGGTTTTCAGTTTGTCCGTTGTATCGTTTCGCGTGGCTGTGTCTTCTCCTAAAACACGCAGAACAGAGTTGGTGATATATTCTGCAGGCTGATGATCACCAAACATCAGAATGATGGTCTTTTCATCCTCATCCTGGAAATAGTCGATCAGATTTTCAAAAGCCTCATCGGTTTTTTTGATCAGGGTCAGATATTTCTCAGTTGCCTCGATCTGAACCTGATGAACCGAACGCAGATCTTCGCCGGCATCGCTGAACTGGATCTCATTTGTCAGGTCCTCATATTCTTTGCTGTAGCCTCCGTGGTTCTGCATCGTTACTTCAAATGCAAACAGTGGACTGCCTTCCTCTTTTTCTTCATAAAGCTCGATCAGCTTGTCAAAAGCAGACTCATCATCCACCCAGCCACGCAGCAACGTTGCATCCGGAAAGTCTCCGGTATCCCGGAAATACTCGCTGTCAAAGCCAAGATACGGATAAACTTTGTCCCGGTTCCATCCGGTTGAATAATAAGGATGAAGAGCTGCTGTCTGATAGCCCAGTTTTCCAAGCTGTGATGCAAGGGAGGGCATGGCTCCGTTTAAAAACTGCTGATACGGAACACTTCCGGTCGGCAGAAATGCCATCGTATTTCCGGTCAGAAACTCAAACTCGGTATTTGCCGTATTTCCGCCCTTTACCGAAACATAGAGATTGCCGCGGACGGTATTCTTTTTCAGGGACCGCCAGAACGGCATGTAATCTTCCGTTGTGTTAAAGTCTCCATAGACAGAAAGATCTGAAAATGCCTCATTCATGATCACAAGAATATTTGGCTGATCTTCCATATCCGTTTTGTCGGTATGGTTCTCTTCGCCTCCGGATGAAACGGATGTTTCCTCTGCAATCTTCTGTGCCGCATCTGTGGAATATCCCTGCGGCTTTTCAATATGCAGATACTGCAAGTTGGCAAGATACGCTACCATAAAACCATTGTTTCGGTAAAGGACATTTGGCGTAAACAGAATATCATCCAGTCCAAAAATTTCCTCACAGTTTTCTGTCTGCACATAGCTGACAAAAGCAAACATCAGTACCAAAGATACTGCAACGGAGAGCAGGCGTTTTTTCACATTTCCAAAGGAAAAGTGCATCTTTTCTCCGAGGATCGCGAGCCACAGAAATCCCATAAGTACAAAATACAGCCGCCAGGAAACATCCAGCGTATAATTATCTGCCACGCTTGCTGCCGTGCGAAGCGAATACAGATCCCAGGGCACGATTGGAGAAGAACGAAAACTGACCACAAAATAGTTGACTGTCCCTGCCAGAGCCGGAAAAACCGGTGTAAGCATAGCTCCCCATCTCATATTGCCGGATACTGCTGTTACGATCAGATATAACACCAGATAAAACAGATAGTTCAAAAAAAAGATTAACGGTGTCAGATCCCATGGCACATGGGTAAAAAACTCCATGCAGCACAAGGCTGCCGCCGGAAGTGCCAGAAACACGATCGGGCTTAATTTCTTTGGTATTTTAAAATCCCAGGCGATAAAACCGCCCGCCAGGATTGCAAGGAGCAGTGCCAGTCCTGCTTTTGCCACCTGAAATCCATCGCCTTTTACTGCCAGTATTTCTAAAATAATCATAAGAAGAGCTGCACCAAGTGCAACTCCTCTTCTCGTCTTCGACTTTGTCATCGCCTATTTTGCCTCAACCACCTGCATTACATTTGTGGAACGTCCACGGCCAGACACCATGTTGGTTGCCGGATCGCCCGCTGTAAATACAGCCAGTTCTCCTTTCTTAATCAGTTTGCGGCGTAAAATGATCTTCATGGAGTTGGTGATCATATGCCTTGTGCTGTCTTCTGTTTCACCCGGCATCGCATAGACACCCCAGTAAAGCTGCATCCTGCGGACTGCCTGCTCACTTGGAGAGATCGCATAGATTGGTGTCTTCGGACGCAGGCTGGAGATCATCCTTGCCGTGTAGCCGGTCATGGTCGGAACAACCAGACAGGATGCTTTAAGGATCTCAGCTGTGGACACACTTGCAAATCCAACTGCCATGGAAATATCTTTTTTACGCTGTTTTTTATTTAATTTCTGAAGATTGGAGTAATCCAGATGAGCTTCTGTCGTCTCTGCGATCTTTGCCATCATGCGGACTGCCTCTACTGGATATTTGCCCATTGCAGTCTCTCCGGAAAGCATGATCGCATCACTGCCGTCGTAGATCGCATTTGCCACATCACCGGCCTCTGCTCTGGTCGGACGCGGATTGCGGATCATCGAATCCAGCATCTGTGTTGCAGTGACAACCGGTTTACATTTGCGGTTGCATTTGTTGATGATCTTCTTCTGGATATGCGGAACCTGGTCTGCCGGGATCTCCACGCCGAGATCCCCTCGTGCAACCATGATGCCGTCTGCCGCATCCAGGATCTCATCAATATTTTCCACACCTTCTGCATTTTCGATCTTGGCAATAATGCCGATATCTCTGCCGTGATTATCTTCCAGGATCTCGCGGATATCCATGATGCAGTCACTGTTTCGTACAAAGGAAGCTGCGATATAATCCACACCCTGTTCAATACCAAACAGAATATCTTCTCTGTCTTTCTGTGTCACACCCGGAAGATGTATTTTTACATTTGGAACATTGACGCCTTTTCGCTCACCCAGCTCACCGCCGTTTTTGATGATACACTCAATCTTGTCGGCAGAAACACGCTGTACTTCCAGACCGATCAGACCGTCATCGATCAGGATCGTGTCACCCTTTCTCACATCGTAGACAAGCTGCTGATAGGTGATGGAACATCCTGTTTCATCGCCTTCTCGCTCTTCTGTATACAGTGTAAATTCCTTTCCCTGCTCCAGAGATACTTTCTTGCCGTCTTTGAGAAGCCCGGTACGGATCTCCGGTCCTTTCGTATCCAGCATCAGTGCAACCGGAATGCCAAGCTGTTCGGAAACCTGACGCACCAGTGCGATACGCTCAGCATGTTCTTCGTAGCTTCCATGAGAAAAATTGAAACGTGCCACGTTCATTCCGCCTGCGATCAGTTCTTTGAGAATGATCTTGTCCATCGTTCTTGGTCCCATTGTACAGATAATCTTTGTTTTCTTCATTATTCCTCCTGCTGCCGCTTTGCGGCCTGACCACATTTTTATTTTTTGATATGTTTGTGCGTAAACAGATGATCCTGGCAATATTCATAATTTCCGTCGCATTTGGAACAGAAACGGAATTCGAGATCATCACCGTCCAGCTCGGTTCTGCCGCAGATCGCACACTTGTGCTTGGTAATACCGGATCTGCCTGTCTGACTGGTCTGCCTTTTGAAATTTTGCTTCCGACGGATTTCTTTTGGTGAAACCTTGTTGTAATTTCTCGTCATCAGGAAAAACAGGATGAAATTGAACATGGATGCAATGATCGCCACTCTTCCAGCCCAGTTTGTCTGAAGGAAGGAAAGGACAATGAAAGCTCCGTAAAGAATCCCAAACCATTTGACCTTGATCGGTATGATAAAATACAACAGCAGCTCCATATTCGGATAGCAGACTGCAAACGCCAGAAAAATGGACATGTTGATATAATATGTGGAAAACAGTGCCTGCCCGAAGACAATATTTCCTCCCATCACGGCATATAAAATGAATGCTCCGATGATTGTTGAAATGATCCCTGAAAAAATATAAGCATTATACCGGAACGCTCCCCAGGTCTGCTCCAGTGAATTGCCAAGAGAATAATAAAGCATCAGCATGATGATCGTAAAAATACCAGGTGATTCCGGCGGAATCAAAACCCAAGTGACAAGTCGCCAGATCTGCCCTTTTAAGATATAATATGGCTCAAGACTTAAATAGTTATACAGTACACCCGGTGCCAGGAAATACAGAAAATAACCGATAACATAAGCTCCGATGATGTACGTGGACAGATTGTGTATGGCATACCGTCCGAATTTACGTTCCATTTTGTTTAAAAAGTTCATAAAAGTTCTTTCATCTTCCTTTCCGCATCGTGTGTTCTGCAAGCTTTCACGGGACAAAAATGCTCTGTCCCGCCTGCCTGTCAATGCCGAATCTATTATAAATTTGATTGTATCTTTTGTCAATCAAAGTGCCTGATTTTTCACAAAGTTTACAAACACTTTAGATTATGAAAGGCTCTGCATTTCATCCGCTCTTTTCTCATCCAAATTTTCCCCTTTTGTCTCTTTGCATCTTCGGCATCCGAAATCCGGAATGCACAGTTCATCTCCGATCTGCAGATTGTATACGTTTACCCAGGGATTGGCAAACAGAAGGGCCGAAACGGTTACACCATATCTCTTTCCAAGTTTATATAAAGTATCTCCCTGCTCGATCACATGAATAAATCCAAAACGACATGTTTTTGCATTGTCCATTCTCTGTCAGCTCCACGATTGCTTTCTGCTCGCTTTATTATATGAAGCATAGCCTGCTGCTGTTCACAGATATTCGGCAAACGATAGCCTCCAAGGCTTTCCACTATTTCCAACTTTCTATTGAATTTTCTGAAATCTTTCATTATAATAACCTCAAAATGATGATATAGGATATTTAAAAGTGGGATGATAATCCCACGATATGCGAATACTGGGGTGCTATGTGCCAGTGGCACATAGCACCGACCGAAGCGGAGCGTAGAAAGGATTGTGGGAGTGCAACGCACGGAACAATCCGTAGGCATCATAGTTGGGGACTTTTAACACCCACATCATCTTATTATTTTACTTAGGAGGTAATTTTATGGCAGGTTCTACATTTGGAACTTTATTTAAAATAACTACATGGGGCGAATCTCACGGTGCCGGCGTCGGTGTCGTTGTGGACGGATGCCCTGCCGGTCTTTCGCTTTGCGAGGACGATATCCAAAAATTTTTAAACCGCAGGAAACCGGGACAGAGTCGTTACACGACTCCGCGAAAAGAGGATGATGCGGTTGAGATCCTCTCCGGTGTTTTTGAAGGAAAGACAACCGGAACGCCGATTTCCATGCTGGTACGCAATCAGAATCAGCGTTCCAAAGACTACAGTGAGATCGCTTCCTACTACCGCCCGGGACATGCCGATCTGACCTTTGATCTGAAATATGGTTTCCGTGATTACCGCGGCGGAGGACGTTCTTCCGGCCGTGAGACGATCGGACGCGTTGCAGCCGGTGCAATCGCCTCCAAGATTCTTGATCAGCTCGGCATCAAGATTTTAACTTACACAAAATCGATCGGTGACATCACCGCAGATCCGACCTGCTTTGACCGCAGTGTGATCATGGAAAATCCTTTTTATATGCCGGATGCCGACGCAGCAAAAAAAGCAGGGGAATTTCTTGAAGAATGTATGAAAAATGAAGATTCCAGCGGCGGAAGCATTGAGTGCGTGATCCAGAATATGCCGGCCGGTATCGGTGAACCGGTATTTGAAAAATTAAGTGCCAACCTGGGCAAAGCGATTTTATCGATCGGTGCCGTAAAGGCTTTCGAAATCGGTGACGGCACGGCAGTTGCCCATGCACTCGGTCATACAAACAATGACCAGTATACAAGGGATCCGGATGGAAAGATCATCAAACTTACCAACCACTCCGGCGGTATCCTGGGCGGCATCAGCGACGGAAGTGACATCCTTTTGCGTGTATCCGTCAAACCGACGCCTTCGATCTCAAGAGAACAGTCCACCATCACGAAAGACGGAGGCAGCAGACAGATTTCTGTAAAAGGCCGCCACGATCCGGTCATCGTACCGCGTGCCGTTGTCGTCGTTGAATCCATGGCTGCGATCACGTTGGTCGATATGCTGATGTGCAGCATTACTTCCAACATGACAAATCTGGAGCGGTTTTTCCGTAAATAAAATGCTGAAAAAGCATATAAGATCATGAATCCTTTCTGTATGATTCAAAAGGCATTACATAAAAAATACCGACTTTCTGTTTTTTGATTTTTCAATCTTATTTCAGAGAAAGTCGGTATTTTTATATTCTTTCTGTTTTTCTGAATCCCTTTGATCCGGTGTCCGTCCTTAATCCGGCTGTCCGGCTTTGGAGATCAGGATACAGTTCGGCGTATCGATCTTGATCGGTCTTCCTTTCATATAAAGCAGACCCTTTTCGTAATCCACCGTGAAGAAGCGAATCTCATTGGACTCATGGTTCAGCACGACCATGGTCTTCTCATCCGGGAATACAGCGACATCTTTTGGATACTTTCCGCTGATCGGAAGGATACAGATCTTGGAAAGCATACCTGTCTCTGGATCAATTTTAAACACGCCGGCTGTCTCAGAACCTGCTGTGGTGCAGTAGAGATATTTGCCGCTCGGTGCGATACGCAGTCCGGAAGAAGCACATCCATAGTGGTCTTTGCTGTCGGAGATGTCCACTTTCTGAATCTGTTCGAATTTGCCGCCCTCTCCGCTCGCATCGTATGCATAGACCAGCACTTCGTTGGTCAGCTCGCAGTTCACATAAGCGAAACGTCCGTCTCTGCTGAAACGGATCAGACGCGGTCCGGACTCCAGTTCGCAGCGGATGATATCATAGAGTTTCAATTTACCGTTCGTCTGATTTACCGTATAGACTTTAATCTGGTCAATACCATTGTCTACCACGCATAGATATTTATCGTCCGGTGTGATCATCGCACAGGTGACACGCGGGCGGAAATTTCGCTCTGCAACGCTGCCGAGTCCCTGATGGAAAATGCCGTCGAGTACTTCTCCAAGACTTCCGTCTTCTTTGATACGCACCACTGTGATCTTGCCGTCATGGTAGCCGCAAACAAAAAGGAATTTTCCTTCTTTGTCTGTTGAAAGGAAACATCCTCTCATACCGTCAATACCGACTTTGTTGATTGGTTCCAGTCCGCCGTCCTCTTTGATCTTCAGGACTTCAACACCTTCATCTGCAATCGAATACAGATATTTTCCATTGTTGGATTTTGCCACATGAGATGCGTTATTTACCGGAACGACTTCGCGTTCTGTCATGTAACCATTTTCTACGTCCAGGTCATATACATGGATACCAATACTGCTTCCGTGTGTATAAGTTCCGACATATGCAACATACTTATCCTTACTCATCTGTAATCCTCCTTTAACTTGTCAGTCTTGTTTTCATTTTACCATATTTTTTTTGATTTGTTAAGACAAATTAAAACATTTTGCACAAAAAAGATATTGCAATTTTTTATCGATACGTGTATGATATTTTTGGAAGCAAAGAGGTCACTGCATAAGCACTCTGCGCTATATCCGGCAAGATGCCCGATGTTCGCGGAAAGCACTGCAGACGGCCTTTTTTTGTTGTAAGATTAGGAGGTGCTCCACTAAAAAACAAACTCAGACTGGAGGTATAAAGCATGAGCAACAAGCTGATTGATTTTATCAACATTTCAAAATCCTACGGTACACAGACCGTTCTGGATGATCTGAACCTTTATATCCGTGAAAATGAATTTCTGACCCTGCTTGGTCCGAGCGGCTGCGGCAAAACAACGACGCTTCGTATTCTGGGCGGATTTGAAATTCCCGACTGCGGTCAGGTAATCTTTGACGGTGAAGATATTACGAATCTTCCGCCTAATAAAAGGCAGCTGAATACCGTTTTTCAGAAATATGCACTGTTTACCCACATGACTATTGCCGAAAATATTGCGTTTGGCCTGAAGATTAAGAAAAAAAGCAAACAGTATATTTATGATAAGATCAAGTATGCCTTAAAGCTTGTCAATCTGGACGGATACGAAAACCGTATGCCGGATTCTTTAAGCGGCGGCCAGCAACAGCGTATTGCGATTGCCCGTGCGATTGTAAATGAACCGAAAGTACTTCTTCTGGATGAACCGCTCGGTGCCCTGGATCTGAAACTGCGTCAGGATATGCAGTATGAACTGATCCGCCTTAAAAACGAACTTGGCATTACTTTTATTTATGTAACACACGATCAGGAAGAGGCACTTACCATGTCTGACACGATCGTGGTTATGAATCAGGGCTATATTCAGCAGATTGGCACGCCGGAGCGTATTTACAATGAACCGGAAAATGCTTTTGTCGCTGACTTTATCGGTGAGAGCAACATCATTCCGAGCCTGATGTTAAAAGACCGTCTGGTAAAAATACTCGGTGTTCCGTTTGCCTGCGTGGACGAAGGATTCGGGCAGAACAAACCGGTCGATGTCGTGATCCGTCCGGAAGATATCTGCCTTCGCAAACCGGGTGAAGGAAGCATTGACGGTGTTGTCACGCATCTGATCTTTAAAGGCGTTCATTATGAAATGGAAGTCCGTGCAAATGAATACGACTGGCTGGTGCACAGCACCAAGATGTTCCCGGTCGGCACACAGGTTTCCATCCATGTAGATCCTTTTGATATCCAGATCATGAAAAAACCGGAATCTGAAGATGAGGAGGCCGTCAACATTGAAGAATAAACGTTATCTTGCAGGGCCGTACCTGTTCTGGTCGATTTCTTTTGTCGTGATCCCTCTGCTGGTGGTCTTCTACTATGCCATGACAAATGATGAAGGCAGTATTACTTTTGCAAACCTTGCCCAGATCACCACACAGGAAAATTTAAAGGCACTTGGCATGTCACTGCTCCTCTCTTTCGTGAGTACAGCGATCTGTCTGCTGCTTGCCTATCCGCTTGCCATGATCTTAAGCAGCAAGAATGTCGATCAGTCCAGTTTTATCGTGCTGATCTTCATTCTTCCGATGTGGATGAATTTCCTGCTCCGCACCATGGCATGGCAGACGCTTCTGGAAAAAAACGGTGTGATCAACAGCATCCTTTCTTTTGTGCATCTCCCGGCACTGGAGATCATCAACACTCCGGGGGCGATCATTCTTGGCATGGTTTACAATTTTCTGCCTTTTATGGTGCTGCCGATCTATAATGTACTGATCAAGATTGACCGTGATGTCATCAATGCAGCAAGAGACCTTGGAGCAAGCTCTTCTTATACCTTTTTCAAAATCATACTGCCGCTGAGCATCCCCGGCATCATCAGCGGCATTACAATGGTATTTGTACCGGCTCTGACAACTTTCGTTATTTCCGATCTTCTCGGCGGAGGCAAGATCCTGCTGATCGGCAATGTCATCGAACAGTCTTTCAAGCAAAACAGCAACTGGCACGTCGGAAGCGGACTTTCCATGGTCCTGATGGTATTTATCATTGCCAGCATGGCACTAGTAGTAAAATATGACAAAGAAGGGGAGGGCTCTTCGTTTTGATAAAGAAATATCTCGAAAAAATATATCTTTTCCTGATCTTCATCCTGCTCTACGCACCGATCCTCACTCTGATCGTGCTGTCTTTCAACAATTCAAAGACCAGGGCAAAATGGGGCGGATTTACTCTGAAATGGTACAGCAGCCTTTTTCAGAATGAACGGATCATGAATGCACTTTACACCACTTTGATCATCTCCCTGCTCGCATCCGTGATCGCAACTGTGATCGGAACAGCCGCAGCGATCGCGATCCTTGGCATGAAACAGAAATGGCGTACTTTATATTCCGGGCTGACCAACATCCCGATGATGAATGCAGAGATCGTGATGGGTGTTTCTCTGATGCTTTTATTTATTGCCTTTCACGTTACGCTTGGATTCGGAACAATCCTGATCGCCCATATCACGTTCAATATACCTTATGTCATACTGAGTGTGGCACCGAAACTGCGACAGACGAGCCGACGTACTTATGAGGCGGCACTGGATCTTGGGGCTTCTCCTCTTTATGCCTTTTTTAAAGTGACGTTTCCTGACATTCTGCCGGGTGTGCTCTCCGGTTTTATGCTGGCGTTTACCATGTCACTGGATGATTTTGTGATCACACATTTTACAAAAGGTCCCGGTGTGGATACCCTTTCTACCAAAATCTATTCAGAAGTGCGTAAGGGCATCAAACCGGAAATGTACGCACTTTCTACCCTGCTGTTTGTTACGGTTCTGGTACTTCTGATCCTGGTCAACGTATCACCGAAAGAGGACGCAGAGACAGCGGCAGCCAGAAAACACGCCCGCCGCCGTTCCAGAGCCGGCAGGATCCTGATCAAACGTGTGATCCCTGTCGCAATCTGCCTGGTATTTGTCGGAGGCGGTATTTACTATGCTTCCAAGGGTCAGATGCTGACAAAAGAAAAACTGATCGTCTACAACTGGGGCGAATACATAGATCCGAATGTCATCACCCTGTTTGAAGAAGAAACCGGCATTGATGTTGTATATGAAGAATTTGAGACAAACGAGATCATGTATCCAAAGATCAGTTCCGGTGCCATTGCCTATGATCTGGTATGTCCTTCAGACTATATGATCCAGAGAATGAGGGAGAATGACCTGCTCGCCGAAATCAATTTTGACAATATTCCGAATATCAAAAACATTGGCAAAGACTATCTGGAACGTTCAAAAGAGTTTGATCCGGAAAACAAATACTCGGTTCCGTACTGCTGGGGTACCGTTGGTATCCTCTATAATAAGACCATGGTAGATGAGCCGATCGACAGCTGGAGTGTTCTGTGGGATGAGAAATACAAAGACAACATCCTGATGCAGGATTCCGTCCGTGACGCATTTGGCGTGGCACTCAAATACCTCGGCTACTCCTTAAATTCCACGGATCTGGATGAACTGAACGAAGCTAAAGACCTGCTGACCCGCCAGAAACCGCTGGTACAGGCATATGTCATCGATCAGGTCCGTGACAAGATGATCGGAAATGAAGCAGCGATCGGTGTCATTTATTCCGGTGAAGCCATCTACACCCAGCAGGAAAACCCGAATCTGGAATACGTGATCCCGAAAGAGGGAAGCAATCTCTGGATCGATTCCTGGGTGATCCCGAAAAATGCCGAGCACAAGGAAAATGCTGAGAAATTTATCAACTTCCTCTGCCGCCCGGATATCGCCCTGATGAATTTTGAATACATTACCTACTCAACGCCAAACACTGCGGCACGCGAACTGATCGAGGATGAAAGCATCCGCAACAGCAAGATCGCTTTCCCGGATCTTTCCACTGTACCAAATCTGGAAACGTTTCAGTATCTTGGCACAAAGAACGATGAGGTGTATAATGAACTTTGGAATAAAGTAAAATCGAAATAACCCGGAGGTATATACTATGAGTTTTAAAGAGATCAAACCAGAAGAACTTCAGAAAAATCCATTTCAGATGATTGGAAAAGAATGGCTGCTCGTAACAGCCGAAAAAGACGGAAAAGCAAACACCATGACTGCTTCTTGGGGCGGTGTCGGTGTGATGTGGGGCAGAAACGTGGCCTTTATCGTGATCCGTCCGCAACGTTATACAAAAGAATTTATCGACGCTTCCGATAAGCTTTCTCTCTCTGTTCTTGATGAAGAGTACCGCAAGACACTCAGCTATCTTGGCTCCGTATCCGGAAGAGACGAGGAGAAGATTGCCAAAAGCGGTCTTACCGTAGCTCACACGGACGATGTTCCGTATTTTGCCGAAGCAAATACCGTGATCACAGGCAAAAAACTCTATGCACAGGAATACAGACCAGAATGCTTTATCGATTCATCTCTTGACGAAAAATGGTATCCTCAGAAAGATTATCATACCATGTACATTCTGGAGATTGAAAAAATACTGGTCCGTGAATAAAACATTTGTACAATCTTGCATAATTGCTCATAGAAAAAGTGACAGATTTCGATTGTGAATCTGTCACTTTTTTCTATAATATGTGACACCATGATGCCAGTTCAAAAGACCGTTTAACCAGGTATCTTTTTATGCAAAGAATTTTGTATAATATCCCATCACAAAGATAAACAGGACGATCAGCGGCAAAATGTATTTCACATAAAACGCGATCTGTCTTGGGAATTTCATACCTTTTCCGGTATTCGTCTCTTTGAGGAAATTCTCATATCCCCATCCAAGCTTCGTCGTACAGAACAGCAGGTAGACAAGACTTCCAAGTGGCAGCAGATTGTTGCTGACAATAAAGTCCTCCAGATCCAGGATCGTGCTTCCAGCTCCAAGTGGTGTGATGCCGCTCCATACATTATAGCCAAGCACGCATGGCATAGAAAGAACCAGTACGCCGACCAGATTGATCAAAACCGCCTTTTTGCGATCCCATCCTTTCAGATCCATAGTAAAAGAAATGATATTTTCAAAAACGGCGATAACCGTAGATAAGGATGCAAATGTCATAAACAGAAAGAATAACGTACCCCACAATCTTCCTCCTGCCATGGCGTTAAATACATTCGGCAGTGTGATAAAAATCAGGCTCGGGCCGCTGTCCGGCTGCACATTGTAGGCAAAACAGGACGGAAAAATGATCAGTCCTGACATCAGTGCCACAAAGGTATCCAGCACACAGATGCTGACTGCCTCGCCTGTCAGGGCACGCTCTTTTCCAATGTAGCTTCCAAAGATAGCCAGTGCCCCGATTCCGATACTGAGCGTAAAGAATGCCTGTCCCATCGCAGCATAGACCACTTCACCGATCCCGGCTTCTTTTACTTTTCCGAAATCTGGATACAGATAGAACTTCAGTCCTTCCTGTCCGCCCGGAAGCAGGACAGAACGAACTGCCAGAACGACCATCAGGGAGAGCAGACATACCATCATCACTTTTGTGATACGCTCCACACCTTTCTGAAGACCTTTTGCACAGATGCCGAAGCAAAGCAAAACAGCGATCGCCATAAATACCATCATCAGGACCGGCTGTCCGAGCATATTATTAAAGGCCTCCCCTACCTGATCGGAATTTAAGCCATCAAATTGTCCCGTTGCCATCTTCACAAAATACAGGATCATCCATCCGGCGATCGTTGTGTAGAACATCATCAGCAAATAATTTCCGGCGATCGCACCATATTTATACAAGTGCCATTTCGTTCCTTTCGGCTCCAGAATATCAAACGAACAGGCTGCACTTTTCTGACTTGCACGTCCGACCGCAAACTCAGCTACCATGACCGGCAGACCGAGGATCAGAAGAAACGCCAGGTAGATCAGTACAAACGCCGCTCCTCCGTACTTTCCAACAATGTACGGAAACCTCCATACATTTCCAAGACCGATGGCACATCCTGCCGAGATCAAGATAAAACCAAGTCTTGAACCAAACTTCTCTCGTTCCATTTTTTACTTTTTCCTTTCTTTTTCATCTTTTCTTTGACAAGCAAAAATTTGTGCCCTATACTCTTCTTTAGTTTTACAAAAAGTAACTCTGAAAGGATTTTCTATGACACGTACATTTGTTTACTCCATATCTGCCGAAGAATCCGGCACAAAAATAACGGATTACCTGAGAAATCACGGCTATTCCCGCCACATTCTGACCTGTCTGAAGCATACCGACGACACGGTTCTTGTAAACGGTTTAGGCGTTTATATGAACTATGTCCTTCAGCCGGATGACCGGCTGACCATTGTGATACCGGAAGAAACACCGTCGGAACATATCGTTCCTGTAAACCTTCCTTTTCCGGTTGTCTATGAAGATGAAGATCTGATGATCATCAATAAACCATCGGATATGCCGATCCATCCATCGATCCATAATTATGAGAATACACTCGCCAACGCTGCTGCCTGGTATTTTGGGCAAAAAGGAGAAAATTTTGTTTATCGCTGCATCAACCGACTGGACCGTGATACCACCGGACTTCTGATCCTGGCCAAAAACCGTTTAAGCGGTGCCCTGCTCTCCAGAATGAGTGCAGAACGTAAGATCCACCGGCAGTATCTTGCCATTGCTACAGGAGAGATTCCAAAATGTGGTACGATCGATGCACCGATCGCAAGAGCCTGTGATTCTGCCATCCTGCGGCAGGTTGATTTTGTCCATGGTGAACGGGCAATAACGCATTATCGTCTGCTTAAATTTGACGGTTTTTATTCTCTTGTGCTTTTACAGCTGGAAACGGGACGTACGCATCAGATCCGGGTTCATATGAACCACATCGGCCACCCGCTTCCCGGAGACTATCTTTACAATCCGGATTACCGGCTTATAAAAAGACAGGCTCTCCACTCTTGTCGGCTGACTTTCTGCCACCCGATCAGTGGAAAGCCCATGGATTTTACTGCCCCGATTCCGGATGATTTTAAAACATTTGCGTGCGGATGCGTGGAACTTCATCAATATGCAGATAACGGCTGATGCTCTTTACGATCAGATCGTGATCAGAAAAATGATCCTGCCCTTCGACCAGAATGGCTCCGATCACACCTACTTCTTCGATGCGGATCGGAAATCCTCCTCCGCAGGCTGCGTAATCTTTCTCATCAAGATACCAGTCTGCGAGCGTCTCTTCACTTTTACGCAGAAGCACACTCGTATAAAGGGAACTTCTCTCTAAGGTACGCACGGTATTCATTTTTCGCTGAAGCCACCGTTCGCTCTGAAGGTTCACACTGTCAGATGCATACTGAAATACCGTCAGCCCGTTATTCAGACGGATACTGACTGCCACCGGAAGTTTTCTTTTGATTGCTTCCGCCACGATACAGTTGCCCACCTCCCATGCATCTGCATTTGTAAAGTGAGAAAACTGCAAGATCTCTTCCTGCATATCAAGCAGCCCCAATAATTCATCAATCGTCATATGCTATCACTCCTTTTGTATCACTATGACTGTCTTTTATTCTACCACTCTTTTTGTCCGGACTCAACAAATTTCTGCTTTTCACATGCCTTTCAAAATGCTATACTGAAGACAGGATGTTTGGATCAAAACAGGAAGCCGCAATATGTGCCTTCTCGTCTGATACCCACATCAAAAATATTGAAAAAAACAGAAAGAGAGGTTTTTCCATTGAAAAAAATAGCAAGTTTCACCATAGACCATATCAAACTGCAGCCGGGCATTTATGTATCCCGCAAGGACCACATCGGTGCAGATACGATCACAACGTTTGATCTTCGCATGACTTCCCCAAATGAGGAGCCTGTCATGAATACCGCTGAACTCCACACGATCGAGCATCTCGGTGCTACTTTCCTTCGCAATCATCCGACTTTTGCTGATAAAACTGTATACTTTGGCCCGATGGGATGTCGCACCGGTTTTTATCTGCTTCTCGCAGGAGATTATGAATCCAAAGACATCGTCCCTCTGGTCACAGAAATGTTTACCTTTATCCGCGATTTCCACGATGAAGTACCTGGGGCATCACCAAAAGACTGCGGCAATTATCTGGATATGAATCTTTCCATGGCAAACTACCTGGCAAAAAAATATTTAGATGAAGTTCTGACCGATATCAAAGCAGACCGCCTGATCTATCCGGAATGATCACTTTCCTTTCAGGTAAACCTGCCGGATATAACGGTAAAGATAATCTTCGCCTTTTTTATCGAGGATTGTCAACAGTTTTACCAGATCTTTTTCTGTCTGGGGATGCATCATATAATGGTGCTTCCCCTTTTCATAATACTGCAGCGGGAAATGATCGTTATAGTTTTTTCCGTTGTAGATCTTGGATGCCGCCATACGATCCATCATCATCTCTGCGATATATTTTCTCGGCATCGGCATACCGGTCATCGGGTTGCCGTCTTTTTCCACACTGTAATCGATCCAGTATTCAAAATGATGGCGGTTGCGTCCTTTGTGATGCAACCATGCTTTGGATACGCCGGTCTCTTCTCTCTCTGCATTGTTCGGACTGCGGTTGCCCTGATAATATTTGCATCCGACCAGAAACTCCGTCGGCGAATATTTTGACAGGTCGTGTGTCAGTCCCTGTTTGTAAAGTCCGATTTTAAAACACTCTTTCATCACCAGGATCTTATGCCTTGTGATGGTTGTGAAGTGTCCGATTACTTTCTTTAACATCTTTATGCTTCCTTCCAATCAACACGATTACCGTCCTTGACGATACCTGTACCTGTCTGCTGTCCGGCAACAGACGCCATTTGTCCTCTTCCAAAATGCCCTCACTCGTATCCAGAGCCACATTCCAGCGATAGCCGCCCGGCAAAGCCGGAAGTGCAAAAGTATGCTCCATCCAGTGCATATTATAGGCAATATAGATCAGTTCATCCTCATCGGCATATTTGCCGCAGTACATGACACCGATCTTACGGTTCTGCCCGTCCAGTTCCCCATACCACGCACTGCTGCTGTGATAGGAAATCCCCGGAAAACCGCAGGATAAGCTGTCCGTCATGCTCAGTTCCTGTCCCATATGCAGGATTTTATGCTTTTTGCGAAATGCGATCAGATCTTTTACAAACCGGAACATTTCACTGTTTCCGGATTTATATCCTTTCCAGTCAAGCCAGGAAATCTCATTGTCCAGACAATATGGATTGTTGTTGCCAAGCTGCGAGTTGCAGAACTCATCCCCGGCAAGGATCATCGGCGTTCCTGCCGACAAAAGCAGCATACACCATGCATTTTTCATCTGACGGTTTCGAAGCTCCAGAATTTTCTTTTTGCGGCTTTTTCCTTCTTCTCCGCAGTTCCAGCTGTAATTCTGCACTCTTCCGTCACGGTTCTGCTCGCCGTTATCTTCATTGTGACGTTCTTCATAAGATACCAGGTCACATAATGTGAACCCGTCATGGCTTGCTATGTAATTGATCAGCCCGCTGCCCTTTGGATTCCGCCTCATCCGCTCTGCAAATGCTTTCAGGCTCTCTTCGTCTCCTTTTAAGAAACGCCGGACATCGATCATAAAACCATCGTTGCACTCTGCCACCATCCGTTTTTTTGGCAGATTCTTCTTGCCATAGATCTCCTCCACCGGGAAATAAATATTTAAAAGCTTGGTATCTGCAAACAGTGGATCCGTCGCCATCAGGTTACAGATGCCCTGCACGCCGCGGACATGAAATCCATCCACATGATATTCCTGCACCCAGTATTGCAGACATTCCGTAATATAACGCGGGCTGCATCCTTCCGGAAAATAAAATTCCATCAGAACTTCGATACCAAGACGGTGCATGGTCTTTACCATATCTTTAAATTCACGCACCGGATCTTTTGTCGCTGCATAGGCACGTTTCGGGGCAAAATGAAAGGCCTTTGTATAGCCCCAGTAGTTCAGACGCTTCGGAAGCTCTTCTTCTTTACGGTACCGGGCATGTGTTTTCACAGACTCCATTTCAGTGAATTCATAGGCCGGCATCAGCTTGATCTGATTGATGCCAAGCTCTTTGAAATATTCTGCCTTCTCGGTGATTCCAAGGAAGGTTCCCTTATGACGCACACCGGAATAACGCTGTTTTGTAAACCCACGTACATGAAAGCTGTACATCACGGCATCTTCGTATGCGATCTGCGGTTTCCGGTCATCCTCCCAGTCGTAATTTCCGGCGATCATCGCACAGCGGACTTCGTGTCCCTCCGGATGCTCCTCACCAAATTTCCCAGTTCCGATCAGTACTTTTGCATAAGGATCCAAAGTTACTTTTCCATCTATGCAAAAATTGTATTCATATCGTGCAGATGCTATTTTTTCTGCTTTGACACAGACGATATCTCCAATCGTGTTTGTTGCAGGAAACGGTATTTCCTGTATTACTTCTTTACTGCCTTTTTTATAAAGAAGCAGGCTGGCTTCTTCGTTGTTTTTGCGTTCCATCGAAAAGACGATTCCGTCTTTGACCGGAACGGCTCCCATTGCCTGGAATGTTTCCACTTTCATCAACCTTTCTGTGACTCTATTTTTTCCGCCAGATCATTTAAATAAACCCATCGATTCATCTTTTCTTCCAGTGCATGCTCCGCCTTTTCTTTTTCTTTCATCAGTTCGTTTAATTTTCCCGGATTTGTTGCATTTGTCAGAATCTCAGCTTCCAGAGCGGCGATCCCATCTTCTAACTGTGCGATGTCGTCATCGATCGTTTCAAATTCTTTCTGTTCTTTATAGGAAAATTTCAGTTTTGTCTTACGGTTCTGCTTCCAGTCTCTGGAAGATTTTGAACTCCCTTCCTCAGACTTTCCCTTTCCGGATTTCCCGAAAAGTGCATTCCCGCTTTCCGATGTTTCTTGTGATGTTCTTTTCTGTTTTGTTTCCAGATAGTCGGTATAACCACCTTCGTACTGCTGCAAATGACCGTTTCCGTCAAATTCAAAAATGCGGTCCACCACATTGTCCAGAAAATAGCGGTCATGGGATACGGTGATCACAATCCCCGGAAAACTGTTCAGGAAATCCTCCAGAATCGTCAGCGTCTGAATATCAATATCATTGGAGAGCTCATCAAACAGATATACATTTGCCCCGGTAAAAATAACTTTCAGCAGGTACAGTCTTTTTTTCTCCCCGCCGGAAAGCTTGGATACCGGTGCATACTGCATTTCCGGTGTAAACAGAAATCGCTCCAGCATCTGAGATGCCGAGATCTTCCCGTCTTTTGTCGGCAGATACTCTGCCACATCTTTGATGTAATCGATCACCCGCTGCTCGGTATTCATATCCGGCACTTCCTGTGCAAAATATCCAAGCTGAATCGTCTCACCGATCTCCACGCTCCCACTGTCCGGCTCGATCAGCCCGGCAATGATCTTGATCAGCGTTGATTTGCCGCATCCGTTCGGTCCGATGATGCCAAGCCGCTGATTTTTCAGAACAATGTAATCAAAATCATCGATCAGTACTTTCTCTCCGTAGCGTTTGCTGATATGATGCAGTTCTACTGTCTTTCTGCCCATCCTTGCAGCTGTTGCTTCAATCTCAAGTGTGGCGTCACTGACCGGTGCTTTTCCCGCTTTTAAAGCCTCAAGACGCTCCAGTCTCGCACGCTGTTTGGTACTTCTCGCACGACAGCCGCGTTTTGCCCATTCAAGTTCCATACGAAGGACGCTCTGTCTTTTTCGCTCCGTTGCCAGTGCCATCTCTTCTCTTTGCACTTTCAGCTCCAGAAATTTTGAATAATTTGCTTCATAACTGTAAATTTTCCCATGATCCAGCTCCAGGATCCGATTACTCACACGATCCAGGAAATAGCGATCATGCGTTACCATGATCACGGTTCCTTTATAACGATTCAAATAGTCTTCCAGCCATGTGAGCATCTCATTATCCAAATGGTTGGTCGGCTCGTCCAGCAGTAGTACATCAAAATCCTGCACCAGTGTCCGTACAAGTGCCGCCTTTCTCCTCTGACCACCGGAAAGCTCTGCCAGCGGCTGCTCATGATCCACAATGCCCAGCTGATTGAGCATGCTCTTTGCTTCACTTTGCAGTGTCCAGTCCATGTCCCACATACCATCTGTCACATAGGAAAGTACGGTTTTTTCTTCCGGAAATGCCGGATTCTGCTGCAGGTATGCGATCCGGATCCCGTTCTGTGTGATCACCTGCCCTTCATCTGGCTGTTCCAGTCCAGCAAGCACACGCAAAAGTGTTGTCTTTCCGGTTCCGTTGATACCGATCACACCGATCTTCTCTCCTTCGGAAATGCCACAGGAAACGTCATCAAAAATCACTTTTCCGCCAAAAATCTTGCTGATATGTTCTATATTGATAATATTCATAAAATGCCGGCTCCTTGTCTCTGTCTTCTATACAATTATACTAAAGCAAAAGATGCATTGCAATAAGAAACTGTAAATTGTCTCTTTTCACAATGCACCTTGCATTATATTCACACTTTTTTTCCGTTTCAAAGATCAATATCCAGCTCAACCGGACAATGATCAGAACCCATGATTTCCGTGTGGATCTTGGCATCCACCAGTTTTTCCTTCAGACTTTCCGAGACACAGAAATAATCAATACGCCATCCTGCATTTTTCTTCCTTGCCTGGAAACGATAAGACCACCAGGAATAGATTCCTTCCTGATCCGGATAAAAATAGCGATAGGTGTCGATAAATCCCTGTCCCAGCAATGTAGAAAATTTTCCGCGTTCCTCATCCGTAAAACCGGCATTTTTTCGGTTGGTTTTTGGATTCTTCAAATCAATTTCTTTGTGTGCCACATTTATTGCCCCATCGTCATATAAATTTACCTGAACAGGAGGATTGTTATGCGAATCACATGGAAAGACAGCCTTGCTGTCACAAAAAAATCTTTCAAATACAGAAAACACTTAATATCACCATACAAAGATGGCTGGATCGTCGACCTGCCCGATGACAATAATATATATGCCAATCAGTACTGTGTCAAGAACGCTGTAGATTTGGCTCTTGGTGGTAATGAATCGCGAAAATCAATAAGTGAAAAACGTATCAGATATGGTATTCAAATCATCGGTAAAAAATAAACCTTAGCCCTGTCATAATGCTGGCAGGGCTTGTTTTTATACTCTTGTCACTTTTTTGAGATACACCCATCCTGAGCCGTTTTTCAGTCTGCCGAATCCGTTCTTTTTCTCGGTGATTACATATATTCCAGTCTGGAGATTCTTCACACGTCTGTAAGTTTTCGCCGGTCCTGTCCTGATCGGAACGTTGTTGCTTTTGGGCTGTACCTTGTATGGGAGCTTACTTGATGTGTATACTTTCTTTCCTGCATCGTTGTAGACATGATAACCGGCATGCTGATCTGCACACTGCTTGGCTTTCTTCAGCGTTTTAAATGCCCCGATCTGACTGCTAGCGTTTTTCCAGGTCTTGCGGACACGGTACCATGGTTTCTTGCTTGCTGGAAGAATGTCACCTGATCCGGCAATTTTTTTCTTGAACTCGTCCCACGTCCAGCTGGTATTATAGTGGTTGTTGTGCACATACGGTGCCGGGCATACCTTGTTGACAATATCATAATGCCGAAGGACATGGTCTGCAGCGATTCCAAGCTGCCCCATCAGCTGCTTGACCAGCCAAACACACGCCTCCTGAGTTTCCTGCGTGAAATACCATGTTGGATCATTCGCACTTGCGGCATTGCCGTCACACTTGCAACACATCTCGATGCTGATCGTGTTATAGTTGTTGGCTTCCGGGTGCTTCTGTTTGTAATAACCAGCCGTGCCAACCGCCCACGGCACGGCATCCAGACTGCAACGCTGGTAGATGGTGCCATCCCAGTAGATGTAGAAATGTGCACCACACCCATCGGACGACAGGTCATGTGCCTGGCCGACCACGCCCAGATAATGCACTCCAATGTACTTTTTCTGATTTCCCCATGCCGGGACCCTGGACGATGATATAGCATTTGTAATTTTGTAGCTCATAATTTTTACCTGCCTTTCTCAGAGGACGCTCATGCGTCCCCTTTTTTCTCTGCTTTCTGTGTCAGTATGTCGATCGCATTGGCGATCACTGCCGGCAGCGGTATGCCCATCAGTCCGGCATTCTCTACGATGCTGATCAGTTCGTTGGCAATAAACCCGATGATCACCGCATCACGGATGTAATCCACACCGATTGCCAGATCCAGCCGGTACGCCACCAGAACAAACAGCAGCGTCATGCATTTCCTGCACAGACCTTTCCAGCCTGTCCGGCTTTCCAGTGTTCCGGATTCCGTCTTCTTGCTGTTATGGAATACCCCGGCAACGATCAGACCGGAGATGTAATCGATCGCCATAAAAATGATCAGCGTCATCAATGCCTGATCCCAGCCTCCAAAAAAATAAGCAATCGTCCCACCGATTGCTCCTGTAATAGTACAAACCATTTCTTTTTTCATCCTCGTTAGTCTTTCCTTTCTTGGTCAGATGTGTTAATATGTATCTAACCAAGAAACAATCTAAGAAGTCTTGTGGGCAATGCCATCGCTCAACACAGGGCTTCTTTTTCGTTTACGGTTTCAAAAATTGCAATAAAAATGGACCTCTACGGTCCTGCTCTGATCTCAATATATTTCGTCAAATATTTTCTGCTCCTTCAAATTCTGGATTTTTTTCTGTAATGCCATTTTGATTCTTCTTTTTCTAGTCCCCTGTGATTGCAAATACCGGCCGAATGCCGTAGGTGCTGGTTGCTACATCCTTGCTGGCGTCCCCATAATAAGATACCAGCGTGAAATCTGTTGCGTTGGCATAATTCCGGATCCAGTAATTCCCACCGGCATACCGTTTCCTACCATATAACAAAAAATGGTCTGACTCCGTGCTGCAGACTTCCAGTGTCACTGCTCGAATAACCATCAGAGCTAATCAGTGCATAGTTTGTAGCCGACCGCTTGTCCCGTAACCAGTAGTCTTCGTTCGAACACATCAGATAGTGGCTGTAACGGAATCCAGCAAGCTGTCCTTTCATTATCCCCGTCTGAAATCCTACCCATTGTCCCCATGAACTATGTCCCATTACCATTACTTCTGTGAGCAGGTCTGCTCCGACATTCACCCAGTCCCAGCCTGTCGATTCGCCATTAACTGTTTTGGTGATGACCCTGTCCATCATGGCAACGTTATCATTTCCGAATATGCCCTTCAGTGTCTGGGTCACCTCCGGCAGCTTGTTCACGTACATGTGCGTTTCTTTCGGTTGGGTTGCCTCCGGATAGTTATCAATGGCACTGCTGCTCATTACCTTGTCTGGAACCAGGATGGCATGGTGTCTTTCAATTCTCCCGCCAGATGCACTTGAACAGCACCCCAAAAAGTAATCAAAATCCATGAACCGGTAAATGTTATCTTCTGTTTCAATGTAATCGCACACATATAAATCATTGAAACTGCCGTCTCTGATGCTCGCAAGCATCTCACTTGTCAGTGCGTTGCCCAGTTTTTTTCCTCTGCAGATTGCATTATGTACAGCTGCTCCCGGCTGCAAGAAAATATCCACTAATGTAGACATGGGCACCTTTTTCCCATTGACAGTTGCCGCAACATCGCCTGCGTATTCTGCATTTCCATTCCAATCAAGTGTGTGAATGTTTTTTCTTTCAACTTCTCTGCTTCCACCGCCTACGATATGGGCATACTTATTACTTTCATCTATAACGTTGTATTTTCCTTGCACATGCTGAGCATATCCTGATGCTGTTGTGCAATATCCTTCTGCATGAGAATGGTTCCCTGATGCTTTTGTGCTATTTCCTTCTGCATGAGAATATTCCCCTGATGCTTTTGTGTTATTTCCTTCTGTATGAGAACAGTTCCCTGATGCTGTTGTAGCATTTCCTTCTGCATGAGAAGTATTTCCTGATGCTTCTGAACCATTTCCTTCTGCATGAGAAATATTTCCTGATGCCTCTGCACCGTATCCTTCTGCATGAGAAATATTTCCTGATGCCTTTGTGAAATATCCTTCTGCATGAGAATTACTTATACTTGCTGTTGTATTATTTCCTTCTGCATGAGAACAGCTCCCTGATGCTTTTGTATTACTTCCTTCTGCATGGGAACAGCTCCCTGATGCTTTTGTATTACTTCCTTCTGCATGGGAATTAACTCCACTTGCTTCAACGTTCGCACCAAGTGCCACACTTCGTTTTCCTATTGTCGTATCCGCTTTTCTCCCCCAGCTGATCTCTGTATCTGCTGCCAGGAAATGGCTGTCGTTCTCCAGCTCGCTCGTTTTGGTCGGGACTTTGGTATTTTTTATGCTTTCAGCAGCTTCTACCGCTTCGTTTTTTGCCTGTTCTGCGGCCTCTGCACTCCCCTGTGCTGTTCTCGCTGATCCCTCAGCTAAATCTCTGGCACTCTCCGCCCTGTCTGCCGATTCACTGACCGTCGCAATTGCCTGGCGAAACAGTTCCCCTTCTTCCGGTGTGGCATGGGCTTCCGGTTTCGGTCTTGCCCGGACGTTCATGGCAATCTTATGCTCTGTTTTTCCGGAAGCAGCATCTTCCACATATATGAACGCATAGATCACATAATCATGTGACGCTCCGTTCCCTTCCATCAGTGTATCTGGGATAGGTACCTCAGTAACTCCCTCTTTCGTCACTCCGATCCTGGTGACTGTTTCGCCGATCCGCTCTGTTGTCGAAAACTGAACCTCGACCGCCGCCGGGAGCTTCACGCCCTGGATTCGCAGTGTCTGTCCATAATCCCACTGCCACAGGTCGCTGACTGCTTGGCAGTAATGCTGCCCTGCATCTATGACTGCTGTTATCATGTATTTCTCACCTGCTTTCTGTAATTGATTGTTACGAAAATGTCAGTTTCAACGCCGCACGCACACCACACGGTGCATTATTGACTGCGTTAGTTGTGTTCGGCATAGTGGCTGCAACAGAAACCATGTTTCGGTTAATAACGCCACGGTAGGACGATGCCGCTACCAGTGTGGATGCATTCCCGCCATAGACATAATTTCCGTTCTGCCTGATCTGCAGTCCAGTTGCTGATTCTATCGTAACAGAACTGCATCCGACAATCGGTGTCGATACCGGGATACAGAACTGCACCTCCTGTCCCATGGATGTCACATAGCCTGCTGTGAAACATTCAACGCTTATGCTGTCACCCTTGGTCAGGATATTCATGTTTCCGACCACGTACCAGTATGATCCGCTGTAGACCAGTTCCAGGACTGTGTACTGCTCGATCAGTTCTGCCGGGATGTTGCTGTTTTTGTAGTAGATCGGCTTCGCTCCGGTGGCATTGACGTTCAGTGTTGGATTTGTGGCCGTGTTGGCGTAATTGAATCGTACTGTGATCCGTGCACCTGCTGTTAGCTTGAATCCTGTTATTGTCACCGCCTTTGCAGTCGTTGCTCCCGAGGTATTGCACACTGCATAGTGCGATACGGTTTCTGTTCCACTAAAATCCACGCCGTCAATTGACTGTATTGTCCTCATTCTATCGTACATTGACGCTGGCATCAGACCGGCATTATCAGTATTAGCTTCCGGAATTATCACACCACTGCTTCCGCCATTCCACACCATTTTCACGAGTCTTGCTGCTGTAACATACTCCAACCATATTGGTGACCATGTTCCAGAGGAGTGCAGGAAACTTCCTGCATCATCTGTCTCTGGTGCTGGTACAAGTCCTTCTTTTCCGTTTTCTTCACCGTCTGTTCCCTGCATTGTCCGGATTCCTGCCAGCTTATTTTTTTCTTCTTTCGTGTAATTGCATTCCGAAAGCCCTTTTCCTTTTTCGACAGGCACTTTATTTTTCAGTTCTGTACTGTTTGCATCTGCTACTTTTTTTGCCTCGTCTGCTGCCTTGATTGCACTCTGTGCACTTCCTGTCGCTTCTTTTGCGGCTGCCTGTGCATTTCGTGCCGCTGTAGCCGCACTTGCAGCGGCAGATGCGGCATCGTCTGCTTTCTGACTGGCATCTGTTACCGCCTGATCAATAATCTCCATATTGTCCGTGTAATCGCTCACCGAAATAAAATCCTCTTCTTCCGGCTTTTTTAAGTTCAATTTTTCTGTATATTTCACGCTATCACCTTCTCTCTCATCTCTCCGTATGTATACTTTGTAATGTCTGCATATCGTTTTCCTGTTAAAATTTTGTACTGGTTCCACAGGACATCTATGCTGAACGTCATATTCAACGGCAGGATATCTTCCATATATTTTTTCACATCATCTACCATTTTCTGTGATTTCAGTGCAAGTTTTATCGTTACCTGCTGCCGTTTTTCATCTACGGACACTGAAAAACCATCCGGGCACAGAAGCTTTAGCCTTTCTCCAATTGCCTTTTCTGTATATGGCCTTCTCTCCAATACTCTGGATTTGATACGAAATCTCCTGTCTTGCAAGGTATCATTATCGGCTTTTGTGATCTCAAGCATTGCTTCCCAGCGTGCCGTCATTGCTTCATCCATGCTTTCAAGAAACAGGTTGTTATCCATCCTTTCCACTTCCGTTTCAAGATTTTCGCCCTGTTTTTCGTTCATATCATAGATTGCTTTGATATCCGGTATGTTTCTGATAATTTCTGGTGCTTCAAACAATATTTACTGCCTCCAATACTGGGATCTTTTCAAAACTTAATGCCAGATTTCCTGCTTTTCCGTTGATTGTAGTTGCTTCTACATCTGCTACACCCTCTACATTGAGGATCCTTGCTTCTATCTGGCTCAGTCTGACGATCATATCCGTTTCTTCTTTTGCTTCCCAGGACTCGCACAGCTCCCTGAGATAGGTTTTCACAGCTGTTTCGATTTGTGTTTTGCTGGTCGCTGTCGAATATCCAGAGTCATATGTCACTTTTGTCTGGATGGTCACCGATGTTTTTGTTACGCCTGAAATATGTACTGTATGACAGATCGGTGCCATACCACTTCCTTCTCCGTGGCTATCTTCCGGATCAACCGCTTCCTGCACATTTTTTACCGTTTCGGCATCCGGTACGCTAAAGTCATCCGATATTATGTAGATATCAATCTGGGCTTCTCCTGCCTGTCTTCTTCTTGGTTTACACCCTCCAATACCTTTCAACTGATTAATGTATCTTCGGTAATCTGCCTTATTTCCACAGAATGCGGTTGTTTTGAAGGTTTCTATTACCTTTTTTCGGAATTCTTCGATGTCCTCATCATCCGTGCCTTTTTTCAGAATTTCTGTGATCTCACCACCCTGATAATTTTCTACATACTCTGCCGGTTCCAGTTTTCCGATTGTCGTATTAGTTTCTGTCCCTTCTGTCTCACAGATCATCTGGTACGTATAACCTTCTATCTGTTCTATAACTTCATAGGTATAATCTCCGCATGTAAATCTTTCACCGATCTCTATCTCCTGATGAAACACTGCCCTGACAACTGCCTGTGTCGCAGAATGGTATGTGATTCCACGCTCTTTTCCGTATTCGATCAGATGCCAGTCATCCTGTGTATCTGGAAGAATATTGTCATTCAGTTCATCCATATCACCGTAAATCTCTTCCAGTTTTTCTGCGATTTTCGCACAGGCATTGTAGGCAAGCGATCCTTCATCGGTCCTTACATCCCGACCAAACGCTGCCATCATTTCTTCCATGATGGTATCAAATACTCGATCTTCATACATTTTCGCTCACCTCGATTTCTCCGTATATTGTTTCAGCTGTAAAACTCATGGTCAGTGTACTGCATTTCATGCTGCACTTGAAATCCCGGATTCCGGTTATTTTTTCGTTCTGCATAACTGCTTCTTCCACCATCCTCTTCGCCTCTGTCACAATATACGCCTCATCGTAGTGTTTCCCGATCAGTTCTCTCAGTTCAGAACCATACTCCCAGGAATATTGCGTATAATGGTATCGGTCTATTGACAGTGCAATATGGATCCATTGTTTTACAGCTTCTTTTCCGCTGATCTTTCTCCCGGTAAGATTTCCGCTTTCAAAATCAACTTCGTACTCTTCCAGTTCTTTTTCTTCTTCGATTTCCGGCATCGCTTCCTCATCCTCAATGTCAAACGGAAACATTATATGCTCACCACCTTCATAAGAATTGCATAGGTATCTTCGGATACTCTGGCCATCAGAACCTTATCGCCCTGTTTCAGCTTTCCTTTCAGATCTGCGTTTACAACCAGATCATCAGCATCCAGTTCTATTCCATCTATTTCGCAGGTTGTCCCGGATGTCATTTCGCACATCCGGATATCGGATGTTCTCTCTATTCTTCCAGCTTCTTTTCGCATAGTATTGATTATTTTTTCATATGGGTTCATCATCCCTCCTATGTAATCCAGCATTTTGAACACGGCTTGTACTTCCGTTTGCCCTTATTTGTACCTTGTGTGATCTTGATCTGCTTGATCTTCTGTACAGTCGTTTCTGTCGGAGTTTTCCCTTTGCAGGCACTACAGCTTTTCACCGAATGATATACGGTAGAATTTGCCAGATAATAACATTTTGCGGCATTTTTCAGTTCTTTCTTCTGGGACTCTTTCGATGTGCCTTCTCCGTCTTCCATGGTATTCTTCCAGGAAAGATCCAGTTTCATTGTGTGCACATTGTTTTCAAATGTGTGTGTATCCGTCTTGATATAGAACTTTCCATTCAGTCCGGTTGCCTTTTCTTTTACTGTGATACTCTTTCCGGATATTGCCCGCACATCTCCGATCGCTTCTATGCTACATTCTTTTGTTATGCCGGTAAGCTTTGCTTTTGCACTCTTTTTGGCATCCTTGCCTTTTTCCTGTTTTTCTGTTTCCTGGTACACACCATAAGTGTTGATATTCTTTTTATTTTTTACCTGCCCGACTTTCCTCATGGAATCGTTATAGATATTTACAACGTTGACCATATTGTCAAGTGTATCTGTATAGGTAGCATCCGTCACATTGATCCCCTGTGTGATCACAACACCGGAATCAGTACCTTTGACTGCCACGCTGACCTTGTTGCCTTTCATCACTGGCATATACTTTTCCCCGGTTTTGCTTTTTGCTTTCCGGTATGCTTCAATAATCATGTCGTAATAGGTCTTGTCTTCAAATATCAGCTTCGGTATGCTTACTTTCGTGGATGCCAGACCACTTGTTTTTATTTGCAGATCCTTACAGATCTTTGCCGTAATCTTTTCCGGAGACAGTTTTTTAAACTTTTTTGTGGCTTTGGATCGTAACAGGTGATGCATGAAATCCATCGCCGTATAAGTTGCTGTCCCAATCTCCACCGTTTTTTCCCTCGTTGTAACTGTTCCTACAAACAGTTGTGTCGTTCCGTCATACAGATACACCAGATCACCTAATTTAATCTTAAGATCTTCCACTGTGCTGTCATACGGATTATGCAGAAGTGTAACCGTTATCTTCCTGGAACATTGCGTGTCTGTCCCACTCCACTCTACTTTTTCAAACGGAATCCATTTGTTCTTCCATCTAAAGCGGATCACGCTTTTATCACCACCTTGTATCCGATCAGTGCTTCTTTCTCTTTTTTCTTAGGATACTTTTTCTTTGCTTTTTTAATAACTGTCAGGTTCTTTTTCCGCACATCTTTCCACTTTTTCGAAGATCCGAGCTTGCTTTTTGTGAGTTTCTGCCAGGTATCCCCTTTTTTCCATTTGTGCGTTACGGTCTTAGCCTGTTTTGTCTGCCGCTTTTGCACGTTTTCGCTTCCGGGCATACGGTATTCTTTCAGAGTCATACTGTAAGCTACATCGCTGTTTTTCTCCTCGTGTCCATACTGCCAGGAATCAATAGTGAAAAATCCGTCAATATCCGTTCCTGTAATGATCAGGTGGACGGTTTCATTACTTTCAAACAGTACCTTAATCTTCTTGATGTAATTTTCATACGGCTCTTTGTAGGTGTCCTGAGCGAAATCATATTCCTGTCCTGGAAAGAACGAGGCAAGAGTGATCTCTTTCAATCCCCTCTTGCCTTTCAGGTTGATTTCACCGAATCCGTGTACTGTTACGGTCGTGTTCGACATGCCATCCGAAAGTGTAAAACTTTCCGGGTTGATCGGCAGTTTTATGCTTTCCGTGTCATTGGACCATTTAATATATATATTCAATCTCCCCGCCTCCGATATTCTGTGAAATCTTTTCCAGCCTTTCTGCCAGTTTTTCTGCTATCTTCTCAATGTCTGCGTCTTCTCTTACGATGATCTGATCTGCAAGCTTTGGTATTGATATACTGACCTGTGTCGTTCCTTTTCCGCTTCTGGCTCCATCTTTATACGCTTTCTGTACAGATTCGTCATGGGGATATACCCTGGAACCTTTCGGAAGATCCACAATCTCTCCGCCTCGTTCAGAGATCTGTACCAGACCGCCTTTCCAGTTCTGCGTACCTTTTGCAAGTGTCGGAATGGTTGCGATCGTCGGAGCAAAAGTCTTTCCTCCTACACCGGGCACCCATTTAGGTATATCAATATGGATGCTGTTAATTCTGCTGATCGCCGAGTTGATCACAGAAATCACGTCATTCATCGGCTGTTTGAACAATGCGACAAGTCCCGAAAAGATATTTCCGAAAATGTCCTGTACTCCCTGCCATGCCTTTTCCCAGTTTCCGGTAAATACACCTGTGACAAAATCAATAACGCCTCCGATCACACCCATGACGCTTTCAAATATTTCCGTAGCTGTTTCAGCAAATGATGTGATTCTTTCAGCAGCTACTCCCAACCCTTTTTCGAAGATCGGTCCCAGTGTTTCCGCAATATCTGAGATTGCTTCAACAATCTGGGTGGCGATCGGTCCGGCAACTTCTTTGAAATGTTCAAACTTCTGCTGTGCCCTTTCAAATACTGCCTGGAACAGTTCACTAAACTTTTCCAGTACCGGCTTCACAGCATCCACGCACCGCTTGAAATCCTCTGACAATGCACTTGTGATCGGCTGCACAGCCTCTTTTACCTGTTCAAACTTTTCTTTAAATTTTTCAACGATATCCTTTGCTTTCTCAAATGCATTTGAAAACCAGTCTTTTACGTTCGCCAAAAAAACTTTGACCTTTGACCAGTTTTTGATGATCAGAAATGCCGCCACAGCAATCGCAGCTACCACCATGATTGCAATGTTCGCCGGTGATGTAAGCCATTTTAACAGACCTCCAGCCACTTTTATACTTCTGCCAAACTCACCTATTTTCTTTATCGGTGCTCCAATCGCACTGACCATTTTGCCAAATATGATTAATGCAGGACCTGCTGCTGCCACAATCCCGGCAATCTTAACCACCTGGTCTTTCTGTTCATCTGACAGTGAATTAAATTTCTCTGCCATCTTCTGCAGCCACTCGGTTGCTTTTTTGACGTATGGTGTCATCCGTTCGCCCAAGCTGATTGCAATGGATTCCACCGTTGATTTCAGAATCGTCAGCTGACCGTTCAGGTTATCGTTCGCTGTGTCATACATCTGTTTGCAGGCACCATCTGAATCGTATATCGCCTGTGACAGACTATCAAAATCGCTCTCTGATGCATTGACAATCGCCAGAAGTCCGGACATTCCGGATTTTCCTGCAAGCATGGACGCATATTGTGCTTTTTCAGCATCTGTCAATTCTGAAAATGCCGCCCTTGTGTCCCGCATCAGTATTTCGAAATCTTTTGTGTCACCATTTGCATCCGTCAGAGACAATCCCAGCTCATCCAATGCGGTCTTGACCTGTTTGGTCGGTGCTGCCATGCGTGATATCCATGACCGCAGAGATGTTCCGGCAGATGATGCCTTAATTCCGCTGTTTGCCATGATTCCAAGAGCAGTCGACACATCCTGAACGTTATAGTTCATTGCTCCGGCAATCGGTGCAACGTATTTGAACGATTCACCCAGCTTTGCAACATCTGTGTTTGCACTGTTTGCTGTCTTGGCAAGTACATCCACGAACATATTCGTGTCCTGTGCTGACAGTCCAAATGCTGTGATGGCATCCGTCACAATATCCGATGTCGATGCAAGGTCTTCCCCGGTAGCACCTGCCAGATACATAACGCCTTCGATACCATCCAGCATCTGCTGTGTATTCCAGCCTGCCATACCCATGTATTTAAACGCATCTGTCGCTTCAGTTGCAGAAAACTTGGTTTTTGCACCCATTTCCTTAGCCTTCTCAGACAGCTTGTCCAAGTCTTCCCCTGAAGCACCGCAGATGGACTGCACTGTACTCATTCCAGCTTCAAAATCACTGGCTACTTTGATACAGGCAGCTCCCGCCGTGGCAATCGGAACGGTCAGAGTTTTTGTCAGGGAAGCCCCTACTCTCTCAATATTCTTTCCTGCTCTCTGGATCTGTCTTCCTGCTCTTGTCCACTGGTTTGCATGCTCCGTCAGACCTTTTTGCACGCCTTTGAGCGGAGAACTGCACTTGTCAATCAGTTTCAGCGTAATATCTATTACTTTTGCCATTTACGCTCCCCTTTTTATCCGTTCTACCTCCTCGTTCATCTGTTCGATCTGGTAATGCATGAATGCTCTGACTACGGTCCGCTCCCCGAACCCCATCTTTTCATACTCACCAGGCATAATGTGATGATAACGAAAGAGGAGATACATGCACTGTACCTCCCCATTCGTCTCAATCAGTTTTTTACTGTTTCCTCATGGTCTTCCTCGGTATCGACACCGGATAACAGACTGATCGCATCACTGATTTCTGTAATCTCCATTCCAAAAAGTTTTTCGCAAAGATCCTTCGCACTTTTGCATTCAAAGTGTGCCTGAAGGTCTTTGTTTCTCAGATCCGGTTCTACGATTCCTTCCACGCACATCATCAGCTTTGCATCATAGCTTTTTGAATAATCAAACTTACCTTTCTGGTCAATCTGATAAGCCACGATATCATTGACTCTTCGTGATTTGATCTCTCTGATCTGGACTTCTACTTTATCCACTCCCAGCAGTTTTGCCAGTCTTTTCGATTCCACGCTGCCAGTCTGCAGTTCCTCTGCCTTTTTTGCATCCATTTTTAACAGTTTATCTACAAGATTCATCGTTTTCTCCTTTATTCTACCGTAATTGTGTCCAGAAGCTCCCAACCTGTAAATGTGAACGGGTAGCTTTCTTCTCCCAGTTTCTTTGCTTCCCAGTTTGCCAGTGTAAGCTCATCAAACGTACATCCCGTCAGTTTGACACGTTCCGCTCCGTATGCATCCGGATCTTCCAACTTGGAAATGATCGTGCAGGTGGTTGTTTTTCCTGCTTTGATGTTTTCGGAAAGCAGATTGATGAAGAAGGAAGTGACCTTATTCATTTTTACAGTTCCCTTACAGTCAATACCGGTTACTTTGTAGCCTTTTGCCAGACTTCCTGTCTGATTTACTTCTGTCTTCTCCAGTGTTACTTTGGCTTCAAGTCCTGTGGTTTCTGCTGCATAATAGTCATCAATCCACACTTCCCCAAATGTTCCGTTAATGGTCTTTTCCGGTGCATGCTGCACATTGTTTCCCATCTTGTGCCTCCTTTCTTTCAGATTGCAATCGGCAGATCAATGTCTTCGATTGCATCCAAAATTGACAGTTTTGCTTTCAGGAAAACGTTTTTCCCTGTATTTGCTTTCTTGATCTCGTCTTCTGTCATTTTTTCTACATTGGTTCCTTTTTCTTTCAGGTATGCCCTGTTTGCTTCCACATTGATTTCCAGTGTCCAGCTGTTAAGCACACCCTGCTTCTGGAGTTTTTCGAAGTAATTTCCGATGGCTGACACCAGAAGGCACTTATTGTCGTATGTATTGGCATATTTTCCGATATAACTGTCTTCCGTTGTCATACGGATATCATTTGTGATCATGTCCATCGTCTCTACGATTTTGATTGTCTGGAACTGTTCCCCTTTTTCATCCGTCAGCGTAGTCAGGCTGTTGATCCCTCTTCCTGTCTTAACCTTTTCGCCATCCCACCAGACAATCAGTTTACCGGCTTCTGCTGCCGCATCTGCTTCTTTTGATGTCAGTCTTGTGCAGTCTGTTAATTCTGGAAGCGGTGCGTAAGTACAGGAAATCGTGATCGGTGTTCCTGCGATAATACCGGCAATTCTCGAACAATACTGTTCCGTCGTGTATTCCGTGTCGTTTTCATATACTGTTTCCGTTGCGTAATTGATGATCCCTTCACTATCTGCCGTAACATTCGGCAGTACTGCTTTGATCAGTTTGTTTGCTTTTCTCTCGTTTTTAACGTAAGACGTAACTGCAGACAGCTGTCCATCCGTTTCAACGCTCGGTGCCACCAGATAATCAAATCTGACCGTTTTCAGGTAATTCAGTGCTGTTTCATAATTTTCTTCGCTCTTTCCGATCATATATACGATCACGCTGTTTGGTGTATTCACATACCCTTTCAGTGCCAGCCGGATCTGCTGTTTTCCGGCTTCTGACAGCTCTGCCGGAATATCTTCTTCCGTCACACATCGAACCGGATTTTCTGCCGGTACGATATCTTTCAGGATCATGGCAATGATCCCTCTTTCGCCTCTCTTCACGGCTGCGGTCGCCGCTTCCGTGAAAGAGATTGTAACGCTTGGCATTTTCATGCTCTGCTCCTCCATTTCTGTTCTAATTCAACGTTTTTTATCACTGGTGCATCTGTTTTGTGTTCGATGCGATCCATCCATCCAACGTCTACCGTGATTTCTGCAATGTTTTTTTCTTTCCCAGAAAATTCATAATCATAATCCAGGATTTTCACAGCCCGATCCCCTATTTTTACATACAGTCCGAACAGATCCCTCAGCTTCTGGATCACATCCAGTGCTTCCGCCTCATCGATCGTCTTCTGAAAATATGTGATATAGAAAGCAGCCTGGTTACTTCTGGAATTGTAGTTGCACGGCTCCATGCTTACCGGTTTCAGCTGTGTAAAAAAAGAAGGCCTCGTAAAGCCTTCTTTCACTTCCATTGCATAATATTTATAGGTTTCCTTCGGAAATGCTTCCTGCATTTTCAAGAGCAGTCCCCTTTTGACTTCTGTAACCGTCACAGGAAGCCCTCCTCTCTTAATATTTTGTCAATCACTGACTCTATCTCTTTCGGTAGTTCTTTTTCTCGCTTTTTGCGTGTACGGTCTATAAAATGATAACCTGGTACATAACCTTTTCCGACCGGCTCTCCGTTCTTGTTCATCTGCATATGACCGTTTTCCACCAGATGAAAATGCGGTGCAATGCCACTGATATCTACCTGCTGGTTTGCTCCAAATCCTATTATTTCACTGACTTTATATTCTTTCAGTTTTTTAAGCGATTTTGGCGAAGTTCCAGGACTGTCTGTATCATTTCGTACCAGTTTGACGACATCCTTTCGGAATTCCTTTGCCTGCCTTACCAGTGCATCTCCCATACGATCAGGATATTTTTTTGCAAACTTTTCGAGGCTTTCTGCCAGTTCATCCAGACCTTCTACTTGTGCGTAAAGTGTCTCATCCATTACATCACATCCTTGTTTTTGTACTCACAGCACATGATCTCAAGCATTTTGTGCTCCAGTCCTACATCCAGGACACTTGTCACAGAATACTGTTTTCCTGCATATACCAGAATACTGTTTGTATCGATATCTTCCCGGTACCGCAGATAACATTTATGCGTCACTCTGCTCTGGATCTTCTGCAATTCATAGAATTCTGCCCCACGTAGCGGGTAAAGTGTCCCCCATACCACTGCTTTTACCTGTAATTTTTTTGTGGACTGCCCCATCTCATCTTCTACATCCTGCAGACACATGAGCGTGATCCGCTTATTCAGTTTTCCAATGTTTAAGGTCTTCATGTCTCACCGCCTAAAGCAGATTGATGGAGTGCATCGACAGGATGCTTTCCACCGCTTTGTTGATATTGCTGGCTTTCCCTTCTATGTACAGATTCCGGTTATCGAACGCATCCATAATCAGCAATACCAGAGCCTGCGTAATATCTTCGTGCTGATCCAGTTCTTCTTCCGTAAGTCCGGTATAGGATTTGATCTGTGCAACTGCCTGCTTTTTCATTTCTTTCAGCTCCCGGATCTCAACTTCGGTCGGATCATCGATCCTGGCATAATCCACCAGATACTGCAGTGTCACTTCACTGACTTTCATAGATTAGTCCTTTCAGGCTGCCGCCATTTCCAGTGCGGCCAGCATTTCTGCATTCTGCACTTTTGCATCCATTTCCAGGAAAGCGAGTACTTCAACCACGTGCTGTCTTGCTTTGGTTTCTCTGAGTACATCGATCGTCACATCCTCAGACACCTTGACCGCAAGACCTTTGTAATCCCCATAGTAGATTGCTCTTTTTCCTGCTGCCATTTCCGGCATCGCATCTGATGTATATACATCTTTTCCAAACAGCGTATAACCCCATCTGGAGTTTGCATCTTTATTCAACAGGTAATTACCCTGTCCATCTTTCAGTTTTCGGATAGCAGTTCTTGTCTTCTTGTTCATGATAAAATAGGCATCTGCCTGATAAACATCCGGAATGCTCTCCTGCAGGTCGATAATTTCGTCTGCTGTAACCTTATCCGCTGCTTTTGCCGTTACCTTCTGTGTTACTCCCTGAAGTCCCTCAATCTTCTTGTTTGTTCCGATCAGTAATTCTTTTTCGATCCATTTTGCAATTGATTTTGCCATGCGGTTGATCGTAAAGTTCACGATGTCAAAGTTGCTGTTGTTGATCAAGCTCTTGGAAACGTCCGTGATCGCACGGCCAAGGAAACCGGCAAGTGAAATGCTTTTGAATTTTCCGGAAGTGGATTCTCCTTCCGTAAATTCTTCTGCATAATCCATTGTAATGTCTCCGGTTGCTTCATCGTAATATGGAATCGTAAGCGTTCCTTTTACGTTATATCGGTCTGCATCATAGAAAACCGGAGAAATATCCAGAACTTTTTCGATGATCTTATTGGCGATACTGGATGGAATTACAGCACCGTTGTCTGTAGATGTCATATTGTCCGCCCGTGTTTCACTTGCTGTTCCACGTAAGAAGCTTTCGAATGTTTCCAGATCTCTTTCTTCCTGGCTTCTTTCTTCCTTTTCTGGTTCTTCCGGTTCTTTTTCCAGATTTCTCATGGATTCCATTGCTTTGATGGTTTCATCAATGCCCCGGATCGCTTCCTCCAGTGTTCCGAACTCGTCACGTTCCTCTGTATTCAGGGCACGTTCTTCATTCGTTGCTGCCTCAAGAATTTCTTTCATTCTTTTCTGCTTGGCTGCACGCATTTCTAATAATTTCTTTTTCTTCATATGGTCCTCCTTTTATACCGGCTGTTCTGCCTTGATTTTCATGTAGCGATGCTCAAATTCATGGATATCATTCTCTTTTTCTTCCTGTATCAGCTCTGTTTCGTCCTCAAACGCCCGGAATTCTAACATATCGTCGTCCCGCACCTCGATGCTCGTTCCGGCATAAGCAGGTGTTTTCCTGTCATCCAGAATCGATACTTCATTCAGGATCAGTTCTCTTACATTACGGTGGTCTACCTCTTCATTCTCTCTGCGTTCTTCATAGTCATCTTTCAGACAATAGAAGCCGAATGACCAGCCCCTCAGCTTTCCTGCTGCCGCCTTTTCCTTCAGTTCTGCATCCCTGATTTCACAGTGGCAGTGCAGTCCGATGTTATCCTCCTTCAGAATTGCTGTTGCATCCAGTGTGTTCGCCAGCTCCCGCTTTTCATCATGGTTCAACAGTACCCGGATTGCCCTGTTTTCTGCTTTTGCACGCTTGATTGCACGCCCGAACGCTCCGGCTTTGATCTTTTCCACAAATTTCCTCTGCCTTCCCGGCTTTGCAAGCGGTTTGCTTTCGCGTTCTACTGCGTTCACATAACCATCAATGATCACACTTTCTTCCCGAATCTCAATCCGCATCTTCCTCACCTTCTTTCTTTTCCGGCTCTTCTTTGACCGGATTTTCTCCCATCTTCGATGTTTTGTCCGTGTTTGGTGTATAGACTGTCTTGCTGGACGGACTATACAATACGTCCTGCAATCCTAATTTGATGAAATCCAGGCCAAAAGCCGGAAGTTTTTCTTTTTCCCTGACCTCATCAATCTGCATAAATCCAGAATCAATCGCAATCTTATACGCTCCGAACCGTTTTTCGATGTCACCCTTTACCAGATCCGTGGTATCGAATGAAAAAAACATATCATTTTTTTCATCCTCATCCAGCATCACCGCATTGATTGCTGTGGCAAATCGGTCTAGTATCGGTATAATGGCACCTTCTATGTAGTTTTTTTTATCTTCTTCGGTTGCTTTTCCGCTGATGATTGACGGCGGCACATGAAACATCTTGCAAATTTCGTCTGCATTTGTCTTTTTGTTTTCATTCAGCTGCAGTTCAACTGATGTGTTGGAGGATTCCTTGAAAGTCAGACCATCATTGAGCACGATAACGTTCTCTGAACTGTCTGAGTACATTCTCTTGAATGCCTTTTTCAATGCTTCCATAGCTTCTGTCGACAATTTTTTTGCTGACTGCAGGAAGCCTTTTTTGTTTCCTCCAGTTTTTACCAGGTTTTTTTCATACAGAAGGCTTGCATAAGCTGTTTCGAAAAATGTTTTAGATTCGTCAACAATACTCTCTCCGCTGTAACCGTTCCTTGTATTTCTCAGAAGCTTGATCCACTGCCAGCCCTCATAATATGCACCGTAACAGTAGATCTTATAATCCTTGAAAATCGGGTTTGGATCATAGGTAAAAGCAAGCCTATTCGCTTCTACATAATGCAAAGATACAATTTCTCCGTTGCTTTTATGAACAAACGCATAGCCGCCTTTGTCCAGGAACATATCTTTTACCATAGCTCGTTTCATCTGGAACGCATCCAGTGTATCTCCTGTGTCACCGTTCAGCAGTTTCGTCCTCTTGTCATCCGTCATTTCTTCGATTGCATCGCCATTTCTGCGATACAATTTGATTTCCAGTGACGCAACCGTGTCCGCAATCTTTCCAACGCATCCTGCTACCGTCGGGATGCTCATTGCCTCTTCTGCTGTTATTTTTGTTTCTCCGATCAATGCCCGAAGCAGTGAATCGGATACGATTTCCGTTTCTTTTGGCTGTTCCCTGGCTTCCCGCCAACGTTTCCATATTCCTATTTCAATCACCTCATCCCACCTGTGCTACAAATCCATCCCCACCATACAGCAGTTCCTGTTCGATCAAATAGGTGCTGTTGATGTTTCCGACAACCTGATCGACCTTTTCAACGGATTTCTTTTTGTTTACATATTTGTTTTTGTTCGTATCTTCAGTACATCTGGCGTTCTGAAAGTTGATCTCAAGCATCAGGTTTTCTTCGTACCAGTATCTTCCGGAAAGAATACATTCTTTCAGCCATTTAGTCGGCGAGTGCAGAACGCTGGAGTGCTGTTTGATCTCCACGCACTCATAACCTGCATTTTCGAATTTCTGAATACTTGAGATTGCATTCCATCGGTCATACCCGATCTGTACAATTTCCACACCCAGTTTTTCTTCAAGAGTCAGCACATATTCTTCCACTTTCGTGTAATCAATCACCTCATCACCGCATGCGATACAGCATCCGTTCCGGATCAGCGTGTTATAATCCACACCTTCTCGCTTACTTTTCTGTGCAATTTTTCCGGCCGGAATGAATCCCATCGTCTTTGTATACAGAACAGCATTGTCTTTATCGTCACCTTCATAGGTTTTCATGTCTACGCACACGTTATCTTCCGACAGTGACAAATCCAGCCCGAGCCACACTCTCCGACCTTTCCACCATTCATCGTCCTTTTTCTTTTTACACTTTCGAACCTTTGTGATTTCGATATATCCTTCCACACCAAGACCTTTGTATTTGATGTTGTTGTGCTTGCACAGATAGTTTTCACGTTTGTTCTCGTAATCCACCGCATCCGTTCGCTTCTCAACAATCTTCCGAAAGATGCGGTTATTTGTGCACGCTACCGGATTGCTCTGGTAAATACACAGGTCGTTTTTCTGCCATTCATCTCCCTGTAAAAGATAATCATCCGGCTCATAGATCAGGGAAAACATCCTTCTATTTTCCCTCAGACCGTCCAGCACCTTTTTCCCCTTGTCCGTTTCGTCTATCATGACGTTGTTATCATTCGGATATTCTGTGCTCAGGATGATCCCCAGCGGATTAGTAACTGTAATCTGTCCGGAACGCATCGCCTCCACCGGGTAAGAATCCATCGCCCCGGCTTCATCTGCCAGAAATGCACTCGGAAGCTTTCCATCCATCTTGTCTTCACTGTATGCAAGCGGTGTGTATTCGCTTTCTGTCAGATTGCATCGAATTTCATTTCGCAATGTTTTAAACACCGGTTCCAGCTCATCACTCAAGATCGGACTGGACTTGATAATTTTTTTGATTGCTATCTGCAGCTCTTTTGACAGTTTTAAATCCGGAGCAACGGAAAAAAAACGCGAAAAACGCGGTTCTGTAAGCATCAGCAAAATGAAAATGACTGCTGCATTAAAGGTTTTAAAGTTTTTTCTTGCAATTTTCAGAAGTGCCGTTTCATAAAACCGTACCTCTGTATCGATATCCGGATCCATAGTCTTCGTGCAGAAAGTGGCTGTGATAAAGAGCATTGCATAGTCCTCAAGAGACTCATTCAGCGGCTTTTGCAGATCCGGATGCACCATCAGTCCGAGCAGTTTCATAATCTTTTCATATGTTTTTTCGCTCACGTACGCTTCCGAATCTTCTCCGTCTGCAATTCTCTTCCAAGATTCACACTGTTTTTTCACATAAGAAGGTGCTTTCTGATTATCCTTCTGCAATACCCATTCGCAGTATTTATATGCTTTACTCTTCTGTATCTTAGCCACTGTTCAACGCCTCCAGCAATGGATTTGCTGCTTTTTCCGGCTCTTTCGGAATGGTTCGGAGCATAGCCGCCAGCGTCATCCCGGATTCTTTTTCAATCGCAAGCAGCATTGCTCTTTTCTTTTCAATTTCACGGTCATACTTGATCAGTGTTGCTGACATCTTGTACATCTGCTCCGTGAAATTTATCAGCAATTCGGCTTTTTCTGTCGGCGATACTTCGGCAAGAACCTGTTCCTTAAATGCTTTTATCAGGTTTTTTATGCTTTTTTCTATGGTCTTTTTCAGTTTTTCCATATCTCTACATTCCGCCAGCATCAGACAGTACCGGTTGATAACCGTTTCATAGGTTCGGTCATTCTTATCGATACGATCCAGAATTTCTGTGATGCGGTCCCATTCCATTGATGCCTTCCGATTTTCACGGACTTCTGGAAACTTCCGGATCTTGTCTCCTGCAAGCATCTGATCTTCTGCCCGCTTCCTGGATGCCAGTTCCTTCTTTGTCCGATGAGACTTTTTCTCCATCTGGATCACGCTCACCGGTTTGGATGGTCGTGCCATTGGCTACCTCCTTTCATTTTTTCTTCATTTTGGGAATTTTTTGTAAATAATCGTGGGGCGTCGGTCATTGCTTCCGCCACTAAAAAGCAGAATCACAGGCGGGGGGATACCTGCCCATGGTCTGCGTTTTTGTAAGTAACACAATATTATAATACATATATACCCCCTCCCCCCTCTGAATTCTCTTCATGCATGGACTCTGTTACCAGTTCTTTCTGCTTTTCTCTTGAGATTCTTCCGTTCTCACATTGCTCATGGTGCACCCTGCATACTGTGATCAGGTTGTCATCATCCAGTTTCCTGTCATCGTCCTCTTCAATCGGTATGATGTGGTGCACTTCTAATGTATCTGTGTTGTACACCTTCCCATGTCCCATACCAGCCTTGCAGCACAGGCACATATAATGGTCACGTTCCTTTATGGCTTTGCTCTTACGTGCCCACCTGCTGCTGTGGTGAAATATCTTCGCCCTGCTGTTGCTTCGCTGTCTCTGACATTCTTTCTGTCTTGCTTTCTTCTCTGCACACGACTTCCTGGTGTCATGTATCTTTCCGCAGTAACTACAGCTCTTTAACATCTGCCCTCTTTTCTGTATGCAAAAAGGACATCCGCTAAACGGATGCCCCTTTCGTTACATTACTTATTGTTCTGTTCTTTCACAAACTCCTGCATCATTGCCATGATCTGCCCTGCCTGGCTTACCCCTGCTGCCTCACAGGCTTTCGCAAACTCTTCCACCACTTCTTTTCTGAGTTTGTAGCTTTTGGAAATCCAGCCAGCTTTCTTCATGTACTTCTCTGTTGCAATGGTCTGTTTTGATGGACTACCGACTGGCACGTTTATCCCTCCATTTCTGGATCAGATACCACGCAATCTTCGCCAATCCGATCGCAATGAAAAATATCCCTAATTTCCACAACATACTTTACACAGATGAGCCTTCGTGTTATATTTGTTTCAGAGAAGGGCTTTCGCCCCTCTCCTTTCTTCTAAGAGTTAATCTTAGAAGAGTTTGTCAAGGATCATAAGTATGATCCCGATTGTCAGATCCGTGATCGCTGTGAGTAACCAGCTCTTCCAGTCGATTCCGGATCTGTTTCTATTTTCATCGCTCATCTGTATCTCACCTCCTTATGTATATATAATATCATATGGTGTACCATATGTCAAGTGTTTTTTTAGAAAATATGCAAAAAAGTGCCTTTTATCGGGCACTTTTCGCATTTCTGAACGGAAGAAATTATTTGATTATTCACAGCAGCGGCAACATCTGCTGCCGATCGGAACATCTAGATTCGAACCAGAGTCTACGGTGCGTAACGCCGTATGTTTTTCCCTTAAACTACATTCCGTCAGCCGCCACCAAGAGGATCGGCGGCTTTTTTCGAACATCAGGATATATGCGTCTGTCTGTTCTTGCATTTTATTTATAACATACTTTATGCGAACGTGAGCGAACATTTTTTAATTTTTTTCAACTTTTTCCAAATACCGGTTATGTAACATCCGACAGCTGTCTGCCGTATATTTGCTTTTCCGTTTTGGAAAACGGCTGTTCATGGTGTGTGCAACTTGAAACCATGTACAGTCATCAATATAATACAGGCGGAAAATCATCCGGAGTTCACTTTTCGGAATCCGGTTGATGAAGTCATCCACCTGGTTCATCGCTTCGATCAGTTCCTCTTCCAGTATTTTCAGCCTTGCTATTCTCTTTTTCGTCATTGTTTTAATCTTTTCATATTCCGGAATCGGGAAGCCGGTGACACAGATCGCTCCGATCGTCCCATCTTTTCGTGTCCCTGTCACTGTGTCTGATACCTGACATCCCTCTTTCTCCATCTCTGCAAGGTAACGCTCCCCTGCCTCAATCCTCTGCCGGAGGTCTTTGGCTTCCTGCTTCATGGAATAGTACTGTTCCAGTTTTGTTATAATTTCCATTGTCCGCTCCCCTCATGCATTTCCTTGCTACTGTATTGTCTCGTACAGGTTCTTTTTCTTGTTGTACATTACTGCCACAGGCTGGCCACAGTCAACACAGCGTACATCGAATGCCTTTTCTGTCATGTTTGTCCAGTATGCTGCTTTTCTTCCACATTCACAGTTTGTATACAACTGTACCAGATCTTTCAGTTTTGTTTCCTCACCGCATTCTTTGCACTTGCAAGATTTTATTTTATGCTTGCTGCAAAACGTTCTTTCCTTTCCACAGTACTGACATTTAATGTGCAGAAAACCACCATAACCATCATTTTCTTTCCCGATCGGCTCGGGTTCTGTGACCGGATCCACAAAATACTTGTCCTCCATGTACTCTTCCGGTTCTTTCATAGCATCTGGCTTTTCTTCTGTTTCCTTTTCGTTTTTCGATACACATGCATGGATTTCCGGAATAACTGCCGCCCCTATTTCCGGGATGCTCAACTGTCCGGTGTATCCGAACAGTTGCATAACCAGCTCTCTGAACAGTTTCTCGCTTTCCTCCGCTCCCATTTTTGCTGTGTATGTATGTTTCTCTGTTTTAATCGTAATCACGTCTCTTCCTCCTGTTTTCGTTCATGTACCCCATCATCGTTCCTGTAATACTCCTTGCCGGTCCGTCTGTCCCTCAGACCGGCAATCTCGAACCCGCTCAGGCCTGCTGCCAGTTCCAGCTGCTCATATACCTGTTTCACATAGTGAGTGATCCGCTGTGAATAGGTCGGCTCACGGAACCGTTTAGCCGCCTCAGCATCAACACTCTGCTCCAGATGATCATAATGTGCTTTACGTTTTACATTTTTTTCTGCTGCTTTCATCGCTCATCTTCCCGCCCCTTTCGATCTCCTGTGCCCTGCGTGGCGGGCACTGATTATTTGATTGCTTTCGCTCCGATGACGCAAGCCGGGGCGAAGCGAAAGCTGTACACTGCGGTGTAGCCGTTATTGACGTTGCCGGACGCGTACACATTCCACGTAAAGTACGCGTTGCCTCTGCACGCAGATCTTGTCCAGTGCCCCTCTGTCTCCTGCTCCGGATTGACTTTCACACGGTCGCATTCTGATCTGAACCGCTGATACTTCTTTTCTTTGTCCTTCATTTCTTCCACGGACAGAAGGAAGAACGTGTCCAGTGTTGCCTCTCTGTCTCCGTTCTCCTTCAGTACAGGAACCAGGAGTCTTCTGAACCCTTCCTCGAATCTCTCCTTGAAGGCGATGCTGTTCATGTAACTTCTGATACTCGACTTTTCCCACTTGTTGCAGTTGCCTTCATTGAATGGCATTTCGTCAAATAACAGATCTGCGAACTGAAGTGTCATTGTGTGCATGTCTTTGTTTGCTGCTTTGTCTTTATCGTAATCCAGAATGTTCAGTACCGCTTCTCCGATTCCTTCCACCTGCACTGTGATCTGTCCATCTTCTCCGAATGTTTCTCTTGCCTTACCTGCTGCCAGGATCTCCTCGATCTGCTCCCATGTGTACTCTGTTTCTCTGATTGTTCTTGCTTTCATTGTCTGTTCTCCTTTTCTGGTCAATACTCTTTCTTCGCATACCGGACACACCATTCTTCCCTCCGGTATGATTTCGCCACACATCACGCATCTGTCTTCCATCGTTGTCTTCTAATCGAACGGAAGCTCTTCTTCGATTCCGTCCGGTATGTTCATAAAGCCGTCTGCTCCTGGAACCGTTTAGCCGCCTCAGCATCCACTGCACGCTCCAGATGGTCATAATGTGCTTTACGTTTCACATTTTTTTCTGCTGCTTTCATCCTTCATCTTCCTGCCCCTTTCATGAACCTGTCCAATACTGACATTCTCCAGTCATATTCCATTTTTTCCTGATAGTATTTACAGCGGTATGTATCTATTGTTGCATTAGCGAATTCATCACTTCTTGTGCACTGGCATACTCCATTTTCACTATGATATCTGCATGTGCTGCAGTTTTTATTACCGTTCATTCTTTTTCTCACCCTTCCATTTTTATATTCCGAAGATACTCCAGGATATCCTTTTCTTTCAGTTCGTCCTGATCGTACAAGATAGCTGTCAGTGTCGTTGCTTCGCTTTTCCAGTACACCTGCTTCGGAAATTTAGGATTAAAGAACGGTCCCTGAACTTCATGCTCATGATCTAAGTTCATCGATGCAGAATCAATTGCTTTTACGAATCTGTCATTTAACACTTCTACCCGTCCGTCTGCTGCCTGTAATACCCTCATGGCTTTTCCATTTGGATATCTTTCCAACACAATCGGCGTCACGGTTAATTTCTCCTCTTTCTCTCTGTCCGCATCCGTTCTGTCTATCATATCCCAGTGGACCTCGCCGATTTCGTACTGGTTCTCTTCCTTCGTTGCCTTAAAAGCTTCTCCTTTTCCCAGAAGCTCTCCCGTCAGTTCAATAACTGCTGCCAGCTGCTTTTTATCCATGGATTCTTTTTCCGTAACAATCGCCCAGCCAGAACCGCCAAACAGCACATCATCCCCTCTTCGTGCCACGCATAAGCCTACACAGGTGTAGGCTTGTTTGAGCAGTCTTTTAAAATCTTTCAAATGCACAAACATTATTTCATTCCACCTTTCATCTTTACTCGCTAATTTCAATAACTCTCCTGATGTACTTCATCATCTTTTCAGTTATTCTCATCGCTGTTTCATATTCTTTTCTTTCCATTGCTCTTTGAATCTCTTTGCAGTATGCCTTAGTCTTCAGAACCCGTTCTTGAATTTCCGCTTCTTCTGTATTTTCTGGAACGTTCTCTTCAACTTCAACTTCATTTTCAGCATTTTTCGGAACGTCTTCCTCAATTTCAACCACATCTTCCATGATTTTCGGAACGCTTTCCCCAGTTTCAACCACATTTTCCATGATTTTCGGAACTCTTTTCTCTGTTCTTTTCTCGGATTTTTTCGCCGGCGAAATTACTGTTTTTTCCGGCTCTTCGACTTTCGGATCTGGCTGTCCAGTTCGCTCCTGTTCATGTTCCCCTCTCTCAGGATCTTCTCTCTCAACTCTGCTATCTCTTTGCGGTTCTGCTGCCAGTTCTTCCACTTCTCTTTCAGGTTCGCTATCCGTTCTTTCATGCTCAGCTTCTGTCACCTCTTCCATTGTCTCTTCTTCCGGTTCACCACCAAAAGCATCCAGGATCCGTTCAAAAAATTCACGGTACTCCATTCTCTGCGGTGTTTGTCCGTATTTCTTATATTTCAGGCAGTCTTCATGGAACATCAGGAAGAACAGCCCTTTACGGTAGCTCCTGCTGCCGCCCGGGTTCACAATCTCAACCAATCGGTTGATATTGTCATGCAGGTTATCTGCTATGCCGCACTGATACAGTTTTTCCAGGGTCTCTGCGTTGTCCTCCCCAAAATGCCGGATCAGCTCCGTTACATCATCCGCAATGCCCTCCTGCGGTTCTGCCTGGTTGAATTTCTTAATGTCACGGATTTCTTTTCTTGCCGTGTCCGGTGTGACCATCTCCCGGTCTGCTTCCGGAAGCTTCAGCATCTCTTCCAGCTGGGAACGGTTGAAGTCTGCATATTCCGGCTTCAGGCGTTCGGAATAGCCGTCTATGGAATATTCCCGGTTGATGCTCATAAATCGTGATACCGTGGAACCTTCCAGTCCATATTCGGATTTCGCGAACTCTGCAATGCTCTTGTATCCGTCCTGTTCGTACAGTTTCGCATCATCAATCTTTCGAAGTGCGTACCCGATCCGGACAAAGGACTGCTTCACGCCAAGCAGTTCCTGTTTCAGCTTCTGTTTCATTTCCATCCAGTCATTCAGTGTGATCTGTGTGTACTCCATATTCCCTCCTTACGCCACGCTCTGTGCCCTCTGCTTTGCTTCTGCATCTTTCTGTTTCAGATGCCCCACATAATCATCCAGCCACTTCTGCATGTGCTCTTCATCTGGTTTGCGGTCGTGTGCCCCGTACCACTGGATGAGCCGGTGCGTGTCCCGCTCGATCTCTACGGTTATGTACGGTATCTCCGGTTCTTTTGCGGACCGCAGCATCAGAATGTAGCTCTGTCCATCATTGTGTTTCCTAAGATAGCCGTCTCTGCCAACGCAATGGTGCAGGATCCTGCCTTCCATAACGATCTCTTCCGCTGACCTTGCCGGCCGGATGATATATCCATGATCTTCATAGAAATACCGGTTTCTGAGCTTCCGGTAGCTGTCCCGGATGCCTGCAAATTTCTTTTTTGCTTCCAGCAGACGTTTGTCTGCTTCTTTCTTGTTTTGTTCTGCCGCCATCTTGTTGTGTTCCGCTTCCAGGTCTCTCGGCTGTTGGTATACCGTGTTCGTCAGGTCGTACCCAAGTGACAGCCGCATACCCAGGTAATCCGTGTAGGTTACTGCCATGTGTCTGATCCGTTCCTGTGCACGCAGGCAGGCACTTTCATATCTGCATCCGGCATACCGTTCTATCCGGTTCAGAAGCTTCTGTATGCCCATGTACTGTAATGCCTGTTCGACCTGTCCCTGTCTCAGTCTTGTCACTGCCAGGTGTTCGATCTGTTCATCTGTCCAGTTCTGTTTCAGATTCTTTTCCGTCTTCATAACTTCCAGGAGTGCACAGTTGCCTTTGCTTTTAATCAATTGCTGTGTCCGCTCTTTCCGGATCCCCAGGAATTTATCCAGCCGTTTTGCATTTGTGTCTGCTATGATGCCGCACTCACACCGGACGATGGACGCCGCGATCTCGCTTAATCCCATTTTTACAATCATTTCCAACTGTGGGATATCCAGGCAGCGTTCCAGGTATCTGACCGGGTTGACTTCCGGGACCATTTTTTCATATTCCTGCAGGGCACTGTACTGGAATATGGTTCCCTGCATTTCGTGATAAGTATGCGGCAGGATTTTTCCCGCATGGATTGTAATGTTGGCGTTGCCGTACAGGTTGCAGTCATCCCAGTAATTTTTTCCGTCAATGCGGTTACACTTATGGTAATCAATCTGTGTTTTCTCTCCCGGTGCAAAATAGGCCCTTGCTATTTCGATACCGGAAATTTCTTCACTGGCATTATACATGGCCGTTTCTTCCCCGTCTTCTACCAGCCCGAGTTTCCATTCTTTTATCAGCTCTATGTAACGGAATACCATGCCTTTTTCTTTGTATTTCTGTCCAAGGAATGCATAGATCCTTTTGCTATGTGAACCTTTGACTTTGCCCTGACATTTGTACTCGCCTATTTCCCCACACATCGGGCATGGTGCAAGATCACCCTCTTTCGGCGGGTCCACCCATTTCTGGTACTGACTCTCGTAGCTTATTCCGCCTTTCCATCTCGCTTCTGTCACACCTCCGCATTTGGTACAGGCGATCCGCACCCAGCAGCCGCGTTTTTTATAGTACAGGAAATGTTTTTGGTAGAAATAGAACCTGTCTGCCATCTCCAGGATCTCCGCTTCCGGGAGTTCCGGTGTGTGCTCCTGGCGGTCTTTCAACGCCTGCTGCCGTCTTTCATACTTTCTGTTTTCCCGCCGTCTTCTTTCCTCATGCACGATAGAACTCTGAAACCGGTATATGTGCTCCCACCATTCGCTTTTGTACCATCCATTTTCCCCACAGAATTTTTCGATACGCTGCATGTCTTCTTCGGTGGCAAGGATATTGGATTTTGCTCTGGCATTTCGTTCTGTTCGTCCTCCTGCCTTATCCCAGACCAGTGTCGCACCGTAATAATAGTCCTGTGCTATCTTTTCTCTGGTCCAGATATCTTGGTCAGTGCGATAAGTACCGAAGTCTTTCTTTGTCACTGCGATTCGTACAACCGGAATATTCATTGATTCTTTTTCATTTCGGTACACCTCCAGTAACAGGTGCTTTTCATGCCCCACAATCTTGAGTGCCGTTACCCCGATATATTTCACATCCTGCCCGCTGCTGACCTGTTTCAGTCCCAGGTATGGGATTTTTTCGATAGCTTTCTTTTTCATTTCTGCCGCCTACTTTCCCATATAGTACTCTGTGATCAGTTTCTTTGCGGTTGCTATTCCCGGGCACATGCCAAGTTTATAGCTCCCTTTGATTCCTGTTGCCTTCATCACATCCTTATGTACAGATACCCGGTTCGTATAGGACCATTGCAACAATGTCCCGATGCATCCTGCCAGGCTCTTTCCTTTCTTTCGTACCTGGAACGCAAGCATCTCGTTTTCCATACACTGTCCTCTCAGGTATTCCACCCAGTCCAGCATGATCTCCTGCGGCTTCAGCTCTCTGACCTCGACATCGATCTTTCCCAGTGCCGCATCCATCGCCTCGCAGAGCTGTGGGATCTCGCCCTGCAGGTACATTTCTGTCATATCTTCCGGAATCCCGTTCTCTGTTGCCATTTCTTTCAGGCTTTTGATATCGCCCTCGTTGAACATGTTTTCCGCCAGTTCATTGATCTCCTTGTAGGAGTTCATTTCGCCAAATTTTGTGAACATCATATCTTCTTCCTTTCTCCTTGCCGTAATTCAGATCAGTTTCTATGCAAACGGCAGTTCTTCGTCAATACCGTCCGGTATGTTCATAAATCCATCTGCATCTACTTGCGGCTCTGGTTTCTGCTCAGATCTGCTGTTTTCTCCCTGTCCTGCTGCCGCTTTGCTTTCCGCAAATTCCTGATCCTCAACTACTACATCTGTCGTGTAAACCTTGTTGCCATCTCGGTTGGTATAGCTTCCTGTCTGGATACGACCTGTGACGACTACTTTCAGCCCCTGGCGGAAATACTTCTGGGCAAACTCTGCACTGCGTCCGAACGCCACACAGCTGATAAAATCAGCACCTGCTTCGCCATCACGCTTGTATCTGCGATCCACTGCCAGTGTATAACGTGCAACTGCTGTACTGTTCTCGCCAGCAGAATGTCGGATATCCGGGTCTCTGGTTAATCTTCCCATCAAGATTACTTTGTTCATTCTGTTTGCCTTCCTTTCTCTTCAATGCTTTCATCACTTTTGCCGTTGTCTCCGGCCATTCTCTCAGCAGATCCCGCTTTCCGTATCGATTATGCAGGATGCCCCACTGCTCCTCGAACTGTTTCTGCCATTTATAGTTTGTAATTCCGCCCAATTCGCTCCATCCACTCCTCTCTGGTGTGTGTCTGTTCATACGTTTCCTGAGCGTCTGCCTGCAAAATTCGTGCCATTTCATGGTTCACGTGCACTGCGTCTGGTCCGTGTTCATGGTGCTGGTCACACAGGTAGACGGTCAATCCCAGCTCCTCTGATATCTGCCTGTTTCCCCTCCCGAAGACTATGTGGTGCTTCTGCACAGGCTTTCGCCCATAGTCTCCGTAGAATCTGGCACACAGATAGCAGTATTTCCCTGCCTGCATGATGCTTCTGCCATGTTTTTTCCGCTTTTTCTTCCTGCCGTTTTTCGGCAGCAAGAAGCCGTCCCACTCGCCGCTCATGCCGGTATCTCCAGCCCGCGGACGTATTTCGCACGGAGCTCATGTGGCTCAAAGCGTACCGTTTTCCATGTTTCTGCGTATTTAACCCCGACACCACCCACGGTTTTCCAGTTATTCTGTTTCCACTTGCCCAGCCATCCACTGTTGATGTAGTTTGCAACGTTCATCTCATTGATCTCCAGGTCGATCGTTGCTCCCCTGTTCATGTGCCCCAGCATATCCGCCAGGGCTTCGATCGCTGTCAGCTTCCGGTTTACGCTGTGCGTGCTCCCTTCTCCTTCCCCGTACAGGCGGTGTCCGTTGTATTCCAGCATCCAGTCATACTGCCAGCTGGTCACTTTTATGTATGCTTTTACTTTTGCTCTATGTTCTTCCACTGGTTTCTCCTTTCTGCGTACTCCCTTTTATCGCATTTCTGCCCTATTTCTTGTAGTTGTGCACATCTTATGCACACTGTCCACATATTTTGTCTTTATCTATTGTTTTTAGTGGTTTCTTTCCCTGTTACCGTGTCTTTATTCCCTCTGTATCCGGAACAGGATGTAGGTTCGGTATGGCTGTCCGGTCAGTTTGTTCTCTCCCTGGCGGACGCTCTCTTTATCGATGTACCAGCCTTTCGGCGGTCTGATCTCCTTTTTCCAGGTCTTGCCCTTCATGACCCGCCTTTTCGGCTCAATCCCGGCTAATCCCCTGGACGTTGAATAGCTGTTCTCCTTCAGACGCCTGTCCGTCTTCGGTGTCTTGCACAGATATACCGCCAACTTTGTGAACTCCCCGCTTGTATACAGCAGTTCATTATGGATCCCGCCATATGTCCATGCTTTTTTCAGGATCAGGTCCGTGTCCGGTATCCGGTTCAACACGATATGGATATGCCATGCATTTTTTGTGCCTACCTCTATGTTGCGGATCCAGCAAAGCTTATGCCCACGCTTCTTATATTCCCTCCGGATGATCCCGATCACTTTGCTGAAGATCTGCTTTGCTTCTCCCATGTCCTGCGGTCTGCTTTCTTTCTTAAACGTCCAGGTTGAAAAGTAGTCGTCTTCCTTGAAGTTTGCCCATAACTTATGTCTGGCTTTCCGCTCCCGGTTTCTCTGGTTCTGCTTCTCCATCTCTTCCGGTGTGGTTTTCCTTTTTTCCATCCTGCTTCTTCCCGGTGCCCCATACCTGCAGTCATGGTATTCTGCTATCTCAATCGCGTTTTTACTCTTCCAAGTCTTTCTTGTATACATCCCTCTGGTTTTCCTATCTTTAATTGTCTAAATCAAGTTGAAAAGCGGCCATGCAACTGCTTTTACCGCTTGAATTTTTTCCGGCGAAATGATACAATATGGATGGTTTGGAATATTGCATATTCGCGGAGGGCATTGCTGTTATGGCAATGCTTTTTGTTTTCTAAACTACATATTTCCTGTGTGCCGCTTTCATGTTTTCCTCGTCTATATCCAGATAGATTTGTGTAGTCGTGAGCTGTTCATGTCCCAGCATCTTCGACACCTGTTCAACTGGCATACCCCGGCGAAGTGCCATTGTCGCACAGGTGCGGCGGTACTTATGTGGGTTCCCTTCGGCAACGCCTGCTGCCTGTGCAATTCCTTTCAGTGTCTCTTCTATTTGGTGACGTTCGACATGTCCATGGCAGTTATATGCTGCCGGTCTTTCCAGTTCTTTATCACCTCTCTGCATGATCCGTCCTGGGATCAGGTATGGGTTATCATCGTTTCTGGTTTTCAGGTACCTGTCCATCGCAAGCTCTGCCTTTGCGTTCAGATAGGTGTAACGGTCCTTTTTCCCTTTTCCATGGGTCAGCACACGGTTTCCTTCAATCTCGCACAGTCTGACCTGTGCCAGTTCTGCGACCCTCATTCCAGTACTTAACAGTGTTTCAACAATCATGCTTTCTCTCGCTCCTGTTTCCATCGCCTGGATTCTGAGTTTTTCAATCTCCATTTCGGTAAATGCCGTCTTTTTCACCCGCTGTGCCCGGATACATTCAATCTTCAGCATCGGGTTGCTTGTCAGGATCTCTTCCCGCTGAAGATACCCGTAAAAACTCCTCAGTACACGGAGTTCATTATCTGCTGTTACTTCAGTCACTCCATCTTTTTTCATCCGGATAATGCTGTACATCCGGATGTCATCCGAGGTAATGTCATCTACCGTTTTTCCTATGTAATCGAACACAAATTTCAAAGTGTCACGATAATACCTCAGAGTTCTTGGTGTGCATCCTTTGACCGTCTTTGCAATCATAAACTTTTTAAGCAGATACTCATTTCTCTCCTGTGAAATCAACGCAATCTCTGTTGTTCGTTCCTGGACTTCATACCCATTCAGTGCCACATAGATCCCATTCTTAACGCGGCTGATATCTACCTCTTCGTTCATCAGAACCAGAAGTATACTTTCATACAGGCTCTGACGTGCATCTGGCTGCTGTCCTTCCATCTTGCTTCTTCCTTTCAAATCAACATTCCTTTTTGTGCAGGCGTGAGCAGCACCCGTTCTTTCGGGTAGCTCCTCAGGTCTGTAAATGGCTCTGACAGGGTATTGCCCTGTACCACAATCGCCTTGATCCCCAAAAGGGACAGCTGCAGGTAGGTCATGTATACCCCCTTCCAGTCCAGATCCTGTGCAACCACTTCCATGCACCTCTGGTGGTTCAGCCCTCTTTTTCTCAATATTTCAGCGGCGGCAATGATCATGCCGCCACCTCCCGTACTTGGTTCATCCAGTACCAAGGGTTTCGCCGGCGAAACGTCTGCCGGGATTGCAACCCCGGCAAGTGCTGTCGATAGATGGTACGGTGTAAAAAACTGACCGGTGGACTTGTTCCCCATTCCGGCTGCCATGTACACCTCGCCCAGCACGTCTGTTATTTCATCCTCCAGTGCAAAATTCAGTTCCGCAAGCATCCGGGTAAACTCCTTTGCTTCTTCCGCTGTATACTTCTGGATGGTCGCAAGGTACTCCTGCTCTCGGCTTTCCCATGTCTCATTATCCCGGAACAGGTCGCTCTGGTTGCTGATCGCCAGGGCACAACACTTAATCCAGTCGGAAAAAATCTCATATGCCGAATATTTCCCTGACATTTTCTGAAGTGTATTTACGATTTCTTTTTTATGGTTCACTTGCTTTTTCCTCTCATATGTCCTATACTGAACTTGCTTTTTTATTCGAGTCCCGGATTGCCTGCCAGCACCGGGACTTTTTTAATTCTTACTTTTTCACCTGTTTTGATGTCCATAGCTACCAGTTCCTCTGCATTGTTCTTCACCGCTATGTACTGATCCTGGTTTAAGCCAGCTCGTCTCATCAGCTTAATGCCCGCCGGGTCGCGTTCTTCGCTTACTCCGATCATTCTGCTTCCTCCTTACTCTGCCACATCAGCACACGGATCAGTACCGCACACCACACGACGATCGTAGTTCCCACAATGTCTCTTTCGCAGATCGTGCTGTACATCCCGAGCCACCAGAATGTGAAACCTGCCGATGCTGTTGCTAGGATCGAGGCAATCACGCTCCTGATCAGGCTATACAACTCTCTTTTTCTCATCTTTTTGCTTCCTTTTTACGGCTTTCAAAAATTTTGCCGTTGCTTCTTCCAGATTCTTCTGGTTCACATTTCCATGAATGTGAACCGTTATGTTGCCAATCTTGTATATGGTCATTTTCCCTCCTTAATTTCAATCTCTAATTCGTTAGTTGTGTCTCCGATGCCAACTCTATTGTTGCAGAATCTGATTACTTCTCTTTCTTTCAACTTCTCAAATTCTTCATTTTGATGTCCTTTCAGTCCTTCTGCTGCATAGCATGTTTCAAACATCAATCCACATTTTTTTACTTTTATTCTGATATAAGCAAAGTCCTCTGCTGCTCTTAAAACTTCTCCTAATGTCAATGTATTTTCCTACCCTGCTTTCTGTTATAGTTGACTTTATCGTTTTTTCCTCTTATTCTTGTTGTACAGGCTGCTGCAACAGCCGAGTACTTAAGAAAGGAGAATGTTTTATGGATAAAGCTATCATTGTTTTCTCAGACGGAAGTACTTTAGAAGTATCTGCGGGTGATAGATTGATTCCTGTAGTATATTGTCCACCTCTTGAAAAAGACCATGACAATAAAAACTTTGCATCTATGGATCAGCCGATCGAACTTCAGATCCATATTCACGATGGTTTAATTCCTTCTATTTTGTCCGTCTTTGCTAACTGTGACTTTTTCTACTTGAGTCGAGATACAAATGTTGTCTATAATTCAAAATCCGTGGTTCGTATTGAATTAAACTAAACTTCTTTCTCGATTTTTTGGCGGCTTGTTTATTGCAAGTCGCCCTTTTTGATCGCCAGATCCATCATTTTCTTTCTGGCATATTCTGCAATCTGCGGATTCATCCATCTTACCTGCTCATAGAATTCCATGATTCCACTATAGATTTTCCCAGTCTCTTTTATCTTCTGGTATTTCTTCTCTACCGCTTCATCTAATGCTTTGATCAAATCTTCCAACGTTCCACCTCCTACCCTGCTTTCTGTTATAGTTGACTTTATCGTTTTTTCCTCTTATTCTTGATGTACAGGTAAATCATGCCTGAATTTATGAAAGGAGGAATAATGCTTTGAATCGAAATATTTCTGGATACTGTGATTGTTTCAGCGAAGATAGAATTATAACTGTCAGCTACTTACCAGTTACAATGAACAATAATCTGAACAGTTTATACAAAAAAGGATTATTTACTGCTTGTTCAGATTGTCCATTGTCAAATAATATCCATACTGATGACATTTGTCCTATTTATCGCTTTGCCCCTTCTTCGCTATAACAAACATATTTTCTGACGTATGCCTAAGCAATGGATCTAATGTTTTCAGCCAATCACATTTACATTCTGGCATATAAGAACATTTACTACACGGTTCTCCGAAATCGGCTTTTCTGTTCTCTTCACATTGTTTCAGCAAAGCTTGAATATGTTGAACCGCACAATCAACAGCCATATTTTCTTTATGGTTTTTACTTGAAAGCGAATCGATTGATATTTGAACTTCCTCTAACAGTTCCTTTAATCTGTTCGCTTTTTCTATTGCTTCATCGATTCCTTCTGTATTTACTTGAATACAGATTTCTCCCAATCTATTTGTTTTCTCTTCCACCTCTACCCTGCTTTCTGCTCTTTTTCCAAACTTTTCACTGCCTCAAGCATCATCCCGAATACTCTGTCCTGGCTTTTCTCATCCAGATACGGTGCCATCTTGATGATGTTATCCAGTGTATTATCTGTAAGTTCAATTTCCAGATTCAGTTTCTTCATGTTCTCACCTCACTTCCTGTTACCTTTGTTCACATTATACTTACCTATGCTGCTTTTGTCAATATCTTTTTGTTACCTGAGTTTACTTTTTCTATTGACTTTCTAGTTTTCAAGTGTTATCCTTTTGTTAACAAACGAAGGAGGTGAGTAAATGACACAAGGTGAACGTGTTAAAGCTATCCGCAAAGAACTAAATATGACATTAGAACAATTTGGGGAAAAATTAGGTGTCACAAAAACTGCCATATCTTATGTTGAAAACAATAAAAGAAATCTTACTGAACAAATGCTTTTATCTATCTGTCGAGAGTTTGGTGTCAATGAAATATGGCTTCGAACTGGTGAAGGTGATGTCGAAAATATGTTCACTAAATTGAGTGATGACGATCGTTATTCCATCAATCTTGGAAAATTAAGTATCACAGAAAACCAGCTGGCAAAAAATATGTTGAATGCGATCGCAGAGGCATCTCCGGAAAAGCTGAAACATATAGAAGAATTTATGAAAGCCTGCCTTGGAATTGAAGACTAAAAAGAGCCGGTCTTATCGACCAGCTCCGATGATTGTAAGAATCATTAGATAGATACGGCGAAGTATCTTTTCGTCCGTAATAGATTGTAGTAATTCTAAGATTTGTCTTTTGTAGTCCATCCTATGTACCTCCTGATGCGTGATGTGTAATATGGTAAATTTTTCCATTCACCTTAGTAAACGTTTCAGGAGAAAAAAAGTGATGCAATTTTCGAAATTGTCCGAAATCCCGGACAACTCAGATGAGATTACTTATAATCAGACTCGAATAGGTCTGAAATAGTAATTTTCATTCCCGCTGCCAGCTGTTCCATCTGGTTCATGGTGGGTGATGTCTTACCGTTTGCGATGTCGCTGACGGTAGAACGTGGAATGCCGGTAAGTTCGGCTACCTGACGAAAGGTCAGATCGTATTTTATAATGTGGTCATATAGTAGTATTTTCATGCCACTATTATCTCCCGTATTCTGGAACAATATACTAAAGATTAGAGAGGTTTTTATTATGGGATTATTTAACAGTGAATCAAAAGAAGAGAAAGCTGCCAAAAAGCAAGCACGCAAGGAGCAAAAAGAGTTGGAAGTGCTTCGCAAATATGGACTGGAAGAATTGCAAAATCCAAATGACATCGAATCTGTCAAAAACATTGTAACTGAGCTTTCAGGTACTGGATTGATGGAATTAGGAATCACACTCGGTGCTGGTTCTGATCGTGACATTCAAAAGAATCAGTTATATTATCAGCGTGCACTGATTGAGCAGAATTTCATAATCATTCGTCAGCTGGATCGTATTGCTAAACTCTTGGATGATAAATAATATTCAATATATATGGGATATTAGGAAAGATTTGTATTTATGAAATCATAGGCATGAGCCTTTGATAATAAAAACACATAAAGGAGAAAATGAGATATGAAAAAGAAAATTGTTACCGTATTACTTGTACTTTTTGTTGCTGGTGGTTTTGCTTCTTGTGTAAGCGGTCCAAGTGACAGCTCAACTAAAACAACTGAGACACAAACCGAAACCTCAACACAAACAGAGAGTATTTCCGACACAGAAGTGCAAACAGAAAAAGCAACTGAATCAGAAACGCAGACGGTAAAAACAGCTGAAACAGAAACACAAACCGTAAAAGAAACCGATCCACAGGTTCCATCTGAATACATATCTGCATTAAAAAGTGCTGAAACTTACAGCGAACACATGCATATGTCTAAAGAAGGCATTCGCAAACAGCTTACTTCTGAATACGGCGAACAGTTCAGTGAAGAAGCCACAAACTATGCAATAGAAAACTTAAAAACTGACTGGAATGAAAACGCTCTGGAAACCGCAAAAACTTACAGTGAAAATATGCATATGTCCAAAGAGGGCATCCGTCAGCAGCTTATTTCCGAATATGGTGACCAGTTCACTTCTGAAGAAGCAGATTATGCAGTTGAAAATTTAGATGCCGATTGGAATGAAAATGCCCTGGAGACTGCAAAAAATTATCGTGACAACATGAATATGTCTCCTTCTGCCATCCACGATCAGCTTACTTCTGAGTACGGCGAACAGTTTACTTCTGAAGAAGCAGACTACGCTATTGAACATTTGGATGATTAAAAACAATAAGAAACTTTTTTAAAAGGAGTTGTTTATTATGATGTATCCATTTATGACACTGAATGATGATACTGAAATCACACATTCTGAAATGAAACCAGATGGAACGGTAAAGGTATATATTGAAACACCGGACGATACTGGTGGATTTCATAACGCTACCTGCTGGCTTCCGGAATACAAATGGGAAGATATCAAAGGCTATAGTGATTCGGAAATGGCTTATTTCAGGCAGTTGCTTCGAAATAATGCCCATCTCATCATGGAATTCTCACAGGAGGGAGGCGTTCTAAATGCCGCAACTTCTTAGAATCGGACCGTATACCATTTATTTCTGGTCGAATGAAGGTGCACCATTGGAACCGATCCATGTGCATATCGCAAAAGGATATGCTACTTCTACCGCTACTAAACTCTGGATCACAAGCACCGGAAAAGTTATTCTGTGCAATAATAATTCCAAGATTCCGGAAAAAATATTACGGAAGTTGATAAGAATGGTGGAAGCCAACAGCGAAGATATTATAGCTGAATGGCTTGACCGGTTCGGAGAAATCCGCTACTTATGCTAAGTAATTTAACTAAATAACGCAAAAACCGCCCCGGTATTGGCATACCGAAGCGGATCAGCGAATCTATACAGGTCTGAGAACCAGTATAATCCATCCTTGAACAAGATGATTATACCACAATCCTCCGGCACCTGTACAGGTGTATTTTTATACTCATTTTTAAGGAGGTACCTATGAAAATCGAAAATTATGCATTATATCTGCGAAAAAGCCGTGCGGATATGGAAGCGGAAAAACTTGGTGAAGGTGAAACGCTGGCAAGACACAAGAAGATCTTGACAGAACTTGCCGCACGCAAGGGGCTGCATGTCGGAAAGATCTACCATGAGATCGTATCCGGAGAAACGATTGCAGCACGCCCGCAGATCCAGCAGATGATCCAGGACTGTTACAACGGTCTGTACAGAGGAATTATCATCGTAGAGGTTACGAGGCTCTCACGCGGCAATCAGGGCGATGCACAGGCGATTCTCGACTGTCTGCGTTATGGTAATAACAATAACGGGATTCTGGTTGTTACGCCAACCAAAACTTACGACATCGCCCATAATCAGGACGATGAGGAATATATGGAATTTGAGCTGTTCATGTCCAGGCGTGAATACAAGATGATCCGGAAGCGTATGGAACGCGGACGCATCCAGGCAGTTGTTGAAGGAAACTATATGGGATCTTACCGTCCATATGGTTATGATATCTTGAAAAGCAAGACCGGAAGAACGCTCGTCCCGAATCCGGAAGAAGCCCCGGTTGTGCAAAATATCTTCACCTGGGCTATAGAAGAAAATCTGACTCCCGGCAAGATTGCAAAGCGTCTCAGCTCTTACGGTGTGCCTACTTACTCCGGTGATCCGGAATGGTCTGTTTCAACAGTCAAAACGATCCTGACTAACCCGACCTACACCGGAAAGGTACGATGGAACGACCGCATGCGTATCAAAACCATGGTTGACGGAAAACTGGTCAGCAGCCGTCCACGTTCACATCACGGTGATCAGTATATGTTATATGACGGAAAGCATCCGGCACTTGTTGATGATGCTACTTTCTTGGCAGCTTCCAAACGTTTCCATTCTGATAAGACTAAATCCGGCCTGAAGCTGATCAACCCGCTTGCCGGTATTCTGGTATGTGCAAAGTGTGGAAAAGCCATGTGCTACCAGTCTTACCCTGCTCGTCCTGAAACCGCTGCAAGGTATACGCATAAGTCTTCTCAGATCTGCAAAGTAAAGTCTGCTGTTGCAAGTGATGTAATGGATGCCGTTGCATATTCTCTTGAAAAATATATTTCTGATTTTGAGGTTAAAATCGATAATCTTCCAGAAGTGTCAGAAGATACGATTCTGAAGCAGATGGATGATCTGCAGAAAGAACTGATCCGCCAGGAAAAGAAACTGACCAGGCTTTTCGATGCCTGGGAAGACGGATTGATCGCCGACAATGAATTTGCCGACCGCAAAGCAATAAACAATGACCGGATCGCATCCATCAAGAATCAGATGGATCATCTGGAGGAAAGCATCCCGGTAAAAGAAGATTATGAAGAAAAGATCATGAGTTTCCATGATGCCCTCGGTTCCCTGCTGGATGCCGATCTGGATGCTGATATTAAAAATGCATACCTGAAAGGCATCCTGGACCGCATCGAGTTCAGCAGAGAATGTAATTCCGAGTTCATCCTAGATGTATTCCTGAAAGAAGATTAGAGGTCTATATCCAGTTCTACCGGGCAATGATCGGAACCCATGATTCCTGTATGGATTCTGGCATTCTGGATCTTGTCCTGTGCAAAATCAGAAGTCAGGAAATAGTCTATTCTCCATCCGGCATTTCGTTCCCTGGCTTTAAAGCGATATGACCACCAGGAGTACTCGATCTGATCCGGATGCAGATAGCGGTACGTGTCTGTAAACCCGGAATCCAGAAGCGTTTTAAACTTTTCTCGCTCTTCCGGAGTAAATCCGGCATTTTTTACGTTGGCCTTCGGATTTTTGATGTCCAGCTCCGTTGCGGCAACGTTAAAGTCACCACACACGATAACTGGTTTTTTCTTCATTTGTTTAGATGATGGCTGTGATTCTTTCAGATCTCCGCAAAATACAATCGGCTTTTTCTCTTCCAGCCCTTTCAGATAGGAAAGAAATGCATCTTCCCATCGCATACGGTAATCCAGTCTTGCAAGTTCACTCTGCGAATTTGGCGTGTAGACCGTCACCAGGTAAAATTCTGCAAATTCCAGGGTGATCACGCGGCCTTCCTGGTCATGTTCTTCGATACCGATGCCGTATGTCACGGACATTGGCTCTCTTCTGGTAAAGATGGCTGTTCCGGAATAGCCTTTTTTTATCGCATAATTCCAGTACTGATGATAACCTTCCAGTTCAAGGCTGATCTGCCCTTCCTGGAGTTTGCTTTCCTGAATACAGAACATATCCGCATCCAGCTCCTTAAAAATATCTAAAAATCCTTTCTGTACACAGGCACGCAGCCCGTTTACGTTCCACGATATCAGTTTCATCCATCATGCTCCTTCCTCTGCTTTCTTTTTATCATATCATCTTTTCTTTTACAAATCTACTTGCATTTCTTGTACTTGTCTGTTAAAGTGGAGGAAGTGTTACAGCGAATCCAAGAATGCCTGGGCATTCTTGCTGCAACGAACAGTAGCATAACTATAAAGAAATGAGGTAAATACGAATGAGCGATTTTGAAAACGGATGTGCTGGTTCCTGCGATGCATGCGGTTCCAAAAGTGACTGTGAAAAAGCAACCGTTACTCTGACACTGGACGATGGTTCCATGATGGAGTGTGCGATCCTGACGATCTTTGAAGCAGATGAAAAAGAATACATTGCACTGCTTCCGCTGGATGAAAAAGGCAATGCTTCCGAAGAAGGTGACGTGTATCTGTACCGTTTCCAGGAAGTAAACGGAAATCCGACACTGGATAACATCGAAAGTGACGAAGAATATGAAATGGTTGCGGATGCATTCGATGAATGGCTGGATAATGCAGAATTTGAAGATATGGAAAACTAATCTTTTTCATGGAGCAATTTTTCTGTGTATGTTAAAATCCCCTGCAGGTTTTTGTCTGCAGGGGATTTTTTAACTCCTTTAAAAATCATTTCTGCTGTTTTCCGTCACAGTTTGACAGATGGCTTATTTTCTGTTGTTTTTGCGTCGTATGCCGGATACAAGCAATGCGATGAGTGCTGCAAGAGACGCTGCAAGCACGATTGAAAGTAAAACAATCGGGGAATTGTCACCGGTTACGGCTGCCACCCGGACATTCGAGTTTGAACCAGAAGCACCTTTGTTCGTGCTGTTGGTGATTGTATTGCCGGTCACATTCAGCTGTACTGTCTGTACATCGGCATCCCCTTTGGCAATCCACTTGCCGTCTTTATAGAGCTGACGCTCATATGTCACATTCAGTGTATAGGTTCCGGCTGTTGTAAACTGGAGTGTTCTGGCATAGGCGTTTGTTTCGTTCAGATCTCCTTTTCCTGTTCCGCAGGTCCAGGATACCGGAAGATAACGCACATCTCCTTCGATCGGTGCTTTGTTATCCATCCGGTCACCAACTGCCTTGAAGGTAATGTTGGCACCGGTCGCATAATTGCCACCATTTGTCAGTCCTTCAATCTTATTGTTGTCTGCTTCTCCGATCAAGTTGATCTTTGGCAGTGTCTTGGTCTCTTTCTTCTTGCATATGCCACACTTACGTTCTTTTTTCCCCTTCTTCTCATGCGTTGCTTCGGCTGTGACTTTCCATTTGCTCCAGGTATGAGCAGCCAGTTTGCCTCGTGTGATCTTGCAGCGTTTGCAGGTGCTCTTTACTTTGCAGGTTGCTTTTGTCCAGTCATGCCCAAGAGCTGCTGATCCTTTGATTCCGCAACGTTTGCAGACGGCCGCTTCTGTACAGGTTGCTTCCTTCCAGTCATGCCCAAGAGCCGCTGCTCCTGTTACCCCACAGAGCTTGCAGATGGCTGCCTCCGTACAGGTCGCTTCTTTCCAGTCATGTTTGCAGATGGTCGCCGTAACTTTATATTCTCTTGTCACGGTTTTTCCGTCTTCTGCGGTTCTAGTAAGTTTATAGATGACCGGTATTTTATCCGATGCAGAGAAATCTACTTCTTTTTCACTTGCCGGATCTACGGTCACACCTGCCGGAACCGTGATCTTCGGTGCCAGTTTTTTCAGATCTGTATCGCTCTTCTGCATAAGAACGGTGATTGTCTGTTTTTCCTCATCGATCGTCACTTTGGCATCTTTCACTTCAAAAGCAGTGATCTTCAGATTCGTATTTTCTGTTTCCGATTCTTTTGTTTCCGATTCTTTCGTCTCAGACTGTTTCGTTTCGGATTCCTTCGTCTCTGACTGTTTTGTTTCTGATTCTTTTTCAGACTCCGTTGACTTCGCATCTTTTGCTTTTGCATCTGCTTTTGTCTCCGGCTGCTTCTGTTCTGCTGCCTTTGTTTCCGGCTGATTCTCACTGATCTTCGTCTCAGGCTTCTTTTCCGTTGCCTTTGTTTCCGGTTTCCTGACTTCTGTTTCTTTTTCGGTTACCTTTGTTTCCGGTTTCTTCACTTCTGGCGTTTTTTCGGTTGTTTTCGTCTCAGGCTTCTTTGCTTCGGTTGCCTTTGTCTCTGGCTGATTCTCACTGATCTTCGTCTCAGGCTTCTTTTCCGTTGCCTTTGTTTCCGGTTTCCTGACTTCTGTTTCTTTTTCGGTTACCTTTGTTTCCGGTTTCTTCACTTCTGGCGTTTTTTCGGTTGTTTTCATCTCAGGCTTCTTTGCTTCGGTTGCCTTTGTCTCTGGCTGTTTTGTCTCTGCAGCTTTTGTCTCCGGCTGTTTTTCGGTTGTCTTTGTCTGAGCTTCTGTGATCTCAATCGTCAGTTTCGGAAGCACCACATCTTTTGCCAGCTTATAATCATCCGTAATCTGTGCGGTAAAGGTATACTTACCTGCTGTGGAATCCTCTTTATAGTCTGTTTTCCATGTAACATCTTTGATCTTGATATCCTCTGCTTTTTTGCTGTCTTTCTCTTTATAGCCTCTGGCAGAAAGCTTATCCGGAAGTTTCATATCTTTGACCTTTGTTCCCCTGGCAAAAGAACCTTTTTCCAGTTTCGGATCCGTAATGCTGATTACACGGATCTGCTCTTTTTTCTCTGCTTTTTCTGTTCCGGCTTTGGCAGAGATTTCCGTTGTCTGTCCGTCCACCGGTGCTGCTATCGCACTGCCCGGCATCGCAGTTGCCATAACTGTGACTGCCAGTAGCACTGCCAGTATGTTTTTCCTTCTCTTCATAATATCCACCTCCTGATTCTTGATCACGGTTTTTATTCTACAATATCCCTGATATTTCGCTGTGATTTTTCTCACATCTGCGGTAACTTCACAAACCCCCTGTAATCATTTATTGTCAGGTCTCACATGCGTTCGCCCTGAATATTCCCACCATAGCGAATCCCGATCAGTGTCAGCCCTTCCGGTCTCGCTGTCTCCCCTGCGAGCGTCCGGTCTTTTGCCTCAAGGATTTTTTTGATCTGCTGCGGCTCGATGAATCCGCCTCCCACGCGGATTAATGTGCCGGCAATGATGCGGACCATGTTGTAAAGAAATCCATTGCCTGTGACACGTATTATGATTATATCACCTTCTTTTATCACATTCAGAGAATAGATTGTGCGAACTGTATTTGTTACTTCCGGTTTCTCGGTACAGAAGCTTTTAAAATCATGTTCTCCTACCAGATACAACGATGCTTCCTGCATCTTCACTACATCTAATGGATAATAATAATAAAAAGAATTTAATCTTCTGGTCGGATCCGGAAATCGGCGGTTCAGGATGCGATATTCGTAGGTTTTGGTGGTTTTCTGAAAACGCGGATGAAAATCAGACGGCACTCCGCAGGAGTCCTGGATACGGATGTCTTCCGGCAGCCTTGTATTTAATGCATAAGAAATCTTGTCGGCAGGCATACGTGCACTGGTATCAAAAACAGCCACGTTTCCCAGAGCATGCACACCTGCATCGGTGCGGCTCGCCCCGATCACTTTGATTTCTTCTTTTAACAGTTCTGATAAATGATGATTTAAGACTTCTTCTATGGTAACTGCATTTGGCTGTGTCTGCCAGCCATGATAATTTGTTCCGTCGTATGCTACAATGAGTTTCACTCGTTTCATATTTTTTCTCCATTCTGCCATCTGATATGGCTTTTATTTTAGATGTATATCAGCCGAGCTGCCCAGAATCGCATGCCGCATCTTATATGCGTTCGACTTGAATTCTGTTTTTTCTTTATTAAAAGCCCTGTTTCACGAAATAATTTTCATGAATCAGGGCTTCTTGTCAAGCGGATATTCGCGATTGAAGCAGAGGACTTCCTTGATTTGGTTAAAATGCTATGATATTGCCCGTTGCAATAATACATACCAGATAAGTCAGCAGTATCACATATGCAACATGGTCTCTTTTTTTATAGATCAGCGGCTTCATCTTCGTTCTTCCCTCACCGCCGCGGTACCCTCTGGCTTCCATCGCCATCGCAAGGTCATTTGCCCGTCGAAATGCCGAAATAAAAAGCGGAACAAGCAGCGGTACCAGGCTTTTTGCTTTCTTGATCAGTCCGCCGCTCTCAAAATCGGCACATCTTGCCATCTGAGCTTTCATGATCTTGTCTGTCTCATCGAGCAAGATTGGGATAAAACGAAGTGCGATGGACATCATCATGGATATCTCATGCACCGGAACTTTGATGACTTTCAGCGGGGAAAGGGCTTTTTCCAGTCCGTCCGTCAGATTATTCGGTGTCGTAGTCAGCGTCAGCACTGAAGATCCAAGGATCAGATAGGTCAGGCGCACAGCCATAAAAGCAGCCTGCCGGATACCTTCCCAGGTAACTTTTAATTTCCAGATCGCAAATGCTGTCGTTCCCGGTGTCAGAAACAGATTAAACACAACGGTGATCATCATCAGCACAAAAATCCCCTTCAATCCCTTGACCATAAAAGAAAACGGCACTTTTGAGATCATGATCACAGCAGCCAGAAACAGTGTTGCCACAACATAGACACTGATCTTCTGAAACAAAAACAGTGAAATAATAAATACGATCGTCCCAAACAGTTTGACGCGGGGATCCATTTTGTGGATTACGGAATCAGACGGATAGTATTGTCCTAATGTAATATCTCTTAACATATCTTTTCCCTTTTCTTGATTGCCAAAAGAATGGCTTCTTTTGCCTCTTCTACCGTGGTTGCTGTCGTGTCAATATCCCAGCCTTTTTCTTTCAGAGCCTTTACCACATAAGTGACCTGAGGTGCTGCAAGTCCGACGCTTTCCAGCTCTTTATAATGCTGAAAGACCTGTTTTGGTGTATCATCAAACAAAATCTTTCCGTCATTTACTACAATAATACGATCTACATATCTGGCAACATCTTCCATGCTGTGCGACACCAGTATAACTGTGATCTTACGTTCTTTCTGAAGCAGTGCTACCTGATCCAGGATCTCATCGCGTCCTTTCGGATCAAGGCCTGCGGTCGGCTCATCCAGGATCAACACCTGCGGATGCATCGCAAGGATACCTGCAATCGCCACACGCCTTTTTTGCCCGCCTGAAAGTTCAAACGGTGATTTCTTATAATAGCTTTCATCCAGGCCAACCTGTGTCAGTGCTTTTTTTGCCCGCTCTTCCACTTCTTCTTTGGATAATCCCAGATTTTTCGGTCCAAAGCAGACATCAGAAAAAACATCGACTTCAAAAAGCTGGTGCTCCGGATACTGGAAGACCAGACCGACCTTACTTCGCAGGGTACGCATGTCGTAACCTTCCTGATAAATATTTTCTCCATCATAATAAATCGCACCGGAAGTTGCCCGAAGCAGTCCGTTTAAATGCTGGATCAGCGTAGATTTCCCGGAGCCGGTATGACCGATGATCCCGATAAACTGTCCGTCCGGAATTTCCAGACTGATCTCATCGAGTGCTTTTTTCTCAAACGCATCGCCCTCACTGTAAACGTAGCTTACTTTTTTTAATTTCATTGACATAATGCTTTTACTAACTCCTCCGTACTTAGTACACATTCCGGCAGATCAACACCGGCTTTTCTCAGTTCGTGTGCCAGAAGAGTCACCTGTGGCACATCCAGACGGTATTTTTTCAGAGTGTCCACCTGAGCAAAAATCTCGAACGGTGTCCCCTGCATAACGATTTTTCCATCATCCATCACGATTACTTTATCTGCATAGATAACTTCTTCCATATAATGCGTGATCAAAATGGCAGTTACTTTTTCTACCTGATTTAACGCACGCACGGCACGAATCACTTCTTTTCGGCCGTTCGGATCCAGCATCGCGGTCGGCTCATCCAGAACGATGCATTTCGGATGCATTGCAACCACGCCGGCGATCGCCACACGCTGTTTTTGTCCGCCTGAAAGTTTGTTTGGAGAATTTTTGCGATATTCCCACATGCCGACACTTTTGAGACTCTCTTCAACTCTCTCCCAGATCTCCTCGGTCGGTATTCCCATGTTTTCCGGTCCAAATCCGACATCTTCTTCGACCACCGTACCGATGATCTGGTTGTCCGGATTCTGAAATACCATCCCGGCCGTTTTACGTACGTCCCAGATATTCTTTTCATCCCGCACATCCATACCGTCCACATATAAGGTACCGTCTGTCGGTGTCAAAATGGCATTGATCTGCTTGGCAAGCGTGGACTTTCCGGAACCATTATGCCCCAGAACTGCCACAAAATCGCCTTTTTTCACATCCAGATCCACACCGTCCACGGCACGGATCGTCTCTTCGACTTCCCCATTTTCGTCATACTTTTTATATTCAAATGCCAGCTTCGCCGCCTCAATGATTCCCATGGTCCACCATACTTTCCTGTATTTTTAAGATACTTTTATGCAAGTTTTCGGAGTGCTTTTTTGCACTCGCATTTTATTGTAAAGGATTTAGATGTTAATTACAAGTCTCTTCCAGCTGTTTTTTTAAATATCTTCCGACTACTGCCGAAAAATTATCAATTCTGCGGATATAGGCAAAATCTTTGCCGAAAATTCTCCGCTCCGCCTGAAGATCCCCTTCCTCCCCAGTAAAAACACCGAGTACGGATACACCCGCATTTCGCAGATGCCGTACTTCCATTGCCGTATCTTTTGTGCCATAATCACCGAAATAAGGCCTGGGATTGCGGCTGTTCGGGCGATTGACTACAATATCATTTGGTCTTCCGTCACTTAACACGATCAGGATTTTGTTTTCTTCGTCTCTTTTCAGAAGCCCTGCGGCTGCAGCACGCACAGCCAGTCCGTCCCGGTTGTTGGAAGAGCCGTAAAATTCAAAAATACGCAGGTTTGCTTCTCTTCCATCCTCGTATTCCCGAAATCTCCGCATGACCGTATAATCCCAGAACGTGCAGAAACTCATAACCCGGTGTGGGATTCCAACATTGGTGAGTGCCTCACTGAGCATAAAAGCCTGCAGTGCCACATGGCTCTGTCTGCTTCTCTGGGAACCGCTGCCGTCGATCAGCACTTCAACCACAAAATCGGTATTATAACGCCTGCTCTCCTGCAGAAACAATTTTCTGTTCTCTGTCCGTCCGATATTCCAGAGGCGATTTGGCAGGATTCTACCAGATTCTCCCACATAGGTTTCTTTTTCGTTCCTGGCTACCAGTGCACGTTTTAAAACATTAGTCAGCATATCAATATTCTGTTTTGCCATTCTGCGGTTCTGCTCGTATACACGCCAGTTGACTTCTTTCGTCCTTCTGGCATACTCTGACTGGGCGTTGACTTTCACCATATTTGCAAGGATCCCATCTGTAAAATATAAAGTACAGTCTGCATGTGCCCCTGTGCAGATCTGATGGTTGATGCGTTCTGCCTCCAGCGGTGTCAGGTAACTCCTGCCATAATTGAGTTCAATGTAACTGTTCATTTTTGCAATTGCCTCATCATCCAGCCCGATCACCTGCGTACCGCCCTTTTGCTCCTGTTCCTTTTTTTCCTTTTCCTTCTCAGAAAAAGAAGTCATGGCATCTGCCAGCTGATGCTGCATCCTCCGATAAGCATCTTCCGCCGCTTCTTCTTCCAGAAAATCCTGCCAGTCAAAGCCAGATAATTCTTCTGTGCTGACGGAAAGGACTTTTTCCAGATCTCCGACTCTCTTTTCAAACGTCGGATCCACCATCTGATTGTAAAACCAATCAACCGCCTGCACCAGTTCTTCCGTTTTCTGTGCCTGTTCCAGCCTTTTCAGCTGTTCAAACGGGCGGATCACGCGGCTGTCCGCCGGAGCACTCCCGGTCAGTGCTTCTCTCATATAGGCAAGTTTGACTTTTCCGGTATACGTGTCCAGCATTTTTTCAAAATCGTGGTCCATGATCGCCTCAAAGGCTTTTTTGCGGATATCCGGGACACCGGGCCGCTCCTTTGCGATCTTGTCATGGCATGCCGCCTCCACACAGATCTGTCCCAATGTCACAAGCTGACTTTCATCTGCCCCGAGATACACTTTTTTCAGAAGATAGAGTGCAAAAGCATCCTTGTCAAAAAACCTGGAAAAAGCTCCCTGCTTGATGGCATCGTAAATAGAAATGTATTTTGATTTGTAAAAAGATGTCACATCCGGCTTCGTATCCAGATCATAATCTCCGCTGATCGTCCACATCAGGTTGCGGATGCGGTTCTCAATCTCAAAACTGCCATGTTCCAGCTCTTCGTTTGTCAATCTTCAAACACCTCCGCTGCTTCAAGCGATGACGGGATTCTGGTCATAATGATATCTTCTACCATCTCCCTTTCGAACAGGTCAAAGCTTTTGTTGCCCACGCCCATATGGATTGCCCGGATCGGAGAAAGTCCGATCTTCATCAGCCCGATCGCCGCCAGAAGCCCTCGAAGATCCAGTGCTTTGGCAGAAATCTCGCTGTTCCGAGCTTTTGTCTGAAGATCCAGAAACAGACCGACAAACTGCTCTGCCGCAGATTCTTTTAAGGTTGGATACATGCTCTTTAAAATATGATTCAGAGTTTCCTCATCCGGTGACGGCATATTGATGACCACAAATCTGGAAACAAGTGCTTCGTTTAACTCTTTTGTGCCGGCATAGCCATAGTTCATTGTACCGATAAAACGCGTAGCCGGATGAAGTACAACTCTTTCGTATCCCGGCACATCAATTGCTCTGCGGTAATCCAAAGTTGCATGCAACACCGATACGGCATCGTTTTTTGCCATGTTGATTTCATCAAGGATCCCAAAACCTCCGGTTTTTGCACACTGGATAATCGGACCTTCCCGCAGCTGGACTTCGTTGTTGCGGAACGTATCCGTACCGATCAGTGTACTGCTGTCTGTATTGACATGAAAAGAAATATTATAAGTTGGCCTTCTAAAAAGCCAGGCAAGATTTTCTGCAAGAATATTTTTCCCGGTGGCCTTTCCGCCGCAGAGCAGCACGTTTTCGCCCGCTAACAGAGCCGCGATCGCCATTTCCAGAACCTCTTTTCCGAAAAACGGGATCTGCGGACGGATGCAGCGTTCTTCTGCCGCATCGCCCGTATCATTTTCTCTTCGAAATTCCATAAGTTCTTCTAAAATATGCCCGGAAATGCCCTGTTCTTCCAGCCTTTGTATCTCTTCTTTTAAAATCTGCAAACTTTTCTCTGTATTTGATGTCATATCGTCTGTCTCCTTTTTTCTCCCTGTCCGGGTTTTGGTGTGCCGTCTCCTCGCAGTTCTTCAATAAATCTGGAACAGGACAGCTCCTGCCCATAGCGTTCTTTTGCATAATACAGATAGAGCTTGTCTTTTGCCCGCGTCATGCCCACATAAAACAGACGGCGTTCTTCCTGGATATCTGCATCCATCACTGCTTTCCGGTGCGGCATATTGCCTTCCACTGCATCCACAAGAAATACCACCGGAAACTCCAGACCTTTGGCACTGTGCAGTGTTGTAAAAACAACCGCCTTTGCTTCTTCTTTCTGCTCACTGCTCTTTTTCTGCAAAGCTTCTTTATATTCTTCCATATGGACACACCAGGCATCAAAAGTATCAAAACTTCTGGCTGCTTCCTGAAGTTCATCTAAAACCTCATACAGCTCTTCCGGCTTGATCCTGCGAAACTGTGCATATTCTCTCAAATATTCTTCATATCCTACCGCATGCCTAATATAATTAATCGCCGCATAAGGCTTCATTTTCGCAATACAGGAAAGATCATATTCCAGGCGGTCGATCCGATCTTCCATCCAGTCCCGCCCCTGACATTTCTGCCGCAGTCCTTCCAGTGTAACCGTCTGGGAATCCAGATAATCACGGCTGATATAACGGTTCGGACGGTTTATGATCTGCAGAAAATCTTTCCGGCTGCGATTTCCGTTTGCAATGCGTATGTAGGTAAACAGATCGTTTGCGATCCAGTGTTCGTAAATATTCGGCAGTCCGTCCCGCATCCGGAACGGGAGGTTGTATTCCATGAATTTTTCCAGATAAATACGTGCTCCGGTATTCGTCCGGAACAGAACTGCGATCTCCTGCGGCTCTCTTCCGTCTCGCAGCATATCCTGCACTTTTTTGACAACCGCCAGAGCCTCCATTGCCTGATTCTGAAAGAAAGAGATCGTGATCTTCTCTCCGTTTCCGCGGATGCCATGTGTGCTTTTCTGAAAACGGTTGGTGTTGTGAGCGATCACCCTGCCGGCTCCTTTGATGATGCACTCCGTCGAACGGTAATTCTCTGCAAGCTGGATCATCACAGCTTTCGGAAAATCTTTCTGAAAATTCAACATGATCTCCGGCTTTGCACCGCGAAAACGATAGATGGACTGGTCATCATCGCCGACGATAAACAGATTGTTTCCAGGCTGTGCCAGAAGTTTGACCGTCTCATACTGGATCGCATTGATATCCTGAAATTCATCGATCAGAATATAGCGGAAACGTTTCTGCCATCCCCTGCAGATATCCGGTCTTGCTTTTAACAGTTCGTAAGTGCAGACCAGCATATCATCAAAATCCAGTTTCCGTTTCCGTATCAGAGCCTGCTGATATTCTCTGAAAATACTGCGGAACACATCTTCCGGGCAATTAGAAGAATAATAATGCTCAAGTGATATCCGCTCGTTTTTGATCAGACTGATCTCCTCTGTGACACTCAAAAGAAACTCCTTCTCATCTTCGATCTCCAGATCCATCGGTTCCAAAATATCACGCAGGATCGTATATTTCTCTTCTTCTCTTAAAATATTTTCTGCCGTATAGTGATAGGCAGCTTTGAGGATCGTAAAAAAGACCGCATGAAAGGTGCCAAAAGTAACCGGTGCATAACGTCCCTTCATTGCATTGTGAAAACGCTCCCGCATCTCGATGGATGCTGCTTTGGTAAACGTGATGACCAGGATTTCCGATGGGCTGATCCCCTGCTTTTCGATCAGGTATTTTGTTCTCTCGGTGATAACGGTGGTTTTTCCGGAGCCAGGTCCTGCAAGACAGATGCAGGGACCTGCTCCATGGGCGACTGCCCTGGACTGAGTTTCACTCAAACTCATAGATTATTTCTCCAATTTCTCTATTGCCGCATGGATGCGTTTGATGGATTCTTCTTTTCCAAGAATCTCCAGGATCTCGGTTGCACCTGCCGGTGTTGTCTGTTTACCGGAAAGAGCAGTACGGATCGGCCACATGATATACCCGGTCTTATATCCATGTTCTTTACCGAATGCTACCAGTGCCTCAAACAGTGCATCGTTGCTGTAATCATCCTGTGCCTCAAGCAGAGGAAGTACTTCTTTTAACAGGTTCAGAGAAGTTTCCTCTGTTGTTTTCATTTTTTTGTGGCAATACATCTGTGTATCATACTCCGGAACTTCTTCATAAAAATCGATCAGCTCTTTGATCTCCGGGAATACTTCGATACGTGTCTTAACCTGAGATGCGATCTTTTTCAGATCCAGATCTTTGTGGATCGCTTCTTTCAGATATGGCAGTGCACGCTCGTAGAATTTATCAAAATCCATCGCCTTGATATATTCACCGTTCATCCATCTTAATTTGCCCATATCAAAAACAGCCGGTGATTTATTCATATGATGATAATCAAAAGCTTCTACCAGCTCCTCCAGAGAGAAGATCTCACGGTTGTCAGACGGACACCATCCAAGCAGTGCCACATAGTTTACAACTGCTTCTGTCACAAATCCCTGCTCGATCAGGTCTTCGTAAGAAGAATGACCGCAGCGTTTGCTCAGCTTTTTATGCTCTTCGTTTGTGATCAGCGGGCAGTGCACATAAACCGGAACATCCCAGCCAAATGCCGCATACAGACGATTGTATTTCGGTGAAGATGACAGATATTCATTTCCTCGTACCACATGAGTGATGCCCATCAGGTGGTCATCAACTACATTTGCAAAATTGTAGGTCGGATATCCATCAGATTTAATCAGAATCATATCATCCAGCTCTGAGTTCGGAACTTCAATCTTTCCGTAAATCTCATCTTCGAAAGAAGTCGTTCCTTCATTCGGGATGTTCTGACGGATAACATACGGAACGCCTGCTGCCAGTTTGGCTTCTACTTCTTCTTTGGAAAGATGCAGACAGTGTTTGTCATAAACAATAATTTCTTTTCCGGCAACTTCCTGTTTTAAAGATTCCAGACGCTCTTTGCCGCAGAAACAGTAATATGCTTCCCCTTTTTCAACCAGCTCTTTGGCATATTTCAGGTAAATGCCCTGTGCCTGACGCTCGCTCTGTACATACGGACCAACGCCGCCATCCAGATCCGGACCTTCATCATGAACCAGACCTGTCTCTTTGAGTGTATGGTAAATAATATCCAATGCACCTTCCACGTAACGCTCCTGGTCGGTGTCCTCTATACGGAGAATAAAGTCTCCTCCTTCATGTTTTGCAATCAGATATGCATATAATGCAGTTCTTAAATTTCCTACGTGCATCCTTCCTGTCGGACTTGGTGCAAAACGTGTTCTGACTTTGCTCATATCTTTCCTCCTCATCCTTGGGCTTTTCTATGCTTCCCAAAACGTCATTTCACTTCATTATATACTCTGTTTTGTAATTTGTACAGAGAAAAAAATCCCCGGAATTCTGAAAACAGACAGATATCTGCATTTCCAGAATTCCGGAGATTTTACTTTAGTTCTTCCATAATGTCCGCCACATGCTCCAGTTTTTCTGCCTTCCAGGCATTTGCCCCACAGAACAGCAGTGCTTCGTCCAGATTTCCTTTCGCCGCCGCGATCAATGCACGTGTGATACAGTAAGGGATTTCTTTTGGATTACAGTGTTCCAAGCAATGGAGACATTTTTTATCAATTTTATGCGAACCATGTTTGATAAAGGTATTGAAAATAGCACGCCCCGGCATGCCGACCGGGCTTTTGACAATACCGATCTGTTCTTTTTTACAGTCGATGTACGCCTGTTTATAAGACAGATCTGCGTCACACTCGTATGTCGTGACAAAGCGTGTCCCCATCTGTACGCCATCCACGCCAAGTGCCAGAGCCCGATCCATATCGGCACGGTCATAGATCCCGCCTGCCAGCACGACCGGTATATTTTTGTGGCTGTCCGCTTCGATTTCTCTTACCACGGTCAGGATTTTTTTTACTTCCTGTGCATAGGTCTCATCCGTAAACATTTCCAGCTGTTCCCGGTGAAAGCCCAGATGTCCACCTGCTTTTGGTCCTTCGATCACCAACAGATCCGGCACAACATTGTATTTTCTTTTCCAGATCCGCAGCATCACTTTGGCCGCTTTTTCTGTGGAAACGATCGGTGCGATCTTCGTGTTGCTGCCTTTTACATATTCCGGGAGTTTTTCCGGAAGCCCTGCCCCGGAAATGATCAGATCCGCCCCGGCTTTTACAGCAGCCTTCACGTAATCTGCATAATCTTTTGTGGCGACCATGATATTAAATCCGACGATTCCGCCGCCTGCAAGTGCTCTTGCCTTTGCAAGCTGGGACTGTATGGCACGCAGATTCGCTTCTTTTGGATGTTCTTCAAAATCCGGCTCGCGAAATCCGATCTGTGCGGCAGAAAGGATACCGACACCGCCATTTGCCGCCACACTGCCTGCCAGATGCGAAAGACTGATCCCAACACCCATTCCGCCCTGGATCACCGGAATCCTTGCAGTTAAGTCTCCGATTTTTAATGGTTTTCTGTCCATATATATTCCGTCCTTTTGTACGATGTCAAAGTCAGACATCTAATACCTGCGAAAACGCTCGTAGCGTTCTATGGCAAGCTGATCTTCGCTTTTTTCTTCCTGTTTTTCCAGGAAACAGAGCATATGTTCTTTCATGTTTCCTGCAATCGTTTCCAGATTTTTCTTCTGTGCCGGCTCGACTTCCGGAACGATCCACTCGATCACACCAAGTTCTTTTAAATCTTTTGCCGTAATCTTCATGATCCCTGCCGCTTCTTTTGCACGTTTTCCGTCTTTCCAGAGAATCGATGCAAATCCTTCCGGCGAAAGGATCGAGTAGGTGGCATTTTCCATCATCCAGACTTCATTTGCCACGGCAAGGGCAAGTGCCCCTCCGCTTCCGCCTTCTCCGATCACAATGCTGAGTACCGGAACTTTCAGACCTGACATCTCACTGAGATTTTCTGCGATCGCTCTGCCCTGTCCGCGTTCTTCTGCTCCGATCCCGCAGGCAGCCCCCGGCGTATCTATAAAACAGATGATCGGACGATGGAATTTTTCTGCCTGTTTCATCAGACGAATGGCCTTACGATAGCCTTCCGGAGATGCCATGCCAAAATTGCAGCGGATATTTTCCCTGGTATTTTTCCCCTTCTGCTGTCCGATGACTGTAACCGGAATACCCGAAAGTGTGGCGATCCCGCCGATCACAGCTCCATCATCTCCAAAGCAACGATCCCCGTGAAGTTCAGTAAAATCTTCAAAAATCTGATCGATATAATCTCCCGCCGTGCATCTTGCCGGACTGCGTGACAGTTCCACCCGCTCCCAGGCACTTTTCTCCTTTTTATTTTCTTTATCAGAGTGCTTTTCTTCTATAGGATCTGTCTGGAACATGCTTGCTTTTGATGCAAAGGTTTCTGCTGCTTTCTGATTGTGAAGCCTAAGTAATTTTCCAAGTTCTTCTCTCATACTTTTACGCTCAATAATCGCATCGATCATGCCTTTTTCCAGCAAAAACTCCGCTCTCTGGAATCCGTCCGGCAGTTTTTCTCCGGTTGTCTGACGGATCACACGCGGACCTGCAAATCCAATCAGGGCTCCTGGCTCTGCAAGGATCACATCGCCAAGCATGGCAAAACTTGCCGTCACACCACCCGTTGTCGGATCCGTCAGCACCGGAATGTAAAGAAGGCCTGCATCGCTGTGACGTCTGATTGCCGCTGCTGTTTTTGCCATCTGCATCAGAGAAATAATCCCTTCCTGCATTCTCGCCCCACCGGAACAACAAAACAGGATCACTGGCAGTTTTTCCTCTGTCGCTTGTTCAAATGCCTGCGTGATACGCTCTCCTACTACATATCCCATGCTGCTCATCAGAAATCTGGCATCGCATACACCAATTACCGTTTCCCATCCACAGATGCTTCCTTTTCCGATCGTAACGGCTTCCTTTAATCCTGTTTTTCTTCTTGTATCAGAAAGTTTTTCTTCGTATTCCGGAAAATCAATCGGATTTTTCTCTTCAATATCCGTTCCCCATTCCTGAAAGCTTCCTTTATCAAGCAGCAGGCGAAGTCTGGTCTTTGCCTTGATTCGAAAATAGTCACCGCATTTCGGACAGGTGTAAAACTTTTCTTTTACATCTTCCCGATAGACCATTTTTTTACATTTTGAGCACTTCAGCCACATACCATCCGGTACAGACGGTCCCTTCTCTTCTGGCTGCGATCCAATTTTTATATAGCCTGTCTTTTTAAACATGGATTTGAAAATTGCCATGCTTTGGCCTCCTTATTCTTTTTCCATCTGAAACTTTTTCTCTATAAAAGAAGTATCAAAATTTCCATTGATAAAATCCTCATCATCCAGAATCTGAAACTGAAAATCAAGATTTGTTGTGATCCCTTCCAGAACCAGTTCGCCAAGGGCACTTCTCATTTTCTGGATCGCCCCCTGTCTTGTCCTGTCATGAACAATCACTTTTGCCGCCATTGAATCATAGTAAGGCGATATCTCACATCCACCGTAAATAGCAGTATCAACCCTCACGCCAAAGCCACCCGGCAAATGTATCTGACCGAGCTTTCCAGGACACGGCATAAAATTCTTCTTTGGATCTTCGGCGTTGATGCGACATTCCAGTGCATGACCGCGTAACGTGATCTCTTCCTGCGTCAGATCAAGCGGCAAACCGGCTGCAATATAAATCTGTTCCTTGATCAGATCCACGCCAGATACCATTTCGGTCACCGGATGTTCTACCTGGATCCGGGTGTTCATCTCCATAAAATAATAACGCTTCTGCTTATCCAGAAGAAATTCAATCGTTCCGGCATTTTCGTAAGCTGCCGCTTTTGCGGCACGCACTGCCACCGCTCCCATTTCTTTTCGCAGTGTTTCATCCAGCACGCTGCTTGGAGATTCTTCAATCACTTTCTGATGATTTCTCTGAATGGAACAGTCACGCTCCCCAAGTTGAATGACGTTGCCGAATTTATCGGCAAGAATCTGAAACTCAATATGTTTCGGCTCTTCGATATATTTCTCGATATACATGGAATCGTCTCCGAAACCGCGGATTGCTTCCAGCTGTGCTACCTTGAAATTTTCCAGAAAATCTTCCGCTGTCTGCGAAAGCCGCATGCCTTTTCCTCCGCCTCCAAGTGCCGCTTTTATCATGACCGGATAGCCGATCTGATCTGCCGCCTCTTTTGCTTTCCCGGCATCGGTGAGTGGTCTTTCGGTTCCCGGCACAACCGGGATGCCGGCTTTTATCATGGTATTTCTGGCTTCGGATTTGTTTCCCATGCGTTCGATCACCTCTGCGGACGGACCGATAAAGGTGATCCCGCATTTTCTGCACATATCTGCAAATTTACTGTTTTCCGACAAAAATCCAAATCCCGGATGAATGGCATCTGCTTTTGCTGCAATACAGGCACTTAAAATACGTTCCATATCAAGATAACTCTCCGCTGCGGCAGATGGTCCGATACAGATGGCTTCGTCTGCCAGCTGAGCGTGCAGTGCTTCCGCATCCGCCTGTGAATAGATGGCAACGGTACGAATGCCAAGTTCTCTGCATGCACGTATGATCCGAAGTGCAATCTCCCCCCGGTTGGCGATCAATATTTTCTGAAACATCTTTCTCTCCTTTTTATCCGATTGCAAAGGTCAGCTCTGCAGATACGGCTACTTCCCCTTCAACCGTTGCCACGGCTTTTCCGATCCCGATCGGACCTTTCTTCTTGATCATTTCCACTTCCAGCATCAGGACATCCCCCGGAACCACTTTCCGTTTAAATTTTGCCTGGTTGATGGCACCAAAATAAGCTGTTTTCCCTTTATATTCCGGACACGATAACATCACAACTGCACCGACCTGAGCCAGAGCCTCAATCATCAGTACACCAGGCATAACTGGTTCCTGTGGAAAATGACCTGCAAAATAGGGTTCGTTGTAACTGACACACTTCTTGCCAATTCCATGCTCGCCCGGTGTCAGTTCTTCAATCGTATCGATCAGAAGCATTGGCTGTCTGTGTGGGATCACTTCCATGATTTCTTTTGCTTTCATCACTGACATTTTTTCTTCCTCCAAAGACGATATTATTTAATACAGAATAGTGGCTGTCCATATTCTACCATCTCACCGTTTTCCGCAAGTACTTTTTCTACGGTACCGTCACACTCTGCCACAATTTCATTCATCAGTTTCATTGCTTCAATGATGCCGATCGTCTGACCTTTTGTCACCGTATCTCCCGGTTTTACAAATGGATCTTCTTCCGGAGACGGTGCCAGATAGAACGTGCCGACCAGCGGTGAGCAGACGAGATTTTCCTCATTTTCGATATTCCCTGTAAAAGATTCTTCTGGATCATGGTTTGCAGGATTACGGGATGCGACGCTGTTTTTCCCTGCTTCCATAAAAACCTCGCCCTGCTCTGCTGCGGTATCTTCCGTGCAGATCTTTACGACTTTTTCTTTTTTCATGCAAAGCTGAAGATTGCCTTCTTCTAAAGTAAATTCAGTCAGCCCGGATGCAGAAACTTTATCGATCAGCGTAAGAATTTTTTCGATCTCCATATCTGATTCCTCCTAGCGATACTTTTTGATCAGAATACTTGCATTGTGTCCGCCAAATCCGAAGGAATTGCTTAAGGCATAATCAAACGATTCCCTGATTTCTGTATCTGGCACATAATTTAAATCCATCTCTTCTTCTGCTTCCAGAAATCCGACGGTCGGATGGATATAACCTTCTTCCAGTTCTTTGACGCAGGTGATAAATTCCACCGCACCGGCTGCACCGAGCATATGACCGACCATGGATTTCGTGGAATTGATGCGGATGTTGTACGCATGCTCTCCAAAGGCTTTTTTGATCGCTCTGGTCTCAAAGAGGTCGTTGTGATGTGTACTGGTTCCGTGTGCATTGATATAGGTCAGCTCTGTTTTATCAATGTTTGCCTCTGCAACGGCATCACTCATCGCTCTTGCCGCACCCTCACCGTCTTCCGCCGGTGATGTGATATGGTAAGCATCGCTGGTACAGCCATAGCCGACCACTTCCGCCAGAATATTGGCGTTTCTTGCCTGTGCATGAGAAAGTTCTTCTAAAATAACAACACCTGCACCTTCCCCCATCACAAATCCGCTGCGGTTCTTGTCAAACGGGATGGAACAACGTTTCGGATCTGTCGCAGAAGACAATGCCGTCAGAGCGGAAAAGCCTCCGACACCCATCGGACAGATGGCTGCTTCTGTACCGCCTGCCACGATCACATCGGCATCTCCGATCTGAATACTGCGGAACGCTTCGCCGATGGAATGGGTTCCGGTCGCACAGGCAGTCACCACATTCAGGCTTTTGCCTTTCAGTCCCAGCTGAATGGAAACATTTCCGCATGCCATGTTAGAGATCATCAGCGGAACAAGAAGCGGATTGATCCTGGATGCTCCACGCTCCAGCAGTCTTTTATGCTCCCGTTCCATTGCCTGCAGACTTCCGATACCGGAACCGACATAACAGCCCACACGGTAAGGATCTTCTTTTTCCATATCAATGCCCGCATTCTTCATTGCTTCCGCTGCAGCCGCCACTGCATACTGACAGAACAACTCCATACGTCTTGCTGCCTTGAAATCCATAAATTCTTTCGGATCAAAATCTTTGATCTCTGCCGCCAGGCTTGCCTTGAACCCTGTGGTGTCAAATTTGGTGATCTTATCAAATCCGGTTCTTTTTTCTTTGACACTGTTCCAGAAATTCTCAACACCGATGCCAATTGGTGTCACGGCTCCCATACCGGTCACTACAACTCGTCTCATATCTTGCCTCCTGTTTTTACATTACATCGCCATGCCGCCATCCACACAGAGCACCTGACCTGTGATATAGGATGCCGCATCAGATGTAAGAAATGCCACTGCTTCCGCTACATCTTCCGGCTGCCCGAATTTTTTCATCGGAATCTGCTGTGTTGCCTGTTCTCTTATAGTATCAGAAAGTTTTTCTGTCATATCTGTCTCAATAAATCCTGGTGCAACGGCATTTACCTGAATATTTCTGCCTGCAAATTCGCGGGCTATGGTTTTGGTAAGGCCGATGATCCCTGCTTTTGCAGCTGCATAATTTGCCTGACCGGCATTTCCAAGCACACCGGATACGGATGCGATGTTTACGATTTTTCCGCTTTTCTGGCGGATCATCTGTCTTGCCGCTGCATGGATCGTATTAAATGCACCTTTTAAATTGACTTCAATCACACGGTCAAAATCTGCTTCGCTCATCCGCATGATCAGATTATCTTTTGTAATTCCGGCATTATTGATGAGAATATCCAGCCGTCCATATTGCTTTACGATTTCTTTGACCATATCTTCTGTGGCATAAAAATCTGAAATATCACAGCCATAAACCACGGCTTTTCCTCCCGCATTTATGATCTCTTCTGCCGTCTGCTCTGCGTTCTCTTTTGAACCGCTGTAATTTACCACAACAAAAATATTTTTCTTTGCCAGTGTTTTTGCGATCTGAGAACCGATCCCTCTGGATGCACCGGTCACCAGTGCGATTTTTTCTTCCATTATCGATTACCTCTGCTTTCCAGTACTTTTTCCAGATCTTCCGGTTTTTCAATGGAAAATCCCTTGACACTGCAGTCGATCTTTCGAAGAAAACCAGTTAGCGTTTTCCCAGGTCCGATCTCCACAAATGTATCAACGCCATCTGCGATCATACGCTCCACACTCTGTTGCCATAACACAGAAGATGCTACCTGCTTTGCAAGAAGTTCTTTGATTGCTTCCTCTTCTGTCACATATTCTGCTGTGACATTTGTCACATATGGGGTCACCGGTGCCTGTACCGTTACCGTTTTTAAGACTTCTGCCAGTTTTTTTCCTGCCCCTTCCAGCATTGGAGAATGAAACGGACCGCTGACCTTGAGCGGCAGCACCCTTCTTGCACCGGCTTCTTTTAAAGCCATGCCCGCTCTCTCAACAGCAGTATCTTCTCCTGTGATCACGACCTGCCCCGGACAGTTATAATTCGCCACCGAAACTCTGCCTTCTGTTTCCTGACAGATTTTCCGGATCTGTTCTCCATCCATACCGATCACAGCCGCCATCGCTCCGCCTGTCGGAACTGCTTCCTGCATAAAAATGCCTCTCTGACGCACCACGCGAAATGCTGTTTCCATATCCAGCACACCGCTCGTGATCAGTGCACCATATTCTCCGAGGCTGAGCCCCGCACTGACATCCGCAGCAAGCCCTGCTTCCCACACTGCTCCAAGGATCGCTGCTTCACAGGCGAGAATTGCAATCTGCGTGTACTGCGTTTCGTTCAGTTTTTCATTTTCTTCAAAACAGAGTGCCGGAATGTCCAGCCCGGTCGCTTTCGAAGCGAGGTCAAAAATCTCTCTTGCCTTTTCACTTCTCTCATAAAATTCTTTTCCCATGCCGGCATGCTGTGCACCCTGCCCCGGGAATACAAATGCAATTTTGCCCATCTTCTATGCCTCTTTCAGAAGTTTTTTTGCCTGATCCATGATCTCTTCGATCATCTCACTGCAAGTCTGTTCCTGTTTCACCAGACCTGCACTCTGACCTGCCATAACGGTTCCTCTTGTCACATCTCCCTCCACAACTGCCTTACGCAGTGTGCCGAGCGTCATCAGCTCCAGTTCTTCAAACGAAGCCCCTTCTTTTTCCAGTTTCAGATATTCTCTGGTCATCTGATTTCTCAGACAGCGGACAGGATGTCCGGTGCTCATGCCGGTAACTTCCGAATCGATATCTCTTGCTTTCAGCACACGTTCTTTATAAGCTTCGTGAACAATGGATTCTTTTGAAACGATAAAACGTGTCCCCATCTGAACGGCATCTGCTCCAAGCATCCTTGCTGCTGCAAATCCTCTGCCATCAGCGATGCCTCCGGCTGCGATAACCGGAATGTTTACCGCATCCACAATCTGCGGAACCAGTGTCATCGTCGTCTGAGCACCGATGTGTCCGCCGGATTCCATTCCTTCTGCAACCAGTGCATCGGCTCCGACGCGTTCCATTCTTCTTGCAAGTGCCACGGAAGCTACCACCGGAATGACGAGAATACCCGCCTCTTTCCACATCTTCATATATTTTTCCGGACTTCCGGCACCGGTCGTAACCGCTTTTACGCCTTCTTCTGCAACTGCCTGTGCCACTTCATCCGCATGCTGACTCAGCAGCATGACATTGACACCAAACGGTTTGTCCGTCAGTTCTTTTGCCTTGCGGATCTCATCACGCACCCATTCGGCTGGTGCATTTGCAGCTCCGATAATACCAAACCCTCCGGCATTTGACACCGCTGCCGCAAGATTATGTTCTGCCACCCATGCCATACCGCCCTGAATGATCGGATATTTTATTCCAAGAAGTTCTGTCACTTCTGATTTCATGTTATACTCCTCCATCTGTTGTTACGGATTCCAAAACAGGCTTTTATGCTTTTCCTGCTATTTATGCTTACGCTTCTACGCCCTTCTGTTTCAGGTAATCCACAACACTTTCAACCGTCGTCAGCTGTTCCAGTTCTTCAGATGGAATTTCCACACCGTAAGTATCTTCCAGGGACATCACAAGTTCAAACAAATCCAGGGAATCTGCACCCAGATCCTCTTTAAAAGAACTTTCCATTTTAATCTCCTCTGCCGGACAATTTAACTGTTCTGCGATTAATTCTTTCATTTTTTCAAACATTTTGATTTCTCCTTTATTTTTCATGGTTTTATTTGCATCATGCCAGGGACTTGCATGCAAAGCATCCTTCTTGCCCACAAGATAAGATTATTTCCCTGACATCTTGTATTTTATTATGCGTCTCAAATATTTTGACTTTCAAAGTATAATGCAAGAAAAATCATTTGTCAAGAAAAATATTTTGATAATCAAAGTTTTGTTTCAACCGGCAAAGATTCTTTCTCTATATGCAGTAAGCAACTGTTCTTATTTTATAATCTTTACGCTTGCTTTCTGGCCTTTTTTCTTCAGCAGTCGCTTATAAGCTGTTAACTTTGTTTTCGGAACTTTAATCGCACATTTTTTATGGATACCTTTCAATGCATTTTTTCCGACGCTCTTCAACAATTTTGATTTTATCGTGATCGCTTTCAGATTTTTCGCCCCGCTAAATGCACCGGCACCAATCTTGGTTACTTTATTTCCGATCGTAACTTTCTTCAGCTTTCTGTTGTTTTTAAATGCATTCTTGTCAATTGCGGTTACTTTATAACGTCCATCCGCAAGTTTTACACTTGCAGGCACGTTAAAAGATGTATTTTTATCATTCATCGGTTTTACAAATGTGACTGTTTTCCTGGTTCCGGTGATGCGGTAAATGCCTTTTCCTGACTTTTGTTCACTGCCAACCGTCATTGTGGAACCCGTTGTCGATTCCTGGTTATCCGGAACAGACGGTTTCGGTGCCGGTGTTGGATCTGGTTTTGGATCTGGCGTTGGATCTTTTGGAATTTCTACCGTAACGCTGCAGATTGCCGTCTTATTTCCATCTACCGTTGTAACCGTTACAACAGCTGTTCCGTCTGCTTTTGCGGTAACTTTCCCTTCTTCATCCACGGTTGCCACCTCTTCCCTGTCACTCGAAAAGTTTACCTGCTTATTCGTTGCATTCTTCGGTGCTACCGTTGCTGTAAGCTGTACGGTCTGTCCCCTTTCTGTCAGTTTTACTTCGGATAGATCCAGCGTGACATCCTTAACTGCAATCGCAGACTCACCGATCACATCTGCCAATTTAAATTTTGCCTGTTTGATGTAGCACAGGTCTGTCTTGACATTATAGCCGCTGCCGTCACTTCCCTGCCAGCTCTGTGAAAATTCTTTATCCCAGTGTCCGTAAGAATCCATGACAAAGGTTCCGTCCGATAAGACAACAAATCCGGTGTATCCGGTATCTCCGGAGTAACGGTTGTTGGCCCAGTCCTCACAGAGCAGGATATGACACTGTCCGTCATTTTGTTCCATCAGATCTTCATAAGTTCCTACCCATGCAACCCAGTCACCTGCCATCCAGTCGTTTGCACCGTCGAACTGATTGTTGTTATTGAGATCAAACTGTATTTCACGGAAGGTGATCACCAGCTTGCCGCTGATCGGATCGTACATTGCTTTATGGCGTTCTCCGGCAAGAGATCCCGGAAGATCCATCGGTTCAGACCAGTTTTTTCCTTCGTCATCTGAGTAAATCAATGTGGACGGATTGTTATGGGACTGACTTCTTGCCAGACCGACAATACGTTTGCCGTCCGGCGAGCGGAACATTCCGATCTCACACATCTGATATTTGCTCTCTGTTGTGCGATATGCACTCAGATAAGGTTCCGGCTCTGACCACTGTTCCTTTCCGTTTTCGTCAAAAGTCAGATATGTTTTATAATTGACATAATTTGCATCATGATAAACGCCCATCCATTTCTGGATATCTTTTCCGTTTTCATCTTTTAACTGCACAAGACTTGCCATCGCAACGATAGTGTAGTTTGTGGTTCCGTCTTTTTTCTTTTCATGCCAGTTTTTGTATTCGGTCCATGTCTTGCCGCCGTCATCTGAATAAGAAGTATTCCATCCGCCGATGTGACCATTCGCATCTGCCTCCCCGGATCCCCAGTTTGGCAGACCGGTGATCAGCATCAGCCTCGTCGTTCCATTCTCCAGATGCAGTTTGTAAATCGTCGGTGTTTCCAGTGATTTTGCCCAGGAAGACGGAATATCCGTCTTTTCCGTCCAAGTCTCTCCGGCATCCTCACTTACCTTCATAACCAATTTACCATGTCCGTGTCCGACCGGATAGACAGTGATCAGGGTACGATTGTCATCCAGCATAACCATATCTGGCTGTCCAAGGTAACGTCTTCCTTTTTCATTGCTTTCGTCTTTATCAATATCAGACAGTTTGGATTCATTCAGCTTATAAACCGGAACTGTGTTGTGGATCGTAATCTCTTTGATAACACGGATCTCTACCGTTTCTTCATACCCGGACGCTGCATTTTTCACAAGGATCTGTGTCGTACCGCGTTTCTTTGCCTGTACCATTCCATCTTCGCTTACGGTTGCAATCTCCGGATCTGAAGAGGTATAAGTGATTGTTTTATCTTCCTGATCACTGATCAGATTTGTCACGACCTGCCAGCTCTCACCAACTTTTAATTCTTTTTTCATTTCCTGAATATTCAGGCCTTTTCCCATCATACCAGCCATAATTTCATTTTCCGTGAGTACGCGGTTATAAATTTTCAGTTCGTCAATCTTACCTTCAAATCCACTGCCGCCGAAAAGATCAGCCGGGCAAGGAAAAGCATTTGTTTTTGTCCAGGCATTTGTCTGAACCACTGTTCCGTTGACATAAAGAGACAGACCGTTTGTCTTATCCTGTGTCCATGTCATATGTACCCATGTTTCTGCCGGAAGTGTATACTGGAAAGTCAGAACATCACCGCTTCCCGTCCCTACATGTACACCGGTTTTCAGATTGGAGGAACTGATAGCAGCATCAAACGAATATTTTCCATCACTGCTCATCAGAACAGAGCTTCTCTCTGAAAGAGCTTTGCTGTATATCCAGTAACTGACTGTCCATGCATCTTCTGTAACAAGTGCGTTCGAAACAGAAGCTCCTGTTATATTTTTCTCAATCTCAAGTGCACTGCCGAATTTTCCGCTACTGATCTTTCCACCGGAAAGCACTGCATTTCTGCTGCCCCATTCATCTGCGATCAGACCGCCGCTTATGTTATCAAAAGAATAATAAAATATCTTATCTGCATCTGTTACTTTACTGTCTGTGTCTCTCGCTTCCGCCCGCAGTACCTGTGACATAAACGGACAGATCAGCAAGATTGCCAAAATGAACCCGAATATCGACTTTTTCATTCATTTCCTCCTTTTTTCTTTTTCAAAACGATCTCTGTTTTTATAATATAATCCGATACGCACATCCTTTCCTGGTGATTTTGTATAATAGTTTTTGTTTATGATAACTGTTTTTTGGTAAAATGTAAACATATTTTTTCTTTCTTCTGTCTGTATTTTGCATATTATTGTGCGAACAAATTTCGTGATATTTTACTCTTGACAAAAATACAGCCGTGAACTATACTCTCCAGTCAAAAGAGGTGAAAAAAATGTATCAGGCAATCAACAATCCTGTCAATTATGGTGGTTTAGAGCTGAAAAACCGCATCATCTTCGCACCTACCACATTCGGTCTGTCTGACGAAGAATATTTTGAAAAAATTCGAAAAATCGCCGCCGGTGGCTGTGCCATGATCATTGTCGGTGATGTACCCGTAGGAAAAAGTACTTTTGAAAAATCTCTCTTTGATAAAAAAGGCTTTGCCTATTATCAGAAGCTTGCCCGGATCGTTCATCAGGAAAACTGCCGTATCTGTGCTCAGCTTCATCAATCCGACTCCAATATGCTCGCCATGCTGAAATACGTCCCTGGCGTTCTGTCCAAAAAAATCACAATGCAGCAACTACGTACACTTTTAAATAATGAAGTTTCTCCTTATATCACAAAAATGTCCCAGCACAAAATACATAAAATCATACAGGGATTTGGAGAAGCTGCTGTACTGGCAGTAAAAGCCGATTTTGATATGGTTCAGGTTCACGGAGACCGTATGTGCGGCAGTTTCAGCTCCGTCATCTTTAATCATCGCACGGATGAATACGGCGGCAATGCCAGGAATCGTGCACGTTTTGCCACAGAAGCCGTTCAGGCCATACGCAAACGTTTGCCGGATCTTCCGATCGATTATAAACTGGCTGTCCGTCAGGAAAATCCGCACTATGGAAATGCCGGTGTGCTTGAATCTGAGCTTGGAATCTTTATTCCTTTGCTGGAAGACGCCGGTGTAACCAGTTTTCATGTCACTCTTGCAAATCATTCCAGTCTGGAAGATACCATTCCGCCGGCAAATCATCCATATTTTAAAGAACAGGGATGCTTCCTGAAATTTTGCGATGAAGTCCGGAACTATACAGATAAGCCAATCACCGGTGTTGGCGGTCTGAACCAGCCTGATTTTATAGAAGAACAGCTTGCAAACGGCCGTATCACCTGTGCCGCCATGAGCCGTCAGCTGCTTGCTGACCCTGAATGGCCAGATAAAGTAAAAAATAGACAGATCACAGAAATTCATCGCTGTGTTCGCTGCAATAAAAAATGTCTCGGAAGCTTACAGCAGCATCAGGGCACACATTGTATCTACGAGAAAAATTTAAGTTAACAAAAAATTTCACAGCAGCAAGTCTGTGGCAATTATGGGGGTGTCAAAAAGGGCGGCCCCTCTATTTATGATATCAGTTCTTCACCAAATCTCTGAACATGTGTGATTTATACTCTCTCCACTTTCTTAAGGTAAATCCATCCTGCCCCGCTTTTCAGCTTTCCAAATCCATTTTTTTCTTCGGTAATCTCAAAAACTCCTTTTGAAATCTGTTTCACACGGCGATAAGTTTTTGCCGGTCCGCTTCTGACCGGAATGGTTCCGGTTTTAACCTGCACTTTATATGGTAATTTCAAAGAGACATAAACTTTCTTTCCGGAAGTATTGTATACACGATACCCGGCATATTGATCCGCACACTGTTTCGCCTGTTTCAATGTCTTAAATGCTCCAACCTGACTGCCGGCATTTTTCCAGGTTTTGCGGACACGATACCAGACTTCCGGCACCTGCTTTTTCGTTTCATGATCCGCATTTTTTGCCGAAATTGCCTTTTTGAAAGTGTCCCAGGTGCTTTTTCCTTCATTATATACATACGGATTCGGACAGATTTTCCCTGTCACATCATAATGGCGTATCACATGATCTGCCGGAATGTGATATTTTTCCATCAGATACCGGACCAGCTCAATAGTTGACTGCACCGTCTTATTTTCGAAATACCAGTCCCTGTCCGTTGCTCCAAGTGTTTGTGTTCCCCTTTTTCGCACGCACATTTCAATCCCGATACTGTTGGCATTTCTGCATTCCGGATGTTTATAGCTACTCGCCCCGCAATGCCAGGCAATGTTCTGATCTTCCACACACTGCCAAATTTCACCGTCAAACCCGACAAAATAATGTGCCGATGATCCGCGGTCCCTGCCTCCGTAATAGATGCAGTTCTCTTTTGCTCCGCCCAGTGCACCAACGTAGTGAATGACGATATATTTGATTCTGGAACTGTTCCCGGGTGTATAGTTATATTTTGAAATCATACGATTAATTTTGTTCATATTACACATACAATTCCTTTTTCTTTATTGTATGCAGCTTTTTTGTAAAAGCTTATCCGGATGATTTATTTCTTCTAAAAATACTAACCGGCAATTTTCAATTGCTATACATATCATGCATATAAATCAATACTTTTTATTTGTGTTGATTATTTTATATTGATTCATCTTCATACTTATATTATACTAAATTCAAACCATATATTTTTATTTTCAAGCAAAAAAATTCCACGATTTCATTATTTGAAAACGAAATCTTTTAAGTGCATAAGTTACCTATTTTGAAAGGAGTTGTTTATTATGATGTATCCGTTTATGACATTAAATGATGATACAGAAATTACACATTCTGAAATGAAGATCGACGGAACAGTAAAAGTATATATTGAAACACCAAATGACACCGGCGGGTTCCATCATGCTACTTGCTGGCTTCCAGAATACAAATGGCAAGATATAAAAGGATACAGTAATTTAGAAATTGCTTATTTCAAAAATTATATTGCGTCCGTCTCTCATATTATTATGGAATTATCTCGCACAGGAGGTTTTAATGCACTATACGAAAAAGCATCTCCAGATTTAGAATCTCTAAAAAATTATCAAATTGATAATCCGAAATATCCGACTCGTATCGCTCAAACCGAATTGTCAAAAGAGCATTCTTATACTACACAAGACATCGATGCACTTCCGGAAGGCAAACGTGCGGAGCTAATCAATGGTCAAATTTATAATATGGTATCACCAAATTATATACATCAACATCTTGTTATGGAATTATCCGGAACGATTCACGAATACATTCGAAACAATCATAATGATTCTCAGGTACTTCCGGCACCTCTTGCCGTACGACTCAACGCTGATGATAAAACTTATGTCGAACCTGATATCTCTGTTCTGTGTGACTCGAAGAAAATATCCGAAAGAGGTATTGAAGGTGCACCGGATTTTATTATTGAAATTGTGTCTCCTGCTACACAAAAACGTGACTATGGCATCAAGCTTTTTAAATATCGTAATGCCGGTGTTCGCGAATACTGGATCGTGAACCCATCAAAAGAGATTGTAAATGTTTTCTGCTTCGAAAATGAAGAGGAAAATAACAACCTTTACTCTTTTGAAGAGGATATTCCTGTAGGGATTTATCCAGACTTCTCAATCAATATTCATGAATTACTGAAATAGTTCCGGTAATTCTATCACATTAGCAAGTAATTCATCTGTAATGTAAGAGTCCGATGTTGCAGGGCTGCCGCTTTCACGACAGCCCTTTTCTGTTTTTCATATTAATTGCTTTCTATGCATCCACCAGAAGAAACAGGACAGCTGACTGGTTTATCAAAACTCGGATTGTATGCATAAAAATTCTTAGAATCCAGTTCATCCTGTAAAATGCGAAGTGCTTCACCGAATCGCTGAAAATGCACGATTTCTCTCGCCCTTAAAAAACGGATCGGATCTGCGACATCCGGATCTTTTACCATTCTCAGAATGTTATCGTAAGTGCTGCGTGCTTTTTGCTCAGCAGCCATATCCTCATACAAATCGGTGATCGCATCCCCTTTTGACTGAAATTCACATGCATTAAATGGAATACCACCGGCAGCCTGCGGCCAGATTCCTACGGTATGATCCACATAATACGGTGCCAGACCGGATTTTTCAATTTCTTCTACTGAAAGACCACGCGTAAGCTGATGAACGATTGTTGATACTATTTCCAGATGTGCCAGTTCGTCTGTTCCACCATGTTGTCATTTAGTCTATACCCTCTCCACTTTCTTAAGATACACCCAGCCGGCACCTCTTTTCAGCTTGCCGAATCCGTTCTTTTCTTCTACGATCTCGTACTTACCCGGCTGTAAAAACGTTCTGGCAGCACTGTAGGTTTTCGCCGGTCCCGTCCTGATTGGGACATTTGCAGTTTTCGGCCGTACCTTGTATGGGAGCTTACTTGATGTGTATACTTTCTTTCCGGCATCATTGTAGACATGATAACCGGCATGCTGATCCGCACACTGCTTGGCTTTCTTGAGCGTCTGAAACGCTCCGATCTGGCTGCTGGCGTTCTTCCAGGTCTTGCGAACACGGTACCATGGTTTCGTGGTCGCCGGAAGAATGTCACCGGATCCGGCAATCTTCTTTTCGAACTCGTCCCATGTCCAGCTGGTCCTGTAGTGGTTGTTATGGACATACGGTGCCGGGCACACCTTATTGACGATATCGTAATGCCTCAGGACATGATCGGCAGCGATTCCAAGCTGCCCCATCAGATGCTTGACCAGCCATACACAGGCCTCCTGCGTAGCAGTTGTGAAATACCACTTTGGATCAGATGCCAGTGCACTGTTTCCATCACACTTGCAGCACATTTCGATGCTGATCGTGTTGTAGTTGTTGGCCTCCGGGTGCTTCTGTTTGTAATAACCAGCCGTGCCAACCGCCCACGGCACTGCATCCAGACTGCATCGCTGGTAGATGGTGCCGTCCCAGTAGATGTAGAAATGGGCACCACACCCATCTGCCGCCAGATCATGTGCCTGACCGACCACGCCCAGATAATGCACTGCGATATACTTCTTTTTGTTTCCCCATGCCGGGACTCCGGATGATGATATGGCGTTTGTGATTTTGTAGCTCATAGTTTTACCTGCCTTTCTCAGAGGACGCTCATGCATCCCCTTTTTTCTCTGCTTTCTGTGTCAGTATGTCGATCGCATTGGCGATCACTGCCGGCAGCGGTATGCCCATCAGTCCGGCATTCTCTACGATGCTGATCAGTTCGTTGGCAATAAACCCGATGATCACCGCATCACGGATGTAATCCACACCGATTGCCAGATCCAGCCGGTACGCCACCAGAACAAACAGCAGCGTCATGCATTTCCTGCACAGACCTTTCCAGCCTGTCCGGCTTTCCAGTGTTCCGGATTCCGTCTTCTTGCTGTTGTGGAACACACCGGCAACAATCAGACCGGATATGTAGTCAATTGCCATGAAAATGATTAAAGTTACAAGAGCCTGATCCCAGCCTCCAAAAAAATAAGCAATCGTCCCACCGATTGCTCCTGTGATCGTGCAAACCATTTCTTTTTTCATCCTCGTTAGTCTTTCCTTTCTTGTTACTCTGTGAGAACATTGATTCTTCGCACCCAGATACCTTCGCCGTTCTCGTTGGCTGATATCATCATATACTTTGCATTATCCGGAACAGTAACGATATAATCACAGTCCCCTTCTTCTTCGATTTCTACAGCTGAAACCATTGTGAATCCGGCACTGCTGTTATCAACTGCAAAAATAATCGGATATTTTCCGCGTCCACTACCGGCTCGTGATACCATGCTCGTATGTATGATATACCGTTCGCCTCGTTGTACATTCAGTGTTGTACACTGTGTTTTTGCCCCTTCCATAAGTACACACGAACTGCCAGCATCTTGTGCTTCCCACAGTTTGCCGTCTGTGATAGACACTGTTTTTTCTACTGAAAAAATTGCCTGTACATTCCGGACATCCTTGCGTGTTTTTGCCATCAACGCCTTACTCTGTCCTGTAATACCTGCCATCTTTGTTTCCATATCTTTTACGTGCTCATTTGTATAACTCTTACACGCCTCAGCGTTATTGTAACATTCTTGGATGCTGTCATGGATCGACTGCCGGACATCCCGCCCGTAGACTGCCGCCAGTATCTTTTTTAAGTTCTCTGTTATAGCCATTCCTGTTCCCCTTTCCTATGAAAATGTCAGCTTCAATGCCGCATGCACACCACATGGTGCATTGTTGACTGCGTTGGTTGTATTCGGCATCGTTGCGGCAATAGATACCATATTACGGTTGACAACGCCCCGGTAGGACGATGCCGCTACCAGCGTGGATGCATTGCCACCATAAATATAATTCCCATTCTGCCGGATCTGCAGTCCGGTTGCCGATGCTATGCTAACAGAACTGCAGCCGACAATCGGTGTCGATACCGGAATGCAGAACTGCACTTCCTTGCCTGCGGATGTCACATAACCAGCCGTGAAACATTCAACGGTTATGCTGTCGCCCTTGGTCAGGATATTCATATTTCCGACTACAAACCAGTATGATCCGCTGTAAACCAATTCCAGGACTGTGTACTGCTCGATCAGTTCTGCCGGGATGTTGCTGTTTTTGTAGTAGATCGGCTTCGCTCCGGTGGCATTGACATTCAGTGTTGGATTTGTGGCCGTGTTGGCGTAGTTGAAACGTACCGTAACCCTTGCACCGGTGTACAATTTGAAACCTGTCAAACTAACTGTTTTGGCGACGGTCGCACCAGCTGTATAACATATTGCGTAATTTCTGACTAATGCATTTATATCTACTGCAATACCATCGTGATCGCAGTATGTTTTCCCATTGCCCGCAATTCGTATTTTGGGAGTGTTAATATAGCCATTGTTCAGATCTATAAGAAATCCACTACCTGAAAATGCTTCTCCAGAAGAACCGCTATAATTTCCGGATTTTAGTATACCTTTTTGGAATGTACCGAGATTATCACTGATAGCCGCTATACCGTCATTCTCCAGATCTTTTGCATCTACAGTCTGTACATTTGACACGGAAAATGGGCTTGGTTCTGTATCAAAATTTTCTACCTGTTCGACTTGAATTCCAGAAACTATATACAAAGCACCCTCCATATAACCAAAACCTAATGCTATATATGGAAAATCTTCAACGCACGTGTATTTTATTGTTTTCCTTTCCCATTGCAAACTGCAATAAACATATTCACTTTTCTTAGATGCTAAGGTATTTCCATTATACAAATGACTACGTTCTTTGCTTTCCCATATCAAAAACTCAATTCCTCTGTTTTCTGATTCAGAAAGATAAGGACATCTTATATAGAAAGAAATCAGGTATTTTTTTCCAGGGACTAAAGTTATGAAACCATCATGCTTTTTGCTGCTCCCCAAAATAAATCCATTTTCTGATGGCAATATTTCCTCTCTTCCGTCAAGCCATAGTGCATTGACCCCGGGAACATTAGGTGCTTGTGGAAAAAATGATCCGCCACATTCTTTTACTTCTGCTCTTTGCCTTATTCGATAATCTTCAAGATATGAAAGTAATGTACTTTCCGTGATTGTTGCAAAATTATCATATCCAAGATTATATAAATTACTGTTTAATCCAAAAGTTAATTTATCTACGCTGATTGCACCTGCTGCTATCTTATCTGCACTGATTGCACCTGCTTTGATTTTTTCTGCTGTCACGCTGCCTGATGCCAGTTTGCCTGTGCTAATGGCACCTGTTGCGATTTTATTTGCTGTGATGGTCTTTCCCGCAATTTCATTGGCAGTAATGCTACCTGTCACAATCTTATCTGCAGTTATGCTTTTCCTGGTCAGTACATCACCATCTATCGTATTTACATTCTGAGATACCAGTTCACCTGCATTATTGATTGCATAGATGATTGAATTCTTATCGCCACAGATGATCAGTCTTTCCACCGATAATGTACCGGCAGTGATTTTGTTGGCTGTCAGCTCCACTATTTTCGCATCGGTAATAGATCCGTCTGCAATTTGAGCAGAACCTACAACACCGACACCTATCATTGCAGTTGTAATACTTCCGTTTTTGATATTTGCAAGATCTATCTTTGCATAATTTGCATCTAACGAACCAAGAACCGCATTTACAGCCTCAAGTCTTCCGGTTATTATCACCTTGTAATCAGCTAAATTTCCGGAAATACTATCAACTCTGGCATTCGTTGCATCCAGATCTTTTATATTTGCCTTATCTGTCTTAATAACTTTGATCTCTGCCTCGCCTGCCGTCAAACGCCCACTGATATTTGCATTTTCTGTTTTCAACTGTTCTATGTTTGCTTCTCCGGCTTCCAGTCTTTTGATGGTCAGATCTGCAAATTCACCATAACTCGCACTCATTTTATCGAATGTAGCTTTTGTTGCTTTCAAATCATCAAAGCTTGCCTTCTGTCCTATGATTTCTTTCGCTGCAACCAATTCTATGTTCAGCCGTTCAATCGCCTGTGCTGTTGGTCCTTTACTGCTACTTATGCTCCCGGATTCAATTTCCGTTTTTCCCTGACTTTCAATTTCTGTAATTAATCCACCATCATAATCCATCGACAGCTTCATAATCGGGATCTTACTTTTCCCTCCGTATTTATCGTGAATAGTAACGATATCTCCTATGTCAAGACGTGGATCTCCAAGAAAAGATACCAAAGCAGGCTGAAAAGTAAAATCTTTCAGCTGATTGCAAATTTTATCAAGGACGGGCTGCGTCATAACCGGATTCTCAATCTGTATTCCTACAGTGCCCACGCCGGAAAGTAATGTTACGGTTGCCGTATCGCACTGGATTCTGCCAAGCTTGAACAGACTTTCGCTTTTTTTCAGATCATCATAATATCTGGATGCAGATATTTCATAATCCGCCTGTTCATACCAACGAAGTTCAATTTCACCATTTCGATTAATGACACAATATTTTCCATAGAACTGTGCAACATACCCCAGGGCATCCTGCATGGTATATCCGTCGAATGGGTTTACATAATTCCCTTGTGTGATTTCATTGCCTTCGTCATCATACGTTGTTTCCGTTTCTTTCCAACGCTTCGGAATTTTGACACCGGACGGAAGATTATCAATGCTGCTTGCAAGCGGTACACCAGACATGTTGCTAATCTCTTTCAGCACTTCTTTTCCGTCTGCCGGGTATTCCAATTTACTTACATATGCTTTTGAAAACTTCACATACATCCTGTCATATGCACAAAAATTGATAATTCCGTCATCATTATTCACTTTTTCCGGTGTGAATTTTCCAAGGTCACAGTATATATACTCCGTGCCGGACAATACGCCGATCTGTAACGTTATTTCTTTACTTTCGAGAGAAATGGTTGTTGCTTCCATTTTGACTTGTACACTGGCTGCCACAGCTCCGCCGATACTGATATGAGCAGAATTGTTCGAGGCAGCATGAAGTGCAAAACTTTTGATACCCTCAAAAATATCTTTCCCCAGAACGACTCTTGCCTTAAATGTTCTGCTGTCCTGTTCTACTGCATTTTTGAATATTTCATTAACTTGAAGCATTTTGCACCTCCCTCCTGATAATTATTTTTCAATCAGGTTTACCGTGACACCTACATACCGTGGCTTCCCCCCGACATAGGTGTATACCGGACATGTAAGATCGCCTGCATACATATTTGCTGTAATGTTCTTTCCGGTCTTAGGGCTTCGGAAAGTTACATTGAAAAATGCTGGTTCAACAGCCGCTTCTACTGTTGCCATCTGTGCATCTGTAAGCGGCAGAAACTCAATTTCCAACTTCCATTTCCGGGCTATAATATCGCCGGTCATTGTTCCATCTGCTCCACGCCCTGCATTTTTCGACCAGATCTTATTTCGTGAAATTTTCAGACCATTTAATTTCGGTTCCGGCATGGCAACGCCGCCGATTGTGATAGATGCGGCCATTTTTTTGTCACCTCATTTCTTCAAAAAGTACCGCCCTTTCGGACGGTACCGGTTAAACCAATATCGGGCATACGCCTGTCGATTTTGTTCTGTGATTAATTTCTTCTACGACTACGTCTGTGACCTTTCGGCCGCCAACGTAGATATTGAATGTAGGGGTTTCATTCTGAGACTTTCCGTTCTTTGCTGACTGCATAGAAAACGCTGCCATAACCGCTTTATATACACCTTGTTCAATACCTGCTATAATTTGCTGCTGGTTTGCGACGGTAGTTTTATTTCCCATCTTTCCTACCAATTCAGGACCAGCTTCATTTGCCATGAACATTTCTCCTGTTTTTGGAAATCCACCGCTTGCATACCATTCAACATCCAGTTTTGGTATCTGAAATGTTTTTCCCAGAAATTTATATGGTGATGTGCTGAATTTCAAATGCGGCAATGCAAAATGAGGTATTGATATTTTCCAGTTCACAACCTTATTTACCAGCCAGTCTTTCGCCTGACCTAAAACACCGGAAACCTTGTCCCAAGCACCTACGGCATTTGCCCGGAAAGTAGCTGTTTTGCTTTTAACGCTGTCATACAATGTACGTGCGTTACGTGCTATACCGCTCCAGTCACCCGAAGCTCTTGCAGTATAATCTGCAGCTCTATTCTTGATACTTCTTCCGAATTCCCCAAGATAATTTTTGATTCTGTCCCAAGCACCGCGTGCGTTCGCAGTATAATCAGCTGACTTACTTTTGATTTTATCAACAACTGTTCTCCCATATGCTTTCAGTTTATTCCATGCACCTACAGCTTTTGCTTTGAATGTGTAAGTGGTATTTTTGGCCTGATTTTTCACTTTGTCCAATGCCGCATCGAGTTTATCCCAGCCGCCTTTTAACGTTGCTGAAACGTTAGCAACGATAGAGTTATTTTTTACTTTATCCCAGGCACCTTGAACGGAATCCCATAAATCTTTTCCGGTACTTAAAACTTTCGCACCTATACCCAATACTTTGTCGCCCAGATTATCCCAGGCATCTTTGATGCCGCTCCAGATTTTTTTTGCAATTTCTGCAATATTTCCTGGAATATCCGCAATGCCTTGCAATAATCCTGCAATACATTGTCTGCCTAAATCCGCAAATACTGTTGAAGGTGAATGAATGCCGAATGCTTTCTTAAATCCATCGACAAATGGATCTAAAATATTTTCCTTTATCCAATTCCCTACGTTTTCGAGTGCGTCCGTAATTCCTTTAAATATGCCTTTTACGAGGCTTCCACCGCACTCGTCTTTTTTCTCCATGAAGTAATTGTAGATTTCACCTGGAATATCCCCCAGCAATCCGGCCACAAAAGCTGCTGCTCCACCTGCAATACTTCCTGCTGCTTCGGCCGCTTTCTGCAAGATTCCTTTCCAGTCAATGGCCAGGATTGCAGTCTTAACAGATTCTCCAAGATTCTTCCAATCTACATTCTGCACTGCTTCGCAGAAAGATGTGAGAAGACCTTTCATCGTGTCAGATGCAGTTTTTCCAAGCATCGACCAGTCTATGTTTTTGATGGTGCTGTCAATAGTTTCTCCGACAGATTTTCCTAATTTACTCCAGTCAAAATTGGTCACAAAGGTAGAGGCTGTCCCTACCGCAGTGTTTATGCCTTCTGCAATTGTCTTTCCTACAAGTCTCCAATCCGTTCCTTCCATGAAACCGTTCAAGAATGTTGCTACTGATTTTGCAATCTTATTGCAGGTCTTTTTGATGTCATCCCATGGGATATTTTCAAGGGCCGCATTAAGCTTCTGTCCGGCAATTTTTCCTATTTCCGTGAAATCTGCGTTTGCCCATGCATCCTTGATCATCTGGGTGAAATCTGCGTTTGCCCATGCATCCTTGATCATCTGGGCGAAATTTGCATATTTATTTGTAACTTCGTTCTCTTCGAAACTTCCGCCGTCACTTCCGGATGATCCACCAGAACTGCTTTTGCTGTCATCATCCAGCTTATTGATCTCATCAAACCCCATCAGGGATTTTTTGACCTTATCCGCCGCATTGGCTGCAGAATCACCGGTCTTGTCCAGACTGGCGGCATAATCTTTCTGCACCTTAGAGGCAGTAGTGTATGTCTTCTGCCCGGTAAGAGCTGCAAAGAACTGCCCAACAACATTGCATGCCTGCACCAGATAATTTATCAGCGTTGATAATGCCGGTGTGATCGTATTGAGAATCGGGGAAAATGCAGTCGCAAGGCTGTTTTTCAACTGCTGCAATCCGCCTGATAATTCTGAAAGATTTGCGTTTGTTTCGCTGTTCTTCTTTGCAAGGTTCTTGAAACCATCTACCAGGGCATTTCGAAGCTTGCTGAACAATACATACATACTTCGAATACCAAGACCGTATTTGAGTAATTTTCCAATTCCGCCACTGAGAGCATTGTTTCCTTGCTTGATTCCTCCGGCAAATTTCCGGATTCCTGGCAATCCGGTTGTGAACTTTTTAAGTAATGCCCCGAATGCACCGGATGCTGTTTTTATAGCGGGACCGACACCTTTCATAACAGCACTCATAGCTTTAAATGCTCTCGAGCCGATATATGCAGCACTGGACGCAACCTGACCGACGACCGGAATACTCTGGATTGCAGACACTGCAGCTGCCTGGGCCTGTCTGATGCTTGCTGTCATATCTTCAAATGCTGCTTTTGTTGTCGCTCCCATGGTCGCAAATACACTTCCATCCGCAAGATGCGGTGTCTGGATATCTGTACCACTGTTCTCCATATTCCTTCGTTCTGCATTGTATTCTCGCAGTCGGTTCGTAAGATCTGAAAGTGCAACTCCATCCCTCTGATATTGTTCAGACTCCTGCAAGTTGGAGCCGTCCAGCAACATAGAACTTCTGAGGTCTTTGTATTCTTTCAATTTTTTCCGCATGATAGACAGCTGGTTTGTGTTCTCACGGTACTGATCCGTCGGTATCATTGCTTTTCCGTTATCCTCAAGGTCTTTCATTTCACCTTTTAGATATTTCATTTCCGTTTCAACTTCTTTGATTTGCTCCGTCAGACCAGTCATTACACCACCGTCGCCAGGCTTAAATCCGAGATCCAACCATTCTCTTTGCTTCGCAATTAACTTCTCAAGTCTTGCCTGTGCATCTTCATAATGAGCCTTCACTTCGCTGTAATCAGCACTCGGAACCGTCGCTTTTCCTGCTGCCTCTAATGCCTTCTGCTTTTCTTCCAGCTTTGCGTAAGCGGATTCGGTCTTTGCAATATTGGCTTCCAGGTCTTTAAACTCCTGTGTTGGCACAAAACGCTTGCTCGCATCCATGCTGTTCATTTTCTGGATCAGTTTTTCCTGTTCCATCTCTGTTTTTGCAATAGTATTGCATAACTGTTCATATTCTGGATTGTATACACGGATGCCAGCTGCGACCTGTGCTTCCCTGACATAGTCTCTTATCTGTCCGGTAGCCTGCTTCCAGATCGTACCATTGACCATATCTTTCCAGGAACTTTTTATAAGGTTCTGCATATTTTGAATCATTTGCATATTTTCGCTCATTGTCTGGCGAACTGGTTCCTGAGTTTCATTCATGCTGTTGTTGATATCTGCGGCTGTACTTCTGACAATATCTTCTGCCTCTTTTGCCGACTGTCTCAGATCATCATTCTGAAACACTGGTTGTGACTGCTGCACCGCATCCTGCATATTCTTAATAGCTTTTACGGAACTGTCCGTATTCAATGCATCTTCCGGTGTTTGCAATTCACTCAGGCTCTTTTTAACGTTTCTCATCGCCTCCGACAGTTCGGCACTTGCCGCACTGCCCGGTGTTTCGATTTTTGATGTGCTGGTGTTCATCTGAGAAACTGTGTTATTCACAACGCTTGTAGCTTCTCTCATTGCCTGTTTCAGTTTTGCGTTGTTTGCCTCAATGATGACTTTCATTCTGTGCAGTGTATCACTCAATGTTCACACCTCCTTCCCTTTTCACTATTTCTTATTGATGTCTTCGTCTGTTGAACTCTGCGGCATATAAGCGGCGGTTTTCGGCAGCTGTTACAACCTGTTCTTCTTGCTTGCTTTCCTCGAACTGTTCTCGTTCTTCCCTGAACAGTTCCGGGTAGAAGTCCCATGGTTTGCGTGCTTTGTTTTCTGAATTCAAATACCTGCCGATATGCTCTGCGATGCTTTCCGCCTGTATGAACTGCTGCAGGATCTTAATCTTTGCACGCCGTCCATAACTCCGAATGCAGTCGTGGACTTCCGGGATAGACATAGTCCAGAAGTCCTGCACCTTGATTCCTGCATCCAATGCATCTTCGTATAGTTTCCAGATTTCTTCGGTGACTGTTTCTGTTACAGGATCACATCTGCCTGATCCAGATCTTTCATCAGGCTCTCTGCCATCGCCGGCGTAAAAAAACCGGATACCGCCATAGTTGGCATAATTACTTTTGCCATGAAATCAAACTGATTGCCGCCTTCTTCCAGCCACTTGTCGTACAGCTTTGTTACTTTGTCGAACGTTGTACCGTGTTCCCATGGCTCGATAGCTGCCTGGGCAATCGTCAGCATAACACCAAGCGGCGGAATATCATTCGCCGTTACCAGCGTCATAATATTGGTACGGTATTTGTTTTCCAGTTTTGTGATCATACCGGTATTAAGTTTCATTTTGTGCTGTACACCTGCCACTTCCCAGTAATGAAATGGTGGTCTTTTTTTCTTTGCTTCTTCGATAGATGTTACTTTTTCTGTTTCTTCTTTCTGGAATTCTTCATCCAGTCCTTCTAATCTTTCCATTGATCGCCCCTCCTTATGACGGATCTGTAACTTTCAGATCACTGCAGATTGTCATCTTTGCTTCTACTTCAACAACTCCGTTCACACCGCCGCCCGTACGTTTTACGGACACTTCTGCGTCATATTCCGTGGTTGTGCCATCTTTTAATGTTTCTTTGAAACTAAGTACTTTGTCAGATTCCTGTGCTTTTCGAAGAATGCGATACGCACTGGTTGCCGCTCCATTTTCATACTTAAATTTGTATGTCATGTCTCCAAGATCACCAATACCATTCTCGTACTGTTTATTTTTATCGTTCAGACCGGTATTTTCTACTTTTTCTGGTTCAACACCACAGTCCGGGATCTCTTTCAACCCTGGAAGTTCTTTGTAAGCACCAGCTACGTCACTTTTTTCCTTGTACTCAAGTTTTGCTCCATTTGCCAGCATATTCTTCACACTCCTTTTCTAGTTCGGCCAGAATACTTCTTCTGACTCCATATCGATGATTGCTTCATATCTCATTACTTTATGTTTCAACCCAGATGGATCCGGGGTGTCCTGACACAGGGTACGCACCAGCCCAAGTGCTGCCAGTGCCTTGTCTACCTTGAGTGCAGATTCGGACGTAGAGCGGTTATGCCAGATATCTACACGATATCGTACATAGCTCTTTTCCTCTCCCTGTGCGGTATGTTCATATACCTTGTTATCTTCTTCGGTGTACTGCACTGCCGGAAGCTCTGCCCAGTCTTTTGGGTACTGGTCTGTTACATTCCCAAACGCTCCGGCAAGTGCGGAATAGATCTGATCTTTTACGTTTTTCATAAATTCTTTTCGATTGCCTCCTCAAAATAATGTGCAATTTCCAATTCATTGTTTTTTAGTGCCGGATATAAAAATGGTTGTGCAGCCTGTCCGGTACACTGGTAGAATCGGCCGTCCGGCGTATCCACATAAAACCACTTATACTTTTCGGCCGTCTTCCGCCCGATCATGCTTTCGTGGATCCACCAGGGCGACTGTACATAGGCATAGGCAACATCCGGTGATATCCCCGCGTGTTGCTTCTGACCTTTGGGGCCTGTGCCAAATTCCACATATTGTGCGTACTTTTTGTTGGTGTAACAGATGCCTACAATCTTTTCGCTGCTGGTTTCTATCGCCGTGTATATACTCCCTCTCAATTCCCCATCATTTACCGGGCATCTTGTTTTCGCCTCAGCCTGCACTGTTTTGATACTTTTTGATACCGCATCATACATATTCACTGCTGCCGTTTTTTGAAACGCATCCGTAATTTCTTTTTTACCGATGATCACAGTTTTTCCACCTCCAGCGTAAGATAGGTGTAAGGATAAATGGCAACGACCTTATAATCCGGATCATTGCCGCCGTTTACAGAAATACCGTCATTTACAGATACCGTCATACCTTCCTGAAACCGATATGACGGTTTGCCATTCTTGCCCGCTACTTCCGCATATTTCCCGTCAATCCTCAAGTTTCGGATAAGTGGAAGCCTGCTGCCATACATTTCTGCCTGTACTTTTCCCCCGGCTGTCCACATTTCCGCCCGAAAACAAGAAGGCGGAGCATATTCTGTATATGTTCCACCCTCTGCATCTTTTTTCTGCACCACCTGGAAATGTTTGAATTCTCGAAGCCTATTCCTTTTCAGCCTCATAGGCCACACCCCCTACACGTGCCAGCCGATACCGGTTCAGCACATCATAGATTCGCTTTGGTGCATTATCGAAGTTGTAAGATTCCCCTGCACCGGTTCTTGAAGATTCCCCCTCTGTTCCCATGCGGTTGATAGCGATCACGGCAAGATCACGCACCGTTTTCTTAAGTTCCGGGATCATCTTCTTTCGTCCGGTATACGCCAGCACCCAGTCTGTTGCATCTTCCAGGACAACTTCCACCAGCTCTTCATCTCTTTCGCCAGTCAGAATTTTGATTCTCTCAAAATCAGTCACTTAAACCACTTCCTTCAGAGCCGTCAAGAGCTCTTCTTTCGTAAGGCTTGAATAACCTTCCAAGCCTTTCTCTTTCGCCAGTACTTTCAACTGGTTTACCGTCATTGTATCCAGATTCACACCAAAAACAGACACTTTTGACCCATCCGCAGAAGGTTCCATTTCCCGAAACCCGTCTGCTTTTAATTTTGCGATCATTGCCTCTGTATTGGCAATCCGCTCAACATTTTCTCTAATCAGTCTCATCTGTCATACCCTCCTAGGCGTTTGCATCTTTGATGTTCACAAACACGCTGTCCAGTTTGTTGTCCAGAATCCACAGGTCATGATAACGGCGATAATCCATTGCCCATGCATTTGCATTCTGATTTGTCAACGGGTCAAAGATACGCATAATATCCTGTTTTGTAATTGCAATTGGTGTTGTTCTTGGAATTACCAGGAAATTGATATCTTTCGCCTTTGATCCTTTTGTATATCCGCCTGCTTCCTGACCTCCGGTTTTTCCATCGTATACAGTAATGGCAGTGTACATTCTGTTTGTAGGTGTTGAAATAATCGGAACGTTATCGATTCCTGGAACCGTGGTATTGATGCCGCCCTGCGAAAACGTAGTATCTCTGATTTTTCCTGCAAGTTCCAACTCCAGCTCCATCAGAAAGTCTGGTGTTGCATGAATTACAAGCGGACCGTTATAGCTTGAACGTACCGCTTTGATACCCTCTTTCACTTTTCTAAGTGCAGAAGTACCCGTTCCTCCTGGTGTATAGTTATACTCGACCATACCGGCTTTATTGGCTGTGATCACTTCTGAGGCAATCTTAGAGATACGGTAAGCATCAATCTCCGGGATAACCTGTGTTCTCTGAAATTCCGCCATAATTGCTGCCGCAGTCGGAATAAAATTGCTTTCATCCACATCCATCGGATCAATCTGGAATTTGCGTCCACGGTCCTGCGTCATTTTTCTGGTTTCATACTCCAGAGTTACGCTTCCCTTCTGGTAGCCATTGTCACGGTCATAATCTCCCATGCCCTGAACCGACATTTTCGGAATCTTAACCTCTGCACCACCGTTATATTTTACCTGTCCGGCGTTTGCATCCATCCAGCCGGTCACTGCATCCTGTACAGCGATTTTGTCGAGTTGCTGCTGAAAAATCGTAGCTGCTGCTAATGTGTTAATTGCCATTTATATCATCTTCCTTTCTGTTCTCAGAACCCTCTTGCCATGGCTGCCTCGATCTGTTTTTCAAGACTGTTTTCACCTTCCGGTGCTTTCTTTGGCGGCGTTCCACCTTTCAGGCGTTCATTTACTGCTGCTTCTACCGCTTCCTGAAATGCTTTTTCCACTGCACTGATAGAGTCATTACAAGTGTCTGCATCTGCATAATTCAATACTTCTGCCAGGCTTACCGGCAGTTTCTTTTCCGCCAGAGTATTCTTAGCTTCTGCCATCAGTTCTTTTCTTGTGATCACAGCCTCACGATCCGAAAGCTCTTTTTCTTTTTTCTGCTGCATGTACGCAGCTTTTTCCTCTTTGTTCATTTTTGCAAGCTTCTCTGCTTCAGAAAGTCTATCATCCGTAAGAGCCTGCCATTTCTGCTGTGCATTACTTACTGCCGTATCAATCGCTTTCTGCACGCGGCGATCAAATTCTGCCTGATTTCCTTCTCCTTTCAGGAAATCATCGAAGCTCATTGGCCCTGTGCCTGCTCCCGGCTCTCCCTCGCCACCTGTTCCGGATCCACCGCCATTGCTTCCTTCGCCAGCCCCAGCACCGTCTCCTTCTGCGGAAATTTGCAATCTCATTGGCACTTTGCAGTTGCATACAAAAAATCTGTTTTTCATCTTTCTATCCTTTCCGCCCAGCCTATCCGTTCTCACGTCCGGGCCATTCGTGTTCTATAGATCATCCTGCTTCTTTTATGTCTGGCAGAAAAAGACATAAAAATAAGACACATAGCCCTGTGCCTCAAAGGGAGATATCTGGATCACCGCCTTTCTACGGATAACCGTCTGCCGTTGAACTGTACCGTGTCGCCAATCTGTGCCACTTCATCGCCAATCTTCACCCCCTTCAGTTCTGCGTGTCCGTCTTTGTCCCGGTATAAGAATTTGATCGTTGTGTAATTGATCCGGCTCGCCAGCCAGTTCGGTGCAAGCCTGTCTGCGTCTTTTGTGACGGTGTAGTGTTCTATCATTCCACAAACATCCAGTCATCTGCCAACATATCAGCCTGAGAAGCGAGCCAGCCCATCTGTACACCGGAAGTCCCAACGAACGCCACCGCTATGTTGCCAATTGCATCATGCTCGCAGTTCACAATTTCTCCGTTTTGTGTTTTGTAAGAAATACCTGTTGCAAGCTGAATATACTGATTCTTACCATTCCATCCTTCACGCTTTACTTTTTTACCTCTTTTCAGATATTTAATGGCTTCGCCAAAAGAAAACGTTGCTTTTCCGCCAAGTTCAGGGCAATTTGTTTCATCTGCAATAATCCATTCTTCCGAAACAATATTACTAAGCGTATATTCAACTCTCGCTGTTTTTCTGATATCCATCTCAATGCCATCTTTTGTATGTATGATGATTGTTTTTCTGCTATCATCCCAGTACCAGTAACCGCCCCAGGATGGAAGTTTCACTTTTTCTCCATGTTTCATCAACTCAAATGCTTTCGAAAATTTCATGTTTTTATCCTCGCTTTCTTAAAAATGGGTATAAAAATACCACCGGCCTTTCGGCTGATGGTATCAAATTACATTTGTTGCAGTATCCACAATTTCTGTTCCTTTTTCGAATACTATTTTTATTTAATAAATTCCACTGTTTTTCCAACAAAATCCTCTTGTGCAACCGTTTTGCCATCGCTCTTAACATATTTCGCATACCATTCTCTATAGTTCATAGACGCTGGTACAAGATAGGTCTTCCCGGTTACCGGATCTCTTGCCCTTCTCTTCATTCCCTCCAACATCTTTTCGCCTATGATAGCGATTGTTGTCGATCTGCACCATGGGTGCATGGGCGGGCAATTCTTTCCCGGCTGCTGATCTTTCACAAGGAATACTTTTCCGTCCAGTTCCCGGCAGATCTCCGATGTTCGAAGATCCAGTGTCGCAAGATACTGGTACTTATCAATTCCACATTCCTTGTAGGATTCCATTTCGAGCTGGTTGGACAGGTAACAGCTTTCTGTTCTGATCAGCCTTCTTGCCTTACTGGATCCACCGGCAAATTTTTTCGTCAGCATTTCTGCTGTCTCTCTTTCTGTTCTGCCTGTGATCAGGTTCACGAGCAGGGCTTCTTTTACTTCCTGTGCAAGTTCCCTGGTATTTCTCCAGACTCTCTCGGAGTAATTCATGCCAGACCACTTACTTTTCAATACCTTGTCAACTTGCTTTTGGTCGATATGGGAAAATGAAAATCCGAACCCGGTTCGTTGCTGAATGTCAAAAATTGACCGGTTATAAGCCTCTTCTGCCAGCTGGATATAATGAGCCGTTGTAATCGCCTGCTCCTGTTTATAGACCTGCTGCATGACAAGATCTATCTGCGTTTGCAGCTCTTGTAACCTCTGTATGCGTGCCTGGTATGCCGGAGCTTCCAATTCTGCAAGCAGATCTGCAATCTCTTGCTTTTGGCTGCTACTCTGCAACCTCTGACGCAGTTCTTCGATAGAAGTGCGATCCCTCAATGTATTCAAAAGCTGTAATGCTTCTTTTTCCGTCAGATGGTGTTTCTCCACATACTTCTTGAAGATATCCTGCATTTCCCTGCTCAGGTACAAGGATGCTTTGGCATAGACTTTGGCTACCTGGTCAGCCGTTTCTTCTGCACTCTGCATATGTTCCCACATCCGCTGTGCTGTCCTTACCTGCCAGTACTTCTCATTCTTTGTCATTTCCGTTTTCTACATCCTTTTGACCATCTGTATCATCTTCGGGAGAAAATGGCGTATTGGGCTGATTTCCGAACATTTCCTGCTGCCGTTTGACCGCTTCCTGTTCTTCCTCTTCGACTGCTTCCAACTCACTTTCTACATCATCCACGAATGGCACCTGTGAAAGCAGTGTTTTGCGGCTGACTTTTCCCCACAGGTTAGAAACAATCTGTGAGATTTCCAGCAGATTTTTCGGCATCGCACGCGTGAATACCGGTACAATTCCAGCTGTATCAATGTGGATCCCTGAACGTGTATTCAGGAAGTTTGTGAAAATCCTCAGCCTCTTTCTCAGTCCCTTCTTGTAATACCGGGTTTTGATTTTTGTGATATTTTCCATACCAAGCAGTTTGAATTCCATCGCCACACCACTTACATTGCCGCCAAAGCTTTCGTCTGTCATGCACGGAATGTGGGAAAATTTGTGGATATCCTGCTCGATTGCCCTTTTCAGGATTTCTACGCCATTTTCATCGAACGTGCGTGTGAGATATTCTGCTCTCGCATCCGAAGGAAGTTCCAGAAGCTTTTCCTTTCGCAAGTGCTGCATGGCTTTCTCTCCAATGCTCTGGTCTCCGTCCTGGTCCATTTCCTCATCGGAAAGTAACGTGCCGTACAATGCAAGGATTGCGTCCACGAACTGCTCCTTGTCGGTCACACGGTCGCTCATCAGCACATTGTAAGCATCAATCAGCGGGATCTGTAATTCATAGTCACCCAACGCCAGCTTATTGTTCTGGTATTCGATCAGCGGCACTTCTCCCTTGAAATGTGCCTCTGGCTGCTCGATCAGTGCTTGTGGTTCTTCGATATCCTGAATGTCCAGCACGTATTTGTAATTCTGTGTCAGTACCGTTGCGATGTAAGTAATGTTCGTTTTTTCTGTGGAGTCAATTCTGGCATAATAATAGACACCAAAAAGCTCATTCTGCTCTATGGTGTCATCGTATACCATGAATGTATTTTCAGGCGGCAGATTCTTGATTGTCAGCTCTGTTTCGCCCTGCTTGGTGTATATGTACTCGTACGCCCTGCCATATACAGACAGGTCAAGGCCGTTGTCACCGTCCACTTCATCCGCCCCGGCGTGTTCCAGGGCATCTGTAAGTGCTGCGATATCATCCGGGCTTTTGTAACTGACCGGATTGCTGATGAAATAGCTGCTGGCTGTATCTGCGATATCTTTCGCATGATTGCATACCAGCCTGTTTTCCCGGTCTTCGTCCAGAATCTTATGCTTTCCTTCATAATAATTTTTCAGGCTTTTCAGACGATCATAGCCCCTTCTATGTTTCATGATCAGATGCCTGATTGCCTGCTTGTCCGGATTTGTTTCATCCCACTTATCCGCAGGTATTGTAAAAACATGCATATTTTCTCACCGTCCTCTCTTAATGGAATCCCGCTTTTCGCTTACTCCGGATGATTGCTGTTTGATTATTCAAAATTGTGTATACAAAATAGCGTAATGCATCCATTGCGTGATCATGTTCTTTTACCGGTCTGTCTTCTCCATGTGCTGCTGCCGCTTCATCCCAGATATACGAGCCAAATTCCTGAATGGTATTTACACAGGAATCTGCAAATATGATTGCTTCCTGGTTCAGCTTCGTTCCTACAACACGAATGCCATCTTCTACGTTGTTCTTCGCTTTGACCACTTTGTATCCTCGTTTTCTCAGCTCTGCAATGAATGATGCTGCAGATGGATCCACGATAATTCCCTTGATTTTCGTTTCTTCCAACCAGCTTTCCAAATCGTCTGCATACTCACTGTCTGTTTTCTGCTTCCCCTCTGTTCTGCCGGAATAATAATATTCCCGGATGCAGTACCAGACACCGTCTGCACCCTTGTTCCACAACAGAAATACCGTTGCATTCTGCGTACCGTAGTCGCACGATACATAGCGGCCTGACGGCAGCAGGCGGTCACAGAACGATAGAATGTTTTTGATATGTTTCGTCTTGTCGAACATATCATAGATGATACCCTCAGCCATGCACCACAATCCAAGAATATACCGCTGATAGAATACGCCGGAATACATTCCCCGGTATCTGATTTTCACTTTTTCTGACAAGCTTAAGTTATCATCCATCGTGAAATGCAGATAGATCAGGTTTTTCTTTTCTTTCTGGTCAATCCAGTTTTGCTTGAACCAGTGATACGGGCCATCCGGATTACAGTTGAACCAGAATTTTGAACCATCCACGGAACATCGTCCGGTCGCCTGGTTGACGAAGGACTCCGGCATTAGTGCAACCTCGTCAAAAAACACACCTGCCAGAGTAATTCCCTGGATAAGATCCTGTGATCGTTCGTCTTTTCCACCGAATATGTAGAAATAGTTCTCGACGTCACCTTTCGAGATGACAACAAGATTATCTGCTCGGTGATCCGAAACACGATAACCTCTTGATTTCAACATTAATTTCAACCAGAACAAAACGTTTCGTCTGAAAGAACCGATTGTCTTACCGCACATGGCGAAGTTCTGCCCCTGAAAGCTGCTCATTGCCCACAGGACAAACGAAAGTGACATACTGACTGTTTTTCCCGAACGGATTGCTCCGTCCGCTATAATTCCGTCACAGTCCTTTACGGGCGATTCCTCTGTCCACCAGTTAAGAACCTGCCGCTGTTTCCTGGAAAACGGCTGGAAATGGAAATACTGCTTAGTTTTCTTCATCTGCCCAGTCCTCTGCGGCTGTTCCTTTCAGTGCCTCTAAGAATCCATCATCAGCGGCTTCTGTTTCGTCATCTGTCTGGGCTTTCGCCTTGATCAGATCCGTCTGAGCTTTCAGCTGCTCGATTCTCGCTTTCTGCTCTGCTTCATCCAGTTCTGTCCTCTGCCGTTCGTTCCAGCCCTTGAAATTGTTTCTCAGGCTGAACTGTGCACCATTTGCACCATCACGATCAAAAAGACGTTGCTCCGTGTATGCTTCCACCATGCTCTTCGCACGCGTTATCGTGTCAACGAACTCTTTCTTAGCCTGGTAGTTAAGCAATGCCATCCTGCTCGTAAAACCCAGTGCAAGAGCCAATCCTGTCACGGTAGGCGGCCTGCTGTTTATCGTTATCGGATGACCGAATTTGTCCATTACCGGTTCTCCGTTGCCATCTCTCAGTAATTCACCTTCACATTCTTTGAAATATGCGTCGATTTTTTCTTCAATTTCTTCCTTGCATTTATATTTTGGTGGCCGTCCGACCGCCTTTTTCGTAGCCATTATGCCACCTCCTTGTCATTACTTTCGTTTCATTACCCGGTTCATAACTCGGTTTTTCCGTGCTGTTCTTCTGTATGCACTGTTATCTTTCAATCCTATACCAAGCTCATAATCCGGTCTGCTGTCTCTTTCCTTCTGATAAGCTTTTTCGGCTTTTTTATACTCTGCATTTGAAACAGCTTTTGTTGTGGCTCCGTTGGATTCTACTCTTTGCCGGAACTCTTTTACAGACATATTCAGAGGCGTTGGCTCTGGTGTTCCGCTGATTCCCCTCTGGTAGTAATTCTGACCATCTTTGCTCGTGAAATAATATCTGGTTGTTTCACCGTTATGCATTACATCAAGCCCAGTTGTTTTCAGTCCGCTGCCAGAACCTCCGCCTAAATTGCTGTTGCTTCCACGTCCGCCCATATATCCTCCTTTTTTGTGCATAAAAAAGAGACCCATTTCTGAGTCTCTTTCAGCAAATATCCGGATTTCAACCGGAGCCTCCTCTATCAAGGCGTACTCACCCTATACGATCATTTGCCTCTTCTATTGTACCATTTGTCTGTTACACTTTCAACCATTCGTTTTTCTTTCGGTGTTAAATTTGCGGCACCTTTCGCCCCGTCATTTTCATTATGCAGATATCCGTGGTGCGTATGAGGTATCATGTTCTTATGTGGATGCATCAAGTCAATCTGCTTACTTCTTTTATTTTCTTCATCATAATACGTAATTGCAGATATGTTATCCCTGTTATCTATTGTCACGTATACTCGCCTATTTGTCATTGTTTCTATTGGAGTTTTTGACGACTTCGAATCATTATACCTGACAAATTTTATATTTCCAGATTCATGTAACGTCGTGTATTCCGTTCCATAGGCTTTTCCTTTAACGCTAACCCCACTAGAACTCCCTCTACCACCCATTACATTTTGCCTCCTTGAATTTCTCCTGAAACGTCCGAACATGTACGATATTTCCCATACATTCTTCTGGTACATTTCCGTAGAAAATAATAGTCTCCGGTTCCAACCGTCTGACCATCTCTTGATATCCCTGTATGAATAATTCTTTTGCTTTCTTGCTCTTCTGTGTTCCAACGCTGGATACGGCTACTGTTCCGTTTGTAGGTTCTCCATCAAAACACCATTCGTAAGAATCCGGTGTACTCCAGCTTATCGTTGGTATTACATCCACTCCATTTTCCTGTAAATACGCTCCGATCCAGTGTTTTCGGTAATGGTTGTAGATTTGAATGATTTTCGGAAAATCCGTATACATGGAGAAATCCGGTGTCATTACATACCGGAACTGCTGTAAGATCGGCAGGTATTTGTTTGGCTGGTTCCAGATACGATTGAACTGGTAGTCATCCAGAAAGAAATGTACGCCTTTCCCCTCCTTGTCCTTACAGGTTCTGCAATAGTTGAATCCTATAAATTCACATTTCTCAAACTCTGTAGGTTCTAACAGTGGTGTTCCGTACTCACCAACGCCCTCGTAGATACGATGCTGCAAATTTTCGTAACTCTGCATATTTCTTGTCATTCGTCTCACCTGCCTTTCTTGACAATAAAAAAGCAACCCTAAGGCTGCTTTGATGTTACATAATGTAAATTTACAAACCACTAAATATTATATAGGATATAAATGTCATAAAACCTGAAAAAACTATTGCCATCGAAAATGCCATAATTATTTTCTTCCAACTATCAAACATTATATCTATATTATATTGTTTTTCAATAACAGAAAAACCGATAGAAAACCACATAATAGATCCAACCGTGCAGAAACAAATGGCGTATAATATACTTTTCATAAAATCACCCTATTCGTTGTTATGATTCTCATCAACGTCATCTATATCCTCTGATTCAAATTGCAAATCCTCACTCAATGAACCTAACGTTTCCAATTGTTGCAATGCATATTCAATATCCACGCCCCCCTCTTTTGCCGTTTCATAAAGCTCTAAAGCTTTCATCATATTTTCAAGTTTTTGTGTGTTAACTTCTTCTTTTTCCTTTTCCAATTCAATTTTTTCTTTTTCAATAGTTAAATCCAATGTCTTAGCTTCGCGTATAGTTCCAATAATCCCTGGCAATTCAACATCTTTTACTTTTCCACCTGTTATTGTTATCATAAGAAAAATCAATGGCAACTTTGCTTTATCTAAAGTCGACACAACATTTTTTAATTTCATTCTGACTGAACCAGGAGAATTTAAATTAATAGTTGTCGATATATCATCCGCATTTGAAATGGAACACACAAACTCTGTAAAGCTATACATAAGTTTAGATATTTGTCTTGGTTTTAAAGGATTCACCTGTCTCACATTAATCGCAATGTTCAAATCACCTTTGTAAGCATAACAATCATACAAACAATTTAATATATCTCTATCATAATCATTAAGATTACTAAGTCCATGATAATTAGATATTGCCTGTCGCAAATTATAGCTCATTGATGCAGGAGATATTACTTTTAAAACTTCAATATGTCTTCTTTTTCTGTAAGGACATTTTACCTGCATAATTTCTTTTTCGCCATTGTCAATCTTAGGAATTACTGCTAGCTCATCTCGTGCTTCCTTTCCTTCAACTTCATAATATTCTCCAGCCTTAGCGATTGCTATTTTCTCACTTCTTCTGTTTGGGATTAAAATATAATCCCCCTCTTGAATATCAAAAATAAAACTCTTGCATTTATTAATTGCTCCAGCAGGTCTTAAATCCCCATACCAATTCTTAATAGATTCTTTTAGAATTTCTTCTTGTTTCTTTCCAAAATCTGTTTTTTGAGTAATAATATTCCACCCCAATGCAACAAATTTGTCCGCTATAAACTCTTCAAAAAAAAATCCTTTCTTAGTTCGAATCATCCAGAAATTTTTATCCTGATCTATATTTCTTACAGTATATCTTAAAGCATTATTAATAATATTTGCTTCCGCTAATTTCTCTCTTGCCATTTAATCCTTTTCCTTCCTGCATACATTTTTTCTATCATACTACAAAACGTCCCATATTTCTACAGGACGTTTTCAAAAATGTATGTAGTTGGATGGTTTAAATCCAGTCGGAACAGAAGGACTCGAACCCCCGACAACGCTGGATATAAGCCAGCTGCTCTACCGTCTGAGCTATGTTCCGATGCTGCCAGGCTGTTGAAACCTGGCAGTTGTTAAAATATACAATACAGAGGTAAATGTAACAACCATGTCAGCATCAGTTTTTCAACCAACCGATGATACCATTAAATCACGAAAGTACCCCCTCTTAGTTATCCACTTTTTAAAAATTTTTATCTTTTTTGTGCCAGAAGGAAAAAAAAGTACCTTCTTGCCTCATAAAATTTCTTTCTCCCCATCGGCACATCCATGTATTCATACGGCACACCAGACGTCACATTTTTCAGGATCCACGGATATATTTCTGCATCCGCTTCCATCGCCGTCTGCTCGATCAGCTCCGTGTCACGCTTAAGCTGTGCGATCCGCAACGCCTTTTTCTCCGTTGGGTTGCTGCTCGACGTTCCTCTCGGCATCCCGTCCTGACTAAAACTGTCTATGCCATAGTTCCTGTCAATCTCCTGCTTTTTCTGCCAGTATTGCAAACAGAAGTATTTCAGCTCATTGTATTTGTCTCTTGAGATATTATGATCGCTCAGCTTCATATCTCGCTTTCTGATCTCCACCGGCATCGCCTCCCCTCGTATGTATCACAGTTTCCACTTTCTTCCGGTGTGCTTGTCAGTGATTTCCGTCACTTTGATCCCCTGCACACTCACAACCGTATTCAACGCATCAAATATCTTTCTGATGTGCTTCGGCATCTTATCCGCCTTTCGCACGGCTCTGTCTGCTGTCGGATCACGGTATCCTTCATGATTCATCCACATCACTCCAATCTTGCATTTGTCCGCACCACGGGCAATACGGCAGATACTTTTGCACCTCATCGCCGCAGTTTCGGCACTCGTAGGCTGTTCCACCAACCTCTACTTGCCCTGATTCTTCTAGCCAATTTTCAACACATGGTATGCAAATGTAGCAACTACACCAACCTTGTCCTTCTACTATTGCTTTTTGGTTTAACATTTTTTCACCTTTGGGTATATGTTTTTCGCATATACAGCACGAATGAGGAGTTCTTATCTTTACGATTTTTTCTGTCAAGTTGGATTCTGATCCGTCTCTGTCTCCTCCGAATATCTGACTATCAATATACATTGCTTTTGGATATTTCATTCAACCCCACCCCCTTCCACAATTTTCGCAATTTCTGGATCATCTTCGATACAATATTTTTCAAATAAATGATCTTCCAACTGTTTCATAACTTTGTCTGTATCAAATGCAGTTGTCTGGTTCTTAACGCATTTCATTGCTTTAACATAACCTTTATGCATCGAATTAAATAAATGAATACTTTCTTTATCCATCTGTTTTTCCAATAAATCAACGTCAATCAGTCTCATCTCATTCTCCTTTCTCTTGCTGCTGACCGGAACATCATCAATAACATTTCCGATACCGGTCTTGTCCGATTATGTCGTTTTGCTTTTTTGATACAGGTCAGATCGTTATTTCCCGGTACATAGATCCCTACATGATGCGGGATTTCCAATGCTACTGTTTCATATACTTTTTCCGGCATAACAATGTAGTTGTAATCCCCGATAAAATTCAGGCCATGCCCCGAACGGAAATCTTCGACGGATGATTTCACTTCATAGCACCAGAAATCACCCTTTTCAATTCCGGAAACTGTATTGTTGACCGGTTTAAACAGCATATAATCCACCCGTACAGCGTGCCCTGTGGCATAATCAAATGTCACTTCCTTAGCCCAATAAACCCTCGTATCCCGCTTAGGGTCTATATGGCTTTCCAGCAATCCGGATAATGTTTCTGTGATTTCACGCCTGCTTTTCTCCATCATCTTCCCGCCCCTTTCGATCTCCTGTGCCCTGCGTGGCGGGCACTGATTATT
>ERZ1673737.45-NODE-45-length-172636-cov-48.256535_pt1 | contig 172636 bp, 147 predicted proteins | sample MGYA00580211_ERZ1673737 | MGnify/ENA primary metagenome ERZ1673737 (study PRJEB41218, sample SAMN15661789) | gut metagenome | host: Homo sapiens | place: Canada: London | collected 2015-08-20/2019-03-30 | study: EMG produced TPA metagenomics assembly of... | reverse complement strand
GCCGCAAAAAAGGCACCAGCCTGAGCCGGTGCCTTTTGTTGGCGGAGATGGTGGGCATTCTCCCGCGGGCTAAGCAACAGCCCGCAGGGCTGATTGCTTGCGGTCTGCGGACCGCCGCCCTGTTCTCATCCGCACCATCTTGGCCGCAAAAAAGGCACCAGCCTGAGCCGGTGCCTTTTGTTGGCGGAGATGGTGGGATTCGAACCCACGTGCCCGGTTAAGGACAAAACGATTTCGAGTCTTTAAAATTGTTGGATGAAGCTGGTCCCTCGCGGCTGTCATTGGCAGCTGAGGGTATTCTTGCAACCTCCAAAAAGGCACGTAACACCGCAATTTGCAGGCGAAAATCGGCCACTTTTTGCGAAATGACGTTAGAAAAAGCCTTTTTCACACGGGGCGTCAACGGCTGCATTTCAGGTGTAGTTGTGTTAGATGTCCGTTAGAAATATGCAGTGCTGCCGTTGCTGTGCCAGCTCACAGCAGGCTTCCCTGTCTGAACGCAGCGTTTCCCGAAAGCCGGGAAATGCTGCGTTTTCTCTTGCCCGCATTGGGCTGAAAGGGAAGCCGCCATGTCAACATTCCGCGTCAATAAAAATGTCAACTACACCGTCATGAGCAACCACCACCTGCAGGATAAGAGGCTGTCCCTGAAAGCCAAGGGACTGCTGTCCTATATGCTCTCCCTGCCGGACGATTGGGATTACAGCCTGAAAGGGCTGACCGTTGGTTGTAAGGATGGTCTGGACAGTGTACGCACCGCTGTTCTGGAACTGGAAGAACACGGCTACGTCCGCCGTCAGAAAGTCCGCAATGCCAAAGGGCAGATCATCGACTACGATTATCAGGTTTATGAATCGCCTGTTGAGGACGATCCTGCCGTTCCCGGCAAGGAAGGCGGGCCATCGAACCCGTCCGCAACCAAAAGCCCGAAAAGCCGCATGAAACCTTGTTCTTCACCATTTTTGGATTTTCCAAATTTGGCTGAGCCCAATTTGGAAAAGGCAACGCAACAAAATACTAATAAACAAAATACTAAAAGACAAAGTACTAATCTATCAGGGCCGACAGGCGAATCCGCAGATTTTGACCAGATGGAAGCACAGGTACGGGAGGAGTTTCGGGAACGTTTGGAGATCGACACTCTTGCCCAGCGGTACGACCCCGACAAGCTGGAGGAACTGCTGGACAACATTGTGGAGATGTACTGCTGTCCTCGGCAGACCCAGTATGTCGGCAAGCAGCCGCAGACCACTAAAGCCATCCGGCTGCGGCTGGACAAGCTGACCAGCCAGCACGTTGAGTACATCTTCGATGTGATGTCCAACACCACCCAGCCCATCAAGAACATCATGGCCTATCTGCGCACCACCATCCTGAACGCCCCCACCACGATGGAGCACTACTATCAGGCGCAGGGCAACTGGCTGACCGCACAGAGCCAGAAGAAGTGAGCGTCGTTTTCCACAAAGGCCGCAAAACGCGTTGAAAATGCAAAGGAGAATTTCCATGAAGAACACGAACACTGTCCGCACCGAGATCCATTACGCACAGGTTGGGGAGTATCAGCTGCCCCTGCTCACCCTGCCGCAGACCGATGATACCGAACTGCTGGGCAAGTATGGCCGGATGCGGCTGGCCTATCTCAAGAATCAGCGTCCTGTGCTATACAACCAGATGCTGCTGAACGGTACGCTCTGGCCACATTTGCAGGATGTCCAGAAAACGGCCTACGAGTGGCTGGAATGCACAATGACGGCTCTGTTAGACAAGTGTACCCCGCACCGGACAAAGAGCGCACACAGCTCCTCTGGGTGGCACACATGAACGGGCTGAAAGCGCAGGCTGAAGAGGTGGTGGTGAGGGAGATCGTGTATGCAGAGTGATTTCAACTGTTTTTCATGTTTCTGTTTCAGCATCAAAAACGCCTAGACACGATTTTATGTCTTGATTTTGAATATTTTCCGCAAATATCAATATTAAAATTTGATTTTCTGCCAAGAATGGAGTATACTGAACCCAGAAAACACTTGGGAGGTTTTGCGATGCTGCTTCAATTTTCTGTCACGAACCACCGTTCCATCAGGGATACCGCCGTCATCAGCATGAAGGCATCCACAGATAAAAGTCTGTCCGACTGCCTGATTTCGCCGGACGAGAAGAAACAGCTTGTGCCAGTGCTTGCACTGTACGGCGCAAATGCAGCTGGAAAGAGCAATGTTCTCCATGCCCTCCTGCTCATGCGCGAGATGGTCTGCGGGCGGTATGCCAAGTTGCTGAAAGGTGAGTTCCTTCCGCAAGAACCGTTTGCTTTCACCGACCAGCCTACACAGCCGACCAGCTTTGAAGCCATCTATTTTTATGGCGGCATCAAGTATGCCTATGGGTTCTCGTTTGACAAGTCCAAAGTCCTGACCGAATATCTCTATCACTGGCCCAACGGCCGGGAGGCTCTGGTTTTTTCCAGAGAAGGCAATGGTTATCAGTTCCGCGAGAATGTTCAGGAACAGCTTACCCTTGCCGGACGCACCGCAGAAAACCGGCTTTACCTGTCCAGCTCCAACGAGTGGAACTGCCCCCAGACTGAAAAGGCGTATCTGTGGTTCTTTGAAAAACTGACAGGCTTTATGGGAACCGAAATGCGGCTGGATGCTACATTGTCTGCCATCCGGCAGGGCGGCTCTGAAAAGAGCCGTATCCTGCATGAAATGCTGTATGCAGACCTCGGTATCAAGGACATCCGCATTACAGGCTCCAAGGAAGAGCCTATCATTTCCGCACTGCACACTCTCGATGCCGAAGATGGCACTTCTAAGGGTTTCTGGCTCCCGTTGGGTCAGGAATCCGTTGGGACACAGCGTTTCTTCTCTCGCATCGGTATGTGGCTTGCGGCTTTGGAATCCGGCTCTGTTTTGGTAGTAGACGAGATAGAATCCAGTATGCACCCGCTGCTGACAAGGCATCTGATCGAGATGGTGCAGGATGACGCTATCAATACAAACCATGCACAACTCATCTTTACAACACACGATACCGGACTTCTCGACCTGACGTTGCTGCGGCGCGATCAGATCTGGTTTGCAGAGAAGAACGAAAAGACCATGCAGACCGATATTTATGCCCTGACCGAGTTTTCTCCCCGGAAAGGTGAGAACATCGCCAAAGGCTATCTGCAAGGCCGGTATGGGGCGATCCCATTCATTGGAGGGAATGCAGTATGGGCAGAATAAAAGAACTCAGCCGCAAACCCGCCCGAACCAGAAAGCGAAATCCTGTCGTATACCTCATCTGCGAAGGCAGTGAAACCGAGATTCGGTATTTCAAGCATTTCCGAAGTCGGGGCTGTAACATCGACATCATCCCGATTTCTTCTCAGTATAAATCTGCCGACAGGCTTGTGCAGAAAGCCAAAGCCACTATGGGCAACAATCCCTACTATCCCGATGAAGGCGATTCCATCTGGTGCGTCTTTGACCGTGACGATAATTCTAACGAGGTACTTCTGCGCGCCAAACAGTCCGCTCAAAAGGAAGGCTATCATCTGGCCTACTCCAATCCATCCTTTGAGCTGTGGTTCCTACTGCATTTTGTAAATCAGCAGACAGAGGTTGAAGATTGCCAAGCATTAATTCGATTGCTAAAACAGCCGGGCAGACTTCCTGATTATGAGAAAAACAAGGATTACTTTGACGTTTTGAAGCCTTTGCAATCCACTGCAATCCAGCGGGCAAAAGCACGGGCTGAACAAGTCCGGAATCAAGACACAGAGCTGATATCTCGACAAAGCAATCCACTAACAACCGTTTGGGAGCTTGTCGAATACCTGAACTCCAAAGTTTGAGAGGTGTCTTTATGGCTTACCTGAAATTGATGCTGGATGAAAAGGAAATCGCTCATTTGAGCGAAGATGGGCAGTATCTCTGCGCCAATGAGGGGGTGCCACAGTACGACCTGCCCTTGAACCTCTTTATCGGCAGCAGCCGCAAAGTCCCACTGGTCGATGTGGTCGTCTGGGCAAAGAAGCGCATCTTCCCCCGAAACCGGATGGACTGCAAGGAGATTCTGGAGATGATGGGCCTGCCAGACTACAATGCGTGGGAAATCGTCAAGCGCACCAATGCCTGCTTGATGGAGGACCCTTTCTGGCTGCGCTTCAGTGAAGATGAGACCTTTGAGGATACCACCCGCGGCAGGGCAAGGAAAATTATGGCTGAATATCAAAAGTTTATTGATGCTAATTAGTATCAATTTGTATCAGTGCTACAGCAAAATCTGCGGAACGTCCACTTTAAGGTAGCAGCGCCGCTGTATGTACTTTCCATTCTCAAACATCCAGCTTTTTCAAAACATAATCCTTGACCGTCCTGCTTTTCCCTTAAAGGAAGACACATTTTAAGGGAAAAGTATGGTCAAATAAGGTTCGAGGCAGCCCGACGGATTTATGAGTTCGCCTAATGGAAGTCTATTTCCAGCTGCATTTCAGCTTTGATATCATCTCAACTTTCCAATATAATCCATACTATATTTTCTGCCGAATTGCTTGCCACCAATTCCCCCATGAAAAATCGATAAGAGGGATTGCCAGATAAAGCCGGAACTTATTACATTTATTCACTGTCATATTGTTCCGTTTTGTAGTTTTGATCAAAGGTCAAAGTTCTATTCCGCCACAAAATTATAGTTTGAATGATTGTCACTTTTGCAAATACTTGCTCTAATTTTAAAAATGTTATAAATTTATAAGTATATGACGGAGGCAAGATATGAATTTCAAACCAGATGAAAAAAATATACGTAGTTTATTAAAATCCGGATGTCAGTTTGTGATTCCACGATTTCAAAGAGAATATTCTTGGGACAAGAAGAATTATCAAGAATTCTTTGAAGATATGATTAACAACTTAGTAGCATCAAGCGGAGCGATTAACGACGATCAATATTTTTTGGGAACAATGCTTTTTGTGGGAAATTTTGCAGAGAAGCCCGATAAGCCAATAGAAGTGGTAGATGGACAGCAGCGCTTAACAACTATAACCATTTTGTTTTCTGTGTTGTCTGATCGATTTCGTGAATTAGGAGAAGACACTCTTAGTAAGCAATTATTCAATTACATTACGACAACGGATGACAATGGTGAAAAAGTACGCGTTTTACAAAGCAAAAGCAGTTATCCTTATTTTGTATACTATATTCAAGACCGCGAAAAACAAATTCCGACAGTTCCAAGCACAGAGGAAGAAAATTGTATACAAGAAACATATGAATTCTTTTTGCAACAAACAGCTGAAAATTCGTTAAAAAAATTATTAAAAAAGCGAACAGGCGATGATATAGTCAACTCACTCTCATACGTGGATATTTTGAAGGCATTACGAGATCAAGTTTTGGACTGTACATTTATATCAATTGCGGCAGCAGATAAGGATCAAGCAAATAGGATATTTGCCATATTAAATGCCAAAGGAAAAAGGCTGGCGTATATTGATTTGATAAAGAATAAAATATTCGAGATATTAAAAGATGGCGTTAGCGGAACATTTGCTGAAGAATCTTGGAATGATATTAAGATGACTTTGAATTCAAGTTCGGAAACTGTTGGGATGGCTACATTTTTCAGGCACTATTGGATATCCAAGTACAAGAAGTGTAATGCAAGTATGCTTTATGATAGTTTCAATAAAACCATCCATCCAAATGAGGCCTCTTATCGTGATTTTTTGGAAGATTTCCTTTTAAATTCCAAAAATTACATGAAGATCACAAATCCCAAAAGAGAAGATTACGACAATCGTCGAGAGTATTTTTGGCTAGTCCAATCATTGAACACCCTAAATAAAACATTTAATGTAGTCCAAACAAGGATAGCACTTTTGGCGTTGTATGATATAAAAGGGCGTAATTTAGTATCTACCGATCAATTTAAAAAAGCCATATTGGCAATCGAAAATTTTCATTTTGCATTTACAGCAGTGTGTTCCATGCGAACAAACAATTTGGAAAAGATCTATTCTCGCTTTGCTATTGCATTGCGGAAATGCACCAACAAATCAGATGCAAGCAAGATAATTGATGAGAAATTGATTGTTCCTCTCGGTAAATTATATCCAAGTTATGATGTGTTTTCAGCAAAATTCAAAGAACTGTTTTTCACAAAAAAAGATGATCCAGCAAATGTTAAATGCAAATATGCAATTTATAAATTAAATTGCTATTTTAGTGGAAAAGACATTTTCGAAGACGATGGAAGTATAGAACATATTCTCTCGGAAACAACTGGTGATCGCACTTTAAATATTGGGAACCTGATCCTTTTGGAAGGGAAAGTAAATAGTTCTGCCGGGCAAAAAAGTTATGTGGAAAAAATCCCTTGTTATCAAAAATCTCAGTATATATGGATAAAAAGATTTATAGAAGTGAATAAAGATTGGGATGAAGGTATGATTAACGAAAGAGCCGAAAGATTATCTGCAGTTTATTATAAAGAAATATTAAAGCAAGACCTTCCCAAAAACAGCACAATTAAAGTAGAAGATGTTGTTTGATCCTTCTATACTGATTAATTGACACCGCCATTTAGCACGCTCTACGAATTTAAGACCGTTGAACACATATAGGACAGCAAAGAAATTGTTGAGCAAAATTCGCAGTCATTATCTGCCGCCACATCATTCAATTTTCAGACATGCTTCACTTGATAATGTATCTGCCAATTTTACGCCTATGTGTGGTTACTCGGATTATGAAAAATCACTATAACTGGTATCAATTTATATCAGTGCTATAGCAAAGCCCATAGACCGGTTACCCTTTCTAGTCTATGGGCTTTTTCATTTGAACTCAATCATCATCGCCCAAATCAAAAACTTCCATCTATTTCGAATGTTCTTCGCAGGGGTCTTCGTATTTACATTCTGGCATTCCAATGATTCGCCATAGTGTTTGCAGCGGATTTTGTTAGATAAGATAATTCTTTTATTTTAGTTTATTCAAAACTTCTTCCATGCTCATTCCCTCATCCAGAAGTTGCTGAATGGCCTTGTCGATTTCTTCTTTCTGGGCTTTCCTCAACGCTTCAGCATCCTGTCGGGACTTTTTCCGTTCCAATGCTGCAATCTCCTTGTCAAGTGCTTTCAGTGCAGTCTTCTTCTCTTTGAGCTGCACCTTCAGCCCATCAACGTCGGCCTCCAGTGCTGTAATATCTGCTTCCAAGGTGTTTTTCTCTGAGATTTTTTTCTCCAGTTCAGCTGCATAATCAATGATGACCACCGGAGTTTTCGCTTTATTCTTGCTTCCTTTGGGTCTTGGCATAATGACTGTCCTCCTTATCAGCTGTCTTTTCTGTGACGCATTTCCAAACTTATTTTGAGAATGCTTTCCAATTCTTCCAATGTTTTATCACGTTTTTCCGGACGCAGTTGGCATTCCCAGACAACTATCACATTCCAGCCTGCATCTTCAAGTTGCTTTTTCTTCCGGGCATCCCGTTCAATATTGGTTTTTATCTTATTATGCCAGAATTCCGCATTGTTTTTGGGCCAGATAAAATATCTGCACCCATCATGCCCATGCCAGAAACATCCATTCACGAATATAACCGTTCTGTACTTCGGTAACACAACATCCGGGCTTCCCGGAAGTTTTTTGTCATTTTTCCGGTAACGGAATCCCTTTGAAAATAAATATTTCCTTACAATCTCTTCCGGCTTCGTGTCCTTGCCATGTATGCAGGACATATTATAGCTCCGGACAGCCTTACTGTGAACATCCATCGTCTTTATCCATCAGCTTATCAATCTGGAGAATCTGCCAGAAAACGCCTTCCAGCAATTTCACAGGAATGCTGTTTCCTGCCATCCGGATTATCTTATCTCTTGAAAATAATTGGTCACCTTTATGGAATGCGACATTATTGTTTTTCAACTTCCAATAATCCGTATCCTTGAATCCCATAAACAGCATACATTCACGGGGAGTCAGATATCTGAACTTTCCTTTTCCTTCAATTCCGCTGTCAAAATACAGATTACCGGAGTTCGGGTTCCTGTCCTGCTTGGTAGTGATCGTTCGGATTGTATCAATTTCCGGATTGATAATATTTCCCTCCAGAACAATCTGCGGATTATCTTCCCAGATTTTTCTTCTGGATACAGTATCGTTGGGAGTACACTCCACTGCCTCCTCAAACCAGATCGGGTTCCGATAGTCATTCCGGAGCAGATCACGGATTTTTATTGCTTTATAGTGCCCGGATGTATGGAAATCGTTCACGACATCCTCCGGACTGCTTTTTCTAGCAAAATAATCTTCCGTCAGCGATTTTTTGTTTTCATCGTCTCCGACATATACACTGATCATCAAAAGGCGGGGGCGGTTCTGGGGGAGGCCAAAAGACGAAGCATTCAGCTGGTAGTATTTGCTGACGTACCCCAACTTGCTCAGCTCGCCGATCCATGTTTCAAAATTTTTCTTGTGGCGCTGGGAGAGAAGTGTCGGGACATTTTCCATCAGCAAAAACCGGGGCAGCGTTTTTCCTGTATCCTTCATCTCTGTAAGTACTCTTCCTACCTGCCACAGCAAGCTGGATCGGCTGCCCGAATCCTTGTCTATTCCTTTGTTGTAGCCGTGGAATGCACCGACGTTGGAAAGATCCTGACAGGGAAAAGAATAGGTGAGAATATCTATTCCGTCCGGCATTTCCTTTCCTTCCAGAGCACTTATATCGACAAAGTTATGATTTCGCCTAATGCTGGTATAGATGTATCGCAGGGATTTCACTGAATATGTACGCAGAGCTTCATATTCCAGTGGTGCCTTTCCTGAATTGCTGAATGTATAGTGGCTCATTTTTTCAAGGAGTTCATCCTTGGACATCCGTGCAATATCCGCCGGAATATCTGTTCCTCCATGAATCATATCATAGGCTACGATTGCATGGACATCCCACTCGCTTGTTCCGACTGTATTTATCTTTACACCAAGATTTTTCAGGGCAGCTGCCTGACTTCCGATGCCGCTGAACAATTCAACAATATTATACGTTTTCTCCATTTGTGACTGATATTCCTTCCGACTCCAGTTTTTCCTTGATAGAAAGCACCGACCTGATCATGTTCATTGTCTTGTACGGCACCTTCCCTGAAGCGGAGACAGGAATATTTCCCGTCGATGAAAGCTGCACGACTTGCTTTAACAACGTCTGTTCCTGATAAGACAGCATTGAACGCCTGATACCGGCATCCATCAATTTGCTCCAATATCCAGGACCCAACGCAACCACACCCATCACAACCTTGAGGTCATTGGATTCCTTGGCTTCTTTTTTCGCAGAAGTTTCTTCCTCCTTGATAAGCGATACAGGAACCAGCTCGTCCATAAAGGCTACTGAAGGGGTATATGTTTTATCGGCCTTATAATCTTCCCATGTAGATTCTTTTTTACAGTATTCCGTGACAATCATACCATGGCTGTCGCAAATGAAGTCATTGGTCTGCTTGGTCACAATTTCAATTTCATGCATGAATGCAGGCGACAATGCCTGTTTCTGCCAGATTGCATTCCAGTTCAGCGAATATCCATCCGGAATCTTACTGAGGATCTTTGCAATCGTATAGGGTACAATATTGAACTTATAGCCGCCCACTTTGTACCAAAAGCCCGTCGGACGTTTTTCGCTGTCCTTATGACTTTCAAGGTAGTTATCAACAGCCCGGAAAATAATCGCTGCGCAGATTCCTTTTTTGAAGTAGAATTCATTGAAGGAATCATTGTTCCCACGGTATTCCTTGCTGATGTCATTTCCGAATTCCTTCATGACCCAGTTCTTACCTTTGGAAACGATGTGTGGCTTGCAGGCAACCGTTGTCAGGTACATACCCAGCTGCTCTTTTGTGATGACCTGATCCTTCGGGAATTTTTTCTGGAAACGCCTCAGTTCATCGCCGCGAAGTTTCACCTGTTCCTGCTGGTATTTCTTACGGGATCGCTCATAATACCAGCCTGTCGGGATCGTATATCTCGCCGGAGGTGCAAGGCACTTCTTCGACATCTTTTCCATCCAGATATGGAACGGGTCATTGGAGAACAGATCCGCCGCCGTGACCTTATTCTGGCTGTTGGCATAGCGGGCAATTGCCTGCACCATCTCGTCATAGAAGCGGACACCGTCCTCGTTTTCCGTTTCCCGGTCCTCGATCACAGTCAGCTTCATCGGGACATAAATGCCTTCCAGCTCAACGTTGGTCTTTTTCAGAACAGCATCCGCCAGCGTTGCAGTCGTCTGTCCGCCGTTGATGATCTGGAAATCCACTATCTTTGTAATCAGATTCTGTCCATTGATATTCTCAACTTCCACGCCCTTTGCGGTTGTTGCTATTCCATTATTATAGGTAAAGAACTTTGTTGCATCGTTGTTTATTGTTCTTTTTATACCATTGTTGACACTCTTGCTTCCACTGGTTCCCAGAAAGGCACGGACATTGCCTTCCAGTACCTTACTTCCGTAGGCAATGTATATCTCGGCCAGAAGTTTTCCCGGAATGATTGCAATATAGGCTTCATACCCAAGGTTCTCACCAATGTCGCCCTTTATGCACGGAATACCATGAACTCCGACTTCAGAAAAATCCTTCGGGATATCAATGACAACCGGCTCATTGCTGTTTGTCATTTCCATTTCATAGAAACGTTCCGGATACCACAGGTTGATTTCCAGCGGTTTCCCGTTAAAGTCTGCTTTCTTGATCTTTTTGGTTGTGCGGGTTTTCTTTGCGGCTCCCTTTTTCTTCCGGATCGTTGTTTCCAGAAGATTGGCATCCAGCAAGGCTGTGTCCAGTTCCTTATTGGTAAGAACATAGAACTTGATTTTCAGAATCAGCTGCGGGTCGTCGATATTGCAGGTCATCCGCTTGCGGAACATCCTTGCAACCCGGAGGATGTCATCCGAATCATCGAAGTAGTCCTCCATCCGACCATTGCAGACCTCATCCAGAAAATAATACAATCTCCAATACAATTCGTCAACCCTGCTTCTGGTGAGGTTGGCGGCATTTTCTGAATCCTGAAAGTCACTGATGAACAGAATCAGACTGTGATCCGTTTCATCAAAACAGTAACCATCTGCACGCATCAGGCGATTTCCGCGCCCTCTCTTGTCGCCCATACCAAAGCGGACAGGATCATTAACTTCATCATAGTCAACCAGAAGGCTCAATGTCCTGTTCAGGAATTCATCCTCCGTATCCGTCCCGTTGATGGCCGAATCGTTACGCAGAGATTCCAGAAATTCCTTTTTATACGCCTGATAGTCCATTATACGGCCTCTTGATCTTTCAGTTTGTACTGCTCAATTTTCTGAAGCAGAATTTCATACGATGCCTTGCAGATTGCCTCCGGCAGCAACTCATGCGTCAATCTCGGAAAACCGTTTGTCACACGATACCGGTTGCAGCTTCTTATCTCATAGATGAAGTCATCGTAGTAGTCATTGTACACATATCCCTGAAGGGCAACCTTTGCCATAAAATCATTCCGGTCTTCATCCGATGCAAAAAGGCTTCTCGTCTCCAGAATCAGCTTGTTGAGATTCACACCATTGTAAGCGGCACTCATCTTTTCCAGAAAGAAAACCACAAGTTCTCCGTCCGTACTGCTTTCAAGCTGCTCGATGGAGGATATCTTCACTGCTGGTATCCCACGGTGAATGGTTTTCACCTCATACCACGAATCTCCATAGGAAAAGTCCTTATGCGTGAGTTCCTGCCCGCTCCAGCTCTTCAGCGCATTTTCCAGCCCGATCTGCTCTGCCAGCTTCCCACGCAGGAACAGGATTTCTCCGATCAGACCCATGATTTCGGGTTCTGTAAGGAATACATGTTTGGAACCCACAAACAATTTCTTCCACTGGAAAAAACGGTTGACAATGGTCTGATATCCTTGCCCCTTGTCTCCGATACTACGCGATTGTTCTATCAGGTCATCGCAAAATTTGAAGAACAATCCTTTTATCTCTTCATCGCACAAGGAAAAACGGATTGTATTGTATTTTTCATTCTTATACTGGTTTACATCAATAGCCGATGTGCCCGTCACTTTTCGTGCTGTGAACCTTGCCCGGAGTTCAATGGCTTTGCGCCCTTTTTCGTCCAGACCAATGTACAATTCCAACGGATGCTGATTGTCCACTCTCGAAAAATATCCGGGTCTCAGAAAAGCCGCAAAACGTTCCTCCATGACACCTGTCATTATTCTTCCCTTCCTTCTGCGAGGATATCTTCCATTTCCTCCCGATCAAACCAGTTATAGACACGGTTGACCTTATAACGGGTGGATGTAAGCCCTGCTTCCTCATCATTGCGTGGCAGACCCAATGCCAGACCTACTGCCGGCGTATTTCCCATTGCAGCTTTGAATTCTGCTTCCTGTTTTTTCTGATTTTCCTCCGCTGCACCAATATCAATCAGATAAATCAGCAGAAGTGGTTTTCTGTCCTCAACAAAGCGGAACCATGTCTCCGATGGATATACCCTTGTCTTATCAAATGGTACTCCTTTTTCCTTTTCATAGAATTTACGGAAAGAAGCCTTGGCATTTTCAATGATTTCTTCTGCAGTTTTCCCATTGAAATCAACAATTCCCGTCAAACCATCTCCAGGGCCTCCCAATTTACCTTTTCTTCCGATACTCAATCTATCGAGTTCACTGTCGATAATACAGGTTTTTCGTTCGACACAGGTGATTTTCTGACCGCAGACATCTGCCACTTTATCCGGACTTTCTCCGTCCATAAAAGCAACATCAAAGACATCTATGGATGCGTCTGTGCATCCGCTCAGGAATTCCGAGATCTGCTTTGTGTTGAAATACGAGCTGTACTTCGATATGGAGAGTCTGTCAATGAGTTCTACTATCAATTCCTTCGGAACATTTGACAACACATACCGGCCTTTTCTTCCGGAACCTGTTGCCCTGCGTTCAAAGCTATATCCTCTGGAGAGACACTCGCTTACAAGATCTGTCACCGCCCGGAAGTTATTTTTCTGGGCTTCCACATCAAACCGGAGATATGGTGTTTCAACAATACTTCCAAAGTAGCTGCTCATATCAAACTCATCCGTGGCATTGCGCATTTTGTTATAGGCCGTGATATTGAGGTCTGTCGAGTTGTTCCGTACACGGATACCAAAATCACGCGGTTTTTGCCCCAGATCCCGCATCAACACCATATCTTCCTTTAGTTTTTCAGTCGCATCCGCGATTTCCGCATACCACTCCGCAGATGCCTTATGCGTCCAGATGCGGAAAAGATCTTCATATCCGCGCCGGTATCCGAACCAGCGTCCCATCTGCATCAAAACATCGTAGGTACAAGTATTCCGATAAAAATAGCTGATAATGAGTCCTTCCAGCGTCAGACCACGGGACAGTGCCAGACCGCCGATTGCAATCACACGCAAGGATTCATTTTTCGGATACTCAAGCTTTTCAGAAGATCTGGAGCTGTTCACAACCTTGATCTGGATTTTCTCCATCGCATCGAAAAGCGCTGCTGCAACTTCATCCCATGTAAATCCGCATTTTTCATACTGCGTCTGCCAGACCTTGTAAATCCGGTTCAGCACCGGGTCTTTCATGGACAGTTCAAAATCGCTGCAAAGATTATACTTCAGCGACCGGTATGCTTCTGCATGAATCCTCTCGACAACTTCCTTGATATACTTCTGGACCTTGACAAACCGGGAGATGTTGATCAGCATAGATCTATGCTCTCTTTGATCACCCCGCAGATCACGGATTGCATTCGCCAGATAAAAGGCATAGATAGCATCCGTCATGCTTTCCGGGAGTTTGCCTTTCCAGTCCTTTTTGTGCTTGAAATAGAAAGAGTAGCCGTCTTCTTCTTCCCGGCCTGCATCCGTTATATAAACCAATTGCGAATGGAATTCTGCGTCCTTCGGAAAAATTCTTGTTGGTCCGATGTAGTTGCTGGGTGTCGGAAGCGCCACAATGAAATCTTCCGGGAAAAGGTCATGTGTTTCCATTTTCTCCGTTGTTTCCGGATCGATGAAAACATTGGCAAACGGAGTAGCTGTAAACCCAACATAATTGGACTTTGTGAACACATCGGCCAGTTTCCGGATCAGCTTGTTGATCTTGGTCGGATCTTCTTTGTCGGAACTTGTATTGATGGAAGCATTGTCCGCCTCATCATCAATCATCAGCATCGGCATATCAATCTTGTGTGTCCGTGGATCAGCATTCAGGTCAATCAGCCATTTCGTCAGCTTGGTGAGCGTTGTGGTGTTCTTCTTGATGACAAAGACAACTGCATCCTTATCTGCGCCAAGCGACACCGCTATTTTATCCGAGTTCCCACGGAAATCACTTGCGCGGGAGGTCAATGCCATTGCATGTATCGGCTTGTTGTCGAGACCCACGCCAACGCGTTTTCCTCCGGTGGTATTGGCCGACATATCAATGCCAATAAATCCTTCTTCCACACGCTCCTGAGTCTGTTTCCGCAAGGATTCAATTGTGCCGGTCAGCAGAATGAATACTTTGTAGCCTGCATCTGCTGCTTTACAGATGAAGCCGATATAGGTCGAGGTCTTGCCAGACTGCACGTCACCGATAATCAGGCCACGTTTCAGTACCGGCTTTCCGTAGTCAGCCTTCGGGTCCAGAATATAATTCATCAGTTTCTGATCCAGCGTATCATTACCGAGCGTGCTGACCACATTCGGGCTGAAATGCTTTTCATCAATCAGATAATTCTTGTACCGTGTCCAGAAGTTCTGCTGTATTTCCGCTTTCCTGTCGTCATACCAGTTGCTCTGTTCGTAATCCGCCAGAATACTTTCACCAGGATGTGCCTGTATCTGGTATTTATAAGCGATGTCCCGTTTGACTGCTGCAATCTCATCATTGCTGTAAGGCACACCACTGATAAACAGCGATTTCTGGATGAGATCTTCCACAACACTTTCATCCAGCGCATTATCCACACGTTTCATCTGTATCAGCTTATCAACCATGCTTGTCAGCATAGCGACCTTCTCAATATCGAGTCCCATTTCATGCCTCCTTGAGTTTCTCCTCCAGCTCCGGATATTTGCAGAACGGTTCGGACTGGAGCAAGCGTCCGATCACGGCATTGCGATCAGCTGCGCCCATATCCATGGACATCTTTATCAGAATTCTGGCCTTGCTCTCAATTTCAGCAACCCGTTCATCATCCACAGTATCATCAACGCGGTTCTGCGACTTGTCAATATAAATCTGCTGATAGGGAACCGAATTCTCGATTTCGTCCAGCACCATATCCAGTCGGTTCCATGTTTCATCATCCACTTTTTCTTTCAGAAGGTCAAAAATCCGGGAATTCCGGTTGATCCTGTATACGAACTGGTTGTCCCGTTCTTTTATGCGGTCCCAGATGTAGTCAACCTTTTCATCCACTTTCTCAACCCGTCCGCGATAGGTCTGTGCCTTCACTGCAAGATCCATTGCTTCGTCAACAGCTTTCGTCAAGCGGTTGCGGATAATCGCCGGAATTGTGGCATGCTGCTTCTTGATATCAATTCCCCAGATGTCATCCAGTGAATTCGGAATATCAACCTTGATCCGGGCATACTTTGTCAGTTCATCCCGATGTCTGCCAAACCATGTTCCCCAGATTATCAACCGTTTGTTCCGATAAATATAAAATCCCTGCTTTGCCCGATAATTTTCAATCCCACCAGACAATCTCTTATCTTCTGCACTCAGGTCTTTCTGGAAGGGCAGAACAAATGGCTGAACGCTTACAATCTGTTCCTTTCCTTCAGAATCCTTGATTGGAATTTCAATTTTTCTGCGGATATTCGTTTTTCTGTGATTTTCAAGGAAAGGGTCCAATCCTGTCAGTTTATAATTGTTTACCATGATCGTCAGTGGATTCCGGCCCTCACCATTCAGATACCGGTGGAAAATCAAGGACAGATACTCTGCTGTTGCGTTCTGGTGTTTTCCGAGTTCTGCGTAAACATTTCCACTCGACTTCTCAATAAGATCAAAATTCTCCCAAAGAACAATCGTTCCGCTTTCTTTGTCGCTCAGGAAGTCAACGTATCGGATCTCCGCAATCTGCTCCTTTGAGCAGTCAACCATATACCAATCTTTCTTTTCCTCAATGATGTCCAGATCCCATATATAGGCCGAAAGTTTACCGTCCTTTTTGCTCGCAACAGTCAACCGGCGGCACTGAGACAGAGAAGCTGCTTTCATTCCGAGCCCGAATCTTCCAAGATCATCCTCAGAACGATTGGCGGATTTCAGCTGGCTGCCATATTTCATAGCATCCAGCAGTTCTTTCTTATTCATTCCGATACCATCATCGCAGACAGCAACGCAGCAGTCGGATGGGTCTATCGGAAATCGCAGCACAATGTTCCGGGCCTGTGCACTGACACTGTTGTCCACAATATCCGCAATCGCTGCCTCAAAGGAATATCCCATCGCACGCATGGAATTCATCAGGACATCCGCAGTCGGTTTGTTCGCTTTCAGTTTTGCCATGATTCCTCATCTTCTTTCTGCTAAGGACAAGTAGTGCTTCGACAACTTATGATTTATTATATCAAAGTATACTCTCTGCCGCGTTCGCAGGCAATGCGTTTTGACTCAAAACACCAATCTCATTGTCTTTCCTGTATCTTTTCACAAAAAATCCAGTTTGCATTTGTTGATTGCTCTAGCATCTGCAAGCAGGGCCTCTGTATATACAAAGGCTCAAACACGCATGGCATTGCAAATTTGCCGTGCGTATTCTGCTTGTTGGGATGCAGTCCCAATCCCTGTGAACATCACGGAACCGTGATGGCTGTGCACTCTTACAGCGTGCTGAAAGAGCGTTTTGCAGAAACGCGAAGCCTGCATCGGCACGATGCAGAACAACAGGTTTGGGCTGTGCCCAACAAGCTCTTGCAAGGCAAGGGAGCTTCGGCGTACCAGAATGGTACCACGAAGCACTGCTTGCAGAAGCTATTGCATCCATCTGAATTGTCAATTCCGCTCGCAGCTGTTATACTGAACTCATCAAAAATTTTTCAGGAGGCAGTTGCCGTGACCGCAAAGCAAGTTCAAATCGGAGATAGACCCTGCCGTATTTACGGCGCAGACTGCGCCGAATATCTTCTGCTTCAGATGACGGATGAACACGAATTGCAGCGCATGGACAACGAAGTTGCAGCCATTGCACAGGGCGCAGCGCATCCGTTTTTGTTTGCGGCTATCCCGGTGGAAAGCTGGAACGATGCACTATCTCCGTGGGAAGCCCCTGCTGTATGGGGAAAACAAGGTTTCGGCGGCAATGCTGGGGACACCCTGCGCTTTCTGACAGAGCAGGTCATTCCGTCACTGAAACAACAGTTTGATCTCCCGGAAAACGTCAAAATCATTCTGGGCGGCTACTCGCTGGCAGGGCTGTTTGCTTTGTGGGCCTCCACCCAGACAAATCTGTTCTACGGTGTCGCCGCTGCATCTCCCTCGGTGTGGTTTCCGGAATGGATGGAGTTTGAACAGCAGCACCCGATACAGGCACAGCGCGTTTATCTGAGCCTTGGCAACAAGGAAGAGCACACGAAAAACGCTGTCATGGCTGCGGTAGGTGATAACATCCGCACCCTGCACAGCCGGCTTATAGAGCGTGGCGCAGACTGCACCCTTGAGTGGAACAGCGGCGGGCACTTTAAGGACGCTGATTTACGTACCGCGAAAGCCTTTCGGTGGACGATGGAGGAAAGCCGATGAATATTTTGATTGATGCCGACGGTTGCCCGGTTGTCGATCTGACGTTGCAGATCGCAAAGCAATTCAGTGTTCCAGTCATCATCCTGTGCGACACCGCCCACCAAATCGAGCGGGAAGGTGCGCAGACGCTGGTGTTCGATAAAGGAGCTGACAGCGTAGACTTCGCGCTGGTCAACCGGGTAAAGCCGGGTGATATTGTCGTGACACAGGACTACGGGCTGGCGAGTATGTGCCTTGCCAAATGCGCACGGGTGTTGAACCAGAACGGTCTGGAATACATTGCTGATAACATTGACACTCTCCTGCTGCGGCGGTATGAAAACAAAAAGCTCCTCCGTGCCGGGAAGCACCCAAAGGGAAGTGCAAAACGGTCGAAGGTACAGGATGAAGCATTTATCACCACACTGACAAATATTTTTGTAACCATCTAATTTTTCTTGAATTAAGAACTTGAATTGCAACCGCCGCTCACTCTTTCCCGGAGTGAGCGGCGGTTGTTTCTTGTTCAGCGCATCTTGTTTTGTTAACTTTCTGTCAATTTTCAAAATAGAGGTTGTCAAATGGCCTTTCTCAATGCCTACCAAGTGAGTGTGTTTTTTTCAATTTTCAATGAGGGCAAAAAATCAGCATCAACACCCCCCATTTTAGGCCACTTTTTCTGTTAATAGTAGAAGTGCCTCTTTGAAAGCCACTCATTCGTGACCTTTTTGTTAATTCTCAAAAACATGGTTGTCTTTTGCCCTTTTTCGTCGGCTACCAAGTGAGAGGACTTTTTCAAAAGTGGAGATTCGGCTTCAAGAATTACAATTCAATTACAATTTCCCCTTCGATGCTATGAAACAGGCGTTCTCGACGCCTACCAAGTGTAGGGCATCTTTTTCAAGACCACTTTCAACTTCAGGCACTGCCAATGTTGCAAAGTTCCGTCCTCCATCGGTCGCCCATGGATCAATGTTATTTTAATCAAGCAGCCACTTCAACTATATTTTCCAAGAACTTTTTAACAAATTTCTTTTTCGGGTTACTTTTTGGCCTTTCTCGATGCCTACCAATTAGAGGGACAATTTTTCGGAAGCCTTAAATTTCGAAGATTTTCTATAAAACTCTGTTCTTTGAAAACAGAATAGTTCAATCGTCCGGTACTTCACAAAAGGTACTTCTGTAACTCGCAGCCCGGTCATAACGAAGACGGGGTGGCTGAAATGCCAATGGTGCGGTGCAAGCCCGCCGCCGGACGATTCCCCACTCCTAGGGTGCCGAGGGCGAATATGGGAGACCTATATCATATTGACGCAGATAGGCTGCAAGTCTATCTGCGATGCGAGAGTTGAAACTACTGTCAGCTCTCTTTACATTGCCGCCTGACCGCAGCCTTGCTGCAAAGAATATAACCGCAGGTGGCACACACTTTTGACCTTAGACTACTTATGCTGAAGGAGTGCCTATGAAGTTTAACAATGCCTATTCCCAGATGTTTCCCGGCTACCCCGATGCCGTCAGCCTTCAGCAGGCTGCGGAGATGCTTGGTCTGAACCGCCATACAGTTGGGGAATTGATCCGTTCCCGCCGCCTATTTGCGCTTAAAATCGGTCGCACCTATCGTATCCCGAAGCTGAGTGTGATCGAGTTCCTGCTCACCGGGCAGAGCACCTTCCCGGCTGGAAATCCGCCGCTGGATGTGGTATGCTGTGGGTGCAGCAACGGACAGCACGCCTGTTGACCCAAAGGAGGTTTATGATGAAAACTACAGGGTCTGTCCAAGAGAAAAATGGACGTTTCTATTTCGTGATCAATCTTTATGATGCCAACGGCAAGCGGAGGATCAAGTGGATCTCCACAGGTTTGACCGTCCGGGGCAACAAGCGCAAGGCAGAATCCATGCTCCGGGAAGTATTGCTCCACTATGATGAGACCGGGGAGCTGCCCACAGGGCGGGGCGGAGCCTACGAAAAAGTAGATGCTAAAACCGCCAAGCCCTTGCCGCAGCATCTCCAACCCGTCAGCAAGTCGGAGATGCTGTTTCTGGACTATCTCAACGAGTGGGTGCAAGTCCACAAGGCATCCATCCAGCCTGCAACCTTTATCAGCTACAATCGGATGATCACCGGGCGCATCACGCAGTATTTTGAGCCGCTGGGCTTGAAGCTGTGCGAGGTCACGCCGCAGGTGCTGGATGAGTTTCAGGAGAAGATCTTGCTGGAGGGCTACACCACTAACACGGTCATTCACTACCACGCCATCTTCGGTAAAGCGTTCAAGGATGCCGTCCGCAAGGACTATCTGGAAACCAACCCGATGCTGAAAGTTGACCGCCCGAAGAAGAACAGCTTCCGTCCCAACTTCTACTCCAAGGATGAAGTCCAGCAGCTGCTGGAAGTATCGCAGGATGACCCCCTGCACCTGTGCATCCTCATTACAGCCTACTACGGTCTGCGCCGCAGCGAGGTGCTTGGGCTGAAGTGGTCGTCTATCGACTTTGAGCGCAAGTCCATCACCATTAACCACAAGGTGACGGAACAGTTGGTGAACGGCAAGTACGTTCCTGTGGTCAGCGATGTGATGAAGAACAAGACCAGCTGCCGCACCCTGCCGCTGATCCCGGCTGTGGAAGAAGAACTTCTGAAGCAGAAGGAAAAGCAGCAGCTTTACCGCAAGCTGTTCAAGAAGAGCTACAGCACTGAGTATCTGGATTTCGTCTGCACCGATCAGGAAGGCAAGCTGATCCGCCCGAACTTCGTGACGGAGCACTTCGACTGGTTGCTGACCAAGTACGGGCTGAAGCACATCCGTTTCCACGATCTGCGCCACAGCTGCGCCAGCCTGATGGTGATGAACGGCGTATCTATGAAGCAGGTTCAGGAATGGCTGGGGCACAGTACCTTTTCTACCACCGCTGACATCTACGCACATCTCGATTACAAAAGCAAACAGGGGTCTGCTGGGGTCATTGCGAACCTTTTGGGAGAATCCAAACTCCCCAAGTAATTATGGATTTATCGTTCATGTATAAAGCATACTGTGATGAGACAAAAGCGGTCTTTCTCTGCTTGATGCAAAAGAAAAAGTCGCAGATTCGTTTGAATCTGCGACTTCTGGCGGAGATGGTGGGATTCGAACCCACGTGCCCGGTTAAGGACAAAACGATTTCGAGTCGTTCTCGTTACGACCGCTTCGATACATCTCCAAGTATATTTTCATAGCAAATTTACGATTTGTATATCGCAAATCGGCCTTGAAACTTGGAATAGTTGCTGTTAGAATATTGTTAGAAAACGCATCGTTCAGACAGGTTTTGAAGCCCGTCAGGACATCAAAATTGACGTTCCCTCGTGTGATATGGAGACATCCGGCGAAGCATCCACTTGGATTTCGAGTCGTTCTCGTTACGACCACTTCGATACATCTCCATATTCAAATCATGCTGTGGAGCGCAGTGCAAACATTCACACTGATAATCCTACAGCTTTGTCATTATACCAAAAATCCCGCCTTCCGTCAACTGGTTTTCATTGCAGAAGAGGGGGGCGCACGCAGCACCAACACGCCCGCATTATAGGAATTGGTCAACCGGTTGCGGCAGATCTCCCACACAAATTTCCGCCAGTCGTTGAAATTTTCGCAAAATATTACTATTTTAAAGCGATTTTGTACAAACGTCTGCCGGGTTCACTGTGATATACTAGTTTCACAACGAGGTCTGCGCTGCGGACCCACACACTGAAAATCTGAGAAGGAGTCGTATCGATGAGAGAGATCATTTCTTTGAACGAAAACTGGACCCTGTCCTTCCCCAAGGGCGACCACGCCACCGAGCAGGTCAACCTGCCCCACACTTGGAACGCTGTGGATGGCAACGACGGCAATGGCAGCTACCTGCGCACCACCGGCGTTTACACCCGCACCTTCACCGCACCCAAGCAGCCCCGCGAGGGCGGCCGCACCTTCGTGGAAGTTCTGGCTGCTGCCCTGAACTCCACCGTGAAGGTCAACGGTCAGGTCGCTACCACCCACGAGGGCGGCTTCTCCATCTTCCGTGCGGACGTCACCGACCTGTGCCACGAGGGTGAGAACGAGCTGACCATCGAGGTCTCCAACGAGGACACCCCGTCCATGTACCCCTCTTCCGCCGACTTTACCTTCTACGGCGGCCTGTACCGCGGTGTCAACCTGATCAGCGTGCCCGACGCACACTTTGATCTGGACTACTACGGCGGCCCCGGCATGATGGTCACCCCTGTTCCCACCGAGGACGGCGGCGCAAACTTCACCATCAAGAGCTTCGTCACCAACCCCGCTGACGACCTGACCGTCATGTACAGCATCGAGGACTGCTTCGGCCGCGAGGTCGCTTCTGCTGTCCGCGGCTCTGCTGACACTGAGGTCACCATCTACGTTCCCGATGCCCAGCTGTGGAGCATGGACGAGCCCAACCTGTACACCGTTGTCGCCACCCTGCAGCGCAACAACGAGGAAGTGGACGAGATCGCCGCCAACGTCGGCGTCCGTTCCTTCAAGGTCACTCCCGACGAGGGCTTCTCCATCAACGGCGTGCCCACCCCGCTGCGCGGCGTTTCCCGCCATCAGGACCGCGTGTTCGAGGGCAACGCTCTGACCGCCGAGGAGCACTATGATGACGCCATGCTCATCAAGGAACTGGGCGCCAACACCATCCGTCTGGCACACTACCAGCACAGTCAGGACTTTTACGACGCTTGCGATGAGATCGGTTTCGCCGTTTGGGCTGAGATCCCCTTCATCAGCGTCTTCAAGAAGGGCGAGGGCGCTCACAAGCATGTCATGGAAGAGATGAAGGAACTCATCATCCAGAACTACAACCACCCCTCCATCATGTTCTGGGGCATCTCCAACGAGATCCTCATCGGCGGCATCTCTCAGGAGCTGGTGGACACTCATCACGATCTGGAGAAGCTCTGCAAAGAGCTCGATCCGACCCGCCTGACCACCATCGCTCACGTTTCCACCACCCCCGTCAACGGCCCCATGCACCACATCACCGATCTGGAGAGCTACAACCACTACTTCGGCTGGTACGGCGGCCAGATGGAGCAGAACGGCCCGTGGCTGGATCAGTTCCACGCAGAGCACCCCGACATTTGCATCGGCATCTCCGAGTATGGCTGCGAGGGCATCATCAACTGGCACAGCAACACCCCCCAGTGCAAGGACTACACCGAGGAGTATCAGGCTCTGTACCACGAGCACATGGCGCAGGTCTTCGAGGATCGTCCTTGGGTCTGGGCTTCCCACGTCTGGAACATGTTCGACTTCGGCTGCGCTGCCCGTAACGAGGGCGGCGTGAGCGGCCGCAACAACAAAGGCCTCGTCACCATGGACCGCAAGACCAAGAAGGACAGCTATTTTGTCTATCAGGCTTACTGGACCCAGACCCCGATGGTCCACATCGCTGGCCGCCGCCACGCTCAGCGCGCAGGCGAGACCACCGAGATCAAGGTCTACTCCAATCAGGACACCGTCGTTCTGTACGTCAACGGCAAGGAAGTCGGCCAGCAGACCGCACACCGCGTCTTCAAGTTCAACGCTGCTCTGAACGAAGGTTTCAACACCATCGTGGCCGTTGCCGGCGATGTGAAGGATTCCATCACGCTGGAGAAGGTTGCTGAGGAGCCCGGCTACTACACCCTGCCGGAGTTCAACGAGCGTCAGGAAGGCGTCGCCAACTGGTTCAAGCAGGTCGGCAGCATGGATCTGACCGCGCCCATGGAGTTCCCGGAAGGCTATTACAGCGTGAAGGACACCATGGAAGACCTTGCTAAAAACGAAGAGGCTCTGGCTCTGGCTGCAAAGGCCGTCAAGCTGGCCACCAACTTCGACATCAAGCCCGGCGTCGGCATGTGGGACATGATGAAGAAGATGACCCCCGAAGCCATGAGCAACATGATCTCCGGTATGCCGGAGGGCTTCATCGAGAGCCTGAACGCACAGCTCATCAAGGTCAAGAAGTAATTCCCCCTCAAAAGCAGAACAATGCCCCGGCGGATGCTGCAAATGCAGTGCCCGCCGGGGCATTTTGCGGTTTCATTTTCATTCTCAGGCCGCTGTAACACTCAGCTTCAGACCGAGCTGCTGGAAGATCTTCAGCAACGTATCGAGGTTTGGCACGGTCTTGAACGACTCGATCCGCGCCACCGACGACTGTGGAATGCCGCACAGCGCAGCCAGTTCCCGCTGGCTCAGGCCCAACGCATTGCGCTGTTCCACCATTGCTTTCACGATCTGCGAAAGTGCCTCCACTTCTTCCATATCCTTGGAGATTTCTGGGTCCACCGTCCACACATGCTCTTTGTAGTCGTTCCATGTCCTCATCGTCTATCACTCCTTATTTCTTGTAAGCCAATCATCCCGTTCCGCTTTCGCGCGCTCGATCTCTCTTCGAGGTGTCTTCTGCGATTTCTTTCGGAACTGATGCAGCAATACAAATTTATTCTTCCTCCAACAGAAGTAAAACACCCGGTTATTGCCCGGTCGCAGTTCCCAGATATCTTCTACCAGATGCTTCGTAATATTTTCCGGCAGCTGCGTCCCGCTGTCTTGCAGCAGCTGGATATAAAGTGCGATTTGCTTATGCTGTATCCGGGCATCTTTATTCGTTGCACTTTTTACGCGCAATTCTTCCAGAAAGTCCCACAATTCCGAGACGCCGTTTGCGTCTTCATAAAATTCAACTTCATACATTTCACATTTTCCTCAACCAAGCTGCTTTCCTCAGGTTTATGATAGCACATATGCTATCATGTGTCAATCTTCTTTTGTAACTCTCCCAGTCACCTTCGGTGACAGCTCCCTCGGAGAGGGGGGCTAGGCTCCCCCCTTGAGGGAGTAACAGCAAGAGCCCCACGGCGGATGTCGTGGGGCTCTTGTGCATACTTAAACCAAATTCTCAGCGCTTTTTCTTCTTTTTCTTTTTCGGGCCGGAGGAAGCCGCACTGCTGGTCGTATGGGGCGCATTGCGGGCCCGGCGGGACTCATACAGATACTTTGAGAGATTGGGCACCACGATGGCGATGAACGCCAGAACGACGAACACCAGAAAGCTGGGCTGGTCGTGGTTCGTATTGAACAGCGTTTGCAGGAAATTGCTCATAACATGTACCTTTCCGGTTTTGCGAAACCGCTCAATAGGGGGTGGCTCACAGCAGGATGAGTCCGTTTTCGTCCGGCTTCATGGGGACGGCGATGATCGCATCCACGAGGGTCATTGCGATGGAAAAACCGCTCCAGCAGGTCGCCAGATAGAGCACCCCCAGAATGGGCCGCTTCGCGTAGAACTGGTGTGCGCCAAAAATTCCCAGAATGCAGAGGCGGAGGTAGGTCTTGCGGTTGACGGCGTGCTTTTCGCGGCCATCATACCATGTGGCCAGATGATCGATGCAGTTCCAGATGAAGCCGTGGTTGGGGTCTTTCTGCCATTGGGTCTTTGCCATTGTTTTGTACCTCTGTCTCTTGTTTCATAAAATCAGGAAAGCCGCCCACCGCGCAGTCAGCCCGGTGAGCGGTTCTCCTTATTGGTTTCTGATGAGAATGTTTTCCGCAGTATTAAGCGTTAGAATGCAGCTTGGGATCAGGCGTTCTGCGCAGCAGCCATCTTGATCTTCACGACCTCGTCCTGAATCTCGGCCATCTTTTCCTTGGTCAGGGGGTAGAAGTGCATTGCGATCAGGTTGCAGACCAGACCGATCATGATGACGCCGTAAGCGCACAGTGCAGTGCCGATGCGGAGCTTCATGGTGACGGGGTCGCCCATGACGGGGTTGTGGTCAACGAAGCCGCAAGCGGTGAACATGGCGCCAGCGATCATGGGAGCGAAGGAAGAGACCAGCTTGTCCACGAAGCTGAACAGGGTGCCCATCAGGCCGGGGACGTACTTGCCGGAACGATAAACTTCGTAGTCAGCGCAGTCAGCGGTCATGGGGATAACGATGTTGCCGGCGAGGTTCTGGAAGCCGCCGGTGAGAACGGTCAGGACAATGTAGAGGATCAGGAAGTAGCCCCAGTTCAGAGCACCGGTCTCCGGGTTGGAGGTCATGGTGGTGGGGTCACCCAGCAGCCACAGAGCGATCAGAGCGCCATTGCCGATCAGAGCGCCGACAGAGCCGATGATCATGCCCTTGCGCTGGCCAAACTTGGTAGCCAGAGTGGAGATGCACAGGAAGGTCAGGACGCAGACGGGGACGGTGGTCAGAGCGGTGACGTTGCCCTGCAGCAGGGTAGAACCGGCGATGCAGGCGAACAGAGCGACCTGAACGGCGCTGGTTTTTGCGGTATTGCCCAGCTTATCCGTAGAGGCAGACAGGACCAGCATCTGAATGGCGCGGTTGTTCTTCAGGGTATCCCAGTAATCCTTCAGGCCGACCTTGACGGGCTTGCCGGTGCCGAAGAACTCAGGACGATCCTTCGGGGCGATGGCGATGACAGCCAGCAGGGTGAAGATGCCGGAAACGATGGCAGTGAGCAGCCAGAAGGTGTGGAAGAACTGAGTGGAAGCATAGCCGCCAACGTCCTTGTAGCTGTTTGCGATGTTGGCGGTGATAACAGCCAGACCGGCAAACAGGACGGTGTTATACACACCGTCGAAGGAGGCAAACAGGGGGCGCTGCTTGGGGTCGTTGGTCAGGCAGGACTGAGCCGACTTGGTAACGACACACTGGCAGGTGTAGCCGAGGTAGTAAACCATCAACACGACCACATAGAAGGGGAAGCGGGCAGCCTGCGGCAGGTTGTGGGTGACATGGAAGGCGACGAAGCTGGTCACGGCCAGAAGGATGTTGCCAATGACCATGAACGGGCGGTTCTTGCCGAACTTGCCGTTGGTCTTATCGACCATGAAGCCCACGAACGGGTCGGTGACGCCATCCCAGATACGCATGGCCATGGTCAGGGAAGAAGCGACCATCATGCCAACGCCGACCCAGCCCATCAGGTAGTAGGTGGCGTAGTTCATCAGGAACATGTACAGGTTGGTGGCCGTGTTGTTCAGCGCAAAGCAGCCGATGCGCCACAGCGGAACACGGTGGATGCCGTTGGTCTCATAGTTCTTGTCATAGAACTTGTCCGGCAGAGTTCTCGTTTTTGCCATTTCGTTTTCTCTCCTTAATTCGTGAATAGGCGTTCTCCGTTTTGCCCCGTTTAGAAAACCGCACCTGCCACTGTGCGGGCTGCGGGACTTTATGTCATTATTATGAACACATTTCGAAAATTCTGTTAGTAAAATTTTGAGGTGAATCAGGACGATTTTACTATTTTGAGAAGATTTTCACAACTTTCAAAAAAGCTATTGGGTAGGTTGCACAATCAAGTGATATACTAGTATTGCACATTGCCCATCTGCGCGAAAAGCCTTGAAAAGAATGTGGGGAAATTGCGGATTTATCCAAAAATATTTCTACTCCGTTTGGAGCCGCGTCATTATAATATAGGTATCATAAAAACGCATCTCTGCATCCCTGTAAAAAATGAAAAAGGAGAAACACAAATGGCAGTAAAAGCTTCCGAGCGCGTTCAGCGCTACGTCAATGCAAACGGCCCCACCATCGGCACAGTGGAGCGCAAGGTCCTTTCGCAGGACGGCCTGTACTTCAAGGATATCGACGGCACCGGCACCGTCAGCGCCGTCAACGACTGGCGCCTTTCCCCCGAAGAGCGCGCACAGGCTTACGTCAAGACCCTGACCACCAGCGAGAAGATCGGCCAGCTCTTCACCTCCGACTGGCGGATGGGCCCCAAGTATCCCTCCCCTCGTCTCGCCGCCAACGGCCACAAGCCCGTGGGCGACGAAACCGGCTTGCTGGATGAGGCCCCGGTGGATGTCTCCGACAGCATCTTCGGCCATCAGGCTCTGCCCAGCACCACCGACATGGTCAAGAAGTGCTTCAACCGCCACGTCATTCTCCGCGAGAGCCCCTCGCCCGAAGATCTGGCCGATTACCTCAACCAGCTGCAGTACCTGACCGAGACCTGTGAGCACTTCGTACCCATGCAGGTCATGTCCAACAGCCGCAACGAGAACGGCGAGGTCGTCTTCGGTATGAACGACGCCACCGGCGTGTTCGCCACCTATCCCGGCACTCTGGGCATCGCAGCCGCCGTCAAGGGTACCGCCCGCATCGACATCATCGACAAGTTCGCCGACACCATCCGCCGCGAGTGGAACGCATGCGGCCTGAAGAAGGGCTATATGTACATGGCCGACTGCGTCACCGACCCCCGTTGGCAGCGCACCTTCGGCACCTTCGGCGAGGACCCGGAGCTGATCGAGGAGATCTTCGACCACCTGATCCCCGGCATTCAGGGCGGCAGCAACGGTGTCACCCCGGAGGGCGTATCCGTCACCGTGAAGCACTTCCCCGGCGGCGGTGCCCGTGAGAACGGCTTTGATCCCCACTATGCCGCTGGTCAGTGGAACATCTACGCCACCCCCGGCTCCCTGCAGAAGTATCACATCCCGGCTTTCCGTGCGGCCATCCGCCACAACGCCGAGTCCATCATGCCCTACTACTCCAAGCCTTGCGCCGAGAAGAGCGCCCCGCAGGAGGACTTCAACGGCAACCCCATTGCGCTGAACCCCTACGGCTTTGCTTATAATAAGGTGTTCATCGACGGAATGCTCCGCAGCCAGATGGGCTTCAAGGGCTACATCAACTCCGACACCGGCATCGTCCACAACATGTGCTGGGGCGTCGATATGCTGGACGAGCCGGAGCGCATCGGCTACGCCGTCACCCAGAGCGGCGTGGACCTGATTTCCGGTCTGCTGGACAACGAGCTGGGCGAGGAGAGCTACGCCCGCGCCACCAATGGCTACTACGACACCCACGAGGTGCCCGCCGGCTTCAAGAAGGAGGACCTCGTCCTGACCGACGAGAGCCTGAACCGCGCCGTCAGCCGCACCCTGACCGAGTTGTTCCGTCAGGGCATGTTCGAGGACCCCTACGCCGACCCCAAGAAGGCCGCCGAGGTCGTAGCCACCAAGGCCGACTGGGAAGAGGCTGCCCGCGTCCACCGCGAGAGCGTCGTCCTGTTGAAGAATGACGGCACCCTGCCCCTGAAGAAGGGCTGCAAAGTCTACGCCGAGGCCTTCGGCAAGAGCGCCGAAACCAGCGAAGCTGCCACCAAGGCCCTGCGGGAGATGCTGGGCGATGTGGTTCTGGTGGATGACCCCGCCGCAGCCGAGATCGCCCTGCTGATGGTCAGCCCCCAGTCCGGTGCGTACTTCAACGCTACCCCCGGCTATCTGGAGCTGGACATCTGCGAGGACAAGACCGTCTGCAACGTGGACGAGAGCGGCAAGCCCACTGCCGAGACCCACAAGGAGACCACGCTGGTGGGTGCCAACCGCATCCCCGGCATCGCAGAGGCGGTCCACGCACACGGCGGCAAGGTCGTCTCCAACATCAACTGCCCGCTGGCTTGGGAAGTCGGCAGCATCGAGAAGGTCTCCGACGCGCTGACCGTCGGCTTCGACACCTATCCTTCCGCTACGCTGGACGTCATCTTCGGCCGCTTTGCCCCGGTCGGCAAGCTGCCGCTGACCCTGCCCAAGGGCGATGAGGTTCTGGCTGTCAACGCGGACGGCGTCTGCATCAGCCCCAACGACGTGCCCGGCTACGCCAAGGATGCCTACATGCCCGACAGCATGAAGGACGAGAACGGCAAGGCTTACGCCTACCGCGACGCCGTCGGCAACTACTATGAGATGAACTTCGGTTTGAATTACTAAGCTTTTATCAATAATCAACACCCCTTCCGGGGTGTTGATTATCGATTTTTACAAGGAGAATCAAATGCCTCAGACACAGAAAAAACAAGATATGGGCACCGGCGACGTCAAGAAGCTGCTGCTCCAGCTGATGATCCCGGCGGTCGTGGCGCAGGTGGTCAATCTGCTGTACAACATCGTGGACCGCATCTACATCGGCCACATCTCCGGCATCGGTGCGGCGGCGCTGACGGGCGTGGGCCTGTTCACCCCCATCCTGATGCTGCTGAACGCCTTTGCCATGCTCATCGGTGCGGGCGGTGCCCCCCGCACCGCCATTGCCATGGGCCAAGGCGATAAGGAGCAGGCGGAAAAGATCATCAGCAACAGCTTCACCATGCTGATGATCTTCGCGGTGCTCCTGACGGGCGTGTTCTACGCCAGCGCACCCACCCTGCTGCGCCTGTTCGGTGCCAGCGATACCACCCTGCCTTACGCGCTGGCCTACAGCCGCATCTACATCCTCGGCTCGGTCTGCGTCCTCATGGTGATGGGCATGAACCCCTTCATCACAACGCAGGGCTTCGCCAAGATCAGTATGCTCACCACCGTCATCGGTGCGGTCATCAACATCATTCTGGACCCCATCCTGATCTTCGCGTTGGGTCTGGGCGTGCAGGGCGCGGCCATCGCCACCGTGCTCAGTCAGGCCGTGGGTGCCATCTGGATCCTGCGCTTCCTCACCGGCCCCAAGACCACTCTCAAGCTGAAAAAAGAGTACCTGAAGCCGGAAAAGAAGACCATCCTGCCCGTCGTAGCGCTGGGCATCTCCTCTTTCGTCATGCTCTCCACCGAGAGTCTGCTCTCCATCAGCTTCAGCTCCAGCCTCGCCCGGTACGGCGGCGACGTGGCCGTGGGCGCTATGACGGTCATCACCAGCGCTTCCCAGCTGGCGACCCTTCCCCTTCAGGGCATCTGCCAAGGCGGCCAGCCGGTGATGAGCTTCAACTTCGGCGCGGGCAAAAAGAGCCGCGTCAAGGAGGCCTTCCGCTTCCAGTTGACCCTCTGCTTCGGCTACACGACCCTGTTCTGGCTGCTGATGATGCTGGTTCCCGGCGCGGTGGCGGGCATCTTCACTTCGGACGCCGCCCTCATCGAGTACACCACGTGGGCCATGCGCATCTATATGGCTGGCATCTTCGCTATGGGTGTTCAGATCGCGTGCCAGCAGAGCTTCATGGCGCTGGGGCAGGCCAAAGTCAGCTTGCTGCTGGCCTGTCTGCGCAAGATCATCCTGCTGATCCCCCTCATCTTCATTTTGCCGCATCTGGTTTCCGAACCCGTTTTCGGCGTCTTCCTCGCCGAGCCGGTCAGCGACATCCTTGCTGCAGCCGTTACCGCCTTCACCTTCTTCACACGGTTCAATAAGATCTTGGACAAGGGTGCGGGCAAAGTCTGATTGAACGGAGGTACACCATGGAAAAGAACGTTCTGAACACCGACCTCTCCGGCAAAGTCGCCGTTGTCACCGGTGCCAGCGGCACCCTCTGCTCCATCTTCGCCAAGGCCTTGGCCCGCGCGGGGGCGAAAGTTGCCCTGCTGGGCCGCAATATGGACAAACTCAAGGCGCTGGCCGATGAGATCGAAGCCGAGGGCGGCGTGGCCAAGGGCTACACCTGCAACGTCATGAACAAGGCCAACTGCTTACAGGTGGCCGAAGACGTGCTGGCTGACCTCGGCCCTTGCGACATCCTCGTGAACGGTGCGGGCGGCAACAATTCCCGCGCCAATACCGACAAGGAATATTTCGAGATGGGCGACCTCGACACCGACACCGTGACCTTCTTCGACCTCGACGAGAGCGGCGTGGAGATGGTGTTCAACCTGAACTTCATCGGCACCCTGCTGCCGACCCAAGCCTTTGCCCGCCAGATGGTCGGCCGCGAGGGCTGCAACATCCTGAACATCTCCAGCATGAACGCCTACCTGCCCCTGACCAAGATCCCGGCCTACTCCGGCTCCAAGGCCGCCGTGACCAACTTCACGCAGTGGCTGGCCGTCCACTTCAGCAAGGTGGGCATCCGGGTCAACGCCATTGCGCCGGGCTTCTTCGCCAGCGACCAGAATGCAAAGCTCCTCTACAACGAGGACGGCACCCCCACCGCCCGCACCGGCAAGATCCTTGCCGCCACCCCCATGGGCCGCTTCGGCGACAGCAAGCGTGACCTCGTGGGCGCGCTGCTCTTCCTGCTGAACAACGACGCCGCCGGGTTCATCACCGGCATCTGCCTCCCCGTGGACGGCGGCTTCTCCGCCTATTCGGGCGTGTAAGACTCTGTAAACAGCAAAACTGCCGCATCCGAGCGTTTTCCCGGATGCGGCAGTTTTCTTTGTTATTGGTTCGCCAGCAGCACTGCCAGAACAGCCTTCTGGACGTGGAGGCGGTTTTCCGCTTCCGTGAAGATCTCGTCGGCGTGCTCTTCAAAGACGGCAGTGGAGATCTCCTCGCCGCGGTGGGCGGGCAGACAGTGGAGCAGCAGGGCGTCGGAGCTTGCCTTGCTCATGAGCGGACTCGTGACCTGAAATCCCGCGAAATCCCGCAGACGACGCTCGCTCTCCGGGGTGCCGGGGGCGGTGTTCCATGCCGCCGTCACCACAACGTCGGCGTCCTTGACGCCCTCAGCGGGGTCGGTCAGGAGCTGGAACTTTTCGCCGTACTTGTGGGCGAACATCAGCACGTCGGCGGCGGGGCGGTAGCCCTGCGGGCAGACGCAGCGGACCTTCATGCCCGCCAGCAGACAGCCCACGATGAGGCTGTTGGCCATGCTGCAGCCATCCCCGATGAAGCAGAGGGTCTGGCCTTCCAGCGCACCGCGGCGCTCCCGGATGGTCATCAGGTCGGCCAGCACCTGACAAGGGTGGGCGTAATCGGTCAGGCCGTTGATGACCGGCACGCCAGCCAGCTCGGCGAACTCTTCGAGGTCGCTCTGGCGGTAGGTGCGCCACACCACGCAGTCGTAATAGCGGCCCAGCACGCGGGCAGTGTCCTTGAGGGGCTCGCCCCGGCCAGACTGCAATTCGGTGGCGGCGTTCATGTAATTTCCAAGGCCGCCCAACTGATACACACCCACCTCAAAGCTGGTGCGGGTGCGGGTGGAGTTTTTGGAGAACATCAGCGCCACGCTCTTGCCCTTCAGCAGGGGAGCGGTGCCCCCGGCTTTCTGGTCTGCCTTGAGCTTGTCCGCCACATCGAGGATGTGGGTCAGCTCTTCGGGGGTGAGGTCGCCCATTTTCAGCAGATGTTTCATGCCTGTTCCTCCGGCGATTTCTGAGCCATTTCGGACAGCACCTCGTTCAGGATGGTCAGGGCCATCTCTACGTCGTGAGCCGTCAGGGTCAGGGGCGGCAGCAGACGCAGACGTGTTTTGGCCGTCAGCACCAGCAGACCCTTTTCGCGGCACGCCGCAAGGACATCCGCTGCCTTGACGTTGCCGAAGAACTCGATGCCCACCATCAGACCGATGCCGGAGATGCTCTTGACCATGGGGAGCTTGGCCAGACCGGTGCGCAGCTGGACTGCGCGCTCGTTCACGTTGGCAAGGAAGCTCTGGTCCATCCGGTCCACCACGACATTGGCACCGGCGCAGACCACCGGGTTTCCGCCGAAGGTAGAGCCGTGGGTGCCCGCACCCATGCCCTCGGCCACTTTCGCGTTCATCAGGACCGCGCCGATGGGCAGACCGCCGCCAAGGCCCTTGGCCAGCGTCACCACATCGGGCTTGAGGTTGTAGTGCTCGCAGCACAGGAAGGTGCCGGTGCGGCCAACGCCGGTCTGGACTTCATCCACGATGAGGACGAGGTCCTTTTCATCGCAGAGCTTCCGGACCGCCTGAACATACTCCGGGTCCAGCGCCACAACGCCGCCCTCGCCCTGCACCAGCTCCAGCATCACCGCGCAGGTATGGCGGTCCACCAGCTCGGTCAGCGCCTCCAAGTCGCCCGCCGGGGCGTAGAGGAAGCCCTCGTTGAAGGGGCCGAAGTAGTTGTGGAACACCTCCTGACCGGTGGCGGTCAGGGTGGCGATGGTGCGGCCGTGGAAGCTGTTCACCAGCGTGATGACGGTATCGCGGCCCTTGCCGTAGTGGTCGAAGCTGTACTTGCGGGCCGCCTTGATGGCGCCCTCGTTGGCCTCGGCGCCGGAGTTGCCGAAGAAGACCTTGCTCATGCCGGTGCGCTTGCACAGCTTTTTGGCCAGCTTGCCGCAGGGGGCGGTGTAGTAGAGGTTCGACGTATGCTGGAGCTTGTGGGCCTGTTCGGCCACGGCCTCGGCCCAGTCCACATCACAGTAGCCAAGGCTGTTGACGCCGATGCCGCTGGTGAGATCCAGATACTTCTGGCCCTCCGGGCCCTCGGCGTACAGGCCGTGGCCCTTTTCCAGCACGATGGGATTGCGGTTATAGGTGTGCAGGACGTATTCGCTGTCCCGCTTGATGACTTTTTCGGAATCCATGGTTGCTGACCTCCCTTATCTTGAAGCTGTATTTCACCCGTTATGCCAAAGGCTCCCCTACTAGGAAAGACTCCCTCCGGCCGGAGGGAGATGTCGCGCAAGCGACAAAGGGTAGACGACTGTCGAGCGTGAGCGAGACTGAGAGGTTGTATGAAGGACAGCTTTTCCTCTGTACAACCTCTCCGTCATTGCTTCGCAATGCCACCTCCCCTTGTAGGGGAGGCCTTGGCAAAATGGGAAAGTCTTTTTTCTATTATACAGTTCTGTGCCTATTTCAGCAAGTCTTACTCCTGATGACTTCTCCGGTAGAAACGGGTGCCGGAGCCGCGGTCGGAGAACAGCTCCAGCAGGATGGAGTGGGGAACGCGGCCATCGATGATGACGGCCTCGTGGACGCCTTGATAGATGGCGTCGGCCATGCCGCCGATCTTGGGGATCATGCCGCCCGCGATGATGCCCGCGGACTTGTAGCCCTCGATCTCGGAGACTTCCACTTCGGGGATGAGGGTGGACTCGTCGTCCTTATCCCGCAGCAGACCCGCGATGTCGGTCATGGAAACGAGCTTTTCCGCCTTGAGCGCAATGGCGATCTGGGCGGCAGCGGTATCGGCGTTGACATTGTACGCCTGACCGAGGTCGTCCATGCCCACCGTCGCGATGACCGGGATGTAGCCGCCGTTCAACAGGTTCTGGATCAGGGTAGGGTCCACATGGATGATCTCGCCCACATGGCCCAGCTGGGGGTCCAGCTCGGTGCAGCGGAGCATCTGGCCGTCCATGCCGCACAGGCCCACGCCGCGGCCCCGGAGCTTGGCCACAAGGTCCTTGTTCACCTTACCGGCCAGCACCTGCTGGACGATCTCCATGGTGGCGTCGTCCGTCACCCGCAGACCGTTTGCAAAATGGCTCTCCACGCCGACCTTCTTCAGCATTTCGTTGATGGCCGGGCCGCCGCCGTGGACCAGCACCACCCGCACGCCCAGCAGCGTCAGGGTGACGAGGTCGTTCATGACGGCATTCTTCAGCGTCTCGTTGATCATGGCGTTGCCGCCGTATTTGATGACCATGGTCTTGCCGTGGTATTTCTGGATGTAAGGGGTCGCCTCCGAAAACAGGAGGGCCATTTCTTCGTTTTTCATATGTTTCCTCTTCCCGCTCTATACACGTTTCTCAGGTGCGGTAGTCGCCGTTGATCTTGACGTAATCGTAGGTCAGATCACAGCCCCACGCCTTTGCGCTGGCGTCGCCGGTGCCCATATCCACCTTGACGAGGACATCGTGCTCCGCCAGAACCTTGGCCGCTTCCTCCTCGCTGTAGGGGTGGTAGGCGGCATTCTCGCAGACATACACCTCGCCCGCCGGGCTGGACAGCCAGACGCAGACCTTATCGATGGAGAAATCGCCGGGGGTGTAGCCGATGGCGCAGAGGATGCGGCCCCAGTTGGCGTCCCGGCCAAAGACCGCCGCCTTGAACAGGTTGGAGCAGACCACGCTGCGGGAGACCGCCCGCGCCGTCTTCAGGTCGGGCGCATGGGTCACTTCGCAGGTGATGAGGTGGGTCGCGCCCTCGCCGTCACCGGCGTGCTCGGCGCACATGTGCTCAGCAATGGCGGTCAGGGCCGCCACAAAGGCGTCATAGTCCGCATTTTCTTCCACGATCTCCGGGTTGCCCGCCAGACCCGACGCCATGAGGATCAGCGTATCGTTGGTGGACGTATCCAGATCGACGCTCATCTGGTTGTAGGTGCCGGGGACCACGGTCTTGAGCGCCTTTTCCAGCAGAGCGGGGGAGACGGCGGCATCGGTGGTGTAGAAGGCCAGCATGGTGGCCATGTTGGGGGCGATCATGCCGCTGCCCTTGCCGATGGCACCCACGGTGCAGGTCTTGCCGCCCAACTCAAACTGGATGGCGTATTCCTTTTTGTGGGTGTCGGTGGTCATGATGGCCGTTGCCGCGTCGGTGCTGCCCTGCGCGGTGGCGGCCAGCTTTTCGGCAGCGGCAGGGATGCCGCGGGCAAAGGGGTCAATGACCATGGGCTGCCCGATGACGCCGGTGGAAGCGGGCAGAACATCCTCTGCCGGAATGTTCAGCGCCTTGCCGACCAGCTCGCAGCACTCTTCGGCCAGCGCCACGCCGTTGGCGGCGCAGGTGTTGGCGTTGCCGCTGTTCACGAGGATGGCCTGTGCATAGCCGTCGGTCAGGTGGGCGCGGTCCACCTTGATGGGTGCGCCGCAGACTTTATTTGTGGTATACACACCGGCCGCTGCGCAGCGGACGTCCGCCTTGATCAGCGCCAGATCGTATTTTTCATTGTGGTTGGCGCGGATGCCGCAATGGACGCCCGCCGCCGCGAAACCCTTGGGCGCGCAGATGCCGCCCGCTACTTCCTTGTAAGACATAGGTTTACCCCCTAGCATCAAAATCCTCTTCCTTGTAAAGCTCCCACTTTGGGGGAGCTGGCAATGCCGTCAGGCATTGACTGAGAGGGCGAGTCCTTTACTCCAATCCTTTCGTTTCCGGCAGCCCCAGCATCAGATTCATGCACTGCACCGCTGCACCGGACGAGCCCTTGCCCAAATTGTCGAACAGAGAGATCAGCATCATCTGGTCGCCCGCCGCGTTCACGGTCAGGTACAGCTCCATCCGGTCGGAGCCGGAGAGGGCGTTGGAGTACAGACCGTTTTCAGGCAGCGGCTCATTCAGCGCGTGGACGGAGACCGTTGCGCCGTCCTTATAATAATCCGCGATGCCCTCGGCCACAGCCTCGGCGGTGGTGCCCGCCAGCTTCAGGTCCAGCGGCACCAGCACCTGCATCCCGGAATAGTAATCGCAGACCACCGGCACAAAGGCGGGCGTGTGGGCCAAGCCGCTGATCTTCTGCATCTCCGGCAGGTGCTTGTGGGCCAAAGTCAGGCCGTAGCTCTTGGGGGCGTCGATCTTGCTATGGGCCGGGCGGTCGGCGCTCTCATATTCGGCGATCATCTTCTTGCCGCCGCCGGAGTAGCCGGAGATGCCGGTGCAGCTGAAGGGATAGTCCGCCGGGGCCAGCCCCAGCTCCACCAGAGGCCGGGCAATGCTGATGAAGCCGCTGGCGTAGCAGCCGGGCACGGCCACGCGATAGGAATTTTTGATCTTCTCTTTCTGGCCCTTCAGCTCCGGGAAGCCGTAATCCCATGCCGGGTCGGTGCGGAAGGCCGTGGAGGTATCCAGCACCTTGACATCCGGGCGGAGCAGGGGCATGACCTCTTTCGAGGCCGCGTCGGGCAGGCAGAGGAAGGCGAGATCGGCGGAGTTGATGACCTTCGCCCGCTCGTTCACGTCCTTGCGGCCCTCGGCAGAGATGCTCAGCAGCTCGATCTCCGGTCGGGCGGCCAGACGGTCGGCGATGCGCAGACCGGTGGTGCCGGAAGAGCCGTCAATAAAAACTTTCACGCTCATGCGTTGTTCGCCTCCCATGCGTCCAACTGTGCGGCGGCCAGTTCGATCTGGTGTTTCACGCTGGCTTCGCTGGGGCCGCCGTAGCTGGTGCGGCCCTCGCAGCACTTGATCAGGTCGATGGCGTCGTAAATATCCTGCTGGAACAGGCTGCTGTAGCCCTTGAACTCGTCGAGGGTCAGCTCTTCGAGGGTCTTGTCCTTGGCGATGCAGTCGGAGACCATGCAGCCGGTCAGCTTGTAAGCGTCGCGGAAGGGCATTCCCTTCTTGGTCAGGTAGTCGGCACAGTCGGTGGCGTTGATGAAGCCCTTGGCGGCGGCGCGGCGCATGTTGGCGGGCAGGGTCTTCATGGTGTCCAGCATGGGGGTCACCGTCTTCAGGCAGAGATCGAGGGTATCCACGGCGTCGAAGATGGCTTCCTTGTCCTCCTGCATATCCTTGTTGTAGGCGAGGGGGATGCCCTTCATCATGACCAGCAGAGTGTTCAGGTCGCCGTAGACGCGGCCGGTCTTGCCGCGGATCAGCTCGGTGACATCCGGGTTCTTCTTCTGGGGCATGATGGAGGAGCCGGTGGTGAAGGCATCGTCCAGCTCAATGAACTTGAACTCCCAGCTGCACCAGAGGATGATCTCCTCGGACAGGCGGGACAGGTGCATCATGCAGGTGGAGATAGCGGCGGCCAGCTCGATGCAGAAATCGCGGTCGGACACGCCGTCCAGACTGTTGGCGCAGGGAGCCGCGAAGCCCAGCTTCTCGGCGGTGAACTGACGGTCCAGCGGGTAGGTGGTGCCGGCCAGCGCGCCGGAACCCAGCGGGCACTGGGCGTCCATCCGGGCGGTGGCGTCCTCAAAGCGCTGCAAGTCCCGCAGGAGCATCCATGCGTAGGCCATCAGCGCGTGGCCGAAGGTGATGGGCTGGGCCCGCTGCAAATGGGTGTAGCCGGGCATGACGGCGGTGGTGTTCTCCGCCGCCTTCTTGCAGATGACCTGCACCAGCTCGACGATGCGGCCCTGCAGCATCTTGCTGTAGTCCCGCAGGGTCAGGCGGATATCCAGCGCCACCTGATCGTTCCGGCTGCGGCCGGTGTGCAGCCGCTTGCCCGCGTCGCCGATGCGGGCGGTCAGGGTCTGCTCCACAAAGGTGTGGACGTCCTCGGCGTTGGGGTCGATCTCCAGCTTGCCGGAAGCCAGATCATCCGCGATGGAAGCCAGACCGTTGAGGATGTCCTCGCAGTCCTTCTCGGAGATGATGCCCTGCTTTGCCAGCATGGCGGCATGGACGCCGCTGCCGCGCATATCCTGCGCGATCATCCGCTGGTCAAAGCGGATGGAAGAGTTGAAGTCGTTGACGCGCGAATCGACCGCCTTCGAAAAACGGCCTTTCCAGAGTTGTTCTGCCATAGTTATGTCCTTTTTATCTCTATTATAAAGCTATCCTTCGTACAACCTCTCAGTCGGGCTTGCGCCCGCCAGCTCCCCTAGTAGGGGAGCCTCTGGCGTATCCATCAAGCTTCACCCGGCTGCCAAGGCCTCCCCTATTAGGGGAGGTGGCAATGCGAAGCATTGACGGAGAGGTTTCTTCCTAAAAACGGCAAAGCCGCCGCAGGGGAAAACGCTCCTGCGGCGGTGCCGCCGGCAACCATGCCGGTTTTAGAACCGCTGTGTGAAAGTGTAGAAAACACGCAGCGGGGAAAGTTGGCTTTGTGTACCGCTTAGCCCTCGATCTTCGGCCAGCTCTTCGAGAGCTTTGCACGCTCCTTGATGGACAGGCCGAACAGGTTGATGAAGCCGGTGGCATCGGACTGGTCGTAGTCCTTATCGACGCCGAAGGAAGCAGTCTGCTCATCGTACAGGGTGAACGGAGAGGTCACACCGGCGTTGATCATGTTGCCCTTGTAGAGCTTCAGCTTGACATCGCCGGTCACGGTCTTCTCAAGGCTGTTGGCGAAGGCATCCAGCGCCTCCCGCAGCGGGGTGAACCACTGGCCGTTGTAGACGATATCGGCGTACTTCTGCGCCAGCTGTGCCTTGAAGTGTGCGCTCTCCTTATCGAGGGTGATGGTCTCCAGCACGTTGATGGCCTTGTACAGGATGGCGCCGCCGGGGGTCTCGTAGACGCCGCGGCTCTTCATGCCCACCAGACGGTTCTCGACGATGTCCAGCAGACCGATGCCGTTCTCGCCGCCCACCTTGTTCAGGTACTCCACCAGCTCCACAGCGCCCATCTCCTTGCCGTCCACGGCGGTGGGGATGCCCTGCTCAAAGTGGAGGGTGAGGTAGGTCGGGGTGTCGGGAGCCTGCTCCGGGGACACGCCCAGTTCGAGGAAGCCGGGCTTGTTGTACTGCGGCTCGTTGGCGGGGTTCTCCAGATCCAGACCCTCGTGGCTCAGGTGCCACAGGTTCTTGTCCTTGGAGTAGTTGGTCTCACGGTTGATCTTCAGGGGGATGTTGTGCGCCTCGGCGTAGTCGATCTCCTCGTCACGGCTCTCGATGTCCCACTCACGCCACGGAGCGATGATGGCCATATCGGGGCAGAGGGCCTTCAGGGTCAGCTCAAAACGAACCTGATCGTTGCCCTTGCCGGTGCAGCCGTGGCAGATGGCGTCTGCGCCTTCCTTGATGGCGATATCGGCCAGAGCCTTTGCGATGCAGGGGCGGGCGAAGCTGGTACCCAGCAGATAATCCTCATACTTGGCGCCGAACTTCAGGGTGGGGAAGATGTAGTTCTCCACGAAGTCCTTCTTCAGGTCGAGGACGTACAGCTTGGAAGCGCCGGTCTTCTTGGCCTTCTCTTCCAGACCGTCCAGCTCGGTGCCCTGACCCACATCGCCAGAAACGGCGACGACTTCGCAGTTGTTGTAGTTTTCCTTCAGCCAAGGAATGATGATGGAGGTATCCAGACCGCCGGAGTAGGCCAGAACGACTTTTTTGATGTTTTCCTTTTTCATGATGAACGCTCCTTTGTTTTCATGATTACACTTTTGTTTTTCTGCACCGGGCATCCCTCCCGGCACGCTCGATTCATCGCTTGCTTATCACGCTTTTTATTATACGCCGTGCGGCTTTTCCGTCAATGCCGAAAACCGCCAAACCTTCTGCCCGTTTCCGGTGCGGTTTCTGTCAATTTGTATGTTTATGCAAATATTTTGCAAATTATACAATTTTTATGCAATCATACTGCATATATGCGGAGGCTTTTGCCGGGCCTTTTCAGCCCCTTCGCGCCCCGAAACCGCCGTTCACGCACAAAACACCCCCATTCACGCAGGTTTTATTTCTTTTTGACGCATTTTATGGTACAATCAAATCAAGAAAACCGTCGTCTCTATGCAGCTACAAAACGGAAAGTGAGGCCCCTATGAAAAAACGCATTCTCGCCCTGCTTCTTGCCTTCAGCATGATGCTTTCCCTTTTGCCGGTATCTGCCCTCGCAGATACCGGGGGTATCGATTTCGCCGCTTATGCGAGTAATGGGCTTATTGGCAACAGCACGTATAACACTTCCCTTGTCATCACGGAAGCCGGCGTCCCCGACACCGAAGGGCGTGAGCCGATCTATCAGGATAACGATATCATCGGCTACAAAGGCGATGGCTGGACTTACATGCTTAACAGTACCACAAACGAAAAAGGCGTTCTGACACTGATGCGAAGGTCCGACCACGCCATCGACTACACTTTCGCCATCGAATGTGATGTGATCGTTAAGGATTCAGCACAAATTCATAACGGCGTCTTTCATGGAGCGGTAACACTGAATGCTTCTGCGGTTGCTTCTGAGTCCATCTTCACCGGAACCGTTACCTTGAAAGGCATCAGCAATCAAATCTCTTGGTCTTACTTCGGCAAAAATGCCCGCCTTGTATGCTCTGGGAACGAACTAATTTGGTATTGTGTCTTTGCTGGTGACACCAGCGGCTATACCTTCAGCACAGATACGAAGTATTGCTTGTTCGCATCCACGCCAACCGGTCTGACCACTGACGAGCTGCGCACGGAAGATGACAAAGAATTCAGTGCTACACTTTATTCAGCTTACGGCAAATGTCCGGAAAAACTGACCGGCCAGAAGATGTATGTTCAGCGATCTAACAACTTGGTCGCAACCCGCACGGACAAGCTTCCGATTATTAACGGAACAGCATGCACTAAAGCAGACTGGTCAGGCTGGTATTACCCAAGTGATACCATACTCAAGCGAAAATACACCCTGACCGTAGAAAACGGCACGCTAAACGACACGACCACCGCACAGGGTGATTTCGGTTCGGGCACCTCCATTGCCGTACAGGCCAATGCCCCGACTGACACGAACACGTTTTTTGCCGGTTGGAAAGTCACCCCGGCTGATACCAAGCTTATGAACGGTACTGCTGACGTTGACCTGACCCAATCCAACATCACCTTTGATATGCCCATTGCACCGGACGGCCTGACACTGACGGCCACTTATGCGCCTTACGTTACCGACCTTGTGATGACTCCCGACGGCATCCCCGTAACGACCGGGCGCGAGCCAATTTACGATACAGACGGTAAAACCATCATCGGCTGCAAGGGCAACGGCTGGAAGTATGAAAACGGCACGCTGACGCTGGAAAGCGGGAGCTATGACTTTTCCACCACCAAGCCTACCACCAAGGATGGTGATGTTTTAAAGCTCGTTAACTGCAAGGTAGTTGTGGAAAACGGTGCCACCATCACCGGTGGTCATTTTCGTGCGATGTCCAATTATGGCACCGTCGAAAACTCTCTGCTCAGCAATAATACCATTGAAAATTGTGACGGCGGCACTATGACGAACTGTCTGTTTTGCCGCACAACCCCGCCGGTGGGTGTTGCTAACTACCACAAATTGACCGAAGTGAACAACAATGTGTTTGATGTCACTCTTCCAAACGCCTCGGATATCTTTTCGGGTTGGACAACCTACTATTTTACCGGAACTCCCACGCTTGTTGTATGCCTTGCAGTGTACGGTGGCTTTAACAAGCTCAACTACATCAACGGCGACGAGCATTACGGCAATCTGACCGGCCCGGATTCGTATGGTTACTACACGTTTACTCCCCCGGAAGAAGAAGATATCGTGCTGAACGACACGATCATTCATGAACCCTTCACCATGACCAATGGCTACCCCACCGCATCCAACGGCGGAAAGACCGCTTGCAAGGGGGAAGGCTGGGAGTACATCCTCGGCGACCCGGAACACGGTGATTTCCTGTTCCTGTCGAATGCGCAGATCGATTTCAGCAAAATCTCCGACGGTTCTCCCGTAGAGTGCAAGCTGTTCATCGGCTACGGCGTTGCCGTGCAGGGCGGCACTTTCAACGGAGATGTCATCAACAACGGCGGCATTCTGGGCGGCACCTTCAACGGCGCTGTTGAGAACCACGGCACCATCGAAAATGGCGTGTTCAATGGCGCTGTCACCAACATTTACCCCGGCACGGTCAGCAATTCCATCACCGGCACCGGCACGCTCAATGGCAAGCCCATCACTCCGAACGCCTACACCCTCACCGTGACCGGCGGCGGGCTTGTGAACGACAAGACCAGCGCGGTGGTGGAGGCTGGCGACGAAGTGCGCCTGACCGTGGGCGAGATGCAGGAGGGCATGAGCTTCAACTATTGGGACCTGCCCACCGCGCTGATCAAAGCGCTGACGGACAGCAGTTCCGGCGGCTTCAGCAATAAGGTCGAGCCCCTGACCTTTACCATGCCCGACCTGAGCAAGTACACCGAGGACAAGAGCTTCACCATCCGGCTGGACATCCGCCCGGCGGAGCTGCCGGACGATGACGACGGCCCGTCGGTGCTGGGCACCATGGCCACCGTGGCCGTGGGCGGCGCGGCGGCCGGCATCTTGGTGTGGCAGGGCGTGAGTCTCGGTGTGGACAGCTATTTGCAGCTCTCCCTGCCCGACGGCGTGCCGGTCCCGGCCAACCGGCGTGAGCTGGTGGTGCTGCTGTGGGAGACGGCGGGCAAGCCCGACGTGGTGCTCCCGGCGCTGTACGGCGACGTTTCCACCGAGGACGCCGAGCTGCAGAAGGCGACCCGCTGGGCCATCGACAACGGCCTTGTGAAGCCCGCCGACGAGAGCGACGCTTCCCGCTTTGACCCCGACCGCAGCGTTTCCAAGTATGAAGTGGCGCGGGCGTGGTTCAAGGTCCAGCAGATGCTGAAATAACTCCCCCCAGTCCTCTCCGATGGCTCCCTCCTTGAGGGAGCTGGCGCGTGAGCGCCTGAGGGAGTCCCCCTTACAAACGCAAGAGCCTCCCGGCGTGAAAACCGGGAGGCTCTTGCGTTATATGCTGCCGTATTTTTTCAGGATGGCGGCGGTCTCTTCGGGGGATGCGAGCCGGATGGGGGCGGGCTTTTCGCTGCCGGAGCGCAGCGCCAGCCACCACGTCGAAAGCCCCAGCCAGCCCCACTTATAGGCCGTGTGGGGGGTGCGCCCCACGCAGGAGAAGCCCAGCCGCTGGTGGATGTGCTCGCTGGCGGGGTTGGGGTCGGCCACAAGGGCGTAGACGTTCCAGTAGCCGCAGGCATCCAGCACATCCAGCAGGGCGCGGTAGAGCAGGGTGCCCACACCGAGGCCGCGGGCGTCCGGGGCGCAGTAGATGGTGCTCTCCACCGACCAGTCGTAGGCTTCCCGCGGGTGCCACCGGTGGGCACAGGCGTAGCCCAGCAGCTTGCCCTCGGCGTCCCGCGCCAGCAGCAGCGGGGCCACCTTCCGGGTGTTGTCCACCCAGTCCTCGTACTCTTCCAGCGTGGAGGGCGTGACCTGAAAGGTCGCCGTGTGGTTCAGCACGTACCAGTTGTAAATTTCAAGGATGTCTGCCGCATCCGCGCGGGTCGCCACCGACAGCCGGGGCAGATTCTTCCCTTCCCATTCCGCGCACAGGGCCTCTTTTTTCGCCTTGGGCAGCTTTTTCAGGGCCGCTTCGCGGCGCAGGGCGTCGGATTTGTCGGCACAGCGCTCCAAGTAGGCGAACCGCTTGGCCCCCATGGCCCGCGTCGCCTTGGCCCCTTTGCCGGTCTTGTGGGCGTGGAGCCGGGCACCGGGATCGTTGGTCCAGCCCGTGTAGAGCTGGCCGCCCGCGCACCGCACCATATAGACGTAGGCCCGTTCTTCGTGTTCCGCTCCGCCGCTCATCTTACAGTCTCCCGTTGTTTTTCAGCACCTGACGGCAGGCCGCAAGGGCGGTCTCCTTGTCCTTGGCCGTGATGAGGAAGCGGCTGGCATGGCAAAAGCTGATGCCCTCGATGCCGCTCTTCTGCTCGATGACCTCCTGCGGCTGGCCCGCCCACGACTGGGGGAAGGGGAGCTTAGGCTTTTTGGTCTTGTGGTCGGTCACGCACTGGGCGCTCCAGCCGCCGCGCTGGCTGGGGTAGACCACGAAGAGGGCATCCGTCCGGTACAAGCCGTTCTTCCACGGCAGGTAACAGGGCAGGATCACGATGCCGTCGCGGGAGTTTTTGTAGGCTTGCTGGACCTTTTCATCCGCACGGTTCACGGCGTTGGCGCTGGCGATCTGGTTTTCCAAGATCTGCTTCGCCACGGCCACCGCCTTGAAGAAGCAGGTATCCTGATCTTCCTTCGAGTCCCACACCGGGTTGAAGAAGCCGATGGCGTCGCACAAGCTGTTCTGCTCGCCGGTGTTGTCGTTCAGATCGAGGGGCTGGATGAAGTTTTCGTCGATGAGCCGCGCCTGACGCTCGCCCACAAGGCCGGGCCCCAGCACCCGCCACAGCAGACCGAAGGCTGCGTAGGGGACGCCGTTGGCCCGCATTTCCCGCGGCTCCTGATGGTGGTCGAACATGCCGAAGCCGATATCGTACACGATGCCGTCGAAATCGTCCGGCACCACAAAGCCGCGGGTGATCTTGATGTCCGGCCGGATGATCTGCAGCAGCGCCGTCGCAAAGACATCATCCGCGTGGAACTTGCCCGCATGTGTAAAACCATTTGCAGGAATTTTCATATCTGTACCTCATTCTCAACAGTGTCTTTGAGGACAGTATAGCACATTTCCGAAACGCAGACCAGCCCCGGAAACGATGCCGTTCAGGCCGTTTCCGGGGCTGGTCTCTTCATCATTTACTTTTTCTTCCGGCTGTCCGTCTTGGTGACGGCCTTGGTCGTGGTCTTAGTCACGGCCGTGGTGGGCTTGACGGCGGGGGAGAGGTTGGGTTTTGGGATGAGGGCCTTGGCGGCGGGCTCGCCGAGGGCCAGCACGTTCACCAACTCCTGCTGGATGGTGTCGTTGTTTTCGTCGGTGACGGCGAGGACGTCGGCGTAGAACTGCTCCATCTCCTCAAAGGTGGGGAAGGTGGCCACGTACATCTGGTTGCCCATGGCGCCGGAGAGGGCGTCGGGGATGCGGTCCACCATCCGCATATTGTCCTGATACTTCTGCATCAGCTGCTCGTGGCTGTAAACGAAGTGCTTGCCGTCGCGGCGGCCCGCAAAGGGGCAGTAGAAGTGCTCGCCGACGGGCATATCGGTGCCGCCGAAGGCGATCATGTCGGCCCAGATCTTGTACACGTTGGTGGAGCGTGCAAAGTTGATCATGTCGGGCGTGAAGCCGCCGCAGGGGCGCATGTTGACTTCCAGCGCAACGATCTGGCCCTTTTTGCCCATGCTGGTCTGATCCTCGCTCATCCGGAAGAACTCGAAGTGGACGAAGCGGCTCTTGACGCCGAAGCTCTTGACGGCGGCACGGCCTGCGGCGCGGGTGTCCTCGGGCAGGTCCTTGATGATGTAGTAGATGGAGTTGTCGTTGTCGTTCACGATGTCCATGATGGACATGGGGCTGACATTTCCGGCCTCAAAGATGGGGTTGCCGGAGGCGTCGATGATGGCGTCGTAGCTGTTGACCTCGGCGCGGACGAACTCCTCCATGATGTAGGAAACATCCGGGTGAGGGATGCTCTTGTAGGTCAGGAAGGTGCGCAGCTCCTCCTCATCGGACAGCCTGTGGGTGTCGGAAGCGCCCACGCCGTTGTCGGGCTTGACAACCACCGGGTAGCCAACCTCTTCGATGAACTTCTTGCAGCCCTCAAAGTCATCCACCATGTGATAACGGGCGGTGGCGATGCCGGCCTTCTGGTAATACTCCTTCATCTTGCTCTTGTACTTGATGCGGGGCATATCCTCGGTCTGGAAGCCGGAGGTGATGTGGAAGTCGGTGCGCAGGGCAGCGTCCCGCTCCAGCCAGTATTCGTTGTTGGACTCCAGCCAGTCGATGCGGCCATACTTGAAGGTGAAGAAGGCCACGGCGCGGTAGACCTCGTCATAATTTTCGAGGCTGCCGACCTTGTAATACTCGTTCAGGCTGTCCTTCAACTCCGGCTTCAGCTCATCGTAGGGCTGGTCGCCGATGCCGAGGACGTTCATGCCGTCATTTTTCAGCTCCCGGCAGAACTGCCAGTAGTTCGTCGGGAAGTTCGGGGAGATAAAGATAAAATTGCTCATGGTTTTGTTGATTCCTCTTTGTTCAGCCTAAAATATAAGGCATATAATACACGACCTGCTGATACCACCAGTTCCAGTCATGGTTGACATCGTGGCCCCACAGATCGACCCAGATGGGGATGTGCTTGGCCTCGAAGATGCGCTTGAGATACCACGTGGTGTCCGGCTGCTCCCAATCGCCCTGACCGCAGCAGATGACGGCCTTCTGGTTCCGGAACAGCTCCATATAGGGGTGATCCTCCGGGAAATTGACCATGTAATCCACCGGGGAGTTCATATAGACCAGCTCGTCCATATAGTCGCCGAAGCCGTAGTGGGCGGTGTAGATGCCGCTGAGGGCCATGCAGCCACAGAAGATGTTCGGGAAGCGCAGATACAGGTTGACCGCATGGGTCGCGCCGAGACTGCACCCGAAGGCGATGACGCCGGGTGCGCCGTCCCAGCCGTTCCGCTCGCGGGCGATTTGCTGGATCTTGGGCACAGCCTCCTCCACGATGTAGCGGATCCACTGCTCGTAGCGGCGGATGCGCCAGTAGGGGTCGCCGCTGGTGTCCGACCATGTTTCCTTGTCGATGGTGTCGATGGAAATGACCATCACCTGACCGGACTCGATCCACGGGGCCAGCGTATCGGCCATGTGGAAATCCTCAAAGTCGAAGAAGCGGCCGTCCTGACAGGGGATGTAAAGCATCGGGCGGCCCCCATGGCCGTAGACCTTGCACTCCATCTCGCGGCCGAGAGCGGGGCTGTAATCCTTAAAATACTGCATTTCCATCGTTGATTCCTCCTTTTGTAGGGTCAATCCAGTTCGTACATCAGGGTGTGGATCACAAAGGGCAGCTGCTTTTCCCAGCTGGCTTCGCTGTGGGTGCCGCCGGGCACCAGACGGGACGTCAGATGGATGCCGCGGATCATGATCTTGCTGCACATCTCCGCAAAGCCTTTGCGCATCCCGTCGTGGTTGCCCATCTCGCGGGAACCGTAGTCCATGTAAAGCACCGTGCCCGGTTCGAGCTTGGCGCGGCCCACAAGGCCGTCGAGTTTTTCCGGCGAGACCCAGATGGAGGGCGACAGCGCCGCCGCCCGGCTGAAGACGTCGTTGTGGTTGAGCAGGGCGTACAGGCTCATCAGGCCGCCCATGGAGCTGCCGCCGATGAAGGTGTGCCCCCGGTCGGGCAGGGTGCGGAAATTGCGGTCGATGAAGGGCTTGAACCGGTGGATGAACCAGCTCATCGTGGCCGCGCCCTTGCCGTCAAAGTGGCCGTACTGGGGGTCATCGAAGCGGTAGGGCGAATACTCCACCAGCCGCTCGTTGTTCGGCCCCGCGTTGCACTCCACCGCCGCCACGATGAGCGGCGTGTCGGTGTAGTCCAGATAATCCGCCATGCCCCAGCTCTTGCCGTAGGTAGCGTCCTCGTCGAAGAAGACGTTCTGGCCGTCGAACATATACAGCACCGGATACCGGCGGTCCGGATCGGCCTCGTACATGGTGGGCAGGTAGACATAGACCCGCCGCTGCTCCGTACCGTTCACTGCCGGGTAGCTCACGCTCCATTTTTTGATCATTTCCAGTTCCCTCTCAATCCTGTTACTGTGCTTTTAGTCTAGCACCAATAGGGAAGAAATGCAATTGTATGGAACGCAATCCATTCCGCCAGCGGGCTTGCCCTCTCCGTCATCGCTAACGCGATGCCACCTCCCCCAAAGTGGGAGGTTTTTCGCAATACCGGCAAGTTCATCTTCTCGGAAAGCTCCCCCTTTGGGGGAGCTGGCAAAGCCGACAGGCTTTGACTGAGAGGGTAAAGCCGTTTGGGTTATACAGCAAACGCCGTCCGGTGAGCTGCCGGACGGCGCTTGCAAAAATTTCGAACGGTCGGGGGAGAGGAGCTGCTTAGTACTTCTTCTCCACGGGCACGATCCAGCCCTTCGTATCGGGGATCTTGCCCCACTGCATACCGGTCATGGTATCGTACAGCTTCTGGGTGACAGCGCCGATCTTGCCGTCGCCGATGTAAGCGTGCTCGCCCTTCCAGACCAGCTCCTTGACGGGGGAGACGACAGCGGCGGTGCCGGTGCCGAAGACTTCCTCCAGCTTGCCCTCGCGGGCAGCCTGCATGATGTCGGCGATGGCCAGCTTGCCCTCGATGACCTCATAGCCCCAATCCTTCAGCAGCTCGATGCAGCTGCGGCGGGTGACGCCGGGCAGAACCGTGCCGACGGTGGCGGCGGTGTACACCTTGCCGTCGATTTTGAACATGATGTTCATGCTGCCGACTTCCTCGACGTACTTCTTCTCAACACCGTCCAGCCACAGCACCTGTGCATAGCCCTGCTCCTCGGCCAGCTCGCCAGCCTTGATGGAAGCAGCGTAGTTGCCGCCGCACTTGGTAAAACCGGTCAGGCCGGGAGCGGCACGGATGTACTCGTCCTCGACATAGATGCGGACGGGGTTGATGCCCTCGGCATAGTAAGCGCCCGACGGTGCGCAGATGATGCAGAAGATGTAGTGCTTGGAAGCGTGGACGCCCAGACCCACATCGTTTGCAAAGATGAAGGGGCGGATGTACAGGGAGGCACCATCGGAGTGGGGCACCCAGTCGCGTTCCACATCCACCAGAGCCTCAACGGCCTGAATGTAATCCTCCACGGGGATCTTAGGGATGCACAGACGGTCGGCAGAATCTTGGAAGCGCTTTGCATTGCACTCCGGGCGGAACAGCTGCACAGTGTCGTCCGCGGTGCGGTAAGCCTTCATGCCCTCAAAGATCTCCTGTGCGTAGTGGAACACGACAGTGGCCGGGTCCAGCGAGAACGGAGCATAGGGGACGATGCGGGCATCGTGCCAGCCCTCGCCCTCGGTGTAGTCCATAACGAACATATGGTCGGTGAACTTCTTGCCGAAGCCGAGCTTCGTCTCGTCCTGCGGCTTCTCCTTCGGATGGGTAGTCCGGGTGATCTTGATATCCAACATGATAAATTTTCCCTCTTTTCTGATCTCACACAGCTGACACGCGCGGCTCCTCCCGCGCCTGAAAATGCCGAATGTTGTCTTCTATTATAATAACATGAGCACATTTTTCAAGGAAACACAAAATCTTTCATCTTTGGGGGCTGTAAGTTGCCGGGAATTGTGATATTATTTGAAAAGGAATTAACCTCTCAGTCTCGCCTACGGCTCGCCAGTCGTCCTCCCTCTGTCGCGTACGCGACATCTCCCTCCGGCCGGAGGGAGTCTTTCCTAGTAGGGGAGCCTCTGGCGAAACCGGGAACTCTGCGAGGACTGCCAAGGCCTCCCCTACAAGGGGAGGTGGCATTGCGAAGCAATGACGGAGAGGTTGTACGAAGGACAAGTATGCAATCAGAGGGACAAAACACATGATTCAAGGTGTCATTTTTGATATGGACGGCCTGATGTTCGACACGGAGCGGATGTGGGCAACATTCTGGGAACCGGCGCTGGCGGCGCTGGGGTTTCCCTATAAAGAAGGGCTGGCGGAAGCCGAGCGGGGCACCGCAGGGGAAACCTCGCGGAATATCGTCCGCAGTTTCTACGGAAAGGACTGCGACGCCAACGCCATCATCGACAGTCTGCACCGGGTGGCGGACAAAGAGTTCCAGAAGCCGGTGCCCAAAAAGCCGGGTCTGGATGAGCTGCTGGCGTGGCTGGACGAGCAGCACATCCCCATGGCAGTGGCTTCCTCCAGCCGGATGCACATCATCCAGCGCAACCTCGACAATTGGGGCCTGACCCATTACTTCAAGACGCTGGCGTCCGGCCAGCAGGTCACCCACTCCAAGCCCGACCCGGAAATCTTCCTCTTGGCGGCACAGCAGCTGGGCGTGGAACCGGCCCGCTGCCTTGTATTGGAGGACAGCTACAACGGTGTCCGCGCCGGGGCGGCGGGCGGCTTCGTCACCGTGATGGTGCCCGACCTGCTCCCCGCCGACGACGAGATGCGCAGCCTGTACACGGCAGAGTGCAAGAGCCTGATCGAGGTGCTGGAGCGTCTGAAAGCAAACGAATTCTAAGAAAAAACTACCGGTGCTCCGGTGGTTTTTTCTGTCTGCTTATTTGCGGCCGACCATGATATCGATGATCTCGCGGTTGGTCTCCTTCATGCCCTGCTTGCCGAGACGACCTACGTTCCGCAGGGAGTTTTCGACCCCATTGGCCACGATGCCATCGCCGCCGCGGAACTGCTGGCCCCGGATGTACATATTATAGCCGAGCAGTCCAGCTTCCACCGCCGTGGCGATCTTAGCGGCGCAGGACGCCTTGGCACCATCGCAGATGACGCCGGACACCACGGCCAGCGCATTGACGACGGTGTGGATGACAGCTTCGTACCCGCCGCCGCAGAGGTAAGCGATGCCCGCACCGGCCCCCGCCCCCGCGCTGATGGCCCCGCAGTAGGCCGACAGGCGGCCGATGGGGGTCTTTTCGTGGATGGTGGTCAGGTTGGAGAGGGTCAAGGCCCGGTAAAGCTGCTCGTCGCCGGCCTTCAGCTCCCGCGCATAGACAATGACCGGCACCGAGGTGGTGATGCCCTGATTGCCGCTGCCGGAGTTGATGACCACGGGCTGCTCGCAGCCATTCATCCGGGCGTCAGAACCGGCGGCGGCGTAGGCTTTGGCCCGGACATGGACGTTGTCGCCCTCCATGTCCAGCAGGACGCTGCCGATGTTCGCACCGTAATCGCCCCGCAAGCCTTCCTCGGCAATGGCCATATTGTATTGGATCTGGGGGTCCAGAATGGGCTTCACGTCCTCGATGTCCACCGTGTTGGCGAAGTCCCAGATGTGCTCCATATCCAGCAGACTGCGGTCGGTCAGGTTTTCCTCGTCGTCGCCGTGAACGGGCAGGTCCAGCAGCACTTCGCCGTCCTTTTCCATGTGGACGATGTTGGTGTGGAAGACTGCGATCCGCACTTGGGCCGAGTGCCCGCCCTTCCAGACCGTCACGATGATGTCGAAGGTCACGCCATTGTCCACATGCTCGACCGTGATCTCGGTCTGGTCCAGATAGGCAAGGATGGCTTTCGTTTCCTCCGGCGTCACGTCGGCGATGACCTCCAGCTTCTGTTCCGGGCGGCCCGCCACGATGCCCGCAGCGGCCGCAGCTTCCAGACCTTTACGGTTGTCGGTGTTGGGCACGATGACGGACTTCACGTTCTTGATCATGCTGCCGCTGGCCCCGACGCACACACGCTCCGGCACGGCCCCCAGCGTCTTCCGGGCCACGGCGGCGGCATAGGCCACCGCAATGGGTTCGGTGCAGCCCATGGCAGGGATGAGTTCTTCCTTCAATATCTGAAGATAAGCCTGATATCGCAGTTCTGTTTTTTCCATTCCAAATGTCCTTTATCGTTGTTGTGAGTCGCTTTGCTTCATTGTACAAAAAACGCCCCCAAAAAACAAGGTTTCTTAGCGGCACTTTCGCCAAATATCAGCTTTATGGAAATGAAATCCGCTAAAAAACAACCTCCCTTCTGACACTGTGATCGTCGGAAGGGAGGCTGCCTTTTAAGGAGAATGGGTTGATGAAGAAGGTATCATTTTAAGAATATATCTATGTATTTTCAGCGTAAATCCCGGATTGTCTTTTCCACGAGGCAATTTGCATCTCATAAAATACGCTTCTTCCAGTTTTCGCGCGTTTATATTCTTTCCTTATACCAGTCCATCGCCTGCTTCATCGCAGCTTCGGGGGCAAAGACATAGCGGCGGTCCAGCACTTCCAGACCCAGCGCACCGGTATAATGGATTGCCTTGAGCTTTTCCAGTGCCCCGTCCAGATCCAAAACACCATCGCCGGGCACCAGATGCCCGCCGGGGTTGCCGTCTACAAAATGAACGTGTCCCAGATTCTCCGGGCCGATCACATCAAGGAAGGTGGAGAAGGTATCCACCGCCGTCGTGGCGATGACATCCGTATCCGCCAAGCCCATAAGGCGCGGGCTGTTGACCGTGCGCAGCAGACGGCGCAGCTGGCTTGCTTCATTGCAGATGTGGGTGGTGTACTTGGTAAAAGGCTCTACCGCCAGCGTCACGCCCTCCTGCTCTGCCTTGCGGGCAATGCGTCCCATTGCCTCTGCACACCAGCTAAACGCATCCTCTGCATCCACATCCAGATAAGCAAAGCCGGTGGATACCACCATGTGGTCGCAGTCCAGCTGCACGGCCGCTTCGATGTGCTGGTTGAAAAAGTCCACGGTGCGGTCCCGATAGACCTTATCCGGATGAGAAACGCTGATGGCATACACGCACTGCTCCGGCGTAAAGCAGCGCAGAGCAAGATGATGTGCCTTGATCTTGCGGTTCAGCTCAGCCAAACGGGCAGCGTCGAAATCCTCCAGATGGAGGTGGGGGCCGGATGCCCACAGTTCGATAGACTGATAGCCCAGCCGCTCGGCAGATTCCAGAAAATAATCCAGCGTATAGCGCTTGTAATGATAATTTGCTGCACACAACTGTGAGAGTTCCATCGTTATTGCTCCTTTTCCTGTAAATAAGGCTCAAACTGCTGCACGATCCGGGTCGCAAGGGCCTTGCCCCGTGCCATGCACTGCGGGATGCTCTCCCCAAGGCTCACGCCGTAGGTGAATGCCGCGATATAAGAATCGCCTGCTCCCACCGTGTTTACCACCGGCACGTTTTCCGCCGCCTGATAATAGAATCTCTGTCCATCGTAGGCAAGGCTTCCATGCTCGCCCAGCATGGCGATCACACAGCCTGCGCCCTTCGCTTTCGTGCGGCGCATAAATTCCCGGATATAGTCATCATCCTTGTCGTAGGAGAAAAAGGCGTAATCCAGATAGGGGAGAAGCGCGTCGTTGGAGGGCTGCTCCAGTCGTTTCGAAAAGTCGTAGACCCAGATCTGCCCCGGCTGGCGCAGCGCAGCGATATAGCGCTCTACCTTTGCCCAGCGCTCTGCATACACGATGTCAAAGCCCTTGACAAATTCCATATCCTCCGCGGAAAGCTCGATCTCCTCCATGGCGTTGCCGTGAAATTCCAGATGCTTTTTGTCCCCGTCTACGAGGTCCATCTTTGCCATACCGGTGGGGCGGTCGATCCTTTTGAGCACCCGCAGCGGAACGTCGCGCTGCTTCAGCCGCTCCACCAGCGCATCTGCAAAGACATCGTTGCCCAGCACGGTCATTTCGGTCACATCGCCGCCCTGCGCCTTGTAGTTGAGGGCGAAGTCGATGCTGTTGCCTGTCAGATAGTACCGGTCCATCCGGTAGTAGACATCAATGCAGTTGTCTGCCATTGCGATTGCTTTTTTCATTCCGCAGCCCCCTTACTCGCCCATGACGTAGATCATATATTTGCGGTTTTTGATGCCATCGTACTCGCAGAAATAAATATCCGCTGCACTGCCCAGCTTGATCTTGCCCTCTGCGATCGGAAAAACGCAGTGGTTCCCCGTGAGCAGACTCTTGAGATGGCCGGGTGCATTGCCGCCGATGGTGCCGTAGGTGGGCAGATAGTGGTTGTGATTGTAAGGATAGTCTTCCGGCGCGATCCGGTCCAGCGTCTCCATAATATCCTTTTCCACGCAGGGCAGGCTCTCGTTCACCATGATGCCGGTGGTCGTGTGCTCCGTGATGACATAGACGACGCCATTCTTCACTCCGGTCTGTGCCACAAATTCACGCACCGGGTCGGTGATGCGGATCAGCTCAAACTCCTTCTCTGCGCAGATGCTTACTTCCTTCAGCTCAAATCTCATTTGTTCTGGCCCTCCCATCCAAAAAAGCGCATTGCATTTTTCCAGTAGATCTTTTCCCTCGTCTCGGGCAGCATCTCCACGCTATCCAGCCCCCGCTTGCTGCGCACCGGGCGAATGCGGGGCGAGTCCGAACCGAACATGACCTTATCGGCCAGATTATGATCCAGCCAGTATTCGCCCATGTCCTGCTTGAACACTTTGGCAAACAGCTGGTAGGGACCATCAAAGTTCATCAGTGCAGTGTTTGCGTAGAGATTGGGGTACTTGAGCAGCAGAGCCGCCGTCTCCTGCACCCACGGCCAGCCGAAATGAGCAAGGCAGAGGTTGACCTCCGGCCAGCGCAGCGCCACCTCCTCGAATTCCATCGGGCGGGCATACTTTGCCAGCGCGTTATTTTCCAGACAGAATCCGGCGTGGAAGATGATCGGCTTGTGGTATTTGCGGCACAGATCATACAGCGGCACAAGGCGCTCGTCCATGGGGTACATTTTGAGCCGTGCGGTGTTCACTGCAAGTCCGGCCAGCCCCAGCTCAGCAAAGGCACGTTCCAGCTCCTGCACAGCATCGGGGCGGCGGGGGTCCACCGTTGCCATACCGATATAGAACTGTGCATCCAGCGCCACCAGCTTTGCGATCTCATCGTTGGAGATCTCCACCATCCCCGACTCCACAGAGCAGTCCTCCGGCAGCAGCACCACCCGTCCGATGTCTGCAAGCGCATACTGTTTGCGCAGCAGCGCCATGTCGGAGGGCTTCATCAGATGATAATTCATGGCATCACAGCGGCGGCAAAAGCGCTCCTGATCCTCACAGATCGGTGCAAACAGTGCCGGATGGATATGAGTATCAATGACCATAGGACAGTCTTCTCCTTATTTTTGCATTCTGTGCATCCTGTCCCGATTTTCCAGATAGAGATCCCGGAAAATCGGGTAATGCTCCTGATAAAATTCATGATTTTTCCGGTCCGGCTGCAAGATCCTGCCCTGCGGTAAAGCGGCGCGCAGGGCGGAAAAACTTTCCAGCGCACCGACGCCCAATGCCGCCAGCATGGCGTCTCCGTAGCTGGAGCACTGGAACGGCTCCGGAATGGTCAGCGGCATTCCCGCCATGTCGCAGATGATCTGCATCCATGCAGCGTTTTTCGTGCCGCCGCCCGCTGTGATGATCCGCCGGGGCGGCACCCCCAGCTCCTCAAACAGCAGCAGGTGCTGATAGGTGGAATAGCCTACGGCTTCCAGCGCAGCGCGGTTGATCTGCGCCCGTCCATGCGTTCCCTTCAGTCCGAAGAGCATTCCGGTGGCCTCTGCGTCCTGCAGGGGGCTTCGCTCACCGTAGATATACGGCAGCATCATCAGCCCGTCGCTGCCCGGCGGCACAGCAGCCGCCTCCCGCGCCATGACTGCGTAGGCATTTTCGCCGCCCTGCTTTTCGGCGTCCAGCTCTTTGCTGTACAGCAGGTCACGCACCCAGCGGGTCAATGTGCCCGCCGCATTGGTGCCGTCGCCCAGACAATAGGTGCCCGGCACGGTAAACGCCTTCCCACCCTTGAGGGCGCCGTTGCCCTGCGGCGAAACATAGCTGCCCACGAAGTGATCCGTACAATAGTAATAGAACATTGAGGAGCCATACTGAAAAAAGGCCGTGCCCGGCTCCACCAGACCCACGCTGATGGCCTCTGCCGTGGAGTCACCGGTACCGGTAATGACCGGCGTTCCCGCGGCAAGGCCGGTCTGTGCCGCAGCCTCCGGTGTGACCGTGCCCACGATGTCTGTGGACCATGCACACGCCGCGATCTGGTCCGGGCGGCAGTACAGCCCGCACTCTGCCTCGTTCACACTGCCGTCCGCTTGGTACAGCGGTCGAAACGAGCCTTTGGCAAGGGACTGATCGATGACATATTTCCCGGTCAGGCGCGCCGTCAAAAAGGAGCTGCCCGTGAGGAAATAGGCCGTCTTTGCGTAGATCTCCGGCTCATGCCGCCGCAGCCAGAGGATCTTTGTGGCCGTGTCGCCGGAGCAGATGGGATGGCCGAACAGCTCCTGCACCCGCGCCTGTCCGTAATGCTCTGTCAGCCACGCCGCTTCCTCTGATGCGCGGGCGTCGATGCCGTAGAGGATGGCCGGGCGCAGCGGGTGGCACTGTTCGTCCACCGGCAGGCAGTCGGTGCCCAATGCACTGGTGCCCACACAGGCGATCTGCTCCGGCCGGATTCCGCTCTGTTTGATCAGAGTCCGGCACAATTTGCACAGGTCGCCCCACCAGACCGCCTCGGCCTCCTGCTCGAACCACCCGGGCTGCGGGTTGTCCATCCCATGAGGCACCGAGGCATCCGCCGCCACTCGGAAGCTTTCGTCGATCAGGATGCCGCGGGACTCAAAGGTACCGATGTCGATGCCCAGAAAATAGCGTTTCATCCTGCTCTCCCTTCTCACAGTCGGGCGCGGATGTCGTACACGATCTCCATAAAGCTGCGCACTCGCTCTTCGTCCACACGCCCGTTGAACACGCCGTCCTTCTTGAACGCAGTGCCCATGCAGACGGCATCGCAGTATTTCAGCTTCTCTCTCACATTCTCGTGGCGGCAGCCGGTATTGCAGAACACCGGCACATTGCGGGGCTTTGCCACCTCGTAGACCTTGTTCAGGATGGAATCATCCGGCTCGCTGCCGGCAGAAGCGCCGGACACGCACAAGCCGTCTGCAAAGCCACCGAACATGATAGACTTTGCCACCACCTGAATATCCCGCTGCACCAGATAGCTGTCTGCCTCGGGGTTCACCTTGAACAGCAGCTTCATATCCGGGATCTCCAGCGCCTTGCGGTGGCGGACTGCCTCACCGCTGTTGGAGGTATAAAGGCCATATTCTCCCATGTATGCACCTGAGAAGCAGCTCCGGGCAAATCTTGCACCGGTGGCAGCAGCAAGGTCGATGGTCGCGATGGGATTCTTGACCACATTGACGCCATACGGCACCCGGATCAGCGGGCGCAGAACGCCGATGATATAGGCCATCGCCGAGATCACTGCCACATCCGCCACCGGCTGGTAGGGCAGGCTGAATTCATTGGCAAACAGAATTCCGTCCACGCCGCCGTTCTGCAGCGCCACGAGATCCTGCCGGGCGTGCTCCAGCACGGTGTCCATGCTGCCGCAGTAGCCGGGGTCGCCGGGCAGGGCATCCAGATGCAAAAGCGCAATGATTGGTTTTTCAACACCAAACATTTCCTGAGTCCACATGGTATTGCTCTCCTTTATATCCTTCCGTTTTAATCCAGTTCGTGCGTGTTGGCGCGCATCCACGCCACGGTGTCGTCAATGGCCTTGTCCGGGTCGATGTAATAGCGGCGGTCGCAAATTTCGAAGGAGCAGGTTCCCTCATAGCCGTGCGCCTTGATCTGGTCGTAATACTCTTTCATGGGGAAGTCCGCATCTCCCGGTACGGTATGGCCCCGGTCATTGAAATGAATGTGTTGCAGCTTATCACCCAAGTTGGCAAAGTAGTCATCGATGGTCTCTCCTGCGTAGGTCATCTGATCCATATCCACCATACCAACAACAGCGGGCGAATCGATCTCAGCAATCATCTTTGCCAGATCCTTGCTGGTAATGAGGACGTTAGTAGTGGTTACCTTCAACTCCTCCAGCAACAGAGTAACCCCCTTGCGCTCGGCGTAGGCAGCCAGAGTCCCCACACTCTCCCGGCAGAATTTCCAGGCTTCCTCGCGCGGCATATCAAAGTATCCAAACCCGGTGCTGATTTGAATCGCGGGGCATTCCAAAAACTGGGCGGTATCAATCGCACGCTGGTAGTAGCGGATGCTGGACTCCCGGGTCAGGGTATCCTGAGTGCAGAAATTCACTGGATAAACGCAGTTTTCCGGGGTCATGGCCATAACTGAAAGGTGATGACGGCGAATACTCTTATCCAGCTCTAAAAGACGGCTGACCGGATAGTCGAACATGTTCAACTGAGGCGCACTGCAATAGAGATCGATACTGTCAAAGGGAGACCGCTCGACCTTATCCAGAAACTTCTCAATGGGATAGCGTACATAGTGATAACTCATGGGCGCGAGTTTCATAAAAGACCATTCCTTTCTCTTCCATACAGGCAGCCCGATTTCTACGGGCTTCTGCCCCGAATAGGTTCAGGCTTTCAAAACATTCCGGATATAGTCGATATACGCATCGGTAGCCTTGTCCGGATCCAGATAATAGTCTCGGCTACACATCTCGCAGGAACACCAGCCCTGATAGCCCCTGCGGACAAGGGTGTCGTAATACTCCTTCATGGGCAGCCCGCCGGTTCCGGGGATCGTATGGTTCAGGTCACTGAAATGGACAAAGCCATACTTATCGCCCAGATTGTCAAAGTAATCGTTGATGTGCTCCCCGGCCTGAGACATCTGGTCGGTGTCGGAAAGACCCAGCAGATTGTCCGCGCCCACATCATCGATAAACTGTTTAAGCTCCTTGCTGGTAACCACCAGATTGGTGGTGGTTATCTTACAGGTCTCCATAAAGATGGTGACGCCTTTCTTTTTGGCGTACTCCGCCAGAAGCTGCACCGCCTCAACCTGACGTTTCCATGCCTCATCCTTGTCAGCATCATAATATCCCGTTCCCGGGCAAATCTGGATATGAGGACATTCCAAAAACTGAGCCGTGTCAATCAGGCGCTGATAGTATCGCTGAGTCGATTCCCATGTCAGGAGATCCGATGTGGCCAGATTAACCGGATAGACGCAATTTTCGGCTGTCAGAACATAGGGGGTCAGGTGCCGATCCCGAATGTCGCGGTTCAACTGAATCAGCGCACCCAAAGAATAATCAAATGGGTTAAGCTGGGGGCCGGTGCAATAGATATCGATTCCATCCAAGCCGACCCGTTCCATCTTGTCAAGATACTTTCGTATAGGATATCGGAGATAGTGATAGCTCATCAGGGTAAATTTCATGGATACTTTCTCCCTAAAATCACTGCGTATGGATTGGGCGGTGGATCTGCACAAGGGCAGATCCACCGCCCAAATCCCGACGCGGCATAAAAATTACAGGATTACACTTGCCAACAGGAACGCTACTGCGGCATCCACGACGGCCATAACCAGAGAGGGTAACAGATAGCTGGTGTTGAATACGAATTTGCCGATTTTGGTCGTTCCCGCCGTATCAAAAGCGATGGCGGCCAGACTCTCGGAGGCAGCGGGAATCAGGAAGTGTGATCCGATGGTGACCCAGCCAGCCAGCAACACGGGAGTGCTGATGCCGAGTGCCAAGCCCAGCGGAATCACGATTGCGGTGGTGGAACCCTGCGAAGTAGTGATATTACCCACCAAATAGCAGGCAATAATGAATACCCAAGGGTACTTATTGGTGAACTGCGAGACCGTCTCGGTCAGGAAGGTGGACTGCGCGCCGATGAAGATATTGACCATCCAGCACAGGCCAAGACAGATGACGGCCGCAAACACACCGGACTTAAAAACGGGCATCTCAAGAATAGCATCGGCCTTTTTGTCCATCACAAGACAAATTACCGCAGCGGCGCAGAGCATGAAGATTTGGATGATGTCGGTCATGCCCATAGTGCTGCCGTCAGCCAAAACAGGACGCAGGGATTTGACCACACCCAGAAGAACGACGGCTACCATCGCAACCAAGAAGACGATGACAGAAATCTTGGACTGCTTGCTGAAAGAAGAGGTGTCGACCACTTTTTCTTCCTTGTGCCCACGCAGTACAAGGGTGCCATCGGCAACACGCCGCTGGAACTCGGGGTCATCTGCAAGTTCCTTGCCTCGCTTCATCATAACAAGGCCGGAAGCCAGAGAGCCAAGAAGGGTAGCAGGAATGACAACCATCAGGACGGTAATCATATCTACGCTGCCCGACTCCTCCAAAAATCCTACCAGCGCGGCGGTAGCGGCGGCAAGCGGAGTGCCGCAGACCGCATTTTGGCTGGAAACCACAGAAGCGGCAATCGGCGGCTCGGGACGGACGCCGTTCTCGATGGCAATTTCGTTGATGATGGGCAGCAGGCTCCACAGAATGTGGCCGGTTCCGCAGCAGAAAACAAACAGCCAGCTGATCATGGGCGCCAGAATGGTGATTGATCTAGGATGTTTTCTCAAGATCTTCTCCGCAAGAGCCACCAGGTACTCAATACCACCCGCAGCCTGCATCGCGCCACCCGCAATAACCACGGCCAGAATAATTCGCAAAACCGTGAGCGGGGGATCCGACATGGGTGACTTAAAGATAAATGTAAAGACAAACGCGCCGACCGCACCGGCAAGCGTAAGGAAAACTCCTCCCTTGCGAACGCCCCAGAAGATGAGAAGGAGCATGATGACAAGCTCAATCCAGAACATGATTTTTTCTCCTTTTTCTTTGATTTTTCCCAGCGACCGCATACCCAGCAAGTTCATGACGCTTTCTTTGCCTGCCGCCCCGGGCCCGTTTCCGTCAGTTTTCATCAGAAAGATGCGCACATTCTCTGTTACAAGCAATCCATCCCGATTTGTCTTTGTATTAGGCATCGAAATGTTATGCTTTGTATTATGATGCAATAATATAATGCAAGCATCTCCTTGTCAACAGCATTCCGGCATTTTCGTCAAAACATACTATCAACTCACCATTGTTTTGTGAATCACCACCAAATTATTGTATCCTTCTGTCCTCATTTGCTCCCGTTTTGTCTCTTACTTCTATAATACAAAAAGAGAGCGCCCCTGAAATTCTGCTTCAGGGACGCTCTCTTTTTATTTTTATGCACAGGTACGTCTTTTTGTTGTACTCATCTTTGACAGCTCAGACCATGAGCTTAAACTTATCCGCGATGCAGAGCTGACGGCTCAGATAGCAGTGTTCCCCGCTCGTATCATGCACCACGCTCTTGATGGACAGCAGCGGGTAGCCCTTTACCACACCCAGATACTTGGCCTCCTGATGGTTCGCAAACACGATCTCAAGGACTTTATCTGAGCGTGTGAATACGATGCCTGTTTCCTTTCGGATCGTCTCATACAGAGAGGTATTGGTCAGATCTGCATTGAACAGAAAGAAAAAACTCTCCGGAAATTTGCTGGTCTCCAACAGCATCGGTCTGCCGTCCGCAAGGCGCAGACGCTCCACAACCAGCGTCTGTTCGTCTTTTTTCAGCCCAAGCTGCCCCCGTTCTTCCTCCGTGGGCTGTTCCAGTGTGATCTTGATCGTCTTTGCGCCGGGCTGGTATCCCATCATATAACACATATTGGTGTAGCTCAGCACGCCATCCAGCTTTCGCTGGATCTTCTTTTCCGCAACAAACGTGCCCTTGCCGGGCTTGCGCACCAGAAATTCTCCCTGAGACAGCTCATCCAGTGCTTTACGCACCGTGACGCGGCTGACCGAATAGCGCTCGCAGAGTTCATTTTCCGTTGGCAGACGGCTGCCCGGGGGATACTCGCCCGCATCAATAGCCGCACGCAGTGTTGCGGCGAGCTGTTGAAACAGCGGCGTTGAAATTGTATTATCCAAACTCATGGTATATTCTCCCGTTCTTATTTTTATCACGAAATACGGTTTATTTTCAATTTACTTTTTTGCGTGCCCCGCAAATATGTTACAACACAAACTTATTATATATAAGTTTTATCTGCACGTAAAGAGGAAAAACAAATTTTTTCTCCCTTGTGTCTGTGCAGGGCCGTTTTCCAGCACCCCCTATTCATATAGGAAGCCCGCCACATTTCGTTTCGTTCCTTGTAAGAAATGCACAATTTTTTTGTCTTATTTTCGGTATTGACATTTGTATTGCTTTGTATTATCATCATGGCAAGGAAAGTTCCTCCGGAAACCACCGGAAGGAATCGAGACAGTTTAATATGAAATGCAGGAGGGTAATACAATGCATTACAAGTACACTGACATCAAGGCCATCGTCGCTGAAATTCTGGAGAACAAGAAGGACGACGGCGGCGTCAAGAACATCTATTTCGTGGGCTGCGGCGGCTCTCTGGGTGCTCTGTACCCTGCAAAGACCTTTATGGAGCGCGAGAGCCTGACGCTGAAGTCTGGCTGGGTGAGCAGCAACGAGTTCGTCCACAGCACGCCCCGCGATTTCGGCAAGAACTCCATCATCTGCCTTGCCTGCCACAAGGGCAACACCCCCGAAACCATTGCCGCTGCAAAGCTGGGCAAGGAGATGGGCGCCGCTGTCATCATCCTGACTTGGCTGGAAGAGTCTGAGATCATCGAGTTCGGCGATTACATCATCCATTACTCCTTCGACGCCAGCCCGGATCACCTCGCCGGTGACATCGACTACGCCGGTGAAAAGACCATGTGCGCCCTGCAGGTCGCCGTGGAGCTGCTGAATCAGACCGAGGGCTACAGCAACTACGATAAGTTCCAGCAGGGTGCCGGCATGATCACCACCGTGATCCGCAAGGCCCGCGCTCATGTGGCCCAGCGTGCTCTGGACTTTGCCGAGGAGTACAAGAACGACTCCGTCATCTACACCATGGGCAGCGGCGCAGGCTACGGTGCCGCTTACATGGAGAGCATCTGCATCTTCATGGAGATGCAGTGGATCCACTCCGGCACCATCCACACCGGTGAGTTCTTCCATGGCCCCTTCGAAGTCACCGACGCCAACACCCCCTTCGTCATTCAGGTGTCCGAGGGTTCTACCCGTGAGCTGGACGAGCGCTGCCTCAAGTTCCTGCACACCTATGCAAAGCGCATCGAGGTGCTGGACGCCAAGGAGCTGGGCCTGTCGGTCATCGATCCCGCTGTCGTGGACTACTTCAACCACTCCCTGTTCAACAATGTCTATCCCATCTACAATCACGCCCTCGCTGAGACCCGCCAGCATCCGCTGACCACCCGCCGCTATATGTGGAAGGTCGCATACTGATACAGACGGAAAGGATCTGATACGATGAGCGCAGTCAAGATCATCGCCATCGGCGATAATGTGTGCGACAAATACCTTTCCCGTGGGAAGATGTACCCCGGCGGCCAGTGCGTCAACACCTGCGCCTATGCCGCAGCAAACGGTGTGCCTTCCGCTTATCTGGGCAAGTTTGGCAGCGATGAGGTCGCCGCCTACAACCAGAAGATCCTGCACGAGCTGGGCATCGACACCAGCCACTGCCGCCATTTTGAGGGCGAAAACGGCTTTGCCATGGTCACGCTCAAGGGCAACGACCGCGTCTTTCTTGGCTCCAACAAGGGCGGCGTCGCCAAAGAGCACAGCTTCGACTTCACGCAGGAAGATCTGGAGTACATCAAAGGCTTCAACCTGATCTACACCAACCTCAACAGCTATATCGAAGAGGATCTTCCCTTCCTGCACACGGCCGGCGTGCCCATCGCCTATGACTTTTCTACCCGATGGACCGACGCCTATCTGGAAAAGGTCTGCCCCTATGTCACCGTGGCCATCCTGTCCTGCGCACACCTGAGCGCCGAGGACCGCGCCCGCGAGATGCAGAAGGCCGCCGACCACGGCGTTTCCATCGTGCTGGGCACCATCGGTGAGGACGGCTCCTATGTGCTGTACAACGGCAAGACCTACTACGCCTCCGCCGTGCACGCAGATGACGTCATTGATACCATGGGCGCCGGCGACTCCTACTTTGCCGCTTTCCTCTGCTCGCTGCTGAAGTCTTCCAAGAGCGGCGCTCTGCTGGACGGCACCGAAGAAGAAAACATTGCGCATCTGCAGGAAGCCATGCAGATCGGCGCAGCATTTGCTGCAAAAATGTGCGCCAAGGAAGGCGCCTTCGGCTACGGGACCCCCATCGTGGGACGCACCGAACTGTAAAATAAAACAGGAGGCATTTTCATGAAACCTGATCAGTATGAAAACAACGCGGAAGGCATCCTCTGCGTTTATAAGAACCCCAAATGGCTGGTTTGCATCAAGAACTGGAAGCCTGACAACGACATTGCCGGCATCGCTCATCTGGAGATCCATCACTCCACCGACGAGCAGTTCATCCTTGCCGCCGGTAAGGCAATCCTCATCACCGCCGAGCGCGAGGGCGGCAGCTTCAAGAATATCGAGCTGACCCCCATGCAGCAGGGCAAGGTATACAATGTTCCCGCTGAGTGCTGGTTCTACTCCATCACGCAGAAAGACACCAAGGTGATCTATGTGCAGGACTCCAACTGCTCTATGGAAAACAGCGACCTTGCCGACCTGACCGCTGCTCAGATCGCCGACATTCAGGAGCGTGCACGCAAGATCCTCGCAGAGTGAAAAGGAGCTTTTTATGCCGATCCGATGCGTCCTCTTTGACTTTGACGGTGTGATCGCCGATACCGAGGAACGGAACGCCGACTATCTTGCCGCTGCTCTTGCGCATTTCGGGGTCCGGCTGACCGAAGAGGATCGGAGCGCACTGGTGGGCATCAATGATTCTTCTCTGCTTGAGGCACTACTGAAGCGGGCAGAAACGCCGGTCACTCTGGAGCAGCTACAGGCCGAACGCACACGCCACGGCAACTACTACGAAAATGGTGCCGACCTGCACACACAGCCCGGTCTGCGGGAGTTTCTCTCTGCGCTTCGCGCACAGGGCATTCGCACCGGCGTAGTCTCCTCTACCCGATCACAGCTCATTCTGACCGCGCTCGACCGCCTGCATCTGGTCTCACAGTTCGATGTGGTGGTCTGTGGCGACATGGTCACTCGGCGCAAGCCCGATCCGGAACCTTATCTGCGGGCAGCGCAGCTTCTGGGGCTTGCCCCCGGCGATTGTCTGGTCATCGAGGACTCTCCCACAGGCATCCGTGCCGGAAAAGCCGCCGGCTGTACCGTGCTGGGCTATACCGGCAGTTCTATCCGTCAGGACGTCTCTGCGGCAGATTTCGCCCTTTCTGATTTTCATCGTTACCGACAGATTCCACTTTTTCAGAATCTTTCTCCGTTCTGATTTTATGACAAAACAGACCAAACCGGTACAAACAGGTTTGGTCTGTTTTGCATTTAAGCTGCTCCGCTTGGCCCTGCTCACCTGATGCAAAAAAGGGCACTGATTGCAATGCAATACAGCGCCCTACATCATCGGACATGGAAAACACCGACCGTGCAAAAACCGTGCAGAAACCGTGCAGCCATGGCTTACAAAACAAAAAAGCCATGAAATCTTTCGATTTACAGCTTCCACGGTAGACATTCCTACGCATTGGAACCCGCGGGCTAAGCAACAGCCCACTGGGCTGATTGCTTGCGGCGCTATGCGCCGTCGCCCTGTTCGAGCCCCTTCCATCGCGCAAACAAAAAAGAAAAACCAGCACACAATGTGTACTGGTTTTTCTTGGTGCGATGGAAGGGACTCGAACCCCCGGCCTACTGATTCGTAGGAACCGAATGGCACATTTTGTCCATTTCATCATTTGACGTTAAAACGTTATTTTAATCGAATCACCGTTATTTTGCTGTTGTTATTCTATTGCATTCTTTGCATTGCTTGCACGTCTTTGCACCTGTTATCCATCCTTGCGATGTGCAGAAAATGTGCAAAAGTGTGCAGAGCCAAAATCAGCCCGGCAAAACAGGCTGTTTCGCACAGCCCCAAAAGCTGGATTTCAACGGTATTTATCACGCATAATCTTCCAGTTTTGTCCCGACAACAATCTCACATAACACATCGGTTCTATGGCAGGGTTTAGGACATCCGAACAGACACCATTTGATATAGAAATGAGGTTCACCATGAATAAACTGCTTTCCTGCCGCTACAATATGGACACCAACCGGGTGGAAGCCCGGTTCGCAGATGGCACCACTCTTGCCATCGACTGCATCGCCGTCGAGGATGAGTACGGCAACCCCCCGGCACAGCGGGCAGAGCTGGACTGGCTGCTCTACAACAAGCCCTTGGAATACGCCCAGCTTGTTCTGGGCGAAGAGATTGAGCATTATCTTTCCCTCGGCTGTGACCACGGCAGACTGGAAGATTAAGCCCTTATAAAGAACACGATGCCCACCGACCTATGGTTTTCGCCATAAGCTGGTGGGCATCTGTTATTCTGGCTTATAATTCACTGATGGTTGCAGTAATGGGCTGCATGAGGATTTGCCTTACCGGGTTATATACTGCCAGCACCACAGCCGCCAGCACGACTACGACAATCACGGCAAGACAGCCCCACGGCATCTGCCACGTTGCACCGAAATAATGGGTGATGAGCAGGATATACAGCTTCCGATTCAGCACAAGACCCAGCGCAATGCCCACCACAAGACCGGACACCGCATAGGTGCCAGCTTCGGCAGAGATCATGCGTTTCAGCTGTGCATCATCCATCCCGATGGCACGCAGGATGCCATACTGCTTCATTCGTGCCGACACGCTCATGGAAATGCTGTTGACGATGTTCAGAATGGTGATTCCTGCAATCACGATGAGAAACGCATAGACCACCAGATGGAACGCCCAGTAGGTGCTTTGTATCATCCGATTTCCTTCGATTCGGTTGGAAAAAACAACCTGCTTGTTTAACGTGTCGCTCAGCAGGGTGTGTATTTGTGCAATGGCTGCGTCTGCTGTGGTATCTTTTAGTTGAATATCGATCACCGCATAGCGGTTTTGCCCGGTCAGCTGATGGAAGGTTTCTTCGGTGCAGATAACAATCGGGGAATCGGTACTACTGAACGGGCTGTCGTTCAATACACCCACGACTGTGAGCTTTGCATCCTCCAGCTGAATGGTATCACCCACGGTCAGGGAGTTGCTTTTGTCGAATACCGTCAGCACAGGGTATGTGCCATCCTCCGGCTCCTGCGGAAGGGTTCCGCCAATCAGGTCTTTTTTCGCCCAGCCAAACTGTATCGTATCGTATGAAATCAGGTCGATGGACCCCTGTTTTCCCTGAGATTCCGCCGGGAGCGGGCAATACATCCGCCCGAATGCGTGTTTGACTTCCGGCAGAGCTTCCAGCTGCTCCACCAGTACCGGGTCAAGGACATTTTGCCCGGATGTTTCAGCCACCGATAAGTCCGGTGTGTAGGGCTGCAACGGATTCAGCGCAAATCCAACCCATCGAAGCAAAACCGAAAAGCTCAAAAACAGGAGAATGCTTAACGCAAAGGAACCTGTCATCAAAAGCAAGTTCTTTTTGGACGAGGTTGCATGGCTCACGCCCAAAGAAAGCTCTGCACGACTTCCAAACAACCGAGCATGACACGGAGAATCCGCTGCATTTTCCACCGCATTCCCAGTTGCTGCTGTGATCGGAGAAGCTTTTGCCGCCCGCCGTGCCGGAGAAGATGCCGCGAACCAAACCGTGATAAGTCCCAGCACGGAACCACAGATAATACCGACCGGGCTGATGCCAAGCACTGGTAAAGAGCTGAACTCCTCGCCGATAAATCCACGCAGAAAGGAGCACAATCCCCATGTGGAAACGATTCCCAGCACACATCCTGCTGGAACAGCAGTTTTACACCAGAAAAGAGCTTCCAGCCGGACAAGCATCCGAACCTGATTTTTTCCTGCCCCAAGACAACGCAGCATTCCATAATAGCTGGTACGCTGCGCTACATTGCTGTTGATGCTGCCTGTGATCATAAAAATTCCGGCAAGGACGACCATGCCGGCCAACACAGCCGCTACTGCATATAAGCCTACAATATAATCGTTGTTGCTGCTTGCGTTCAACGCCATCAGGTAAGTATTTTCGGAGATTTTTTCTTCTGAAATTCCGTACTTGTTTTCGATGTTCACAATGGACTGCCGCAAATTGGTACGTGGCTTGAACTGGATGAAATACTGCGTTTCAAAGGATTCTTCTACCTGTGCGGCAATCTGAGAAAATGTACTGCGGTTCATCACCAGCACAACAGCATCATACTGGTTCGCATCGGAGGTATCCTCATTGAAACCTGCGACAGTAAGCGAAATGGTCTGTCCATCCGGGAGCGTCAGCGGAATCGCTGTACCGACCGTAACATCCAGCCAATCCCGGATGTTTGCTGTCACGAGCACTTCGCCATCCGCCGGGGCAGTGCTACACTGCATTCCCGGAAAGATTTGAAGGATTGCATCATCTGCTCCTACCAGTGCGGCACGTTTATCTCCGGCAAAGTAGTTTTCCGTAAGGGAAGCGTTGATGTCGCTATACGCCGAAAATGCAGCAACATCCTCCTGTGCGGCAAGCTCTGCGGCTGTTTCAGGGGAGATGTCCTTTACCATGATATGCCAGTTTCCGTTTTTGTTCAGCTGGTTTGAGGTTTCCATCCGAATCGCCATATCTGCCATACTGAACACCGCCGTGACCAGAAACACCGCAAGGACGATGCACAAAATCGTCATGCGGTTCTGCCGTCTGCGTACCTTGGCAGAAATCGGGATCAGGCTCAGATAGCTTTTCATTTCTGTGCTGCTCATTCCCGGCACCTCCCAAAATCGGTCAGGCAGCCGTCCGATACCTGCAACACCCGGTCTGCCGTCTGCGCAATGCTGCGGTTGTGGGTGATCATCAGGATGGTCTGCTCGTATTTCCGGGATGTTTCTTTTAGCAGGGCAATGACCTCGCTGGTGTTCTGGGTGTCCAGATTGCCGGTCGGCTCATCCGCCAAAATCAGTGAAGGGCGGGTCATCAGGGCGCGGCCAATGGCTACCCGTTGCTGCTGCCCACCGGAAAGCTGGCTTGGCAGATGCTTTCGACGGTCTTTCAGATTCAGCACGGTCAGCAGTTCTTCCAGATATGCTCTGTCCGGCTTTTGGTAGTCCAGCAGCACCGGGAACAGGATGTTCTGTTCTACGGTCAGTTCCGGGATGAGGTTGAATGCCTGAAAGATAAAACCGATATTGCGGCGGCGGAAGATCGTCAGCTCCCGGTCTTTCATGGCAAAAACATCCTTACCATCAATCAGCACCTTGCCGGAAGTCGGCGTATCCAGTCCGCCAATCAGGTTGAGCAGGGTGCTTTTGCCGGAGCCGGATTCGCCAACGACCGCCACATATTCGCCTTTCGGCACTGAAAAGCTAACATCTTTCAGCGCATGGACAGCGGTTTCTCCGCTGCCGTAGGTCTTGCAGAGATGGTTGACTTCTAATAGTTCCATAGTGTATCCCTCACTTTGCAGGTTCCTTCGATTCAGACGGATTAGCTCTGTCTGTGCAGAAAAGGATAACACGTCAACCTTACTGCAAGCCTACACTCAGCCTACAATTTTGTAGGAATCGGAAAATTCAGAGTAAAGGTCGTGCCCTTTCCCAGCTCGCTGTCTACTTCAATGGTGCCGTGATGGGCTTCCACAACGGCTTTTGCCAGCGGCAGACCCAGCCCGATGCCCTGTGTATCCTGTGAAAAGCGGCTGCGATAAAACCGTTTGAAGATATGGTACAAATCTTCCGGGTGGATGCCGCTGCCGTTGTCGCGCACTTTGATCTGAACCATGGACGGCAGTACATTCCACTCTACCTGAATCGTATCTCCGCTCTTTGTGTGGTCAAGGGCATTCTTTACAAGATTGTCCACAGCTTCCTGCATCCAGTCACGGTCGCACCAAAGTGTAACCGCCTCTGAGCCGGACAGAACAAGCTTTTTCTGTTCCTGTTCTGCACGGTAGTGATACTGCCGCGCGATGTCCTGCACCATTTCAGCAACATTTTCGTTTTTCTTCTCCAAGACGACCGAACCGGCATCCAGCCGGGTGATTTTGAGCAGATTCTGCACCAGCGTTTCGATGCGGTCCAACTCCTGTTCGGACAGGTCTGCAAACTCTTTGACCTCCGACGGCGAAACAGCTTCGTCCTGAAGCAGACCGTTGTAGATATTCAACGCCGCCAGCGGTGTTTTGAGCTGGTGCGAAATATCTGCAATGGTATTTTTCAAAAAACGCTTCTCCCGTTGCTCGTTGTCTGCGTGTGCGCTCAGAACTGCCGCCAATGCATTAATGGAGTGAAACAGACGGTAAAGTTCTCCCTCCCGGTCGCAGCCCAGTCGTGCATCCGGGTTGCCATCCAGACAGCTTTGGATTTGCTGGACTGCCTGTTCCAGAAGCGCGCTCTGCCTTTGGAAATAGCGAAAAAGCACGCCCCAGAGGCAGCCGCCCATCAGAAGAAAAACCAACAGTAATGCGAAAGAGAATGCGTGCGTCGTATGCCATACGATGCCCTGCGTGAGAGCCAATGCCACCGCCCAGACCGCCAGCACGGCTTGGAACAAAATCCGGATCTCCCGGTTTGCGAATACTTTCATACGGCACCTTTACCCATTCCATTTATAGCCCATGCCGCGGACAGTCAGCAGCATCTGCGGTTTGCCGGGGTCGTCCTCAATCTTCATCCGCAGCCGCCGGATATACACTGTTAAGGCACTGCTGTCAATGTAATCCCCATCGCAGTCCCACAGTGCATCCAGAATTTGTTCCTTGGATAGCACGGCATTCGGATGCTGCATAAAGAAGCAGAGCAGCTTATACTCTGCGCCGGTCAGTTCCAGCAAGATTCCGTTTTTGTACGCCTGCCCCTGCAACAGCCGGACGGTGATGCTGCCCGATTCCAGTACAGGTTCTCCTGCGCTGGACGCATTTGCACGGCGAAGCAGTGCATTGACCCGCGACAACAGGACACCCAGCTTGAACGGCTTGGTCAGGTAATCATCCCCGCCCATATCCAGTCCCATGATGATGTTCATTTCCTCATCCGAAGCGGTCAGGAACAGAATCGGCACGTTGGATGTGCGCCGCACTTTCTGGCAGAAATCGAAGCCAGAGCCATCCGGAAGGGAAACATCCAGCACCAGCAGGTCATATTTTCCGTCTGACCACAGCACCTCGGCTTCTGCCAGCGTCCGAGCTGTATCCAGTGCAAAGCCCTGTTTCTTGAATGCAAAGGTCAGCCCACTGATCAGGCTCAGATCATCTTCCAAAAGGAACAGTTTTCTCATGATTCCCTCTCTTTTCTGCGTTTTGTGTGTCCTACAGGTTTAAAAGCATTATAAGTTTTTTCTGCGAACATTACAATGTGCGAAACGAAAATGGTTTCTTGCCGTGTGTTAAGTATAAGTCCTACTATCACCGCTTTACTGCAATAAAATTTGCAAAACCATCTTGACGCGCTCCGCAATCCATGATACCCTTTATCGCAAATCCCACCAATTTTGTAGAAAAGTACAGAACGGCGAGGATTTATTCCCCATGAAGATTTTTACCGCCCCGCAACACACCCGATCTATTTTGCCGCCGTTTCACCCGACAAAATCATCGCTGCGCTGCGTGGGCGGTATTTTTCTTTTTCATAAATAAAATCTTATGTAGTTGTTCAATCTTCCAAAATTTGTTTTCGGTTGTTGACTGCACAACCGCAAAGTGTTATTCTTGTGCTTGAAAGAAGCAGGTTGTAGTGTCCGCACTGCGCCCGGCTTTCTTCATACTGTACCTTGAATCTTACATAAGCCGTCTGAACGAGATACTGCGCCATGACCTCACACTTTCTGTGGGCGAGCCGGACAACGCCGCTGCACAAACAGGGGCAGGAACTGCGTTCGGTGTGAACGGTGACCATGAGCAGGGGCTTTGCCTTTTCACACGTTTTGCTCTGCAAAATTTTCAACGTGCATTGCGGTTCGACTTCTGAAATTTTCAGTGTTGCACGGAAAGGGCGAAAGCAAGTATCGACCTGTGGCCACAAATTTTCAATGCTTGAAAATGTTCTGTCACATGGTCTAGCACTTGTCGGAGTGAGACTCCTCCATTTGCTACGCAAACCGTGCTGCCACTCGAAAGCCCCACTGGGGCTTTCGTTGCTGCGCAACCGCGGTCTTGTTGGGGAGTGCCTTCCCCAAACCCTGCTCCAGCATTGCGCTGGTTTCAGCGCAAAAGCGGCGTGTCGCATTACATAGCCCTCTCCATCCCGGAGCGGGCATTTATCATTTTCACAGGAGGTCGAATATGGCTGAAATGAAAAGTACGAACGCACACGCACGAGAGAACCGCAATGACACGCCGCGAAAACGAAAGACACACATCATCAAAGTCCGAGTGACCGCAGAGGAAAAACTGCGGATCGCATACGCCTGCAAAGAACTCCACCTCACCCAATCCGAACTCGTCCGCCGCGTCCTGTACGGCGTGAACGTCAAGCACACCGTTGTGGTGGCGCAGGGCGGCGAGGATGCACTGGCGGCGCTTGCTGCCTTGTCTGCCCAGTGCAGCAAGGTAGGAAGCAACCTCAACCAGCTTGCACGGCACTTCAACTCCGGCGGCAAAGACACCGAGCAGCTCCGGGCGCAAATACTGGAGGAACTGTCCGCACTCACGAACTTTCGGCTGAAAGCCGAAGAAACGGTTGGTGAACTGTATGGCAACCATCAAGCATTTAAGCTCGAAGAACTCTAACTACGCCGCTGCCGAAAGCTATCTCACCTTTCAGCACAACGAGTACACCGGTCTGCCCATTCTGGACGAGAAGGGCAGACCCAAGCTGCGGGATTCGTACCTGCTCGACACCCTTGAGTGCGGCGAATCCTCGTTTGCTATGGCCTGCCTGATTGCCAACCGCAAGTACGGCAAGAACGGCGGGCGGGAGGACGTGAAGACCCACCATTATATCATCAGCTTCGACCCGAAGGACGCAGTAGAGAACGGCCTGACCATGGAGCGGGCGCAAGCCCTTGGCTTGCAGTTCTGCAAGGACAACTTCCCCGGTCATCCCGCCATCGTCTGCACCCACCCGGACGGTCACAACAGTGCCGGGAATATCCACGTCCACATCGTCATTGGCAGCTTGCGTGTCCGCACCGTGGAACGGCAGCCTTTCATGGACAAGCCGTGCGACTGGGAAGCGGGCAAGAAGCACCGCTGCACCTCTGCCATGCTCCGGCACCTCCGTGTCGCAGTCATGGAAATGTGCGAGCAAGCCGATCTGAACCAGATCAACCTGCTGGAAGCCCAAGGCGACCATGTTTCGGAGCGCGAGTATTGGGCGCAACGGCGCGGACAACGCCGCCTCGACCATGCCAACGCCAAACTTGCCGCCGAAGGGCAGCAGCCCACCCAGACCGTCTACCAGACCGAACTGGACAAGCTGCGAAAGCAGATCTACGCTGTGCTGAACAAGACTACCACCTTCGAGGAATTTTCTGCATTGCTCATGCAGGAACACGGCATCGCCGTGAAGGAGAGCCGAGGCCGGTTGAGCTACTGCCCGCCCGGCCGAACAAAGTTCATCACCGCCAAGAAACTGAGCAAGAAGCTGGAAAAGGAGCAGGTGCTGACCGCCCTCTCCCAGAACATCCAGCTTGCCGTCACCATCCAGCCCAACAGCGAGAAGAAGTCGGATAAGATCAGGAAACTGGTTGACATTCAGGCGAACGTTGCTGCGGGCAAGGGCATCGGCTATGAGCGTTGGGCGAAAAAGTTCAACCTCAAACGCTGGTCGCAGACCTTGTGTCTCCTGCAGGAGAAGAAGCTGCTCAGCGAAGATGCCCTGCACCAGCGCATTGCCGAACTGCAAACCCAGCACGACGATGCACTGGCGGTGGTCAAAGACATGGATGCCCGCATGGTCTCCCTCAAGGAGCTGCGCGGGCATCTTGTGGTCTATCGGCAGTACAAGCCTCTTGCACAGAAGCTCCAGACTGTGCGGAATCCCGCCAAGTTCAAGGAGCAGCACCGTGCAGAGTTTGCTGTGTACGAGGCCGCTTGCGCCTATTTCAAGGCCAACGGGCTCAGGACGCTGCCGGACCTCAAAAAGCTGGATGCCGAATACCAGACCCTTTCCTCGGAGAAAAACGGGTTCTACACCCGCTACAAGAAAGCGCAGATCGAACTGCGTGAACTCCGCACCGCACAACAAAATGTGGAAGCCTTCTTCCGCAAGGAAGAGCGCAACCACGCCGTACCGCAGCAGGAGGTCAAATGAACAACACTCTGACGGATCGATGTGTGAATAAACCCAACCTCACCCACGCCCCTCACCGGGCTTCGTCCTTTCGCCTGTACCCCGCCCATTGGGACGGAGGGTAGCACCTCTGTCTTTTCGGACGTAAAGAACGCCATCTCGACCCGGCAGGCAGCGGAGCTGTACGGCTTCGCCGTAAACCGGAACGGCATGATGTGCTGTCCCTTCCACGGGGATAAACACCCCAGCATGAAGGTGGACAGCCGTTTCCACTGTTTCGCCTGTCAGGCGGATGGCGATGTGATCGATTTTGTCGGCAGACTTTTTCAACTTTCTCCCTATAAGGCTGTGGAAAAGTTGAAGGAGGATTTCGGCATGGCACTTGCCGACGGCAAGGTGCGGCTTGCTCCCCGCAGACCGCCCACCGTTCGGCAGCAGCTGCTGGACTATTACCGCTGTCTGCAGCGTTGGCGGATCCGATATGCACCGCAGTCACCCACAGAAGAACTTCACCCCTGCTTTCTTGAAGCGATAAAGAACCTTGACATCGTTGAATATTATCTGGACTGTTCGGTGCTCCCGGACCCGCAGACCGAAAACGAGCTACGGAAGTATTGGGAGGGATTGCATGAGCGACTGGAAAAAGAGGAACGAAGATTGGCGTGATGAGGACGAACTGGAAGAAGAGGAAGAATGCGAATGCCCTTGGGTAGACAGCAAGGGCAAAGTGCGTGAAACCGCTTACTGCCAGTATCTTTTAGAGAAACACCCCATGATGTGCCTGAAACAGAAGCTGTTCGACCAGAACGGCGAGGTAGACGAGGACGCACTGCTCTACGAAGTCCACAGCGACCTCCGTGACTTTGTGCTCGACAACCTTGCCAAGAAGGAGAAGCAGGTTCTGGACGCACTCCGTATCGAAACCTATACCCCTGAATGGAAACCCCAGCTTGACCGCATCCATCTCCAGAACGGAACCTACTTTCTGGACGAGCGGGGCTTTGTGCCGGAAAAGGAACTCTGCCTGAACCGGCTCCCCGTGGAATACCAGCCCGATGCCCCTGCACCGACCAAGTGGCTGGAATTTCTGGACGGTCTGCTGATCCCGGAGGACATTTTGACCTTGCAGGAATACCTTGGCTATCTCCTGATTCCCTCTACCAAGGCGCAGAAGATGCTGGTCATGACCGGCAAGGGCGGCGAGGGGAAGTCCCGCATCGGCTTGCTGCTGAAGAAGCTGTTCGGGGAAGCCTCTCACTCCGAATCCATCCTCCGCATCGAAACGAACCGCTTTGCCAGTGCAAATCTGGAGTACAAGCTGGTCATGGTCGATGACGATTTGAACATGGTGGCTTTGCCCGAAACACGGAACATCAAGTCCATCGTCACCGCCGAAGACCGTTTGTGCATCGAGCGGAAGAACAAGCAGGCTGTCCAAGGCCTGCTGTACGTTCGTTTCATCTGCTTCGGCAATGGCAACCTTGTGGCCGCTCACGATGACAGCGACGGCTTCTGGCGCAGACAGATCCTCATCACGGTGAAAGACCGTGACCCTGCCCGGGTGGACAACCCCTTTCTCATCGAAGAGTTGTCCGAGGAGCGTCCCGGTATCCTGCTGTGGATGCTGGAAGGTTTGCACCGTCTGCTGGCGAACCGCTATCAGTTCACCATCAGCGAGCGCTCCATCCAGAACCTCGAAGCAGCCATGGCGGACAGCGACAACCTGACCCAGTTCATGCAGGCAACGGCGTATGTCCGCTTCAAGCCCGACACCGAGGAACGCTCCACCTATCTCTACCGCGCCTACACCAAGTGGTGCGAGGATAATCTGGAATCGCCTGTTCCGCAAAAGAAGTTCAGCCAGTTCCTGCTGAAAAATGCAGGGAAGTATGGCCTGACCTTTTCCAAGCACATCGAGGGAAAGTACCGCGGCTTCCGGGGCGTATGCGTCCACCCCGCCTTTGCTGCGGCATAAAACACACGAAAAGTGAAATTCTCCCGCCCCACGCGCCCCAAATCAGTGGTTTCGACTTGTTATCGCTGTTTTCTTAGGGCGCGTATCCGCCCTTTCGGGCGGATGTGGGGCGGCAACACGCCCTTCGGGGCGGGAGAGAAGGCAAGATGCGCCCCAAAAGGGCGCATACAATTCAGCCATGCGCCCTATAAAATCAACACAGGAAGGTACTTTTGTGTGGTTTGGGGCACATGGGGCGCGTAAATTCAAGTTCTCGCACTTTTTTGGGCTGCTGCTTCGGGTCAGGAGCGGCAGGCCCTTACATATATTTACCGGCCCACAAGGGTGCAGCTCAACCGGAGTTGCACCGGGTCTGGAGAAGTGCAAAGGAGACATGCCTATGACGAATGTCCGCAAAAATTCCGCCAAACTGACCCGTGAGGACTTGAAAATCGCGCCCGAATCCCCTACAATGAAATTGTCCGAAACCCCTGCCGTAGAACCTTCTGACCAGACCAGCAAAACCGTCCGACACGCCCCGCTCGTTTACCGGGTGGAGGAGATCGCCCAACTGTTGGCGATCTCCAACCGTGCTGCGTACAATCTGTGCAACACCACGAAAGACTTCAAGGTGATCCGCCTCGGTACCAGCATCCGGGTAAGCAAGCAGAGCTTTGACGATTGGTTTGCAGCGGTCTGAGGGAGGGAACATCTATGGCATCTATTATGAAACGTGGCAACACGTATTCCGTCCGATACAACTACAAAGATCATGCTGGCAAGCCCTGCAAGGGCTGGGAAACCTTCAAGACCAAGGCTGAAGCACAGGAGCGCAAGATCACAGTGGAGAAGGAACTGCTGGACGGCACCTTCCTCGTGCCCGACACCATGACGGTGGAGGAGATGCTGTACAAGTGGATCCCCATTCAGTCCAGCAAACACAAGTGGTCTCCCAAGACCTACACCCAATCTGTGGCGATGGTGCAGAACCTCATCGTGCCGTATATCGGAAAGCGGAAGGTGCAAGACCTCCGCACCTACGACATTGAGCAGTTCTACGCCACTCTGAGCCAGACCCCTTGCGGCCAGTACGTTCACGGCGAAAAGCAGGAGCTGACGGATAATCAGAAGAAGCGGCTGTTATCCAGCACGTCCATTCACGAAGTCCACACGCTCCTGAAAACTGCCTTTTCGTATGCCGTTGACTGGGATCTAATCCACAAATCGCCTACTCCCCGTGAAGCCCCCAAGATCAACACCGAAGAACGCACCATCTGGGATGAGCGCACCATGTTGGCGGCGCTGCAGACCATCGAGAACCCTGCCCTGCATCTGGCGGTGCACATGAGCATGATCCTCTCCTTGCGAGAGGGTGAGATCCTCGGCTTACAGCCGAGTGATTTGGACTTTGACGCAGCAGACGGACGGGGAACCATCTCGGTGAACAAAGCCCTGCAGCGTGCCGACAAGGTCGCCTTGTCCAAGATCGACCCCACCCAGATCTACCACACCTTCCCGGACAGACGGGAGGGGAGTAAGTCCTCGCTGATCCTCAAGCGGACCAAGACCAAAAAGTCCAACCGCATCCTGTACATGACCAAGCCCTTGAAAGAGGAGCTTCTGGCATGGCTGGAAAAGATGAAGCAGGACGAGCAAAGCGCCCCGGAAAAGTACAGCAACTGCGGTCAGCTGTTCCGCTTACCAGACGGCTTACCCATTGCCCCGGACGTTCTGACCAAGTGGTACCGTATGTGGAGGGCGGAGCACCCGGAGTTTGAGAAGATCGTGTTCCACGGTCTGCGCCACTCCAGTGCCACCTACCAGCTGCTGCAGTCTGGCGGTGACTTCAAGTCGGTGCAGGGCAACACCGGCCATGCAACCGCCACCGTCCTGATGGACACCTACGCTCACACGCAGGACAAACCCCGGTTGGAGTTGACCGAGAAGATCGAAGCCGACTTCTACACGCAGGATGTGGCCGGTGCAAAGCCGCAGGAACCCCCGGAAAACAAAACGCCGGTGGCAACAAAAATCACAGGTAAAATGATCCTTGAAGCCATCCGGCAGATGGACGCAGAGGAGCGCCGCGAGCTGACGCGGGTACTCTTCGCGTAAAATTCTCTTTTTTGTGCAGCGAAATACACGCTGTGCAAGCGATGCAAAGAGTTCATGGCTTTTTTGTAAAGTGTGCAGGAGATGTGCAAAAGTGTGCAGACTCTGCTAGAAAAACAAAAAAGCCATGAAATCTTTCGATTTCACGGCATTTTCTGGTGCGATGGAAGGGACTCGAACCCCCGGCCTACTGATTCGTAGTCAGTCACTCTATCCAGCTGAGCTACCAACGCATACGTTCCGGTCGGAACATGATGTATTTTATCACTCAGGCGGGGTTTTGTCAACTGTTTTTTGAAAAAATCTTCTGTGGTTTCTCGTTTTTTCTTCGAGCGCTTCGAAAAAGTACGTCTTTTCGTTTATCCGCTCATCAGCCATCGTTCTCAGCCAGACGCTCCGCAATGCGGACGCCGGTGGGGGTGGCGGCAAGGCCGCCTTGGCCGGTCTCGCGGAGGTCGGGGGAGAGCAGACTGCCCACGCGGCCCATGGCGTCGATGACCTCATCGCAGGGGATGGCGTAGTCCACGCCCGCCAGCGCCATATTGGCACAGGCGACGGCGTTCACCGCGCCGACAACATTCCGCTTGACGCAGGGGACTTCCACCAGACCGGCCACGGGGTCGCAGACGAGGCCCAGCAGGTTGCCCAGCGCCATAGCGGCAGCCGCGGCACACTGCTCCGGCGTGCCGCCCTTCAGGTGGCAGAGGGCCGCAGCGGCCATGGCGCTGGCGGCACCCACCTCGGCCTGACAGCCGCCCTCCGCGCCCGCAAGGGTGGCGCGGGCTGCAATGACCTGACCAAACCCGGCGGCCACGTAGAGGGCCTCGCAGATGGCATCCTCATCAGCCTCGCCCACGCGGGCGAGGGGGAGCAGCACCGCCGGGAGGACGCCGCAGCTGCCCGCCGTGGGGGCGGCGACGATCCGCTTCATACAGGCATTGCACTCGGCGGTCTTCAGGGCCTCCGCCGTCACCTCGGCAAGGTAATCGCCGCCGTAGCTCCTGCCCGCTTTGTGGGCCTGTTCCACCTTGGCGGCGTCGCCGCCGGACAGGCCGCTCCGGCTGCGCTGAGCAGGGTCATACTCGCGGCTGGTGGCTTCCATAACGTGCCACAGATGCCGCATCGTGTGGCGGCTCTGCTCCTCGGTCAGGCGGCTCTCGGCTAAGTCGCTGCGCAGCACTGCTTCGGCCAGCGAGATCTTTTGGGTGCGGGCTGCCGCCAGCATTTCTTCACAGGATAAAAAGGACATGGCTCATTCCTCCGCACTTTCTTCGGGTTCGTCAACGTTCAGGCAGGTCACCTTCAGGATGCCGGGCATCACAGCCAGCTGCTGCACCAGCGGGTGCGGGATGTGGGAATCGCATTCCAGCACCATGACGGCATAGCTTCCGGTGCCCGCGCGGAACACCTGCATGGAGGCGATGTTGATCCGCCGCATCGCCAGCGAAGCGGTCACCTCGGCGATGCAGCCGGGGGTGTCCTCATTGTGAATGATCAGGGTGTTGCTGTCGCCGCCAAAGTCAGCGGGCACGCCGTCGATCTCGGTGACGCGGATGCGTCCGCCGCCCACCGACGCCGCCTTCATGGAAAGGACCCGGCCTGTCCGGCTTTTTAGGGTCAGGACGGCGGTATTCGGGTGGCCTGAGCGGAGCTCGACCGGGTGGATACGGAACTTCATGCCCTGCTGTTGGGCCAGCGCAAAGCTATCCGGCAGACGGGGGTCGTCCGGGCGGAGGCCCAGCAGACCGGCCACCAAGGCGCGGTCGGTGCCGTGGCCTTTGCCGGTGGTGGCAAAGCTGCCGTACAAGCCGATGTCGGCCTCCACCGGGAGGTCACCCAGAAGCTTCTGGGCCGTATATCCGATCTTGGCTGCACCCGCCGTGTGGCTGGAGGAGGGGCCGATCATCACCGGTCCCAGAACGTCAAACAAGCGCATACGATACACATCCTTTCGTATTTCCCGCAAAAATCCTGCATTCCGGCCCGCCCGGACCGGCAAAATCCATCCTCTTCGCACTTTTTCTGCATTTTTATTATACCGCTTTTGCCCCACTTGTGCTATAATAACTTTACTAATGTTTGAATTCGCTCCTTTTGGGGCAACACGGAGGTTCGATTTCTATGAAACTGGTAAGCGTGGAAACTCCCGAAAAGAGTGTCTGCAAAATGACCTTCAGCGCAACGGCTGAAGAGTTGGAGACCGCATCCAACGCGGTGTACGAGCGCACCCGCGCTTCCTACACCATCAAGGGCTTTGCCAAGGGCGAGGCTGACCGCGCTCAGATCGAAGCTGACCGCGGCGAGCACACCTTCTGGTATGACGCCATCAACGACCTGATGGACAAGGATGTGCCCGCTCTGTACGACGCCGCCATGAAAGAACACGGCTTCAAGCCTGTGGACGAGCCCAGCTATGATCTGGTCAGCGTGAAGAAGGACGAGGGCTTTGTGGCCACTGCCACCACCGCCCTGCAGCCGGAACTGACCTTGACCCAGACTACCGGCTTCAAGGTCGAGTGCGTCACCCCGGCCGTCACCGACAAGGAGATCGACGCCGTGCTGGAGCGCCGCCGCGCCGCTGCGGCTGAGCTGGTGCCCCACAAGGGTCCCGCCGTCAAAGGCAACATCGTCCACATGGACTACGAAGGTCTGCTGGACGGCAAAGCCTTCGCGGGCGGCTCCGCCAAGAACCAGACCCTGCAGCTGGGCAGCGGCCGGATGATCCCCGGTTTCGAGGACGGCATCCTCGGCCACAAGGGCGGCGAAGAGTTCGAGATCACGGTCAACTTCCCGGTGCATTATCACGTGAAGGATCTGGCCGGCAAGCCCGCGGTCTTCAAGATCAAGCTGCTGGACGTCTGCGTCCGCCAGCTGCCCGCCCTGAACAGCGACTTCGCCAAGAAGGTCGGCAAGGTGGACACCATGGAGGAGTTCCGGGAGCAGGTCCGCAAGCAGCTGTATGACGGCAAGCACTCCAGCGCCCTGAACCGCGCCAAGGATCAGATCCTGACCCAGCTGGCGGCCGCCGCCGAGGGCGAGCTGCCCAGCGTTCTGGTGGAGAGCACCTACCAGCATGAGATGGAGAACATCCAGCAGCAGCTTCAGATGCAGCGGCTGAGCCTCGACCGCTACCTGAGCCAGATCCACCAGACCCGCGAGAACTTCACGGCCAACGTCCACACCGCCGCCGAGAAGAACACCCGCGCCCGGATGGCTCTGCTGCAGATCGCGCAGAACGAAAACCTCGTTCCCACCGAAGAGGAGATCGACAAGAACCTGCAGGAGCGCGCTGACCGCACCAAGAAGACCCTCGAAGAGGTCAAGGCCAATGTGAACGTCCCCCTGATGCAGCGCAACGAAGCCATCCGCCGCGCCGCCGATTGGGTCATCGAGCATTCGACCATCGAGGAAAAGTAACTCATTTTTGAATTTTTTGCGAACCTCTTGACTTTTTTCCAGAATTGCATATGCTAAAGGTGCAATAAGTTTGCAAAATTGCATACGACACACGCAAAACGACCCCCGGAGAGGTGCTAGCTCTCCGGGGGTCTTGTTGTGCAAAAAAGACGACGCTTCCGAAGAGGCGTCGTCTTTTTCCGTTTCGGGTTATTTTGTCAGGAAGTTGAAGCCCATGACCACGATGCCGAGTACAACGAGGACGATGCCGGTAGCACGGTTCAGGGTCTTGGGGTCGGCCTTATTGGCAAACACCGCTGCGATACGGGCCCAGAGAAGGGTGAACAGCACACAAAGGGCCAGCACGAACAGGTTCGGCATCCCGCCGATGGCGAAGTGAGAGACTGCGCCGGTCAGGGCCGTGAACGTCATGATGAAAACGCTGGTGCCGACGGCGGTCTTCAGCTCGTAGCCCAGCACGCTGGTCAGGATGAGGAGCATCATCATGCCGCCGCCCGCGCCGACAAAGCCGCAGATCAGGCCGATGATCACGCCGCAGACAATGGACTGGACGGCACGCTTTTTCGCGGAGACGCCCTGCATGGTCTCCTTGGTGGTCATGACCGGGCGGACGATGAACTTGATGCCCAGCAGGAAGGTCATGAAGACCGAGAAGCTGCCCATGGTGGCCGAGGGAAGCAGACTGGCGATGTAGCTGCCCACCACCGTGAACAGCAGCACGCTTGCCATCATGATGAGGCCGTTCTTGACGTCCAGATTCTTGTTTTTATGGTAGGTGTAGGCAGATACTGCGCTGGCCAGCACGTCCGACGAAAGGGCGATGCCGACAGCCATATACGGGTCCATACCGAGGAAGGTGATGAGCATCGGGCTGATGACAGCAGCGGCGCTCATCCCCGCAAAGCCGGTGCCAAGGCCCGCGCCCATCCCGGCAAAAAAGGTCACAACGATCGTAAACAACACATTCATTTTATAGATCTCCCTCCAGAATCGCATCCAGATTTTCGCCCATCCGCGCGATGGTATCGTAGAATGCCCGAAGCTGGGCCGGGTCGATGCCCTGCATCAGCCGTACAAAAAATGCTTCCTGCAGCGCTTGGCCGCGCTGGATGATGGGCTGCGCCATTTCGGTGCAGTGCAGCTCGGTCTTGCGGCGGTCGCCGGGGACCGGGCGGCGCTCCAGAAGCCCCTCCTGCACCAGCTTGTCCACATTCACCGAGACAAGGTTCGCCTTGATGCGGCGGACGTCCACGATGTCGCTGGCCGTTTTGTAGGCCGGATTGTTGGCCAGAAACAGCAGGATGTCGAAGGCAGTCTGGGGCAGCCCCAGTTCCTGACACAGCGGCTTGCAGACGGTGCTGTAGGCGAGGGCGGTCTTATTCGCAAACTCCATGCTGGGGTTCATCTCACGCATTCTTATCACTCCATCTTTGAATTGTTCATTTTTGAAGTATTTTAGCATAGACCGCTCCGTTTGTCAAGCGTTCACCCGCAAAAAACGCTCCTCTCCGCGCCGATTTCTGCACAGAGAGGAGCGTTTGCTGTTCAAATCAGAGCTTCGTTCAGAGGACCATCAGTGCGATGAGCCGCACGATCAGGGCCGCAACCCACGCCACAACACACTGATTCACGACCATAACGGCCGCCCAGCGTCTGCCCAGTTCCCGTTTGACGGAAGCCACCGCCGCAATGCAGGGGGTGTACAGCAAGCAGAACACCAGCAGGGGAGCCGCTGCCGCCGGGGAAAGCGCTGCCCCCAGCGCAGCCGAGGAACCATACAGAATGGTCAGGGTCGAAACCACGCTCTCCTTGGCCATAAAGCCGGTGATCAGCGCCGTAGACACCCGCCAGTCCGCGAAGCCCAGCGGCGCGAAGAGGGGCGCGATGCAGCTTGCCACCAGCGCCAAAATGCTCTCCTGCGGGTCCGCCGTCAAGCTGAGCTGCGGATCGAAGTTCTGCAAGAACCAGATGACGATGGTCGCGATAAAGATCACCGTGAAGGCACGCTCCAAGAAATCCCGCGCCTTTTCCCAGAGCAGCTGGCAGACATTCTTCAGGCCGGGGAGGCGGTAGTTGGGCAGCTCCATCACAAAGGGCACAGCCTCGCCCCGGAAGAGGGTCCCCTTGAGCGCAAACGCTGCGAGGATGCCTACGATGATGCCGAGGAAGTACAGCCCCACCATGACCAGCGCCGCGTGGTCCGGGAAGAAGGTAACGGCAAACAAGCTATAGATGGGGAGCTTGGCCGAGCAGCTCATAAACGGGGTGAGCAGGATGGTCATCTTGCGGTCACGCTCCGAGGGCAGGGTGCGGCTGGCCATGACGCCCGGAACCGTGCAGCCAAAGCCAATGAGCATCGGCACGATGCTGCGGCCCGAAAGGCCGATGCGCCGGAGCAGTTTGTCCATTACGAAGGCCACGCGGGCCATGTAGCCGGTATCTTCCAGCAGAGAAAGGAAGAAGAAGAGGGTCACGATGATGGGTAAAAAGCTCAGCACGCTGCCCACACCGGTGAAGATGCCGTCGATGACCAAGGAGTGCACGACCTCGTTGACGTTCCAATACGTCAGGGCGTCGTCCACAAGGACGGTCAGTCGGTCGATACCGACCTCCAGCAAGCCCTGCAGCCCCGCGCCGATGACCCCGAAGGTAAGGTAAAACACCAGCGCCATGATCCCCACGAATGCCGGGATGGCCGTATATTTTCCGGTCAGGAACTGGTCGATCCGGCTGCTGCGGAGCTGCTCCTTGCTCTGGTGAGGCTTCACGACGGTCTGATCGACCAATTGGTGAATGAAGTGGAACCGCATATCCGCGATGGCAGCGGCACGATCCAGCCCGCGCTCCTGCTCCATCTGCACGATGATGTGTTCGATCATTTCTTTTTCGTTCTGGTCGAGCTTCAGCGCCTGCTCAATGCGGGCATCGCCCTCCACCAGCTTGGTGGCTGCGAACCGCACCGGGATCCCCGCCGCTTTGGCGTGATCCTCGATCAGGTGGATGATGCCATGGATGCAGCGATGCACCGCGCCGCCGTGATCTTCTTCGCCGCAGAAATCCATCCGGCCCGGCCGCTCCTGATATTTTGCCACATGGATGGCATGATCCACCAGCTCATCGACGCCCTCATTTTTGGCGGCGGAAATGGGAACCACCGGGATGCCCAGCATGGCTTCCATCTGGTTGATGCGGATGGTGCCGCCGTTGCCGCGCACCTCATCCATCATGTTCAGAGCCAGCACCATGGGGGTCTCCAGTTCCATCAGCTGCATGGTCAGGTACAGGTTGCGCTCGATGTTCGTGGCGTCCACGATATTGATGATGCCAGTCGGCTTTTCCCCGATGATGAACTGGCGGGTCACGATCTCCTCATTGGAGTAGGGGGACATGGAGTAAATGCCGGGCAGATCGGTGACTTCGGTCTCCGGGTGCTCCTTGATGGCGCCGCTCTTCCGGTCCACCGTCACGCCGGGGAAATTGCCCACATGCTGATTGGAGCCGGTGAGCTGGTTGAACAGGGTGGTCTTGCCGCAGTTCTGGTTGCCCGCCAGTGCAAAGGTCAGGGTCGTGCCCTCCGGCACCGGGTGTTCCCCTTTCTTGGTGTGGTAGCGCCCGCCCTCGCCGAGACCCGGATGCTCCACCATTTTGCTTTCCCGCCGGGCATGGGCGGCGGCCGGGGCACTCGCCGCCGGGGTGACTGCGATCCGGGCTGCATCGTCCAGACGCAGCGTCAGCTCGTACCCATGGATCTGCAATTCCATCGGGTCGCCCATGGGCGCAAATTTCACCAGCGTGACCCGCTCGCCGGGGATCAGCCCCATATCCAGAAAATGCTGCCGCAGGGCACCCTCCCCGCCAACAGTATCGATCACGGCACTTTCGCCGATCTTCAGTTCTTTTAATGTCATGGCAGTCTGCCTTTCCATTTCGACAAATTGTTAGCCTATAGAAACAGTTTTAATATATGCTAACTGCCCGGCATTGTCAAGGCAGGAAACGAAAAAAAGCCCGCCTCATCCGCGCGGAGCGGACGAAGCGAGCCTTGCGTTTTGTTTGGTTTTTTACTTCACAGTGTGGTAGCCGTCGGGGTTTTTCTGCTGCCAATTCCAGCTATCGGCGCACATCTCCTCGATGCCGTACTCAGCCACCCAGCCCAGTTCGTTCTTGGCCTTGGTGGGGTCGGCATAGCACTCGGCGATATCGCCGGGGCGGCGCGGGTCGATGACATAGGGGAGCTTCTTGCCGCAGGCCTTTTCGAAGGCGTGGATGACATCCAGCACGCTGTAGCCGTGGCCGGTGCCGAGGTTGCAGATGAAGAGGCCGCACTTGGTCTCCAGCTTCTTGATGGCGCAGACATGGCCGCGGGCCAGATCGACGACATGGATATAGTCACGCACGCCGGTGCCGTCCGGGGTGGGGTAGTCGTTGCCGAAGACATGGACCTTTTCCAGCTTGCCGATGGCGACCTTGGCGATGTAGGGCATCAGGTTGTTGGGGATGCCGTTGGGGTCCTCGCCGATGAGGCCGGACTTGTGGGCACCGATGGGGTTGAAGTAGCGCAGCAGGGCGACGTTCAGCTCCGGGTCCGCCTTGCAGACATCCTCCAGAATGCGCTCGGTGAATGCCTTGGTGGTGCCGTAGGGGTTGGTGGTCTTGCCCACGGGGAAGTCCTCGGTGATGGGCACGGAGGCCGGGTCGCCGTAGACGGTGGCCGAGGAGCTGAACACGAAGTTGTGGCAGTTGTGGCGGCGCATCACATCCAGAATGACGAGGGTGCAGTTCAGGTTATTGTAATAGTACTCGATGGGCTTGGAGACGCTCTCGCCCACAGCCTTATAGGCAGCGAACTGGATGACGGCGTCGATGTCCGGGCACTCGGTGAAGATCTTCTCCACGTCCTCATGCTTGGTCATGTCCGCGTTGTAGAAGCGGAAGTCCTTGCCGGTGATCTGCTTGACACGGTCAAGCACCACCGGAGAAGCATTGTAATAGTTATCTGCCACCACGACATCGTAGCCCGCATTCAGCAGCTCGATGCAGGTGTGGCTGCCAATATAACCGGCACCGCCGGAAACCAGAATTGCCATAGCAAAGTACCTCGCTTATCACCAAAATACCGATGCGGGCGTGCCCCGCGCTCTGCCTAAAGAATACCGCGTTTTGGATGCAGAATCAAGTATCTGGAATTTTATTAAGATGGATTTTTATTGCTTTTTGAAATTCAACTTTTTGATTTAAGAAGATTTTTCTCCGATTCTACATGGAGAGAAGCGGCCCTTTGTGCAAATGGGAGAAAAGGGAAAGGGAGCCGCAGCGGCAGCTCCCTCAAAGCTCATAATTTCCCGCACTGCTTGCCCGTGAAGAAGCGCAGGGTGGTGTTGGCGCGGAAGACCTTGCCGGCCCGCAGCACCGTGGAGGGGAACTCCGGGTGGGAAGGGCTGCAGGGGAAGTGCTGGGTCTCCAACGCAAAGCCGCCATATTTCTGCATCGGGACGCCGCCCTTGCCGGGAGAGGGGCAGTCCTGCAAAAAGTTGGCGGTGTAGAGCTGGACGCCGGGCTGGGTGGTGTAGACCTTCATACTGATGCCGGTCTTATCGCTGGACGCCCACGCGCAGAGGCTCTGGCTGGCACCGCGGCCCCGGTCGATGACGAAGCAGTGGTCATAGCCGCCGCCCACCATGGTGGTCTGGGCAAAGCCGGTGTCGATGTCCCGCCCGATGACCTTGCCCGCCCGGAAATCCATCGGCGTGTTGTCCACGGGCAGGATGCTGCCGGTGGGGCAGGTCTCATTGTTGCCCTCCAGATAGCGGGAAGCGTAGATGCGCAGCTTCTGGTTCAGCACATCGCCGCCGCCGTCGAGGTTGAAGTAGGTGTGATTCGTCAGGTTCAGGATGGTGTCGGCGTCGGAGGAGACGCGGTAATCCATCCGCAGAGCGTTGTCCTCGGTGAGGATGTAGCGCACCGAGATCTTCAGATTTCCGGGGAAACCATCCTCGCCCGCCGGGCTCTCGGTCTCCAGCAGCAGGGTATCGCCGAAGGCCTTGACGTCGTAAATTTTGCGAGGGAAGGTGCCGTGCAAGTGGTTTTTGCCGTTGTTCGGTTCCAGCTGGTACTTTTTGCCGCCCACGCTGAACTCGGCGTTCTCGATGCGGTTGGCGTACCGCCCCACAAATGCGCCGCAGCAGGTACTGCTGGAGGAATTGAAGTCATTTTCATAGTCGGCAAAGGTGTCGTGGCCCACCACGACATCCACCGGCCCATGTTTTGTGGGAACAAAGATGTTTTTGATCACGCAGCCGTAATTCAGCACACTGACCGCCAGCCCGCCGGGGTTCGACATGATGTACTCGTTGACCTTTTCGCCATTCTTGGTCACGCCAAAGGGCTTGGAGCGAAACTGTGCCATAGGGCTTCGCCTCCTTTTTCGAAATGATTGGATACCACACTCTCGGTTATATCCTTTATAATTATGATTATATCACAGTTTACGTCTCCTGTGTGGACATCTTTTTAGATTTATCAGCCAATATTTCGAGATATTTTTTGGGCATTTTGCAACGTAAAAACACGCCTTGCTTGCGCAGGGCAGTTTTTTCTCTGTACAACCTCTCCGTCATTGCTCCGCAATGCCACCTCCCCTAGTAGGGGAGGCTCTGGCGTATAGGTAGAGTTTCCGGTTTTGCCAAGGGCTCCCCTTATTAGGGGAGCTGGCGAGCGTCAGCGAGACTGAGAGGTTGAAACAAAAAACCGCCCACTTCCAAAGTGGACGGCTTTGTCGTCTGAGAATTATGCTTCCGGCTGTGCGTGGGACTGGGCGATATACTCGGCGGCATCATCGGGGATATCGTCGAGGTCATCGCTGCCGACGTCGATGTTCAGCGGCGGCTTCTTGAACAGCAGATCATACAGCAGCGGCACGACATACAGCGTCATGATGGTCGCATAGGTCAGGCCGCAGATGATGACGATGGCCATGCCGCTCATGAGCTGGCTGGCCATATCGTTGCTGAAGACGAGCTGCAACATGGCCAGAACGGTGGTCAGGGTGGTCATCAGGATGGGGCGCATACGGGTCTTGCCAGTGGCGATGAGGGCCGCGCGGCGCTCCATGCCGCCCATTCGGAGCTGGTTGGTGTAGTCCACGAAGACGATGCCGTTGTTGACGACGGTGCCCATCAGGACGATGAAGCCCATCAGGGAGATCATGGTCAGCTGCTGGCCGGTGAGGAGCAGACCCAGCAGACCGCCGGTGAAGGCCAGCGGCACGGTGAACAGGACGATGAAGGGGGAGAGCAGACTCTGGAACTGGGCCACCATGACGAGGTAGACGAAGGGCAGAGCCAGCCCCATCCACTGCACCATCTCTTTGACCATGTAGTTGACGCTGTCGGACTCGCCGCCCATGGAGAAGGAGCAGCCCTCCGGCATCTCGTCGGAGAGGGCGAAGGCATCCAGCTTCTTTTCCAGCTCACGGGCCTGAACCGTGGTGTTGTAGCCGTCCAGCGTGTCGGCCGTAACGGTGACGTACCGGGTCTGGTTCTGGCTGGTGATGGAGTTGGGTGCGCTGCCGGTGACCCACGTTGCGATGTCGCTCAGCTTACAGGTGCCGGTGGTGGTGGTGCCGTCGGCGGACATGACAGAGGTCTCAAAGGTGATATCCATCATGTTTTCCTTGGTCACGGGGTCAAGGTTGTCGCTGATCTCCACGCTCATGGTTCTGCCGTCCACGGAGACCGGGGTCTGCGCCGTGGTGGTGGTGGCCAGCTTGGCGGCGATCTGCTGGTAGACCTGCGCAACGGTCAGGCCGTAGGAGCGGACCTTGTCGCGGTCGATCTGCAGATTGATGGTGGCATCGCCGCTGCCCAGACCGTTGGTGGCGTTGGCAAAGCCCTCGGTGTCGTTGACGATCTCCACGACCTTCTCGGAGAGCTGGGTCATGGTATCGGGATCCGCACCGTAGATTTTGACGCTCAGGCCGCTGGCCAGCTGGCTGGTCAGCTCCTGCATCCCGCTGATCTCGACGGTGGCGGTGCAGTCCTCAATGCCGGAGAGGGCATCTTCCAGCGCCTGACGGGCCGTTTCGATCTGGGTGGAGGAGAGGGACTCGTCCAGCATGACGTTGACCTGATAGGTGCCGTAGCTGTTGGCGGCGTTCAGCAGGTCGGTGATGGCGCTGGGCAGACCCAGCTGGCCCACATCCATGCCGGCCACACGGGTGTCGGTGGTGATGCCCACTTCCTCCACGTTGTCCACGCTCAGCATGGCGTCGATGGCCTTTTCGGCAATGGCGTAGGAGTCCTCCTTGCTGAGGTCCTTGGTGGTTTTCAGGGTGACGATGGCCTCATTGCTGGTGATGGTGGGCAGCAGTTCCACACCCATGGAGACGACCCGCCAGCCGCAGAAGACCAGCAAAGCCACTGCTGCCACCAGCGGCAGAGCGCGGTGCTGAAAACACCACTCCAAGCTCTTGGCGTACTTGTTCTGGATCTTGTCGAACCACTTGAGCTGCTTCGGCTCCGCCTTTTTCAGAACGGTGGAGGCAGCCGCCGGGACAACGGTGACGGCCACGAGGAGAGAGGCCATCAGGCAGTAGCCGATGCACAGGGACATGGGCTGCATCAGGCTCTTGACGAGGCTGGACGAGAAGACGACCGGCAGGAAGACGCAGACCGAAGTGAGGGTGGATGCCACGATGGACATGCCCACCTGCTTTGTGCCCTGCACGGCCGCGCGGGCGGCGGGCACGCCGCGGCTGCGCAGACGGTAGATGTTTTCAATGACGACGATGGAGTTATCCACCAGCATACCGATGCCCAGCGACAGGCCGGCCAGCGTCATGACGTTCAGGTCCATGCCGGTGAAGTACATCAACACCACAGCGAACAGGACCGACAGCGGGATGCTGAAGCCGACCACGAGGGTGGGCTTGATGTCCCGCAGGAAGAGAGCCAGCACGATGATGGCCAATGCTGCGCCGATGATCATGCTGCTGAGGATGCTCTTGACGATGATGGTGATATAGTTGCCTTGGTTGGACAGGACGACTACATGGAGGCCGTCGTACTGAGCTTCCAGCTCCTTGAACGCGGACAGGCAGTTGTCCGAGACGGTGCTGGCGCTGGAGCTGGAGCCTTTGTAGATTTTCAGCACGGCCGCGCGCTCGCCGTTCAGGCGGGTGAAGCTGGCCTCGGCGTTATCGATGACCTCCACATCGGCCACGTCCGACAGGCGGACATCGCCGAAGCCGTCCACATGGAGCAGCAGAGCACCGGAGATATCGTCGATGCTGTCGTACTCCTCGCCGACCTTCAGCAGCCACGATTTGCCGCTGGAATCCTTGACGTAACCGGCGGGCATCGAGAAGTTCTGGGCGTAGATGAGCTGCGCCAGCGTGTCGATGTCCAGCATCTTGGAGACGTCGGAGCTGGCCATGGCCTTCTCCTTGGCGTCCTCATAGGTCTGCTTTGCGGTTTCGAGCTGCTTTTCGTACTCGTTCAGCATCTCGCGGGCCTCGGTGAACTGCATATAGGCTTCCAGCTGCTGCTGGGAATAGGTGCCCAAGGCGTCCGAGAAGGTGCTCATCAGGCCGGGGACATCGTCCATAGCCTTGATGACGTCGTTCAGGGTGTTGTAAACGGTGCTCAGGCTCTGCTGCACCTGCAGATCATCGACCAGATCGGTGGCAGTGCTGCCCTCGGTGCCGGTCTCGGTGTTCAGGCGCTCCTGCAATTGCTGCAAGGCGGTGGTCAGCTTATCGGTGATCTCGCGCAGCTCGGACACGATCTCGATCAGGGAGTCGATGTCCTTCATGCCCGTCTCGTTGAACTTGTCCATGACGCGCTGCAAGCCGTCCCGGACGTCGATCAGGGCCTGTTGGATCTCCGGCTCCTGCACCACGGCGATGAGCTGGTTGACGCTGTCCAGCAGGGCCTGTGCCTGTTTGCGGACGGTCTCCACCGCATTGCCGACCTCGCCGCTGTACTGCTGCATCACGGTGTTGGAAACGGTCTTATTGAAGTTCTTGAACTGGCGGTTGTACTCCGCACGGCCGGCTTCGATCTGGGCCTCAGCGGCGTCGAGCTGAGCCCGCGCATCGGCCAGTTGGGCGTCGATGACTTCCAGCAGCCGTTCGTTGATGGCGTCCACCTTCTCCTGACTGAGCTGGACCTGCACCATCTTCTCGATCAGGCCGTTGGCGGACACACTGGACACGCCGCCCTTGCGCTCCACATAAGGCACGAGGGTATCGCTGACGAAATCCGACAGGTCGTACACATCGCTGCCCTCGCGGCTGACGGCCACGGTCATAAAGGCGTTCATGTTCAGGCTGTATTCAATGATCGAAGGCGACAGACAGCTGCTGGGCAGACTGGAGGTGGTCTGGTCCACCTTGTTGGACACCTTGACCAAGGCGCCGTTCATATCCGTACCCTCGGCGAAGTGCATCAGCAGAAGGCTGTAGTTCTCCGCAGAGGTGGCCGTGATGGATTCCACACCTGCCACGGTGCCCAGCGCGTTTTCCATGACGTCAGAGACTTCGCTCTCCACGCGCTCCGGGCTCGCACCGGGATACACCGTGACCACCATCAGGTACGGCGTGTTCACGTCCGGTAAGAGGTTGGTCTGCATGTTGCTGATGGACACGAAGCCCAGCATCAGCACCATGATGACAGCCACCAGAACCGTGAACGGTTTTTTGACACTGAATTTTCCCATTATATCCTACCATTTCCTTACTTTTTGCCGTGCGCTCCACGGCAAGCGCCCTCAAAAGGGCGAGTCTTCCATGATTCCTATTATACACGAGGTCCGAGGGGTTGCAAGAGCGCCGGGTGAATCTTTTGCAAAATTTAGTCAGTTTTCACCGGAGATACGGTTCAGGGCCGAAGATTGTTGCAATTCCGTGGAAATATTTTCGGGATTATGTTATACTATTTGATAGAATGGATTTATAGGCTCAAATTTTTGAGTGTTTATCGGAATAGTACGAGGAAAACTATGAAAAAAGTGATCTCTGTCCGTTTCAAGGAAAACGGAAAAAGCTATTACTTCGACCCCGCCGGGGCCGAGATCAAAACCGGCGATCACGTCATCGTCGAGACTGCCCGCGGCATCGAGTGCGGCGAGGTGGTGCAGGGCGTCAAGGAAGTGACGGATGCCGCTGTGCCCAAGGCCCTCAAGCCCATCACCCGGATAGCCGACAGCGTGGATGTGCGCCGGATGCGCCAGAACCGCGAGGATGAAAAGCGGGCTTACCACACCTGTCAGGAGTGCATCGCCCGGCACGGGCTGGAAATGAAGCTGGTGGAGGCCGAATATACCCTCGACCGCTCCAAGATCATGTTCTACTTCACCGCCGACGGCCGCGTGGACTTCCGCGAGCTGGTCAAGGATCTGGCCGGCATCTTCCACACCCGCATCGAGCTGCGCCAGATCGGCGTGCGCGACGAGAGCAAGATGATCGGCGGCCTCGGCATCTGCGGCCAGCCCTTCTGCTGCTCCCGCTTTTTGAAGGACTTCCAGCCCGTTTCCATCAAGATGGCCAAGGAGCAGGGCCTCTCCCTGAACCCCACCAAGATCAGCGGCGCGTGCGGCCGTCTGATGTGCTGCCTCGCCTATGAGGAGAGCGCCTACGAGTACCTCAACAGCATCATGCCCATGGTGGGCAGCACCGTCCGCACCCCGGACGGTCTCGGCACCGTGCTGGAAGTGAACCCCGTTTCCGGCTACCTGCGGGTGCGCTGCGGCTCCGAAGCCCTGACCCCCCGGTACTACAAGGTCGGCGTGTGCGAGTATGTCAGCGGCGGCAAGCGCGCCCCCCGCCGCCCCGACCCGGACGACGACTATTCCGGCGTGCGCAACCCCGCCCCTGTGGTGGCTGCAGCGGACGCCGACGGTAACCCCGCCGGCTGTGGAAACTGCCCCAAAAAGGCGAAATAATTCCCAGAAAAATGGTGGGAAATCACAGTGGTTAGTATTGCAAAACTAACCGTGCTTCGTGATTTTCGCTAAAAATCTCCCTCAATTTTCCCGTAAAGTTAGCCGTTGCTTTTGTGCAACCCAACAAAAAATAAAAAAAGCCCTTTACGGCGGTACGGTTAGTCTTGCCTTTTCATTTTTGGTTTGTTAGAATGCAGACAAGGATGAATTCCGGAGCAGCTTGCTGGCACCGTGCGAGGGCAGGCTTCTCCTAAACATTGGCACGGGAAATAAAGGAGAGTTTTATTATGGCACACAAGGTTTCTGACGCATGTGTTGGCTGCGGCGCTTGCGAGGGCGCTTGCCCCGTTGGTGCTGTCACCGTTGAGAACGGTGTTGCAGTTGTGAACGCAGACGCTTGCATCGATTGCGGCGCTTGCGAGGGCGCTTGCCCCACCGGTGCTATCACCGCTGAATAATTTCACGGCGATATCCGTAAAAACGCATCAAAAGCAGCAGACCTGTCCAAAGCGGGTCTGCTGCTTTTTGTTTGCGGGCGGTTTTCCGCCCTGCACAATTTTCCCGGAGATTCCGGCCCGATATTTTGGTAAAGGATTCACGGCACAGATATGGAACATTCCACCGAGATTTTGTATAATAAAACAGAAGTCTTTTGTTCGGCGGCCCACCGCTTCGGGTCGGACGCGCTGCTGCTGGCCCGGTTCACGGAGCCCAAGCGCAGCCAGAAGGCCGTGGACCTGTGTTCCGGCTGCGGCATCGTCAGCTTGGAGTGGCACGACCGGGGCCACCGGGGCGAATGCGCCGCCGTGGAGCTCCAGCCGGAGGCAAGCAACCTCCTGCGTGAGGCACTGGCCGCACAGGGCATCGACCACATCACCCCCGTCTGCGCCGACCTGCGCACCTACCGGGCGGGGGAGGGCAGCTTCGATGTCTGCGCCTGCAACCCGCCCTACTTTACTGCCGGGTTCCAGAGCAGCGACCCCGCCCGCGCCACAGCGCGGCACGAGACCGACTGCACGCTGGAGGATGTCTGCCGCTGCGGCTTCCGGCTGCTCAAGGACGGCGGGCGGCTCGCGCTCTGCCACCGGCCCGAACGGCTGGCCGAGGTGCTGGCCGTGCTGCGGGCCAACCGCTTGGAGCCCAAGCGCCTCGCCTTTGTGAAGAACACGCCCGACGCGGCCCCGTGGCTCTTTTTGGTGGAGGCGCAGAAAAACCGCAAGACCGGGCTGCGCATCCAACCGGATGTGCTCATCTCGGCGGGGGCGGCCCTGTACGGGAACAACTGAAATTGGGAGGTCTGTATGGCTGGTACGTTATATATCGTCGCAACGCCCATCGGCAACTTGGACGACATGCCGCCGCGGGTGGCGGCGACCTTTGGTGCGGCGGACTTCATCGCCGCCGAGGACACCCGCGTGACCATGAAGCTGCTGAACTTCCTCGGCCTGAAAAAGCCGATGGTCAGCTACTACGAGCACGCTTTGCAAAAAGGCGAAGGCATCCTGCGCCGCATCGAGGCGGGGGAGAACTGCGCCCTTTGCTCAGACGCCGGAATGCCCTGCGTCTCCGACCCCGGCGAGGTCATCGTCCGGGATGCGCTGGCCCGCGGCATCAAGGTCGTGCCGGTGCCCGCCGCCTCGGCCTGTGTCACGGCGCTGGCGGTTTCGGGGCAGGACACCTCCCGCTGGGTGTTCGAGGGCTTCCTGCCCGTGAACAAAAAGCAGAAGCGGGAGCGCTTGGCCGAATTGCAGGGCGAGAAGCGGACGGTCATTTTCTACGAAGCGCCGCACAAACTGCGCACCACGCTGGACGATCTGGTGGCGGCCTTCGGCACTGAGCGGAGCATCACCCTCTGCCGCGAGCTGACCAAGCTCCACGAGGAGATCTGGAAGACCACCCTCGGCGAGGCACAGACCCACTACGCCGAAAATGAGCCCCGCGGCGAGTATGTGCTGGTCATGGCCGGGGCACCCGCCGCCGAGACCGAAGAGAGCCTGACGCTGGAACAGGCCGCCCAGCGCGCCTTAGACCTGACAAGCGAGGGTTACGGCCCCACCGCCGCCGCCAAAGCCGCCGCGCAGGGGACCCCGTATTCCAAGAGCGAGGTCTACAAGCAGATGCTGGCCATGCAGAATAACTAAATTTTAGGAGGACGTTGTCCCGTGACGAAACTTTTGATCCTGAGTGACAGCCACAACAACACCGGAGCTGTCGAGCGCATTCTTCATGCGGAAAGCGACGCGACCGCCGTGATCTTTCTCGGCGACGGTCTGCGCGATCTGGAAGAGGCCCTGACGCTCTACCCGAAAATGAAGGTCTATGCGGTGGCCGGAAACTGCGATTTTGGCGCACTGGAGCCGCTGGACGGTCTGGCCGCCTTCGATCAGGTCGTCGTCTTCTATACTCACGGCCATATGTATGGCGTAAAATACGATCTGGATACGCTCACCGATGCCGCCGCCGCCCGCGGGGCCGAGGTGGCCCTGTTTGGCCACACCCATATCCCGGTGGCCGAGCAGCGCGGCAAGGTGTTTTTGTTCAACCCCGGCTCCTGCGGCCGGTGTTATACCGGCCCCAACACCTACGGTGTGCTGACGCTGGACCAAGGGAAGATCATCTCCCACGAACACAAAGAGGTACCACATCTATGAGCATCAATGAGGTGCGTTATCTGCCCGAATGCGGCAGCACCAACGCCTATGTGAAAGAGCATTTCGAGGAGTTCGGCCCGGTGGGCGCGGTCTACACCACCAACCAGACCGCCGGCCGGGGGCGGCTGGGCCGCAGCTGGGTCAACGCGGAGGGCAAGGCGTTGTACTACACCGTCGCCATCCGGGAGCCGCTGGCGCAGCCCGCCACCCTGCCGCTGCTGGCAAGCCTTGCCGTGCGCAGCCAGCTCAAGCTGCGCTACGGCGTGGACTGCCAGATCAAGTGGCCCAACGACCTTTTGCTGAACGGTAAGAAGATCGTCGGCATCCTGTGCGAATCCGTCTCTTACGGCTACGAGCAGCAGGGCCGGGGCATTCTGTGCGGCATCGGCATCAATCTGGCCCAGCCCCAGAGCTATTTTGACGCAGCGAACCTGCCCCACGGCACCTCGCTGGCGCTGCAGGGAGCAGCCGTTGATCTCGCCGCCGACCCGCAGTGGCTGGCCGAGGGCCTGACCGATTTCGGCTTCGACCGCCCGATGTACACCTTCGCGCGAGAGGGGTTTGCCCCCTTCCGGGAGGAATACAAGGCCGCCTGTGTCAACATCGGCCGCCGCGTGACCTTTGACCTGCCGGGCGGCGGGCAGGGCGCGGGCGAAGCCATCGACGTGGACGAAGAGGGCCGCCTCGTCGTCCGCACGGACAGCGGCGAGGAGCACGTCTTCACCGGCGAAGTCTCCGTCCACGGCATTTACGGGGCGGTGTAAGCGGCATCACCCTCTCCGTCATCGCTGCGCGATGCCACCTCTCCCGAAGGGCGAGGTTTATTCGGAATCCTTTATCAAGAAAAACAAGAACCCCCTCCGGCGCTTGCGGTACACCGGAGGGGGTTCCTGCTTTTTGGGGTATTGCTTTGGTGTGAGGAGGAATCATGTGCAAGGGAGACGGTTGCGGCCCCGCTCCCTTGTGCTCTATAGTATACCCGATTTCGGAACAAAAGTCATTACATTCTTGTAAATTCTTGTGAAACTTTTATGACAGCATCGTGATTTTTCGCGTCCGTGACATAGTGCTGCGCATTTTCGACGTTGTGTGCAGCCTGTTCGGCGGAGATGGTCTTGATGACCCGCGCCGGGACGCCGACGGCCACGGAACCGTCCGGGATGACCATTCCTTCCGGCACCAGCGCCCCGGCCCCGATGATGCAGTTTTTCCCGATGACACAGTGGTTCAGCAGGGTGGCGTGCATCCCGATGAGGCTGCCGTCCCCCACGGTGCAGCCGTGGACAAGGGCGCTGTGGCCCACCGTGACATTTTTGCCCAGCAACACGGCCCCGCCGGGGTCGCAGTGGAGCACCGCGTTATCCTGCACGTTGGTATTCTCGCCAAGGGTCAGGGTGCCGTCGTCCCCGCGCAGCACCGCCCCGTACCAGACGCTCGAACCGGCTTCCAGAATCACATCGCCCAACACCGTGGCATTGGGGGCCACAAAGGCCGCGCCGTGGTCTTGGGGCGTTTTTCCACCAAAGGAAACGATCATTGTTGAAAAACCACCTTTCTCTTTTGCTTCTTTTATGGTATTCTTTTAATAGTTCTTTTTCAACCCCCATCGTGGAAGCCGGGAACTTCCGAAGGAGCTTTTGACCATGTACATCCATTCCTTTGCGCGCCGGGTGCTGGCGCTGGTGCTGACCGCCGCCATCGCGGCGGCGGCTGCGCTGCCCGGCTTTGCCGTTTACGCCATGCCCATCCAAACCGCTTACCCGCAGGAGTCGATCTATCTCTTCGACGCCGACACCGGGGAAGTCCTTGTGGAGCAGAACCCCGACCTGCCCCGCTGCGTTGCCAGCCTGACCAAGATGATGACAGCCCTGCTGGTGATCGAGCGCGGAAATGACCTGAACGCGGAGATCACCATCCCGGACAGCCTGACGCCGGAGTTTGCAGCCATCAAGGCAGACCGGGGCCACACCATCGGCCTACAGGCGGGGGAGACCGTCCGCCGCATCGACATGCTCTACGCGATGCTGCTGCCCAGCGCCAACGATGCGGCCAGCGTTCTCGCCAGCGACGATGCCGGGGGCGACCTTGCGGCCTTTGCAGCCCGAATGAATGCCCGCGCGGCTCAGCTGGGCTGCACCTCCACCCAGTTCACCTGCGCCCACGGCCTCTACGACACCGGCAACTACTCCACGGCCCGCGATATGGCCAAGATCGCGCTGGCATGCTACGCGAACCCTGCTTATCGGCGGATCGCCGACGCCACGGCTTACGAGCTGCCCGCCACCAATGTGCATCCCGCCCGGACCGTGACCACCACCAACAAGCTCCTGCAGCCCACCAGCGCCTATTACCGCCGCTACGCCCACGGGATGAAGACCGGTTTCACCACCCAAGCGGGGCGGTGCTTCGTCACCTTTGCCCAGCAGGACGGCCACACCTACGGCCTTGTGATCTTGGGTTCCAACAGCCAGAACATCTTCCGCGAGGCCGCCGAGCTGTTCGACTGGGCCTTCACCAGCCCGGAACTCCATCCGGCACCGGCGGAAACTGCCCCGGCACCCGAAAAGTACACGTTGTTCTCGTTCTGGCAGAAACTGCTGGGATGATCTGAATCTTTTGGGAGGATATGCTCATGCAAAAAAACACCTTCTTCCGCCGGGCCGCTGCCCTGCTGCTGACGGCTGTGCTGGCCGTCTCGGCTGCACTGCCGGGTCTGGCCGTGTACGAGATGCCCATCCAGACCGCCAATGAGGGAGAATCGGTCTACCTGTTCAACGCGGACATCGACAAGCCCATCTTGGAACAAAACATCGACCAGCAGCGCTACATCGCCAGCCTGACCAAGATGATGACGGCCCTGCTCTTCCTCGAAAGCGGCAAGGATCTGAACGCGGAGATCACCATCCCCACCAGCCTGACGCAGGAGTTCAAGGACATCCAGAACGCTAATGGCAGCACCATGAACCTTCGCATCGGCGAGACGGTGCGCCGCATCGACTTGCTGTACGGGCTTCTGGTCGCCAGCGCCAACGACGCCGCCAGCGTCATCGCCAGCGACGTGGCGGACGGCAGTCTGCCCAACTTTGTGGCCATGATGAACCAGAAGGCGCAGGAGCTGGGCTGCACCTCCACCAGCTTTACCTGCGTGCACGGCCTGTATGACTACGGCAACGTCTCCTCGGCCCATGACCTCGCCCTCATCGCGTCGGCCTGTGCCGCCAATGAGACCTACATGAAGGCCGCCAACACCCTGAGCTACACCCTCCCGGCCACCAACCTGCACCAGAACGAGCGGACCATCACCTCCACCAACCTGATGCTGAACCCGGAGTACCCCTACTACCGCGACTACATCCGCGGCATGAAGACCGGCTTCACCACGCTGGCGGGCCGCTGCTACGTCACCTTTGCCCAGAAAGGCGGTCACACCTACGGGCTGGTCATCCTCGGCTCCGACCTCGACAATATCTACAAGGAAGCTTCCGAACTGCTGGACTGGGCTTTCGCCAGCTTTGCAGACCGTCAGCTCGTGGACACCGAAACGCCGCTGACCACGGTCCCGCTGACCAAGTGCCGCAGCGAGGAAGCCGTGGAGCTCTATGCCGCCGAACCCCTCAGCGGCTACGGCCACGCCGACGACAAGGTGACCTGCACCTTCGAGCTGCCGGAGAGCGTCTCCGCCACCGTCAAGAGCGGCGCCGTCCTCGGCGAGGCCACCGTCTATCTGGACGGCTACGAGGTGGGCAAGGTCAACCTCGTGACCCATCAGGAATACGTCTCCGACTTTCGCACCGACCTCAAAAGCACCCTGCTCCTCATGGCGGCTCTGGTGCTCATTCTTGCAGTCCTCAGCTTCGTCACCATGGTCGCCAGCGGTGGTTCGCTGAACCTGAACCGTAAGCACCGCACCCGGAGAAGATAAGATATTTTCAGCATGATGACGAGAAAAGCAGCCGCAAACGCGGCTGCTTTTCTCGTTCAGAAGCTCCTGAATTTTGCGGCCAGCACAGACAGAACGATCTTCGGGTTGACCTGTGCGCTGAGGCGCTGCATGGCGGCATCGGCGGCTCCCAGTGCCTTGCGGGCGGCATCGCCCTGCACCGGGGAGCGGGGGCTGCTGCGCAGCCCGGCGGCGGCGACGGCCCGGAAATCGGCCAGCAGGGCGGCCGCACCGGCTTTATCCTTTTCGTAACCGGCCAGCAGGACGGCGGCGGCGTAGCTGTCCTTCGCGGCGGCGGCCTTGGCCAGCGTCAGGGCCTGTTCCACCTGCTCGCGGCGGGCATCGTCCCGCGCGGCGGCCAGCACTGTGCCGATGTGGCCGTCGAAAAGCTCACTGTACAGGGCCGCCGCCTTGGCGTCCACCCCCTGCTTCGTGCAGTAGCGGGCGCAGTCGGCAGGGGAGACGGGGGCCATGGCAAAGCTGATGCAGCGGCTCCGGATGGTGGGCAGCACGCCCGCCAGCGAATCCGCCGTCAGCAGAAAGAGCACGCCCTCCGGCGGCTCCTCCATGACCTTCAGCAGGGCGTTGGCCGATTCCTCGTTCATCCGCTCCACATGGTAGAGCAGGACGGCGCGGCCCTCCGCCGAAAGGCTGGTGTTGAAGATCTCCGACCGCATGGCCGTGACCTGACCCACAAGATATTTTCCGCCGGAGCCCATGCCGGTGACCGAGATGGCCTCCCGCACGACACCCGTTTCGATCTGGCCGCTGTCGCGCTTGCCGGCCTTTGCCACGGCACGGCAGCATTCGCCCCGTACAAGCGCCTCAGCGGGCGCTCCGCCTTGGGGGTAAAGATAATCGGCCGCAACGCAGCGGGCCGCGAAACCGGCTCCCAGCCCCTCCTCGCCCACCAAAAGGACGCTGTGGGTCAAGCGGCGGCTGTCCAGCATGAGGCGAACGCTGGATTTCAGCTCCGCGTTGCCTTCCAATCGATCCAGCATCATCGGCGGTTCTTCCTCTTCCACTGTTCACGGCGGACCCACGCGCGGACACTGCGCCACGCCTGCGGGCCAAAGAAGACGAGGAAGTTCACCATGCAGAGCAGATAGTTCAGCTTGCCCGCTGCCCCGGCACCGAGGAAGCTGAGCAGCCACAGCGCCCCCGCGAACAGGCCGAAGTACTTCACCCGGATGGGGATGACGAAGAAGAGCAGCACCTGAACCTCCGGGTAAAGCATGGCAAAGGCCAGCAGCAGCGACAGGGACAGGCAGTAGGTATCGGCGTAGCCCGTCAGCAGACAGGCCGCCACCGCGCCCACCATGCCCAGCAGGATATAAAGGTTGAAGCGAAAATCGCCCCACTCGTTTTCCAGCGCGCTGCCGATGAACCACGTGAAGTAGATGCCCAGCACCACGCTCAGCGGTCCGCCGCCCGAAAACGGAACAAACACAAAGGTGATGACCCGCCAGAGCTGACCCACCAGCAGGGCGGTACGGTTCAGGCTCAGGTAGAGTGAGATATACTGATTGACGAACAGCTCCACGGCGTAGACCAAGATCTGCGCGCCGACCAAGATCGAAATGAGGTTCGGGATGCAGATGCGGCCATACTTCCGCTCCAGTTTGGTAAGCCAGTTCATAGGCAGACGCCTCCATGATCGTAGAATTTGCCCCGGTCAGACGGGGCTGTGTGTATTTTTTATTGTACCATGTTTGGCCGGGCCATTCAAGAAACTCCCTGTGAACAAAGGGCTTGGCTGTCGCCGTGTGGGAGTGCCAAAACGGCCGGTTGTATCCATTTTTGGTGCTGCCGGATGGACTTATCCACCTTTTCCACGGTGTTTTCCACCGAATTTGTGAAAAAGAGGGGCAGTTTCCCACGGTGTTTTCCACTTTTTCCACCGAGTTTTCCACAGGCGGGGAGACTGATTTTTATACGTGATGTATTTCCCTGCATTTTCCATGGAGGGTTTTGGGGAGAAATGCAGGAGAATTTTCTTTTTTCCAAAAGAAAGTCGAGGCCTTTTCTTTTCTTTTTTCACTGGCTTTCCGCCAAGCCATTCCGCATTCTCCCCGTTGGAATCTGAGCCCCTGAGTTTTCCACATCCCGCAATGTATAAAACCGCGGTGTTGAAAACTGTAAAAAAGAGAACGGGTGCAACCGCGGCAAAACCGCAGAGACATCCGTTCTCCGAACGTTTTACATCATATTCCGGAACACGAGCTGCGCAATCTGGAAGTAGAGAATCAAGCTGCACGCATCGACGATGGTGGTGATGAAGGGCGTCGCCATAATGGCCGGGTCGGCTCCCAGCTTCTTGGCGGCCAGCGGCAGCATACCGCCCACCAGCTTTGCCAGAATGACGCTGAAGAACAGCGACACGCTGACCACGACAGCATAGCCCATCACGTTCTCGTACTGGCCCGCAAAGACGAAGGTGTACATCAGGTAGATGCGCAGACCGTTCACAAGGCCCAGCACTGCGCCCACGATGGCGGAAACGCGGAGCTCCTTGCCGAGAACTTTCAGGAAATCGGAAGGCTCCACCTCGCCCAGCGCAAGGCCGCGAACCATCAGGGTGCTGATCTGGTTGCCGCAGTTGCCGGCGGTATCCATCAGCATGGGCATGAAGGAGACCAGCAGGGGAAGGCTGACGAACGCTTCCTCGTAGTGGGTGGTGACCATGCCGGTGAAGGTGGCCGACAGCATCAAGATCAGCAGCCAAGGGATGCGCTGCTTGGCGTGGGTCCAGACGCTCGTACCAAAATAGGTCGTTGCATCGTCATCCGGCAGAATAGCAGCCATCTTCTGCATATCCTCGGTGGACTCATCGGTCAGGACGTCGATGGCATCGTCGATGGTGATGATACCGACGAACATGCCCTCGTTGTCCAGAACAGGCATGGCGGTGAAGTCGTAGCGCTGCATCTCACGGGCCACATATTCCTGATCGTCCGTGACCTTCACGGTGACCACATTATCGTCCATGATGTCCTCAATGGGAGTCTGTGGGTCGGCCAGCAGCAGACTGCGGGCCGACACAACGCCCAGCAGACGGTTCCGCTCCACCACGTAGTTGGTGTAGACCGTCTCGGCATTCTCGCCCTGTCGGCGGATGGCGGCCAGCGCCTCGCTGACGTTCATATCCTTCCGCAGACGGACGTATTCGGGGGTCATCAGGCTGCCGGCCGAGCTTTCGGGGTAGTTCAGCAGTTTGTTCAGGCTCTCACGGGTCTGCTTGGAGGATTTCTCCAGCACCCGCTTGACCACACCGGCGGGCATATCTTCCAAAAGGTCGGCTGCGTCGTCCAAGCTCATCTCTTCGATGGCGCTGACCAGCTCGATATCCGAAAATGCATTGACCAGATCGTCGCGGGCCTCATCGGACATGTAGGCAAAAGCTTCCGTTGCGACGTCCTTTTTCAGCAGACGGAAAACCACAAGGCGGTTATTCTCGTCCAGCTCTTCCAACAGCTCCGCTAAGTCCGCGGGCTGCTCTTCCTCGGTGACCTCACGCAGCTTCACGTACTGCTTTTTCACCAGCATCTTGAGCAGACGGCTCTTAGTCAGCATTTCGGGGTTGGCCTTGACCTCTTCGTCCTTGGCCTCTTCCTCTTCAGCGTCGCGCACGTCCTGCTTGAGGTCCTCGGTAGCTTCTTCGTTCAGGTCTTCGGCCAGCTTCTGCCGCACCTCTGCGGGGATATCAGTGGGCAGTTCGGGCACGGGGAGCGAGGCTTCCGGTGCCGCAGTCTTCTTTTCTTCCAGTTCCATTTTGTGTTCCTCCTTACCGTTTCCGGCGGATCGGACAGCTCACAAAACAAAAAGCGCCGCCCAGCGCAGAATCGGGCCCTTCCGCCCTTACCGCGCACAAAGCCGCGCCCTTTCTCCCCGCTGAGAAGTACCAAACGGCACCTCTTACCGGGCAAAAAAGGCGAACGCAGCTGCTTTTTGCTGTTGCTGTTTCGCAGTTGATCCGTGTCTTCGACTATGATCCGGGTCCATTGTCCTGCGTTCACCTCCTAAAATTCTTTTCCACTTTTTATTATAGCGTTCACGAAAAGGCCGGTCAACCCTAAATCCGCCAAAAGACGAGGGAAATTTCCGTCAAAAACGCAGAAAGCCCCTTCCAGCACTTGCGGAACGCTGGAATGGGCTTTCTGTTCGGATATTGCCTTGGTGTGAGGAGGAATCATGTACAAGGAATCGGTTGCGGCCCCGGTTCCTTATGCCTGTAGTATAGCACAGAATGGGTTGCTTTTCATGAAAAACCTATGAAGAAAGTGTAAAATAGGGCAGGCACAAAAATACGCCCCGGTCACCGTTGCCGGTGAGCGGGGCGCTAAAAACGGGATTCGTTTTTGACTGCGGCAAGATTCCTGCGGAGCAGGTCTTATGCCGTAGGCGGAGCAAGGTATCTGCAAGCAGACCTTATGCTCCTGACACACGCGGGGTGTGCTTTCAAGGACCCTCGCGGGCGCTTTGGTATTTCAAACACCCGGCTTCCTGCGGATCAATGCCGCAGGAGAGCGTGGGAATGAAACCAGAGTTTCGCTTGCAAAAGCGGAAGCGTTGTACGTTCTTCTGCTTGGAATTTCAGCTCTCACCTGCCACAGTTTCGCACTGCTGCGTTGCGCAGTAACCGCCAGTGCGGAGCAGCCGCCTTTCGGGCTAGGGTGCCGCTGCGGCCCGTTCAAACCAGAAGTTCCAAAGAAAGATTACTTGTACAGCTCGACCAGACGGGTCAGATGCTCGTAACGGTCGTTTGCAACCTGCTCGTTGCGTGCGAACAGCTGCTTTGCACGATCCGGGAAGGCACGAGTCAGGCGGCTGTAACGGGTCTCGTTTGCCAGCAGTGCCTGATACTTCTCGGCGTCGACAGCCTTGGAGGTCAGAGTGAACGGGTTCTTGCCCTGAGCCTTGTTGGCCGGGTTGAAGGTGAACAGGTTCCAGTAACCAGCCTCGACAGCCTTCTTCATCTCGTTCTGGCAGTTGGTCATGCCGCCCTTGACACCGTGCAGCTCGCAGGGAGCATAGCCGATGATCAGAGACGGGCCGGGATAAGCCTCAGCCTCAGCAATTGCCTTGACAGCCTGATTCATGTTAGCACCCAGAGCGATCTGAGCAACATAGATGTAGCCGTAAGTCATTGCGATCTCAGACAGGCTCTTCTTGCTGATTTCCTTACCAGCAGCAGCGAACTGGCAGACTTCACCAATGTTGGAAGCCTTGGATGCCTGTCCACCGGTGTTGGAGTACATCTCAGTATCGAAGACCATAACGTTGACATCCTCGCCGGAGGCCAGAACGTGATCCAGACCGCCGAAGCCGATGTCGTATGCCCAACCGTCGCCACCGAAGATCCAGACGGACTTCTTCGCGATGAACTGCTTGCTCTTCAGGATCTCAGCGGACTCGGTGCAGCCAGCGGCAGCAGCCTTCTCCAGCTCAGCGATCAGAGCCTTAGCGGGTTCGTCGTTGGCCTTGGTGTTGTTCTTGGTCTCCATGAACTTGTCGAACGCAGCCTTCAGCTCAGCGGAAGCCTTGTCAGAACCAGCGACCTCAGCGATGCGCTTGATCAGGTTCTCACGGACGGTCTTCTGGCCGAGGTACAGGCCCAGACCATGCTCAGCGTTATCCTCGAACAGGGAGTTGCACCATGCAGGACCATGGCCGCTGTCCTTGTTGACGGTGTACGGAGAGATGGAAGCGGTGCCGCCCCAGATAGAGGAGCAGCCGGTAGCGTTGGAGATGTACATCTTCTCGCCGAACAGCTGAGTGATCAGGCGAGCGTAAGAGGTCTCGGCACAGCCTGCGCAGGAGCCAGAGAACTCCAGCAGCGGCTGGTTGAACTGAGAACCGATGACGGTGTCGTCAGCAAACTTGGAAGGCTTCTTGGAGATGTTGGCCACGCAGTAGTCGAACACTGCCTGCTGATCGGCCTGGCTGTCCTGAGGCACCATGGTGATAGCCTTGGTGGGGCAGACGGTGACGCACTCGCCGCAGCCCATGCAGTCCAGAGGAGACACAGCCATGACAAACTTGTACTCGTTTGCCGGGCGGTTGTCGCGGCTCTTGGTCTGTGCGGGAGCAGCAGCCAGCTCGTCAGCAGTCAGCTGGAAGGGACGGATGGTTGCATGAGAGCACACGAATGCGCACTGGTTGCAGCCAACGCACTTGGAAGCATCCCACTCAGGGACATTGACGGCAGTGCCGCGCTTCTCATATGCAGAAGCGCCCTGCTCCCACTCGCCGTTTGCATTTGCAACGAAAGCGGAGACGGGGAGGCTGTCGCCGTCCATACGAGCGATGGGCTCCATGACGTCGCGGATCTGCTTGACCAGTTCCGGACGGCCAGCGAGAGCCTTCGGGGCGGGATCGGCTTCGGGGTTGGACCAAGAAGCGGGGACATCGACCTTGTGGATCGCGTCAACACCGGCATCGATGGCCTTCCAGTTCATCTCAACGACGTCCTGACCCTTCTTGCCGTAGCTCTTCTGAGCTGCCTGCTTCATGAAGTTGACGGCGTCCTCGATGGGCATAACGTCAGCCAGCTTGAAGAAAGCGGACTGCAGGATGGTATTGGTACGCTTGCCCATACCGATCTCGATTGCCTTATCGATTGCGTTGATGGTGTACAGCTGGATGTTGTTGTCAGCGATGTACTTCTTTGCCTCAGCGTTCAGGTGCTGATCCAGCTCCTCATCGGACCACTGGCAGTTGATCATGAACACGCCGCCGGGCTTGACATCCTGGACCATCTTCATGCCCATGTGGATGTAAGCGGGGTTGTGGCAGGCCACGAAGTCAGCCTGGTTGATGTAGTAGGGGCTGCGGATGGGCTTGTCGCCGAAACGCAGGTGGCTGATGGTCACGCCGCCGGTCTTCTTGGAGTCATACTGGAAGTATGCCTGAACATACTTATCCGTATGGTCGCCGATGATCTTGACGGAGTTCTTGTTAGCGCCGACGGTGCCGTCGCCGCCCAGACCCCAGAACTTGCACTCCTTGGTGCCAGCAGCTGCGGTGATGGGAGCGGGCTTGACTTCAGGCAGGGACAGACCGGTGACATCATCGGTGATGCCCAGAGTGAAGCGCTCCTTCGGCTGATCCTTCTCCAGCTCCTTGAACAGAGCGAAGATGGAGGACGGGGGAGTATCCTTGCTGCCCAGACCGTAACGGCCGCCGGTCAGGATGACATCGTTCATGCCAGCCTCACGCAGGGTAGCTGCAACGTCCAGATACAGGGGCTCGCCCAGAGAGCCGGGCTCCTTGGTACGGTCCAGAACTGCGACCTTCTTGGCAGTCTTGGGCAGGACCTTCAGCAGAGCGGAGGACACCCAAGGACGATACAGGCGGACCTTGACGATACCGACCTTCTCACCCTTAGCGTTCAGGTAATCGATGACCTCGTCTGCAACGTCACAGACAGAGCCCATAGCGATCATGACGCGGTCTGCGTCGGGAGCGCCGTAGTAGTTGAACAGGTCGTAGTTGGTGCCCAGCTTCTCGTTGATCTTGGCCATGTACTTCTCGACAACTGCGGGCAGTGCGTCGTAGACAGAGTTGCAGGCCTCACGATGCTGGAAGAACACGTCGCCGTTCTCGTGGGAGCCGCGCATCTTGGGGTGCTCAGGGTTCAGCGCCTTCTTGCGGAACTCCTCAACAGCCTCCATGTTGCACATTTCCTTCAGATCAGCGTAGTCCCACTTCTCGATCTTCTGGTACTCGTGAGAAGTACGGAAGCCATCGAAGAAGTTCAGGAAGGGAACCCGGCCCTCGATGGCTGCCAGATGGGCAACAGGGGACAGATCCATAACTTCCTGCACGCTGCTCTCGACCAGCATTGCGAAGCCGGTCTGGCGGCATGCCATAACGTCGCTGTGATCACCGAAGATGTTCAGGGACTGGGTAGCAACGGTACGTGCAGAAACATCGAACACGCAGGGCAGCTGCTCAGCAGCGATCTTGTACATGTTGGGGATCATCAGCAGCAGGCCCTGAGAAGCGGTGAAGGTGGTGGTAACAGCACCTGCACCCAGAGAGCCGTGCACTGCGCCGGCTGCGCCGGCCTCAGACTCCATCTCGACGACCTTGACCTGATTGCCGAAGATGTTCTTCTGACCTGCTGCAGACCACTGGTCCACAGAGTCAGCCATCGGAGAAGACGGGGTAATGGGGTAGATGGCAGCCACGTCCGTGTAGGCATATGCTACATGAGCGGCAGCGGTATTGCCATCCATGGTTTGCTTTGCTCTAGGCATTTTTCTTCCTCCATTGTTCAGAATTTGGTACCTTTTGCGCGGGGCAATATGCGCCCCGGCGGGGCCGGAGAACCCCATAAAGGCACTATTGCTCGTATACTATAATAGCAAATTCCGCCCTTAAAGTAAACGCAAACCGACTGGCAAAACACAACAAAAATTCAAGAAATTTTTTGGCTGTTTTTTACTCTTGTGTTTTTGGTGAGATTTTTCTTGCAGAATTTTAAGTTTTTGGCGGGATCAGCGGATTTTTCTTAACTTTTCCTTAATTTTGAATTGACAATCATACAGGAGATGCCGTAAACTGGAACCAATGGATTTTCCGGGTCCGGAACGTTTTCGGCCCGCTCAGAAAGGACGCAGAAACGATGGACGCAGCACATTTTGAAAAGAAACTGACCAGTGAGGTGATCTTCGAGGGCCGGGTGGTCACCCTGACCAAGGATACCGCCCTGCTGGAAAATGGAAAGACCGCCACCCGCGAGGTGGTCCACCACCACGGCGGGGCCTGCATCGTGCCCTATTTTGAGGACGGCACCATCTGCATGGTGCGCCAGTTCCGCTACGCCATGCAGCAGGAGCTGTGGGAGCTGCCCGCCGGCAAGCTGGAGCAAGGGGAGGACCCCTTCGAAGCCGCCAAGCGGGAGCTGGAGGAGGAGTGCGGCCTGACTGCAGAGCACTACACCTCGCTGGGGGAATTTTACCCCACCGTCGGCTACGATACCGAGGTCATCTACACATGGGTCGCCACCGGCCTGACGAAGACCCACATGCACCTTGACGCGGACGAGTTCCTGACCCCCGACCGCGTGCCGCTGCAAAAGGCCTACGAAATGGTCCTGAGCGGTGAGATCAAGGACGGCAAGACCATTGCGGGCGTGCTGAAGCTCAAGGCCCTGCTGGACGAGGGCAAACTGTGATCGTCTACGAAGATGCGGCCCTTGCAGTCGTGAACAAACCGGCGGGTCTTTCCAGTGAAACGGGTCTGCCCGACGCGCTGCGGGCCCTCTGGGGCAAGCCGGACGCCTATGTGGGGGTGGTGCACCGGCTAGACATCGGCGTTTCCGGGCTGATGGTGCTGGCCAAGACGCCGAAGGCCGCAGCAGCCCTGACCCGGCAAATCACCGAAAGTCAGGACGCCTACGCCGTGCTGGACGGCCGGGCCGAACCCACGAAGCACACCCCCGCCGCACCGGTCTTCGTGAAGCAATACCGCGCCGTCCTTGCGGGAGCGCCGGATGAATCCCTGCCCGAAGCGGGGACTCTGCGGGACTATCTCTTCAAGGACAGCCGGAAGGGGAGGGTCTTCCCGGTCAGCCGCCCCCGCAAAGGGGTGCGGGAAGCGGTGCTGGAATACCGCATCACGGCCACAAATGGGGCCCTGAGCATTGCGGACATCACCCTCCACACCGGGCGGACTCATCAGATCCGGGTGCAGTTCGCCTCCCGGAAGCATCCGCTCTGGGGTGACGGCAAATACGGCAGCCGGTTCAAGGGGAACATCGCCCTGCAAAGTGCGCGGCTGCAATTCCTGCACCCGGAAACGGGGCAGCAGATGGAATTCCGGCTGGAAAAGCCGAACGAGGAACCATGGAACATCGGGTAAATGCTATGGAACAACAAACATACAAGGCGGATGCCGAAATTTATGAAGTGCTGGAGCGGGAGATCATCGACCTGACCATCCGCCCCGGCAGCTTGCTGAGCGAAAACCCGCTCTGCGCCCGGTTCGGAGCACCGCGTTCCCTCATCCGGGTGGTCTTGCAGCGGTTGCAGGAAAACGGGCTGGTGAAGATCGTGCCCTACAAAGGTACCACCGTCACCCGGCTGAACCGGGAGATCGTGGAGGAGCTGATCTACGAGCGCACTGCCGTGGAAGCCCGCGTCCTGCGGGATTTTTCGCCCAAGTGCACCCCGGAGCAGCGGGCGCTGATCCGGAAGCGGGCCGCCGCCTACGAGGAGCTGGCCCACGCCGAGCACCCGGACTTCAACCGCCTGTATGAGGCCGACCGGCTGCTCCACGAGACATGGTTCGCGGCTATGGGCAAGATGTACCTCTGGCGCACCTTACAGAGCGCTCACGCCGACTACAGCCGCTTCCGGATGCTGGACACCATGACCAGCGGCGGGCTGGCCGAGGTGATCGCGGACCATACGAACCTCATTGAGGCCATTGAGCGGTGCGACCTTGCGGCCTTTGAGCCGCTGGTGGAGCGCCACCTCTACGGCGGCATCCGTCGGCTGGGCAGCAAGCTGACCGAGGAATACGCCGACTATTTCGAACCCGAAAAATAAATGTTCCACGTGGAACGCCAAAAAAGACCAGCGCCGCAGGGTGAGATACTCTGCGGCGCTGGTCTTTTGCTTATCGGAGAACGTTCGCCCTTGGGGGAAGAGCGCGGAAATTTTATAGTTTATTTAAGTTGATTGGAGCGGTTCAGCACAAAGCTGCGGGTCTCGTTCGGGGCAAAGTACGGGGTATACTGGATGCCGATCTGCTCCCAGTTGCTCGGAACGAGGGTAAAGATCTTGATGCAGCCCGTCTCCTTCGGTTTCAGGTTATCCTGCACACCGTAGGTCTTCAGACCGGTCTCGTCCGTCAGATAAGCGATCTCCGCATGGCTGATCTTGCCGCTGTCCGACGTCATCTTGAAATCGCTCTTGCCCAGCGTCTCATACTGGTTGTTATAGATCGCCTTCAGCAGCTCGTCCAGTTCGGTCAACGTGGTATTTCCCATCTTGACCGTCTGCTCCGACTGATTTTCCAGCCCGATGCACACGGTGATGAACGTTTTTCCTGCATAGTTCTCGGCCATGCCCGAAATCGGACCCAGACGATAGCCCAGCAGCTTCACATTCACGCCATTGATCTGGACGGTCTCATTGGCGCCATATACGGTGTTTTTCGATCCGCCGCCCTCCTCGGAACACCCTGCGAAGATGCCGGATGCGGTAACAGCCAGTGCAGCAGCGCCGGCGCATTTCAGGAAAACTCTACGGCTCATGCTTGCCATATTCGGTACCTCCCTTAAATGATCTGGTGTCTCAACTTATCAAACCTTTGTCCGGTAAGTTGGTTTCTGGCTTGAGAATACCAGAACTCCAAGGGTTTGGCAAGAGGATTTTTTGCAAAAATCAGACCGCACAGCGTTTCTTTGTACGAAATTTCAGTAAAGAATCTTTGCTCATTCGCTGAAGGTGCGGAATTTGCGCACGAAGCGGCAAAAAACACAGCAGCTTTGCCAAGCCGCCCCCAAATTTTTTAGAGAAACCGTCGAAAATGCAGTTGTTTTTCCACAAGGGCACCAGAAATCGTTTTAGCCGAAGATGCCGGTCAGGAAAATTTCCAGACCGATGCCGATGAGGATGATACCGCCCAGAACGGAGGCTTTTCCGGCCAGCTTGGTGCCGAACTTTTTGCCGATGTGCAGACCGGCCATGCAGATAAAGAAGGTGACCGTCGCGATGATGAGGGAAGCCACCAGTGCCATGACCCAGCCGTACTCCGAAATGGTGAAGCCCACGGAGAGGGCGTCGATGCTGGTGGCGACGCCCTGCACAAAAAGGGCACCGGCGCTGAGCGCGGCGGCTTCCTCGGTCTCCTCGCCCTTGATGCCCTCCATCAGCATCTTTCCGCCGATGTAGGCCAGCAGGATGAGGGCGATCCACGGAATGAATGTCTCAAAGGATGAGAACAGCTCTACGACGGTGTGGACGCAGACCCAGCCCGTCATGGGCATGACCGCCTGAAACAGGCCGAAGGCGCCCGCGATGATGCACATCCGTTTCATCGACATTCTGGGATCGTGCAGACCATTTGCCATTGAGACCGAAAACGCATCCATCGCCAGACCCACGCCCAGCAGTGCGCTGTTGAAGAAGAACAAGAAACTCCATTCCATACTGAATATGCCTCCTGAATTTGACCGGATTTGGTGCGGCTAACAAAACCCGGAATCGGTGCGCGTGCACGTCCGATTCCGGGTCATTTTTTTACAAACTGACTCCATGCGTTATGGGCGTGGTACTCGCACCAAAACGCAGCCTGAGAGGTGTTATTTCAAATCAGTCCTCGCTGCTGTCCGCTTCCGGGGCTTCGGCAGCCGAAGCCTCATCGGCGGCTTCCATGGCGGCCAGCTGCTCGGCGGTGGGCTCGTCGTCCTCCTCGGCCTCGACGGTCTCGGTCTGGGCTTCGTCGTCGTGGTCGGTGCGGGCAAGGACCATGACCTTATCGTTCTCGCCCAGACGCATGACCCGGACACCGGAGCCGTAGCGGCTCTGGACCGGGATGGAATCGGCGTGGAGGCGGATGATGATGCCCTCCTGACTGCTCAGCAGGATATCATCCACATCATCGACGATCTTAACGGCAGCCACCTTATCCTTGGAGGCATCGTAGTTGCGGATGCCCTTGCCGCCGCGGGCCGTGATGCGGTAGGTGTCGATCTCGGACCGGCGGCCCTTGCCGTTTTCGGTCACGGTCAGGATGGTGGCACCCTCGCGGCAGATGCAGACGCCAACGACTTCATCCCCCTCGGCCAGCTTGATGGCACGCACACCGTGGCCGCTGCGGCCCATGGGGCGGGCGTCCTCTTCGTTGAAGCGGATGGCCTGACCGTTGCGGGTGGCAACGATGAGCATATCGTGGCCGGTGGTCAGGCGGGTCCATGCCAGCGCGTCGCCCTCGTTCAGGGCAATGCCGATCAGGCCGGACTTGCGGATATTGGCATACTGTTCCAGCGGAGTGCGCTTGATCAGGCCCTGCTTGGTGACCATGGTGACGAAGCCGCCCTTGTTGTCCTCATCCTTGGGGTAGCAGAGCATATTGGTGACCTTTTCGCCCTCGGCCAACTGGAGCAGGTTCACGATGTTGGTGCCCTTGCTGGTGCGGCTGCCCTCGGCGATGGTGTAACCCTTGAGGCGGAACATCCGGCCCCGGTTGGTGACGAACAGGACATAATCGTGGGTGGAGCCGACGAACATCTCCTGCACGATGTCCTCTTCCTTGCGGGTCATGCCGGAAATGCCGCGACCGCCGCGCTTCTGGGCCTGATAAGTGGCCTTGAGCTGGCGCTTGATATAACCGGCCTCGGTCAGGGTGTAAACGCACTGTTCCTCGGCAATGAGGTCTTCGATGTCCACTTCGCCGTTGACGGTTTCGATCTCGGTGCGGCGCTCATCACCGAAGCGCTTCTTCATATCCAGCAGCTCGTTCTTGACGATCTCCAGCACGCGAGCGTCGTTGGCGAGGATGTCCTCCCAATCGCGGATCTTCGCCTGCAGGGTGCCCAGTTCTTCCTCGATCTTGAGGATCTCCAGACCAGCCAGACGGCCCAGCTGTAATTTCACAATGGCGTCGGCCTGCGGGTCATCGAAGCCGAACTGTTCCATGATGGCAGCCTTGGCCTCGGCCATGCCGCCCTTGCAGGCGCGGATGGTGGCGATCAGTTCATCCACGATGTCGGTGGCCTTCTTCAAGCCTTCGAGGATGTGGGCGCGCTCCTGTGCCTTCTTCAGGTCGTACTGGGTGCGGCGGCGAACCACTTCGTCTTGGAACTCCACGTATTTCTGGATCATCTGCTTCAGGGTCAGCACCTTCGGCACCTTGTGGTCGATGGCCAGCATGATGACGCCGACGGTATCCTGAAGCTGGGTGTACTGATAGAGCTGGTTCAGCACCACCTGCGGGTTCGCGTCCTTGCGCACATCGATGACGATGCGCATTCCCTTGCGGTTGGTCTCATCGTTCAGGTCGCTGATGCCCTCGATCCGCTTTTCCTTCACGAGGTCTGCGATGTTCTCGATCAGGCGGGCCTTGTTCACCATGTAGGGGATCTCGGTGACGATGATCTGGGCGCGGCCGTTCTTCTTCTCCTCAATGGTGGCACGGCCGCGCAGGGTGATCTTGCCGCGGCCGGTGGCGTAGGCGGCGCGGATGCCGCTGCGGCCCATGATGATGCCGGCGGTGGGGAAGTCCGGGCCTTTGATATATTCCATCAGGCCGGGCAGGTCGATGTCCGGGTTCTCGATATAGGCCACGCAGCCGTCGATGACTTCGCTCAGGTTGTGGGGCGGGATGTTGGTGGCCATGCCGACTGCGATGCCCTGACTGCCGTTGACCAGCAGGTTCGGGAAGCGGCAGGGCAGGACGCTGGGTTCCTTCTTCGTTTCATCGAAGTTGGGGTCCCAGTCGATCGTGTTCTTGTCGATATCGGTCAGCATCTCGACGGCCATCCGGCTCATGCGGGCCTCGGTGTAACGGTAAGCAGCCGGGGGGTCGCCATCGACGGAACCGAAGTTACCTTGGCCGTCCACCAGCGGGTAGCGCAGGGAGAAATCCTGTGCCAGACGGACCATGGCGTCGTAAACGGATGCGTCGCCGTGGGGGTGGTAGGAGCCCAGCACTGCACCGACGGTATCCGCCGACTTGCGATAGGGATGGCTGGGGTCGTTGCCGCGCTCGTGCATGGTATAAAGAATGCGGCGGTGGACCGGTTTCAGACCATCGCGCACATCGGGCAGAGCACGGGACACGATGACCGACATGGAGTAATCCAGAAACGCCGTCTCGATCTCCTTCTTGACGTCGCGGATGATCTTTTTGGTACCGCTGCCCGGTATCATCACAAAATCTTCTTCCATTTTTTCCTCCGTTTGGATTGCTTCAACCTCTCCGTCAGCGCTGTCGCGCTGCCACCTCCCCTAATAGGGGAGGCCTTGGCAGTCGGATGAGGCTTGCTGTATACGCCAGAGGCTCCCCTACTAGGGGAGCTGGCGAGCCGTAGGCTCGACTGAGAGGTTTATTTTTTATTAGACATCGAGCTTCGCATATTGAGCATTTGCCTCAATAAAGCGGCGGCGGGGCTCGACCTGATCGCCCATCAGGATGGTGAAGGCTTCGTCGGCCTTCTCGGCGTCCTCAATGGTGATCTGCACGATGACGCGGTTATCGGGGTTCATGGTGGTCTCCCAGAGCTGCTCCGGGTTCATCTCACCAAGGCCCTTGTAACGGTTGACCTTTGCGCCCGGCATTTCCTGCGAGAGCACGGCCATTTCGGCGTCGTTATAGGCGTACTTGATGGTATTGCCCTTCTGCACCTTGAACAGGGGCGGCTGGGCAACGTAGACATGGCCCTGCTCGATGAGGGGGCGCATATAGCGGAAGAAGAAGGTCAGCATCAGGGTGCAGATGTGAGAACCATCCACATCGGCATCGGCCATGATGAACACTTTGTCGTACCGCAGTTTGGTGATATCAAATTCTTCACCGATGCCGCAGCCCAGTGCCAGCACGACGGGCATCAGCTTATCGTTGCCGTAAATGCGGTCGGCGCGGGCCTTTTCGACGTTGAGCATCTTGCCCCACAGGGGGAGGATGGCCTGAATGGCCGAGTCACGGCCCATCTTGGCCGAGCCGCCTGCAGAATCGCCCTCGACGATGAAAATTTCGGTGCGGGAGGGGTCTTTTTCGCGGCAGTCTGCCAGCTTGCCGGGCATCCGGCTGGTCTCCAGCGCGCTCTTGCGGCGGACCAGCTCACGGGCCTTCTTGGCGGCAGCGCGGGCGCGGGCGGCCTGTGTGGCCTTTTCGAAGATGGCCTTGGCCACGCCGGGATTCTCCTCGAAGAACTCCATCAGCTTGGTGTAGACCATGTTGGAGACGAGGGTGCGGATCTCGGTATTGCCGAGCTTCGCCTTGGTCTGACCCTCGAATTCGGCCTCCTGCAATTTCACGGAGATGACGCAGATCAGGCCCTCGCGGACATCGGAGCCAGAAAGGTTCTCGTCCTTATCCTTCAGCAGACCGTGGCTGCGGCCGTAATCGTTGAATACGCGGGTCAGGCTGGTGCGGAAGCCCTCTTCGTGGGTGCCGCCGTCGGGGGTGTTGACGTTGTTGGCAAAACTCAGCACCAGCTCGTTGTAGCTGGAATTGTACTGCAGCGCGATCTCCGCCATGCCGCGGTCGGTCTGACCCTTGAGGTAGATGACGTTGGGGTGGAGCACTTCGAGGTTGCGCTTCTCGTTCAGGTAGGTGACAAAGCTCTTGATGCCGCCCTCATAGCACATGACCTCGGTGCGGTAGCAGGGGTCGCCCTCCTGCCCATCCTCCAGAACGGGGGTGTAGAGTTCCCGCTCGTCGGTCAGGGTGATCTTGACGCCCGCGTTCAGGAAGCTTTCCTCCCGCAGACGCTTTTCCAGCGTCTCGAAGTTGTAGACGGTGGTGTCCTTGAACATCTCCGGGTCCGGCTTGAAGGTGACACGGGTGCCGGTGACGCCCGGCTCCACAGTGCCGATGCACTTCAGCGGGCCGTCCGGGTCGCCGCGGCGGAAGGTCTGCTCATACTCGTGGCCGTCCCGGCGGACATCGACGGTCAGCCACTCGGAACAGGCGTTGACGACGGACGCGCCGACGCCGTGCAGACCACCGGCCACCTTGTAGCCGGAGTTCTCGCCGCCGAACTTGCCGCCGGCGTGGAGGATGGTGTAAACGACGGTGACGGCGGGCAGACCGGTATCGGCCTGAATATCCACGGGGATGCCGCGGCCGTTATCCGTGACCTGAATGATGTTGTCCTTTAAGATCTTGACCTCGATGTGGTTGCAGTAACCGGCCAAGGCCTCGTCGATGGCGTTGTCCACGATCTCGTAGACCAGATGATGCAGTCCGCGCTCGCCGGTGGAACCGATATACATGCCGGGGCGCTTGCGCACCGCTTCCAAGCCCTTCAGGACCTGAATCTCACTGGCGTTGTACTCGTGGTCCGTCGCGGTTTCCACATTGGTGCTGGTGATGATTTCCTCTGCCATATCCTTTCTCCCTTTTTGATTTTCTATCGTAAAATTTTATTGGATGGTTTGTTCAGCGCGCCGTTTCATCGCGGCGCTGGACAGCTCCGAAAGATACACCGTATCCACCGGGGCGTCCGCTAACACATAACACTGGGGCAGCTCTTCCGAAAGGCTGACCACGGCCCCGTTCTTCTGGGCGTAGTTCAGAAACTCGCGCCCGCGGGGGGAGATGGTGGTGGTCTCCAGATTGAAGATTCCGATGATGTCCCGATCGTTCAGAACATAGTCACGCCCCAAGTGAATATACATTCCGTATTATCTCCATTTGTTAGCAGGGGCGGCGTTCGTCTGCCAGTTCAAGCCTTGGTCAGCACACCGCCGTTCATGCGGTAGACTTCGCCGTCCGTTTTCAGGAAGGCGGTGTCGTCGCAGCTGGTGACGAAGGTCTGCTTTTCCCGCATCCGGGTCAGCAGATACTGCTTGCGGCCATCGTCCAGCTCGCTGAGCACATCGTCCAGCAGCAGCACCGGGTGCTCGCCGGTAATGGCTGCTGCAGCCGCAGCTTCCGCCATTTTCAGGCTCAGGACCACGCTCCTCTGCTGTCCTTGGCTGGCAAACACTTTGGCAGGCTGCCCATCGAGCATCAGTTCGATGTCCTCCCGGTGGGGGCCGCAGAGGCTCTGCCCGGCCCGAAGCTCTTCGCTCTGGCGGGCACGGAGCAGGTCGGCCAGACCGCCCGGCTCAAACTGGGCAGCATAGTGCAGCTCCATCCGCTCCGCCCCATGGGAGAGCTCGGCATAATTGCTGCACGCAAGGGGGCCCAGCCGCTCAAGGTAAGCCCGCCGCCTCTGCTGGATGGCCTCGCCCTGCACGGCAAGCTCCGCATTGAGCACTTCCAGCAGGGCCGCTTTTTCAGCATAGGGACGTTCTGGCCCCGCTGCAGAACGGCGAAGCAGCGCGTTTTTCTGCTGCAGCGCCCGGATGTAGCGGCGGTAGACCGTCAGGTAGCCGGGGTAGAGCTGGCAGAGCGCTGCGTCCAGAAACTTCCGCCGCCCTTCCGGTGCCCCTTTGACAAGGCTCAGGTGGCCGGGGTCGAAGACCACCGCCGGAAAGCTGCCCGCCAGCGCCGATGCCCGCTTGGGCGGTGCCCCATTCACCGAGGCGTTCCGCCCCGGCCGGGAGGAGTCCGGCGTACCGATGGTCATCCGAATGCGGCGCTCTTCTTCAGGCTCTTCCAGCAGGAGTTCTTCCGGGTGCTGTGCGCTCAAGGTAGACGCTTCCAGCACGGCGAAGGGTTCGCCCCGCCGCACTAGTTCGGCATCCTTGCCACCCCGGAAGCTTTTGCCGCCGGTCAGCAGCCAGATGGCCTCCAAAAGGTTCGTCTTGCCTTGGCCGTTATTGCCGCAGATGACGGTCAGCTCCCGGCCCGGCGTCAGGCTGGCCGACGCGATGTTGCGATAATTTTGGACTTCCAGTGAGAGCAGACGCATGGTTTACTGGCCCTGCCCCACGGTCACGCTCTGGCCGTCCAGCTCAATGACGTCGCCCGCGCGGCACTTTTTGCCCCGCATGGTGCAGACTTCGCCGTTCACCTTGACGGCACCCCCCTGCACCAGCTCCTTGGCTTCGCCGCCGGTCTCACACAGACCCGCGTATTTCAGCAGGGCATCCAGCTTAATAAATTCCGTATGGATGAGAATTTTTTGCATATTACGCCTCTCAATCGTTCTTGAAACGGACGGGCAGGACCAGATACAGGAAGTCGCTGCCCTCGGCGGGCAGGACCTTGACCGGACTCAGAGGGCCGCTGATCTCCAACCGGACCTGCTCGGTGCGGGCGTTGCGCAGCGCATCCAGCAGGTAGCGGTTGTTGAAGCCGATCTCCACATCGTCGCCTTCGCACTGGGCGTTGAATTCATCCACCACGCGGCCGAGGTTGGTCTGGCAGCGGACGACGACTTTACCCGCAGTAAAACTGATGCGGAGGGGATTTTTTAAACGCTCTGTAATAATCAGAGAAGCGCGCTCAATGGTCTCGATGAACTCCTTGGTATCCAGCGTCACGCGGGTGCGGCTGCCGTCCGGGATGACGTTGTGGTAGTTGAGGAATTCGCCCTCGATCAGGCGGCTCATGATGGTGTAGCCCGCCGTCATGAAGACGACATAGCGGCGGTTGGCGCAGATGTGGACCAGCTCTTCGTCATCGTTGGCCAGCAGGTGCGATACTTCGTTCATGGTTTTGCTGGGCACGATGATCCGGATATCCTTCACAGCCTTGATGGGGCGCTCGACGATGGCCAGACGGTAGCCGTCCAGCGCAACGACGGTCATCTTATCGGGCAGGATCTCGAATAATTCACCGGTGTGCGCAGGTTTTCTTTCGTCCTGACTGACGGCGTACAGGGTACGATCGATGATATCCCGCAGCACGCCGGTCTGGATGGTCAGGGTCTCTTCGGCGCCGGTGTTGGGCAGTTCGGGGAAATCGGTGGCCGACATGGATTGGATCTCGAACTGGGCGACGCCGCTCTGGATGGTGGTCTTGCCGTTGTCGGCAGACTGGATCGTGATCTGGCCGGAGGGCATCCGGCTGACCATGCTGCTGAGCAGCTTTGCGTTCAGCACGATCTCGCCGGGCTCCTTGACGTTGGCTTCAATGGTGGTCACGATGCCCATTTCAAGGTCGTAGCCGGTCAAAGTCAGTTGAAAACCTTCGGCTTTCAGCAAGATGCCTTCCAGCACGGGGATGGTGGAGCGGAGGGTGACGGCTTTGGAAACGCCATCGATCGCAGCGCTCAACAGGGTCTTATCGCAGATAATGTTCAATCTATTGTCTCTCCTTTGTTTGGATTCCGGTTTTCAGGTGCTTTGCCCATGGATCTGGATGCAGAACCGCCTGATGTATATTGAACTTGTTGTAGTAACCGTAGTAGGGGGTGGGGAAGATGTTGAAAAGTCGGAAAGTTGCTGGAATCATGCCGGGCTGGGGTTTTCCACAGGATTGTGGATCCGGTGTGAAGGAATTGTTGAATCGTGTGGTTCGTGGGTTCTTTCCACAGGCGATGTGGATTGTGGGTGTTGAATGTTGAAAACTCTGTGGAAAGAGTGGAAAGATTCGCCCGCTTCCCACAACATCTTGTTCCAGTTTCCACGGAAATGCCCGATTTTCTCCTATATTTTGGGGTCACGCCTCTGAATGAGTATGACTTTTCCTCCCCGGAAGGGGTTTATGCCTTCACGTTTTTGATGATGTCGCTGACGGTCTCCCGCAGGTGCTGGTCGTTCTTCATGTCCCGCTCCATGGTCTTCAGGGAGTAGACGATGGTGGAGTGGTCACGGCCGGAGAACTCGCGGCCGATCTCCTCCATGCTCATGCCGGTGACTTCGCGCAGGATGTAGATGGCGACGCGGCGGGCCGAGGCGACGTTGGCATTCCGCTTGGTGCCGCGAATGTCGGCGGGGGAGACGTTGAAGGTGCGGGACACTTCGCCCACGATCTTCTCGATGGTGACGGGCACCGGCTGGGTCTCGTTCAGGATGTCCTTGATGGCATTCTGCGCCACGCTGATGACAGGCTGAATGCCCTCCAGCATGTAGTAGGCGTTCAATTTCTTGACGGCGCCTTCCAGCTGGCGGATGTTGTTCTTCAGGTGGTTGGCGATGAACTCTGCCACGTCTTCGGGCAGGTCAAGGTGGAGCAGCTCGGCCTTGCGCTTGACGATGGCCACGCGGGTCTCGAAATCCGGCGGCTGGACATCGGCGGTCAGGCCCCACTCGAAACGGGTGCGCAGACGCTCTTCAAGGCTCTTGATCTCCTTGGCGGGGCGGTCGGAGGCGATGACGATCTGCTTGTGGGCATCGTGCAGGGAGTTGAAGGTGTGGAAGAACTCCTCCTGCGTGGACTCCTTGCCCGCGATAAACTGGATATCGTCCACCAGCAGCAGGTCGGCCACGCGGTACTTCATGCGGAAGTCCTCGGTGCTGCCCGCGCGGATGGCGGCGATCAGCTCGTTGGTGAACTGCTCACAGGTCACGTACATGATGACGAAATCGGGGTGGGTGCGCTTGATCTCGGTCTGGATGGCCGTCAGCAGATGGGTCTTGCCCAGACCGGAACCGCCGTAGATGAACAGCGGGTTGTAGGCTCCGGAGGGGTTGGCCGCCACCGCCTGCGCCGCAGCAAACGCAAACTGGTTGGACGGGCCCTTGATGAAGTTTTCGAAGGTGAATTCGTAGTTGCCCTGCGGGGAGGCGGGGTTCGCCTCGTACTGCTGGGCCAGCACGACTTCGTGCGGCGGGGTGCTGGGCACCACGAGGGTGATGTCCACGTCAAAGCCCAGCACGGTCTTGAAGGCTTCCTTGAGCAAGCCAAGGTAGCGGTCCGTCACGATCTTGCAGATGAAGTCGTTCCGCACCGAGAGGGTGATGTGGCTTGAGTCCTCAAAGCTGATGGGCTCAAGGCCATCGATATAGAGATTATAGGTCGGCTCGGCCATCTGCGTTTTGCAGTACGCCTGCGCGGCCTCTAAAACGTCCTTGAAAGAATCCATAAAACATCCACTCCATTGAAGTTTTCAACAATGCTGCTGATACTAGGTTAGTATACCACAAAAATCTCCCTGCGTCTATATTCTATAATGTAATTTATAATACATAAGAAAAGACGCACCTTCGCACCTCCGCGCGGCTTGTGTCCAAGAGGAAAAACGGCCACAAGATATGGTGGAAGAAAAGTTTTCCACGGGAGATGGGTGAAAAAGTTGAAAGATTTTTCACACCCGGTTTTGAAAAAAGTTTGCTGGAAAGCGAAAAAAATGCTTGACAGAAGGGGATAGTGTGCGATATACTGTTGAATTGCAAGCCTGTCCCCATTTTGGGACCAGAATAGACCCCATAACCGGGGACGAGTTTTTACGGAGGATACAACCATGAAGAGAACTTTTCAGCCCAAGAAGCGTCAGCGCAAGGAAGTTCATGGCTTTCTGACCCGCATGAGCACCAAGAACGGCCGCAAGGTCATCAATGCTCGCCGTGCAAAGGGCCGCAAGAGCCTGACCGTCTGATCCAGCAAGCGTTGAGCGAAGGATCCGGCGCAGAATTGAACATGCGCAAAAAGGCTGCTGATATTGGATTGGCGGCCTTATTTTTTTATTTCCGCGCGGTTTGACTAAAAAATAAACCGAAGATTTGGCACAAAAAACGTCCGGACAGGCTTTTCATGTCGGCGTTTTTTTGCTATACTGAATTTTGAACTTTGCCTTTCTGGCAAATGTTCGGACTTTACCCGAAAAGGAGGCGCCGAAGGAGTGCGCTATCGTCCCATCCGCCGCAACAGCGAATATGGCCGCGTGTATGCCCGCGGCAAGTCCTATGTGAACCCGGCGCTGGTCTTGTATGTGCTCAAGACCCGCGGCAAGAAGACCCGCGTGGGCCTGACGGCCACCAAAAAGATCGGCCACGCCGTCCAGCGCAACCGTGCCCGCCGCGTGATGAAGGCCGCCATCGACGAGCATCTGGATCATAACATCGGCGGCTACGACCTGATCTTCGTGGCCCGCGGCATCACCCCGCATCTCAAGAGCTGGCAGCTCAGCGAAGTGGTGGCCAAGCTCTTTGCACAGGCCGGTCTGCCGGATAAGGCAAAGCAGCCGGGTGCAAAGGCCCCCGCCACCGTCCCGCCCGCCCGCAAAGCTGCGGCAAAGGCGAAGGAATGAGCCTTTCGCAGTTCGCCCGGAACGCGCTGTGTGTGCCCATCCGGCTCTATCAACGCTTTATCAGCCCCGGCCTTGGCCGCAACTGCCGCTTCACCCCCTCATGCAGCCAGTACACGCTGGAGGCCATCCAGACCCACGGCTGCTGCAAAGGCCTGCTGCTGGGCGCATGGCGGATCGCCCGCTGCAACCCGCTGGGCCGCTGGGGGTATGACCCGGTGCCGCCAAAAGGAAAATGGGTCAGCCCGGAGCGGAAGCTTTCCCCGGCAAAGCTCTTTTCCAAAAGGCACACGAGCGGCTCTTGAAAAACGGATCCTTCGTACAACCTCTCCGTCATTGCTCCGCAATGCCACCTCCCCTTGTAGGGGAGGCTTTGGCAGCAAGATGGAGTTTCCGGTTTTGCCAAGGGCTCCCCTATTAGGGGAGCTGTCGAGCGCAGCGAGACTGAGAGGTTTATTTCTTTCCTATTTGCTTCTTGTGACGCACCGTACTGTGGGCGGTGTGTCCTTCGCATAAAAATTCAACGTCCCGCACCACAGGCGGGGCAGAATGGACGAAGATATGAATCCTTTATACATCCTCGGCTGGCCTCTCGGCTACGTTATGGAGTGGATCTACAAGCTGATCCCGAACTACGGCTGGGACATCATCCTGTTCACCCTGCTGATCACGGTCATCAAGATCCCGCTCCAGCTCAACCAGCAGAAGAGCATGGCCAAGATGTCCGCGTTCCAGCCCATGATCGCCGACATCCAGAAAAAGTACCGCGATAAGCCCGACAAGCAGCAGGAAGAGCTGATGAAGCTGCAGGAGCAGGGCTACAAGCCCACCGCCGGCTGTATGCCGATGCTCGTCAACTTCCTCGTCATGTTCGGCGTTATCGAAGTTGTGTACCGCCCGCTGCAGCGCATCTTCCACATCGGCGCCGATGCGCTGACCGCCGCCGGTGAGGCTCTGACCGCCCTCGGCGTCAGCTTTACCACTGTGACCCGCGATACCAACATCATCGCGCAGGTCATCGCGGGCGAGAGCACCGTCACCAGCTGCTTCACCCCGGAGCAGGTCAGCACCATCACCGAGTTCGGTCAGCACATGGACTTCTTTGGCATCGATCTGACCCGTGTGCCCCAGTACAGCTTGGCCGCAGAGAACCTGCCCCTGCTGATCCTCCCCATTCTGGCCATTGTGACCATGTTCATCTCCACCCACATCAGCATGAAGGCCTCCGGCCAGCAGATGCAGGGCGGCATGAAGATGACCATGTATATGATGCCGCTGATGTACCTGTTCTTCTGCTTCACCGTTCCCTGCGCATTCTCCCTGTACTATGTCGTCTCCAACATCCTGATGACCGTGCAGAGCATCTTCATGAAGAAGATCTACGACCCCGAAAAGATGAAGGAAGAGGTCTTGGCTGAAATGGCTGCCCGCAAGAAGGAGCAGAAGCGCGGTGTGAAGAGCACCACCATCAAGGTCACCGACGAAAAGACCGGCCAGATCGTTGAGAAGAACATCTCCGCCAGCGAGATGAACAAGCGCCGTCTCGAATATGCCCGCAAGCTGGACGAAGAGCGCTATAAGGATGAGCGCACCGTTCCGCTGAGCGAGCTGAACAAGAAAGAGGAGGAATAACGGTTATGATCCGTACTCAGGAAGCAACCGGCAAGACGGTTGATGAAGCCCGCGCAAAGGCCTGCGCCCTGCTGGGTGTGCAGGCTGAGGATCTGAATGTGAGCTATGAGGTTCTGGAAATGCCCCAGAAGACGGGCTTTCTGGGTCTGAAGCTGACCCCCGCCAAGGTGCGTGTCAGCGTGGAAGAACCCGATGTCCCCGCCGCCCCCATTGTGGAGGAGGCCCCGGCACCCGCTGCAGAGGAAAAGGTGGAAGCACCTGCTGAAGAAGCGGCGGCTCCTGCCCCGGCCGAGGATGCTCCCGCCGCGGAGCAGCCCGCTGCTCCGGTAGAGGAAGCTGCTGCTCCGGCCGAAGAGACGGCTGCTCCTGCAGAGGAGGCCGAAGAGGTCGAAGTTCCCATCAACATCGAAGAGAACAACAAGGTCAAGGCCGCTGTGGACTACCTGAAGGAAGTCATCACCCTGATGGGTGTCAGCGACGTGACCTTCAGCGCCGTGCAGAAGGGCGAGGCGACCATCATCCGTCTGGATGGCGAGAAGCTGGGTGCCCTGATCGGCCGCCGCGGCGAGACCATGGAGAGCTTGTCCTATCTGGCAAGCCTCGTGGCCAACCGTCTGGAAGGCGACTACATCAAGCTGGGTCTGGATGTGGCCGGCTACCGCGACAAGCGCGAGAGCGACCTGACTGCACTGGCACAGCGCATCGGCGCCAAGGTCCGCAAGACCGGCCGCAGCTTTGCGATGGAGCCCATGAATCCCTACGAGCGCCGCATCATCCACTCCGCCATCGGCAAGATGGAGGGTGTCCGCAGCGAGAGCAAGGGCGAGGGCCGTGACCGCCGTGTGGTCATCTACTCCACCGCCCCCGATGCACAGACCGACAACACCTACGGCGAGCGCCGCCCCCGCGGCAATGGCCGCCGGAACAATGGCGGTTATCGCAGTGGTTCCCGCAGCGGCAATCGGAACGGTGAGCGCAGCGGCTATCGCGGCGGCAGCCGTGGCGGCTCCCGTCCGTCGGGCAGCCGCGGCCCCCGCACGTCCAGCGTGCCGGAGCGCACCTACGCCCCCCGTGATGCTGAGAATGCCGCCCCTGTGGCACCCAAGCGCACCGAGCGCGTGGATGATTTCGCCGATTTCACCTTTGGCAAGATCGAGATCTGATTGCTGGATTTTCAACCATTCTGCTCCTTTCTGGTGGAAAACTGCCGGAAAGGGGCATTTTTTGTGCCGGAGTAGGGGCTGATTCTATCTTTTTCGCGGCACACGTGTTATAATAAAAAGTGGATGTATACCGCCAAACAGGAAGATTCCCGCACCGGCGGGCAAGCCGGGCGCTGAATGGGGAGGGAACACAGATGCAGAATATGACCATTGCGGCCATCGCGACCGCACCGGGGGCGGGTGGCATCGCCGTCGTGCGCCTTTCGGGGCCGGAGAGCTATGCGGTGGCGGCGCGGGTGTTCCGCCCTGCGAACCCGAACAAGCGGGTGGAGGACGCCAAGGGCTACACCGCGTTGTTCGGAAAATTTCTGGAAGGGGAGGACGCCTTTGACGAGGGGGTGGCCCTCTTCTTCCGGGCGCCCCACAGCTACACCGGCGAGGACGTGGTGGAGCTTTCCTGCCACGGCGGCAGCGCGGTGGCGCGGCGGCTGGTGGAAAGTTGTATCGAAGCCGGGGCGGCCCCTGCGGCCCCCGGTGAGTACACCCGCCGCGCTTTCCTGAACGGCAAGCTCAGCCTGACACAGGCCGAGGCCGTCATGGACATCATCTCGGCGGATGGGCGGCAGGGCGCCGCGCTGGCCAATGCGTCGCTGGGCGGTGCGCTGGCCAAGAAGATCGCGGCAGAAAAAGAGGCCCTGACCGCCTTACAGGCCCATCTGGCCGCGTGGGTGGACTTCCCCGAAGAGGATGTCCCCGAACTGGACGAAGCCCATTTGCAGACCGTGCTGGGCGGCGTGAAGGACGAGCTGGACACCCTCATCCAAAACTACGACGCCGGGGCCGTTCTGCGGGAGGGCGTGGACTGCGCCATCGTGGGCCGGCCCAACGCGGGAAAATCCACCCTGCTGAACCTGCTGGCCGGATTCGACCGAGCCATCGTCACCCCGGTGGCGGGCACGACCCGCGATGTGGTGGAACAGGCGGTGCGGCTGGGGGACATCCGGCTGAACCTCTTCGACACCGCCGGTCTGCGGGACACCGAAGACCTCATCGAGGCCGAGGGCATCCGCCGCAGTTGGAAGAAGCTGGACGAGGCGGGGCTGGTGCTGGCGGTGTTCGACGGCTCTGCGCCGCTGACCCGCGAGGACTTTGAGCTGGCCCGGAAATGCGCCGGACGCCCGGCCATTGCCCTCATCAACAAAGAGGACAAGCCGACCCAGTTCGACGCGGAGATCATCGCACCCTATTTCGCGATGGTGCTGCCGGTCTGCTGCCAAGAGGAGGGGACCCGGAAGCTGATCTCCTCGGCGGTGGCGCGGCTGCTGGGCACAAACCAGATCGACCCCCACGCCGCCAGCCTTTCGGGCCAGCGGCAGCTGGCCGCCGCCACCCGTGCGCGGGAGGCCGTTGCCGGGGCGCTGGACGCCGCCGCCGGTGGGTTCGGGCTGGACGCCGTGTCCGTCTGTGTGGACGACGCGCTGGACGCCCTCTGCGACCTGACCGGCGAAAATGCGTCGGAGGCCGTCATCAACGAAGTATTTGAACGCTTTTGTGTGGGAAAGTAACAGTTCGGGAGCAACTGTAAAATAGAGGGAAACAAACGTGAATCATTTGGGAGATTATGACGTCATCGTGATCGGTGCGGGCCATGCGGGCATTGAAGCGGCCCATGCGGCGGCCGCACTGGGGGCGAAGACGGCTGTTTTTACCATGAGCTTGGATGCCATCGGCAATATGCCCTGCAATCCCAGCATTGGCGGAACGGCAAAAGGAACGCTGGTACGTGAATTGGATGCACTCGGCGGCGTAATGGGTCTGGCGGCGGATGCCACCTACCTGCAAAGCCGGATGCTGAACAAGGGCAAGGGCCCGGCAGTCCATGCCCTGCGGGTCCAGACCGACCGCAAACGTTACCACGAATATATGAAGCACGCGCTGGAACTGACGCCCGGCCTTGCCATCCATCAGGCGGAAGTGGTTTCCATCGAGGTGGAAGACGGCCGCGTGAAGGGCGTTGTCACCCAGTTGAACGGCGAGTACGGCGCCAAGTGCGTGGTCATTGCTACAGGCACCAACCTCGGTGGCAAAATTTTTGTGGGTGATGCGTGGTATGCTTCCGGCCCGGACGGGATGCACGCGGCCAACGCACTGACCGAGAGCCTGAAAGCGGCTGGTCTGCCCCTGCGCCGGTTCAAGACCGGCACCCCGGCCCGTGTCCACCGCCGGAGCATTGATTTTTCGAAGCTGGAATGCCAGCCCGGCGACCCGGACAACGAATTGCAGCCCTTCAGCTTCATGACCGATGCCCCCATGCACAACAAGGTGGAGTGCTGGATCGCCTACACCAACCCGGAGACCCACAAGATCATTCTGGACAATATCCAGCGCAGCCCGCTTTACGGCGGTATGATCGAGGGCGTCGGCCCACGGTACTGCCCGTCCATCGAGGATAAGGTCGTCCGCTTTGCGGGGAAAGAGCGCCACCCCATCTTTGTGGAGCCCTGCGGCGAGAACACCGAAGAGATGTACTTGCAGGGCGCGTCCAGCAGCTTGCCGGAGGATGTGCAGAACGCTTTCTACCGGAGCATCAAGGGGTTCGAGAACATCGAGATCATGCGCCCGGCCTACGCCATCGAGTACGACTGCGTGGACCCCACCAGCTTGGAAGCTACGCTGGAAAGCAAGCAGGTTCGCGGCCTGTATGGAGCCGGGCAGTTCAACGGCACCTCCGGCTACGAGGAAGCCGCTGCGCAGGGTCTGCTGGCGGGCCTGAACGCCGCCCGCAATGCGCTGGGCGAAGACCAGCTCATCCTGCCCCGCCACACCAGCTACCTCGGCACCTTGGTGGATGACCTCGTGACCAAGGGCGTTATGGACCCTTACCGGATGATGACCAGCCGGAGCGAATACCGCCTGACCCTGCGGCAGGACAACGCCGACCGGCGGCTGACTCCCATCGGCCGGGAATACGGTCTGGTGCAGGATGACCGCTGGGCCAAGTACCAGCAGACACAGGCCGTTTTGGACGTGGAGCGCCGCCGTCTGCACGAGACGCACCTCCGTACCGCTGACCTGCGGGCCGCCATGGAAGCAGCGGGCCTTGCCCCGGCAGCGGAGGGCGGCATTGCGGAAGAGCTGCTCCGCCGCCCGGAGATCAGCTACCAGCTCATCGCCGGTCTGATCGGCTGGGGGGAGGGGATCACCCCGATGCTGGCCGAGCGGCTGGAAACGGAGATCAAGTACGCGGGCTACATTGCCCGGCAGGACCGGATGATCCGCGACGTGGCCCGCCACGAAAAGACGCTGATCCCGGAGAATTTCGTCTACGAGAACCTGACCGGCCTGACGCTGGAAGCCCGCGAAAAGCTGGCCCGCATCCGCCCCAAGAACCTTGGGCAGGCGGGCCGCATCCCCGGCGTTTCGCCCTCGGATGTCGCCCAGCTGAGCATTGCACTGGCCGCGAAAACGCCAGCCGATAACGATACCTGATAAAGGGACGATACAATGGAACTGATGCTTTATAAGGGCCGTCCCCACGACTGCACCGGGCGGCTGGAAAAAGAGGTGCGCACCTACGACCTGCTGGATAAGCTCGGCATGGAATACTGGCGCACCGACCATGCCTTTATGAAAGCTGACACAATGGAGGATTGCAAGGTCATCGACGACTGCCTCGGCGCGACGGTCTGCAAGAACCTCTTCCTCTGCAACCGGCAGAAGACGAACTTTTATCTGCTGATGATGCCGGGGGATAAGCCCTTCAAAACGAAGGAGCTTTCCCATCAGCTCGGCATTGCCCGCCTGAGCTTTGCTTCGCCGGAGGATATGGAGCAGTACCTCGACTGTACGCCGGGTTCCTCTTCCATCATGGGCCTTGCCAATGACCCGGAGAACCATGTTCAGCTTCTCATGGACGAAGATGTGGTCAAGGGCGAGTTTCTGGGATGCCACCCCTGCATCAATACCTCTTCGCTGAAGCTGCGGACGAAGGAAGTGCTGGAAGTGTATCTTCCCGCCGTGCACCATGAACCGATTTACGTGAAACTGACGGGAGAATCAAAATGATCGACAAAAACAGATTGGAACAAAAGTGTTCCACATGGAACATTTCTCTGACCGGCACCCAGCTCGACCAGCTGGATGCCTTTGCCGAGATCCTTGTGGAGTACAACCAGAAGGTCAACCTGACCGCCATCACCGACCCGGAGGGCATCGAGGACAAGCACTTCCTTGACAGTCTGCTCTTTGCCTCCCAGCCCGAAGTGGCGGGGAAGATGGTGGACGTCGGCGCGGGCGCGGGCTTTCCCGGCATCGTGACCAAGATCTACAAGCCGGAACTGGAGCTGACCTTGATGGAGCCCACCGGCAAGCGGGTGGAATTTTTGAAGTATGCGTGCGGCCAACTGGGCCTGACCGGCGTGGAGTTCGCCAAGGAGCGCGCCGAGGAAGCAGCCCGCAAGGTCTGGCGGGAGCAGTTTGATCTGGCCTCGGCCCGCGCTGTGGCGGCGCTGCCCATGCTGGCGGAGTATTGTCTGCCGCTGGTCAAGGTCGGGGGCAGCTTTCTCGCCATGAAAGGCGCTTCCGGCGAGGAGGAGCTGAACGCTGCCCGCGGTGCCATCAAGAAGCTGGGCGGCGAGTACAGGGAGACCCGCACCCTCCACCTGCCGGGCGGCGACACCCGCACCCTCATCCTCTGCAAAAAGATTTCGCAAACTCCGACAGCCTACCCCAGAAATGGCGGCAAAATCGCAAAAAGTCCACTGAAATAACGCTGCAACGAAAGAAATATGAAACACCCTGCCGAACGAAACTTCTGGCGGGGTGTTTTGTTTTCTGGTACACTGGGGATGGAACAGCGCAGCTTTCCACCTTTTCCTGAGAAATGGTTGAAAACAAACGCAACCTTTGGTGAAAGGAGTCACATTATGTTTGAACGCAAAAAATCAGCCGGGAAGATCTTTCTTCTCCCGGTGGATGACATCCATCCCTCGCCCTATCAGGCGCGGACCAGCTTTGACGAAGCGGAGCTGGCGGGCCTCGCCCAGAGCATCCGGGAAAACGGTCTGCTGCAGCCCATCACGGTGCGGAAGACGGAAAACGGCTACGAACTGGTCGCGGGGGAGCGGCGTCTCCGGGCCTGTAAGCTGGCCAAGATGAACACCATCCCCTCCATCCTCTGCGATTATTCGGATCACCGCACGGCGGCGCTGGGGCTGCTGGAAAACTTGCAGCGGGCCGACCTGAACCCCTTTGAACAGGCGCAGGGGCTGCGGGATGTCATGGTCCTGTGGGACTGCACCCAAGCCGAAGCGGCCAAGCGGCTGGGGATGGCCCAGCCCACCTTGGCCAACAAGCTGCGGCTGCTGCAATTGACGCTCGACCAGCGGCAGTTCATTTTGGACAACGGCCTGACCGAGCGCCACGCGCGGGCAGTGCTGCGCTTGCCTGAAAACCGCCGCAGCGAAGCCCTCATCATGATCGCCAAGCGGAGGATGAACGCCCGCGCCACCGACCTTTACATCGACCAGCTCCTCAACGCCACAGCGCAGGGCAAGCACCATATCTCCATGGTCAAAGACGTCCGTATCTTCGTGAACACCATCGACCACGCCATCCGCCTGATGACGGACAACGGCGTGCCCGCCACCGCCCACCGCGAAGAGCGGGACGGCTATATCGAATATACCGTCCGCATCCCCACCGCCGCTGCGCAGAAGTAGGGGAGGACACCCCTCTTTGCTGTTCCACATGGAACAATCCGGGAGCAAAATCAGAAAAAACTGCGAAAGAAATCCTGCTTTTGCGTAAAATTATGAAGAATCGGGTTCAAAAAGCCGCGCTGATGTGCTATACTAAAGAATAAAGGGGCTTGCAGACGGGAAAACGGCAGCCCGACCTCGAATGTTCCACGTGGAACAAATAAGTTTTCCTGAGAGGAAGAAAACGCGCGTGGCAAAAATAGTTGCAGTTGCAAACCAAAAAGGCGGCGTCGGTAAGACGACCACCGCCGTAAACCTGTCGTCCTGCGTTGCGGCGCTGGGCAAAAAGGTGCTGATCGTGGATCTGGACCCGCAGGGCAACACCACCACCGGCTACGGCATCCCGAAGCGGAGCGTGGAGCTGGGTACTTATGAAATGCTGATCGGTGAGGCGAGCGCCCGCGAGGCGGTCCGGCACACCGAGTTCCGCACCGACGTGATCGGCTCCAACACCCGGCTGGCCGGTGCGAGCCTTGAGATGATCGACCTGCCCGGCCGCGAGAGCCGGCTGCGCAAAGCGCTGGCCGAGGTGCAGAAGGACTACGACTTCATCTTTGTGGATTGCCCTCCCAGCCTCGACCTGCTCACGCTGAACGGCCTGTGCGCCTGTGACAGCGTGCTCATCCCCATCCAGTGCGAGTATTATGCGCTGGAGGGTCTGTCGGAACTTATCAGCACCCTGAAGACCATCCGCAAGAAGTATAACCCCTACCTCGATATCGAGGGCGTGGTCTTCACGATGTTCTCCGGGCGGCTGAACCTGACGATGCAGGTCGTGGATCAGGTCAAGAAATATTTCGGCGCGAAGGTCTATAAAACGACGATCCCGCGCACGATCCGCATTTCGGAAGCGCCCAGCTACGGCCAGCCCATCAATTTTTATGAGCCGAAGGGCAAGGGCAGCGAGGCCTATATGGACCTCGCCATTGAGTTCGTGAAGAACAACCGCCCCCACGAGCCCGCCAAGCGGCGCACCAAGGCGGCCAGCGCACCCGCTGAGAAGAAAAACGCGCTGGAAGAAGTTTGAGCAGAAGGGTAGAGGGAGAACATGGCAAAGAAACGAGGAGGCCTTGGCCGGGGATTGGAAAGTCTGTTTGAGGACGTTTCCCCCAGCTTTGAGTCCGATAACAAAGTCGAAACTCTGCCCCTGCGGGAGATCGAGCCGGACCCCGGCCAGCCCCGCAAGACCTTCGACGATGAGGCGCTGGGCGAGCTGGCCGCCAGCATCGCGGAGCACGGGCTGATCCAGCCCATCGCGGTGCGGCCCAAGGCTGCGGGCGGCTATCTCATCGTGGCGGGTGAGCGCCGCTGGCGTGCGTGCCGGATGGCGGGCCTGACCGAGGCCCCCGTCGTCGTCAAGGATGTGACCGACGAACAGGCGATGGAGCTGGCACTGGTGGAAAACCTCCAGCGCGAGGATCTGGACCCGGTGGAAGAGGCAGTGGGCATCCATGAGCTGATGGCCCGGTGCGACCTGACGCAGGAACAGGCGGCGCGGAAACTGGGCAAGAGCCGCAGCGCACTGGCCAACAGTCTACGGCTGCTGAACCTGCCGGAAAACGTGCTGGAACTGCTCAAGGGCGGCTTCATCACGACCGGCCACGCCAAGGTGATCCTGAGTCTGCCCACAGCGGAATTGCAGGAACAGGCGGCCCAGATGATCGCCGACAACGACCTGAATGTGCGTCAGGCCGAGGCCCTGTGCAAGAAGTTGGCGAAGCCCCCCAAGGCCCCGGCAGAGCCTGCCCCCATTGACACCCTTCCCGTGGAAGTGGAGGAGAGCCTGAAGGAAGTGCTGGGCAGCGAAGTCAATGTCGCCTACCACGGCGGCAAAGGCAAGCTCACCGTGCATTTCTACTCGGACGAGCAGCTGAAGGCCTTTGCGAACCTGCTGGGCAAGTACCAACAATAACGCGATCCAAGGCGGGCTTCCGCCTTTGAACGGCACGGGGCCGCCCCCCGCGCGAATGAAATAGAGTAAGGAGAGTAAATCATGCTTGATATCAAATTTGTCCGTGACAACCCGGACGCGGTCAAGGAAAACATCAAGAAGAAGTTCCAAGACGCAAAGCTCCCGCTCGTGGACGAGGTCATCGAAAAGGATGCCAAGTACCGTGAGTGCCTGAAGGAAGTCGAGTCCCTCAAGGCTGCCCGCAACAAGCTGAGCAAGGCCAACGGCCCCCTGTTCGGCCAGTTGAAGAAGTGCACCGACGAGGCCCAGAAGGCGGAGCTGCAGAAGCAGATCGACGCCAACAACGCCGCCGTCAAGGCCGACGCCGACAAGATGGCAGAGCTGGAGGCCGAGGAGGCCGAGCTTTCCGCACGCATTCAGGAGATCATGTACACCATCCCCCAGATGATCGACCCCAGCGTGCCCATCGGCCCCGATGACAGCTACAATGTCGAGGCACAGCGCTTCGGTGAGCCGGTTGTGCCCGATTTCCCCATCCCGTACCACACCGAGATCATGGAGAGCTTCGACGGCATCGACATGGACGCTGCCGGCCGCGTGGCGGGCAACGGCTTCTACTATCTGCTGGGCAACATCGCCCGTCTGCACGAGGCTGTTCTGGCCTATGCCCGTGACTTCATGATCAACAAGGGCTTCACCTATGTGATCCCGCCCTTCATGATGCACGGCAACGTGGTGCAGGGCGTCATGTCCTTCCCGGAGATGGACGCCATGATGTACAAGATCGAGGGTGAGGATCTGTACCTGATCGGCACCAGCGAGCACACCATGATCGGCCGCTTCATCGACCAGACCCTCGACGAGAGCCAGATGCCCCTGACCCTGACTTCCTACAGCCCCTGCTTCCGCAAGGAGAAGGGCGCCCACGGCATCGAGGAGCGCGGCATCTACCGCATCCACCAGTTCGAGAAGCAGGAGATGATCGTCGTCTGCCGCCCCGAAGAGAGCGCCGATTGGTACGAGAAGCTCTGGAAGAACTCCGTTGAGCTGTTCCGCAGCATGGAGATCCCCGTCCGCCAGTTGAACTGCTGCTCCGGCGATCTGGCAGACCTGAAGGTGAAGAGCTGCGACATCGAGGCTTGGAGCCCCCGCCAGCAGAAGTATTTCGAGGTCTGCTCCTGCTCCAATCTGGGCGACGCACAGGCCCGCCGTCTGCACATCCGCATCAAGGGCAAGGACGGCAAGACCTATCTGGCCCACACCCTGAACAACACCTGCGTGGCACCTCCGCGTATGCTGATCGCATTCTTGGAGAACCACCTGCAGGCCGACGGCACTGTGACCATCCCCAAGGTGCTGCAGCCCTACATGGGCGGCCTTGAGGTCATGGTTCCGACCCACAAGAAGGCCTGATTTTTCCACGGCAGCTTCCTGAAATGTTGAAAATGCTCCACCGCTTGCAGATGCAGACGGTGGAGCATTTTTGCGTGGAAAAAAGAGCTTTGAAAAAATTTTGATTTTTTTGAAAATATCTGTTGACAAATGGTCTGCGTCTGGATATAATAATAAAGCACCGTTCAAGTGCGCAAACAAAATATGGCGGCATAGCTCAGTTGGCTAGAGCATTCGGTTCATACCCGAAGTGTCACCGGTTCAAATCCAGTTACCGCTACCACGTTACAGAGTTTCGCTAAGATAAGGGGGACGGTCGTCCGCAGTAGTGGACGATGAAAGTCGGAGGTTTTAGCGAAGCTCTGTATTTGTAAGGCCCGTTGGTCAAGCGGTTAAGACACGGCCCTTTCACGGCTGTAACATGGGTTCGATTCCCGTACGGGTCATAAAAGCTCTCAAGCAAAATGCTTGAGAGCTTTTTTATTTGACCCGTACGGGAATCGAACAGGGCGGCGGTGCGAAGCACCGTAAGCAATCAGCCCAGTGGGCTGTTGCTTAGCCCGCGGGTCCTAGCGATTTAGGAACGCCTATGGGGCGAGACTGCCGTAGGAGGAATCGAACAGCTTTTCTTCATTCCCTGTACTTTTCCATCATTTCCTTGAACAGGATGGCCGGGGACGGCGGGGTGTAGGTGATGGCGTTGGCCCCGGCGGCGATGGTGGCCGAAATGGTCTCGCCGGTCTTGCCGCCGCTGGCGATGATGGGCACATCGGGAAACTCGTCCCGGATCTTTTTCACGATGCGGGGCGTGTCGGTGCTGCACGCCACATTCAGAATGGAAGCCCCGGCCTCGATGCGGGAGCGGATATTGGTGTCCTCTTTGGTCACCGTGATGATGACCGGGATATCCACCACCCGCGAAACGGCCAGCAGATTCAGGTCCGAGATGGGGGAGTTCAGGACTACACCCATCGCGCCTTGGCTCTCGACATCGCGGGCGAGGTTCAGGGTGCGCACGCCGTGGGTGGTGCCGCCGCCCACACCGCAGAACACCGGGATGTAGGATGCCTTGATGATGGCATCGCTGATGGCTTGCTGCGGGGTGAAGGGGTAGACTGCGAACACCGCGTCAGCGTCGCAGTTGCGGATGATGGCGAGGTCGGTGGTGAAGACAAAACTCTTCAGCCGCCGCCCGTTGATGACGATTCCGCTGGCCTGATAGACCTCCTGCGGCATTTTCAGGATGTTATGGCGAAGGCGGCTCTCGACGTTGGGGGAAGCTTTCTTTTCGGTTGCCATGCAAAAACCTCCAGATCAATTTCAAATTTGGATCAAATTATAAAAAAGAACGGTCCGTAATGCAATGAACTCCCCGTAAACAATGTGAAAACAAACGTGTGTCGGAAAAAGCGGCCCTTCCCGCAAAGAGGAAGAGCCGCTTTTTGACGTCAGTGTTTTTTTGCGTAGGTGAAAATGTCCATCGGCGTGGCCGCCAGCGCATCGGCCCCGGCGGCGGTGAGCTCTGCTTCGCCCCGGAAGCCCCACAGCGCCCCCATGGCGGGCAGTCCGGCGTTGTGGCCGGTCAGGATGTCCACATCGCTGTCGCCCACAAAGAGGGTGGTTTCCGGCTTGGCACCGAGGTCGGCCATCAGGGCATAAACGCCGGTGGGGTCGGGCTTGGTGGGTACATTCGGTCTGCTGCCCCGGACGAGGGCGAACTTCCCGGCACCGAAGTAGTGCTCGATGATCTTTCCGCACAGAGGGTCTGCTTTGTTGGAGAAGACGGCGGTCTGGATGCCCGCAGCGTTCAGCGCGTCCACCAGCTCCGGGATGCCGGGGTACGGGGCGGTTTTGTCCTCCTTGTGGGCGTCGTACCGGGCCGTGAATTCGGCCAGCGTGGCGGCCAGATGTTCCGGCGTGCGGGCCTCGGCAGGGGAAAAGCGCTCCACCAGCTTTGGGATGCCGTTGCCCACCATATACTTGAACTGCTCAACGGAGAACGTCGGCCAGCCATGCTGTGCGCAGACCCAGTTGCCCGCGTCGGCAAGGTCGTCGATGGTGTTCAGCAGGGTACCGTCCAAATCAAACAAGATTGTTTTTATCACAGAGAAAGACTCCTTTTTGAAAACATCCAAAGTCCTCGAAAAAGCTCCCCCTCCGGGGGAGCTGGCGCGTCAGCGCCTGAGAGGATTTTCTAAAAATTCAAAACATTTTTGCGCGTCCCGCCACGGCACGCTGCGGACGGTCAGCTTGACCCGGCCGGGAAAGGCGAAGGTCAGGTTGGTGCGGTCCACATTGGCAGCCCACGGCGACTGGTTCGCCGTCAGGCAGAGGTCCGGGTGGAAGACGCAGATGCTGTGCAGGTAGATGCCCCGTTGCCGCCGCAGGGTCAGCTGCCCGTCCCGCAGCCAGACCCCCTCCCGCCGGTAGCCCATCATGCCGCCCGCCAGCCCCGCCGCAAAGAAGACGGTGGGGAACAGCAGGGTCACGGTCAGGCTGGGCAGGGTGTAGACCGAGAGGAGGGTGAGCAGGGCGCAGAGGGCAAAGGGGATGCCGGCCGGTGCGAAAAAGATGAGGCTCCGCTGTTCGGTGCGGGCCAGAAGGTCCGGCGGCATCCGAAACTCCGGCAGCAGCTCGCGGAAAAGCGCTTCCTCCCCGGAACGGTAGACGAAGAGGGGCAGCTCCGGCGAGCAGCCTCCCGCCGTGACAAAGACGGGCCAGCGCCGCAGCAACCGCGCAAAGGGGGAGAACCGGACGTCCGCGTAGCTGATCTCGGCCGTCTTCACCCGGATCTCGAACCGGTCGAGCCAGCCGCCGCTGCTGCCGATCTGGTCGGCGGTGTGCCAGACCTCGTAGTGGACGGTCTGGACGAAGCTGCGGATCAGGCTCAGCCCCAGCAGAAAGCCCGCAAAGGCCAGCAGCCATGCGGCACCGGTGGGCAGCCACCGCGCCGCCAGCCCGGCCAGAAAGCTGATCTGCGCAAAGGCCAGCTCGTAGCGGTCAGGGCCCTGCCGGCTCTGCCGGATGGCCAGCAGGAAGAGGGCAAGCGTCGAAAGGCCGTTGGCCCCCAGCAAGCCCAGCGCGGCCCGCTCGCCGCCCTTGGGCCGGTGGAGGCTGGGGGCTTCCACCGGCAGCAACTGGTCGGCCAGCTGTGCGGCATCGCCTTTGGTCAGGCAGAGGGTCAGGGTGCGTTTTTTCGGTTCGCCCATGGGGTAAAGGGTGACCCGGCTGGCCCCGGCCAAGCGGAAATAGAAGGGCCGCTCGATGGTCAGCGCCGCCAGAGAGGCCCCGCGCACCGTCCGGTCGAACCGGAACAGCAGCTTCCAGTGGAGGCAGAGAGTGCCGTTTTCGTCCAGCGACCAGCTGCTTGCGCGGAGGATGACCCAGCTCACGCCGCAGACCAGCAAAAACAGGACGATGTCCTGCCGCAGCGCGGCACGCAGGGCCTCCCAGTTGCGCTCAAACAGCACGTTGACCAGCGGCACAAGGTAGAGCACCAGCGTTTTGCGGAAGATCTGGAGGGCCGCAAAGGGGTGCAGATGCTTTTCGGTCATCGGCATGGGGCATCCTCCGCAAGGGCATAGGCCAGCGCTGCGGCCTGAGCCGCCGGAACGGCGGGTACCAGCACCCGTGCGCCCGGCGCTGAGATGACCAGCACGGTGACTCCCGCCAGCCGCAGCAGCGGCGAGCGGAGCTGCTGGATGCCGGTCACGGCCCGGCGGGGCACCACCCGCCGCACCGGGAAGACGATGCCGACATAGATGGTCAGCGTCTGTGCCCCCAGCACCGCGGCGTAGCTGCACGCCCGCGCCCGCAGCAGGGCCACCAGCCCCGCCCAGAGCAGACAGAACGCCACCCCGGCGGCGCTGCCCTGCCAGAAGGCGAAGGGCGCAAGAAACAAGCCTACCGCAGCAGCCCATATGGAAAGGACGGCGCGCCCCTTGGGAGGGATGACCAGTGCGGTGCGGCGCAGTTCCCCTTCGGTCACTTGCCGCTGAGGCCCCAAGCCTCGGTCAGCAGGTGGAGGGTGTCGTCCTGCGTCAGCAGCAGGATGCGGTCCCACGGCAGCAGGACGGTGTTGCCGTGGGGAATGATGAGCTCGGTGTCGCGGGTGACGCTGACCAAGATGGCGTTGCCGGGGATGGGAATGTCCATAATGGCTTTGCCTGCAAAGGCGAAGTTTTCCGGCAGCAGGATCTCGTTCAAGCTGGCGGTGCCGCCCCCCAGCGAAAGCAGCTGACGGATGGTGTCCGTCTCGATCTCCCGCTCTAAGATGTGGCTGAGGTTGTCGGTGCCGCAGACCACGGTGTCCACGCCGAGGGTGTGGAGCAGCTCCCGGTTCTTGGGGTTGGAGGCGCGGGCTACGGTGCGGTCTACGCCGAACTCCCGCTTCGCGAGCTGGCACGCAATGAGGTTGTCCTCGTCCGAGCCGGTCACAGCCACAAAGGCGTCGCAGCTGGCCGCATCGGCGGTGCGCAGGATGTCCATGCTGATGGAGTCGCCGCAGATCACCGGGATGTCGAGCTGGTCGGCCAGCATTCGACACTGCGCTTCGATGGGCTCAATGATGACGACGGAGTGGTGGTTGGCTAGCAGACTCTGGGCCAGATACCGCCCCACACGCCCGCCGCCGGCAATACAAATTTTCATAGAGAGGCTCCTTTATACGTTGGGTTTACTTTGAGAGGGCGCGGAACACGGCCTGTTCCGTGAGGATGGTGGGGCAGATGGTTTCCAGCCCATAAGCCTTGTGGTACAGCACCTGCAAATGCGGGTCCGAAACGCGGCAGATGACCTTCTCCCGCTGGAAGATGCTCTTGGCGATCTGGGCCGCCATCAGATTCACCGAGTCGTCCTCGCTCACGGCGGCCACAGCGTCGCAGTTCTCCACGCCGCCCTGCTTGAGCACATCCGGGTCGGTGGGGTCGCCCACCAGCGCGGTGCCGCCAAAGCTGTAATCGTCGAAGCTGTCCAGCCGCTTGAGCTGTTCGGAGTCCTTTTCGATGAGGGAGATGTCGTGCCCGATGCGCTCCAAGTCGCGAACCAGTGCGGCCCCTACCTGATCGCAGCCGATGACCAGAATATTCATACGTCATACCTCGTTATTTCAGAATGCGCCGGAGGCAGCTTTGTACACTGTCGGTCCGGTGGTTCCAGTATAGCATATTTCCAAGCGCAGATGAAGGTAAAATTTTGGGATTTCTCGTGCGCCGGGCCGCATAATATGGTATACTGAAAGGCGAAGCTGAAAACGACAAAAAACCGGCGTGCCCCTGTGCGCCGGGCTGGGAGGAAACCGATGTTTTTTGAAATTCTGAAAGCTATCCTGATGGGCGTTGTGGAGGGCATCACCGAGTGGCTGCCCATCTCGTCCACCGGTCATATGATCCTTGTGGAGCAGCTCATCAAGTTCAATGCAAGTGAAGAGTTCATGTCCATGTTCCGCGTGGTCATCCAGCTGGGTGCCATCCTCGCGGTGGTGGTCCTGTTCTGGAACAAGCTCTGGCCCTTCGGGCTGCGGCACGGCCGCGTGACCTCCAAGCCGGAGGTCTGGCAGCTCTGGTTCAAGGTGGTGGCCGCCACCCTGCCGGTGCTGGTCATCAGCCCGCTGGACGACTGGTTCGAGGCCCGCTTCTACAACTACATCACCGTTGCCGCCATGCTGATCTTGTACGGCGTCCTCTTCATCGTGGTGGAAAACCGCCGCACCGCGCCCCATGTGGCCCGCTTGGAGCAGATCACCTATAAGGAAGCCTTCCTCATCGGCGTGTGGCAGATGCTGGCCATCATCCCCGGCACCTCCCGCTCTGGCGCGACCATCGTGGGCGGCTTGCTGCTGGGCCTTTCCCGCGCCTGTGTGGCGGAGTTCACCTTCTATCTGGCCATCCCGGTCATGGCCGGTGCCTCTCTGCTCAAAGTGGTCAAGTTCGCGCTGTCCGGCGTGGCCATCACCGGCACCGAGATTGCAGTCCTCGTGGTGGGCTGCGTGGTGGCCTTTGTGGTCAGCTTGGCCGCGATCCGCTTCCTGATGGATTACGTCAAGCGCCATAATTTCAAGTTCTTCGGCCTGTACCGCATCGTGCTGGGCCTTGTCGTCCTCGCCGTTGCGGCCATCAGCGCCATTGCATAAACACAGAAAGAAAAAAGAGAGTACCAAACATCACCGCACGTTCAAAAGAGAGGGAAGTACTTATGGAAGCATCGACTGTTTACTTTACGGATTTCCGCTGTCCGGTGGGCACCAGCCTGACCGAGAAGCTGCGTCGCCTCTGCCTTGCGGCGGGCATCAGGAACATTGACATGGACGGCAGGTTCGTCGCCATCAAGATGCACTTCGGTGAGATGGGCAATCTGGCTTACCTGCGCCCCAACTACGCCAAGGTCGTGGCCGACCTGTGCAAGGAGCAGGGCGGCCTGCCCTTCCTGACCGACTGCAACACCCTGTATCCGGGCAGCCGCAAGAATGCGCTGGAGCACCTGAGCTGTGCGCAGGAGAACGGCTTCTGGCCCATGACCACCGGCTGCCAGATCCTGATCGGCGACGGTCTGCGCGGCACCGATGAGGTCGAGGTGCCGGTGCCAAATGGCGAATACTGCAAGACCGCCAAGATCGGCCGCGCCATCATGGACGCCGATATCTTTATCAGCCTGACCCATTTCAAGGGCCACGAGTCCACCGGCTTCGGCGGCACCATCAAGAACATCGGCATGGGCTGCGGTTCCCGCGCGGGCAAGATGGAGCAGCACGCTTCCGGCCACCCGGCAGTGCAGGAGAGCCTGTGCCGCGGCTGCCACCGCTGCGCCAAGGAGTGCGGCTCGGACGCCATCCGCTACAACGAGCAGAACAAGGCCGTCATCGATCAGGACAAGTGCAAGGGCTGCGGCCGCTGCATCGGTGCGTGCAACTTCGACGCCATCTATGCCCAGTGCGACAACGCCAACGAGATGCTGGACCGCAAGATGGCCGAGTACGCCGCTGCCGTCTGCTATGACCGCCCCACCTTCCACATCAGCCTCGTGCAGGACGTCAGCCCCAACTGCGACTGCCACGGCGAGAACGATGCCCCCATCCTGCCGGATATCGGCATCTTCGCCTCTTTCGACCCGGTGGCGCTGGATCAGGCGTGCGCGGATGCGTGCCTTGCCGCCCAGCCGCTGCCCAACAGCCAACTGAGCCAGAACCTTGCAACGCCGGGCTGGAACTGCCACCACGACAACTTCAAGGATTCCAACCCCAACATTGAGTGGAAGGCGACGCTGGAACAGGCCGAGAAGATCGGCATGGGCACCCGGAAGTACACCCTCAAAAAGATTTAAAAAAAGTGAGCCCCGACATTCGTCGGGGCTCACTTTTTTTAGAGCAAAACTTAATATTCGCTGGACTGCGGCACCAGCGCGTCCACGACCTTCTGCAAAGCGTTCCAGTTCTCCTTGGAGCAGCCGGGCAGCTTTTTGGCGTTCAGGCCCGCGTCGGAGATGCGGCCCTCCATGCTGGCCTTGTCGGTCAGCAGGGTGTTGGCATCCTCCTTGATGAGGGGCCATGCGTCGGCAAAGCTGGCTTGGTCGTCGGCGCTGAGGTCATTGAACCATGTGGTGTAGGCGTCCTGAATGGCGTCGGTGGAGCGCATGGCGAGGTTGCCGCTCTCCGCCCAGCCCAGCAGGGAAGCTGCCGCGATGACCGATTTCAGCGAGCAGCCCGAAACGCCGGGACCCCAGCCGAGGCAGGGGGCAAAGGCGGCTTCGGTGTTCTGGATGGAGAAGATGGAGTTCTCGTCCTCGTCCAGATTCGGGGTCAGCTTGCCGGTGTCCGCCTGTGCGGTGGAGGCGGGGATGCTTTCGCTGGAAGCGGCGTCGCCGCTGGCCGAAGCCGAGGAGCTGCCGGAAGTGGACGTGCAGCCGGCCAGCAGACCGGCGAGCAGGGCCGCACACACCAGCAGGGAAAGGATACGGTTGCGAGTCATAGAGAAGACCTCCTTTTATCGGTTCCCGGTGGAAGACCGGGGAAATCTCTGGGGTACAGCTCTAGTATACTGTGCCGCCGGGCGGTTGTCAATTGGCGTGTGCAGGACGATTTTCAACCTTCTCTGTACAAATTGCACAAACTTCGCCCCCATTTTTTGCCTTCGGGCAGGATTGACAATTTTTGCGCTGGCTCGTATAATTCAGTCATAAAATAAAATGGATGCGGCGGTGTGCGGTGCCGGAAAGGGGGACAAACGAATGCAGAAACTCCTGCAAAAGCTGGAGCGTTTTTCGCAGGCGCTTTTGGCGCCGCTGTCCTATCTGACGGCGGCGGGGCTGCTGTTGGTGGTGGGTGCGCTGCTCACCAGCGGCCCGCTGCGCCAGCTCTGCCCGGCGCTGAACTGGCCCCCCATCCGGCTGGTGGGCGAGGTGCTGTACAACGGGATGATGGTCCTCATCAACAACCTCAGCGCCATTCTGTGCGTGGGCATCGCCGCCCTGCGCACCCGCACCGAAAAGCAGGAGGCCGCGCTGCTCTCCTTCATGGCTTATCTCATCTTCCTCACGGCCAACCACACCGCGCTGGATGCGCTGGGCCGCCTTGCCCAGCCCGACGGCCTGACCGGCCTTGCCGCCACGGGCCAGACCACCATCCTCGGCATTCAGGTGATGGACACCGGCGTGGCGGGCGGCGTCCTGCTGGGCTTTGCGGCGGCGTACATTTTCAACCACAGTTGTGAAAAGCAGTTCAAAGGGCTGATCACGCAGGTGTATTCCGGGCTGCGATGGGCATTTTTGTGCATCGCGGCCTTTGCTGCGGCCTTCGGGCTGGCGGTCTGCTTCGTCTGGCCCCCGCTGCAGCAGGGCATCCACGCCATCACGAGGTGGATCGCGGCGTCCGGGGAGCTGGGCATTTTCCTGTACGGCTTTTTGGAGCGGCTGCTCATCCCCACCGGGCTGCACCACCTCATTTATATGCCCTTCCAGTTCTCGGCGCTGGGCGGCTCGGTGACGGTGGGCTCGGTGACTTATACCGGGGCCTATACCGTGACCATGGCCGAGTATTCCAACGGATTGCCGCTCACCGGGAACATTGTCTGGATGTACACCGGCTTTACCAAGACCTTCGGCTACCTCGGCATCGCGGCGGCCTTTATCTTCACAGCCCGGAAGGAGCGCCGGAAGCAGACGGCGGCGGCCATCCTGCCGCTGGCGGTCACGGCCTCGCTGGCGTCCATCACCGAGCCGGTGGACTTTCTCTTCTGCTTCGTCTCGCCGGTGCTCTGGGTGCTCCATGCGGCCATCACCGGCGGGTTCATGGTCCTGCTGAACGCCCTCCATGTCCGGGCGTTCACCTCCAACCTGCTGGGGTCGCTGGTCTTCAACCTGAGCGCTGCGCCGGGGCAGACCAGCCGCGCGGCCCTGCTCTATCTGCTGGGTCTGGCCGAGATCGCGGTCTACTTCGTCGTTTTCACCGTGGTCATCCGGGCGCTGGACCTGCCCACACCCGGCCGCACACAGGAGCCGGAGCAGACGGAAAAGGAGATCGACCCGGCGGACGTCCGGCGGCTGATCGCAGCGCTGGGCGGGCCGGACAACATCCGCACGGTGGACAACTGCTTCACCCGGCTGCGCATCACGGTGAGGGACACAAGCCTTCTGGACACGGCGGCCCTGCTGTCCATGCCCCACAAGGGCCTTGTGCAGGAGGGGCAGCGCTTGCAGCTGGTCTGCGGCTTACAGGCGGCACAGGCCCGGCGGCTGCTGGATGAACAGCTCGAACAGTGCGCGGCGGTCTGAATTGCTTCCCTTTTTCGGCAGGATGTAGTATAATGCAACAGGAAAAACGAATCTCTCCGTCTGCACTGCGGGCGGGGAGATTTTGCAGGACATAGTGAAAGATAGGAGACGACAAAAATGCAGAAATTCGAGATCGAAGGTCTGTTCGACTTTCTGAACAAGGGCGTCAGCGCCTTCCACTCCACGGCTGCAGCGGTGGAGATCTTGGAGGCCAACGGCTACGAGAACCGCCCGGAGACCGCCGCATGGGAGTTGGTGCCCGGCGGCAAATACTACACCACCCGCAACGGCTCTGCCGTGCTGGCATGGCGGATGCCCAAGGGCACGCTGACCGGCTGGCATGTCACGGCCAGCCACAGCGACTCCCCCACGTGGAAGATCAAGGAGCTGGACGGCGGCAAGGATGCCGTCTTTGCCCGCGCTGAGACGGAGGGCTACGGCGGCATGATCATGCCCAGTTGGATCGACCGCCCCCTGAGCGTGGCGGGCCGTATCCTCGTCCGGACCGAGGAGGGCGTCAAGAGCATCCTCGTCCACCCGGACCGCGCGCTGGCCTGCATCCCCAACGTCTGCATCCACTTCGACCACGAGGTGAACAAGGGCAAGAACTACAACCCGCAGGTGGATCTGCAGCCTATCTTCGGCGCTGCGGGCACCACCCTGCGTGAAGTTCTGGCCGAGGAGGCCGGGGTCAAGGGCGAGGACATCCTCGACTCCGACCTCGTGCTCTGTACCCGCGAACAGGCCGAGCGTGTGGGCTTGAAGGGCGAGTACTTCATGTCCGGCCGCATCGACGACTTGGAGTGCGCCTACACGACCCTGTGGGGCTTTTTGCAGGGCGAGGGCAAGGAAGACGGCCGCGGCGACATGTGGGTCATGTTCGACAACGAGGAAGTCGGTTCCTCCAGCCGTCAGGGCGCACAGGGCACTCTGATGGCCAATGTGCTGGCCCGCGTTGAGGAGAAGCTCGGCGTCACCCGCGAGCAGAGCATCCGCGCCTGCACCAACAGCTTGCTGCTCAGTGCTGACAACGGCCACGCCACCCATCCCAATCACCCCGAAAAGAGCGACCCCGCCCACCCCGTTACGCTGGGCGGCGGCGTGCTGCTGAAATACAATGCCCGCCAGACCTACACCACCAGCGGTTTCACCGGTTCTGCTTTCAGCGCTATCTGCCAGAAGGCGGGCGTCCCTGTTCAGGTGGCGTCCAACCGCGCGGACGTCCCCGGCGGCTCCACGCTGGGCAACCTGCTGGGTCATCAGATCCTGATCCCCATGGTCGATATCGGTCTGGCACAGCTGGCGATGCACTCCTCCATGGAGACGGCAAGCTGCATCGACGCCGAGTACATGGCAAAGGCTGTGGCCGAGTTCTATAACACCCCCATCTCCCAGCCGAAGGATGGCGAGTGGAAGCTGGGCCTGTGAGCGCCGTCGTTGGGCGGTTTGCCCCCAGCCCCAGCGGGCGGCTGCATCTGGGCAATCTCGCGTGCAGTCTGCTGGCGTGGCTGAGCGCCAAGCATGAGGGCGGGCGCATCGTCCTCCGCATCGAGGACCTTGACGCTGAGCGCTGCCCCCGCAAGTACGCCAACCTGCTGGAAGAGGATCTTGCGTGGCTGGGCCTTTACTGGGACGAGGGCGGCAGCCACGGCGGCCCCCACGGCCCCTATTACCAGAGCGAGTGCGCGGATATCTACACCGCCAGCTACGAAAAGCTGGCTGCACAGGGCCTCGTTTACCCCTGCTTTTGCTCCCGCGCCCAGCTCCATGCGGCCAGTGCGCCCCACACCTCGGATGGCAACGTCATCTACCCCGGCACCTGCCGGAGCCTGACCCCCGCCGAGGTCGCGGAAAAGCGGAAGGCAAAAGCCCCCGCCTACCGCCTGAAGGTACCCGACGAGGTCGTCTCCTTCACGGACGGCTGCATGGGCCCCCACAGCGAGAACCTGCTGCGGGACTGCGGTGACTTCTACCTTCGCCGCGCCGACGGCGTATTCGCTTACCAATTGGCCGTCGTTGTGGACGATGCCCGGATGGGCGTCACCGAGGTCGTGCGGGGAGCAGACCTGCTCTCCTCTACAGCCCGGCAGCTCTACCTTTACCGGCTGCTGGGATTAAAGGCCCCCCGCTTTGCCCACTGCCCGCTGCTGCTGGCCCCGGACGGGCGGCGGCTCTCCAAGCGGGACGGCGACCAGAGCCTTGAGAACCTCCGCGCCCGCTATACGGCGGCGGAGATCGTCGGCAAGCTGGCCTACGCCTACGGCTTGCAGGAGGAACCGGCCCCCTGCAAGCCGGAAAGCCTCACCGCCGATTTTTCGTGGGAAAAAGTCCCCAAACACGATATCTGTCTGCCGGAAGATCTGTTTTAGGCAAAAAAATCCCTCTGCCGTTTTGCTGCGGCAGAGGGATTTTTGCGTTTCAGGAACGCTGGGGCAGACGGTATTCGCTGCGCTCCAGCGAGGAAGCAGCGCTGTCCAGCACCAATGCCAGCAGGATGCCCAGCACGACGTCAATGCAGCTGTGCTGCTTGAGCAGTACGGTGGAGGCGATGATGGACACGCAGAGCACGGCGGCGGCCGGGCGCATCCAGCGGCGGCAGGGCTCGTCAAAGATGCGGCTGCGGTAGTAAGCCATCATCAGCGTCACCGAGTTGAAGACGTGGATGGAAGGGCAGACGTTGGTGGCCGTGTCGGTGTCATAGAGCCGGCGCACCGTCCGGGCGAAGAAGTCCGAGCCGTACACGCGGTAAGGGCGGAGGTCCAGCCCATTGGGGACGACGACATACACTGCCAGCGCGATGGTCATGCCCGCGAACAGGGGGAGGCAGAGCCGCCAGAAGTCGGCGCGGGGCGCTTTCCACAGCAGATAGAACAGGGTGAACGGGATCCAGATGAACCACGCAAAATAGGGGATGACCGCATATTTGCAGAAGGGGATCAGATCGTCCAGCCGGCAGTGGACCCAGACTTCGGGCACGGTGATGTTGGCTTCGAGCCAGTGGAACACCGAGAGATAAAACACAAGATAAAACGCCATGAACCAGATGGGATGGCGGGAAAACCAGCTTCGCATGGAACACACTTCCTTTTCTTGGAGTTGGGGGCGAATGGCCCTTAAAGTTCTTAGCAGCGTATCATTATACGCTTGTCGGGGCGCAAAAGCAAGCCCTAAACCCGACAAGTTTACTAAAAAATCCATGAAAAATTTGTGCGGGCTGAGGGATGAAAGGGCCTTCGTAAGATCATACGATCCAGAAGTGCATTTTCTTGCAACAAAAAACCGCCGTTTTCACGGCGGCGGGAAATTTTTGCTTAACAAGGGATGGCAATCAGGTCAAACGAGTCGTAGTCGATATTTTTGGGCGCATAAATCGTAACGGGGAACTTGCCGTTGGCAAGAACATCCGAAGAAGAATTGACCCAAGTTGCATAAACGGTTTGACCGTTCTTTTTCAGGAGCAGCGAAACCTTGACCTTGCAAGGATAATGGCTGGTGTTGAGTGCGGTTCCGTTGATAATGTTGTAGTCGAATTTGGAGGAAGTCTTGGTTTCTTTCGCGCCGACTACTGTAATATCACTGGATTTGGCCATCTTCGGCGTACCGTCCGATTCGGTTTCAGGTGTTTTGAAGTAGGAAGAAAGAACCGTATCAACGCGACAGTTATCGATATGCACGGGGACGGAGTAGGAAGCGGAATATGCAAAGCGAACGGTGTCGCCCGGCGCAATCGACTGAATCGTTGTGTAATCCGTCAGTGTCTTTCCGTTGTTGTCTGTCAGAACGATGCTGATTTTGACGGAAGAAAGGCTGTAATTCTTGTTCGGGTTTACAACGGAGAAAACGTAATTTGCGACATACGGGTTTTTAGAGATGATTTTGGAAGCAATATAAGAAACATTGTAAGCTTCCATATAAGCCTTTGGCTGGAGCTTCGTCGCGGTGTTCCCGCCGCTGTTATTATCCTCGCCCTCCGAGTTCCCGCCATTGTTCGTGCTGCCGGAGGACGACGAGCCGCCGCCGGGCCCCGGCACATCGGGGGTTGGGGCGCAGCCCGCGAGCAGGGTGCAGAAGAGCGCTACCGTGAGGAAGAGTGCTGCAAGTCTGTGTTTCATGGAGAACCTCCCGATCAATCAGATGACCTTTTTTTCGAGCCAGCTTCCTTTTGAGAAGCGGATGGCAAAGAAGAGGGAACGGAACACCCAGTCAAGGAACATACCGCCCCAGATGCTGAGCAGGTGGGCCTGATGGAAGCCGAGGACCATCAGGTAGCAGAAGGCGACGCGGAACACCCACATGGAAAAGACGCTCACCGTCATGGTGAAGGTGGCGTCGCCCGCTGCGCGGAGGATGTTGGGCAGGGTGAAGCTGGCCGGCCAGATGAACAGGGAGATGACGTTGAACCAGCGCATCACCTGCATCGCCATGGCGGCGGACTCCGCCGAGAGGTGGAACCACGACAGCGCGATGCCGTTCAGGAAGAAGAAGGCGGACAGGTTCATGACCCATGCGCCCGCATAGGCCACCAGCATCAGGCGGCGGGCGTAGTGGCTGGCCTGTTCCTTCTCGCCCGCGCCGAGGCACTGGCCGATGACGGTGAGCACCGCCATGCCCACCGCGTTGGCCGGGATGTTCAGGAAGGTGGTGATGTTGCCCGCCACGGCGTTGGCCGCGATGGCGGCGGTGCCGAGGGTGGACGTCAGGCTGGAGACCGACAGCTTGCCGATCTGGAACATGCCGTTCTCAATACCGGCCGGGATGCCCACCCGCAGGATGCGGCGGATGAGGGAGAGGTCGGGCTTGAGGTCGGCAAGGCGGTCGATGCGGAGCATACAGGAGGGCTTTTCCAGCAGGTAGATGACCGCGAAGCACGCGATCATGCGGGAAACAAGGCTGGCCAGCGCCGCGCCCATGACGCCCATATGGAAGTGGTAGATCAAAACCGCGTTGCCGCCGATGTTCACCACGTTCATCACAAGGCTGGAAAGCATGCTGATCTTGCTGTTGCCCTGTGCGCGGAACAGGGCCGCGCCCGCGTTGTACACACCGATGAAGGGGTAGCTCAGCGCCGAGAGCAGGAAGTAGGTCTCGGCGTAGGTCATTACGTCGGCGTCAATGGAGCCGAAGATGCCCCGCAGGATGCCGTGGCGGCCTACCGCGACCACGGCGGCGACCACGACGCTGAGCGAGATCATGATGAACAGGATCTGGGCCGCTGCGGCCTTGGCGTTTTTGGGCTCCCGGTGGCCGATGTACTGGCTGGCGACGACGGCGCCGCCGGTGGCCAGTGCGCTCAACAGCTGAATCATCAGCACGTTGAAGGAGTCCACAAGGCTGACGCCCGAAACGGCGGCTTCGCCAACGGAAGAGACCATCAGCGTATCGGCCAGACCGATGGTCACGCTGAGGGCCTGTTCGGCAATGAGCGGCAGCAGCAGCGCGATGAGCTGCTGGCGGGTAAACAGCGGCTTGGATGATGTGGTGGTTGACATGAGTTCCTCCTGTTGTTCCGGAATATCCTTGGCATAAGCATAACGCGGAAGCGGGGGAAAATCAAGATGATGTATCCAACATTTTCATAAAAAACGGAAAGATCAGGAATAATCCGCGCTGGGGGTGCGGACGGTGCCGTAGGAGACGATGTAGTCGTAGGGCACCGACTCATTGTAGCGGAGCTTGCCGCCGTAGGAGCGGATGGACGCCTTCAGGCCCTTGGGGGAGTGGGGCGTGCCCGCTGAGAGGTGGTCGGAGCAGACGGAGTTCCACAGCCCCGCCGCAAAGGAGGCGCAGTTGAAGGCGGTGGACCAGTGGTCGGCGGTGGTCAGGTTCTGGTTGAGGACGGCCAGCCCCTCTTCGTCCAGCGAGACCTGCATGGAGTAGAGGTTCGGGTAGAAGGCGGAGATGTAGTAGCAGTAGTAGCCCTCCAAATTGTACCAGATGCCCTCATGCTCCGGGCGGTTGGCGCGTGTGCCGATGGTCACGCCGGTGCCCGGCGCGATCTCCTGCCCGCCCACTTCGATGGCGTGGTCGGAGACATTCCGCACCGCCACGAAGCTGTGGCCGGAGATGTCGATGGGTTCGGTGTTGTTGGTGGTCTGGCTGTAGATGGTCAGCGTCGCCACGGCCCCTTCGGCGGGGCCGGCGTCCGCGTCATCTGCCGGGTGCTTGATGGCGGCTTCTTGGAACCGGAAGGGCCCGCCGGCGCGCAGCAGGAACTCCAAGTAATCCAGCGAGGTCTGGGTGGTGTCGTTCGGCTCCACGACCTCCTTTTCGGGCCGGGTGGTGGGCGTGGCAGCCGGTGCGGCAAGAGCAGAGCTGCTGCCGAGGATGCAGAACGCCAGCGTCAGCGCGGCGGCAAGGATGCGGATAGGTGGTTGCTTTTTCATGCGGACCCTCCAAAAGCGGCGGACATTCAAATTTTATTTCCTCTAGCATAGCGGTTTTTGGCGGGGGTGTCAAGCAAAAGCGAAAACCGTCGGCAGTGGAGCTGTTGTATCCAAGAACCTTGCGGATTTTTAAGGGACAAAGTGGGTTTGGGAGCCTTTACCACTGCGGTGGGATGTGTTAAAATGGAACCGGACTTCTGCGCCCGGCGCAGGAGAAAGAAGGTAAATGATACGATCCATAGAGAGGGGAAACACCTATGCCAAAGGCTGCCCACAAAGTCGTGGTCATCGGGCACCGCAACCCGGACACTGACTCTATCTGCTCCGCCATTGCGTATGCGGAGCTGAAAAATAAGACCACCGACCTCGTCTGCGAACCGCGCCGCGCGGGGAAGATGAATCAGGAGACCGAGTTCGTCCTGAAAAAGTTCGGCGTCACGCCGCCCCGGATGTGCACCGACGTCAACCCCAAGATCCGGGATGTCGATTACCGCGAAATGCCCGGCATCCCCGGCTCCACCAGCCTGCGCAAGGCGTGGGAGATCATGCGCGACCAGCAGATCGACACCCTGCCCATCACCAGTGCCGACAATGAGCTGGAGGGCATCATCACAGTGAAGGACATCGCCACCGCCAACATGGACGTCTTTGATACCGGCGTCCTTGCCAGCAGCAAGACCAGCTACAAGAACATTCTTGAAACGCTGGGCGGCACGATGGTGGTGGGCGACGAGAACGCCGTCTGCACCACCGGCCACATCAAGATCGGCACCGCCACCCCCGAAATGCTGGAAAGCAACGTGGAAAAGGGCGACATCGTCATCCTGACCAACCGCTACGAAAGCCAGCTCTGCGCCATTGAGAAGGAGGCCTCCCTCCTCATCCTCTGCAACGGTGCCAAGGTGGGCCACACCATCCGGCGCATTGCCGAGGAAATGGGCGTCGCCATCATGACGGCCCCCTGCGATACCTACGCCGCCGGCAAGCTGATGAGCCAGTGCGCCCCCATCTCCTATTATATGACCCGCGACGATATCATGAAGTTCACCCTCGTCACCCCGGTGGCGGACGTGATGCGGGTCATGGCCAAGGTGCGCCACCGCTATTTCCCCATCCTCGACGAGGAGGGCAAGTACTGCGGCATGGTCAGCCGCCGGAACGTGATCGCGCTGCGCAAGCGCCGCATCATTCTGGTGGATCACAACGAGGCCACACAGGCCGTGGAAGGCTTCGATCAGGCCGAGATCTTGGAGATTATCGACCACCACCGCATCGGCAGCTTGGAGACCAGCGGCCCTGTCTATTTCCGCAATCAGCCCGTTGGCTGCACCGCCACCATCATCGCCCAGATGTACGATGAAAACGGCGTTGAGATCCGGCCCCAGATCGCCGGGCTGCTGCTGGCGGCCATCCTTTCGGATACGCTGGCCTTCCGCAGCCCCACCTGCACCCCCGTCGATGAAGCCACCGCCAAGCGGCTGGCCAAGATCGCAGGCGTGGATATCGACGAGTTTTCCACCGAAATGTTCGAAGCCGGTGAAAAACTCGACGGCAAGACGCCCGAAGAAGTCTTCCTGCAGGACTTCAAGGTGTTCATGTGCGGCGATATCCGCTTCGGCGTGGCGCAGGGCAGCTACATGACCCGCAAGAACCTGCTGGCGGCGGAAGCTCTGCTCAAGCCCTACCTCGAAGAGGCCCGCAACAAGCAGAATGTCGAGGACTTGTACATGCTGCTGACCGATGTGCCGAAGGAGGAGAGCGTCGTCATCTGCACCGGCCGCTACGCCGCCGAAGTGCTGTCCGACGGCTTCGAGATCCAACCCGCCGAGGATGGAAGCTGGATCCTGCCCGGCGTCGTCAGCCGCAAAAAGCAGTTCATCCCCGCCATGATGAGCGCCTATCAGGAGCTGTAAGATCTTCGAAACAAAACACGAAGCCCCCCGGAGTCCTGCATTCCGGGGGGCTGTTGTGTGATTCAGGGAGCATGGCCTGCCTGTTCAAGGGAGTAAAGGAGAACACTGTTTCCAATTCTTTACAGGTATAGTACCACAAAATCGTGGTGAAATTGTGTAAATTCAAGACGAAATTCCGCAACCATTGTCGCTTATTGGTGCTGCATGCAGAAAGGATCGCGCAATAACGCCCCCCAAACACCGTGCCCGCCGGGCGCGGTGTTTTTTGCTGCCCTTTTGTGACAAAGCCGGGGATTTGTGGTACAATAGAAACGGATTTTTGCGAAAGAAAGGATTTTTTGATGCAGCTGTTTGAACTGGTCAGCCCGCGTTTGTTCCGCCCGCTGGCGGGGCCGAACCGGGCCTTTTATGCGGAGCTGCTCCTGCTGCTGTGGGAGGAGTGCCGCCACACGGCAGATTACAGCATCTCCCGCGCCGAGGCCGTCTCCCGCGCGGAGGATTATTTTGCGGCGCTGGCAAAGCCGCTGGCGCTGGACGCCGACGACGCCGGGGACGAGGCCGAGCAGCCCACCCGCGACCCGCATCTGCTGGCGCTGGGCTTCCTGCTCCGGCTGCGGCGCACCGGCTGGCTGGAAGAGCAGCCCGGCAGCTACGAGGAGGAACCGGCGCTGGCGTTCCAGCCGGAGGTGACCCCTCTGTTGGAAGCGCTGGAGGAGATCCTGAACCCCCGCGTCGTTACCTACACCGGGAAGCTCTACAAAGCGTGGCAGCTGCTGCGCGGCATCGGGGAGGAGAAGAGCCCTTACGAGAACGTGCTGCGGGAGGTGGCGTCCGACCTCGACGCGCTGAACAAGTCCCTCCGGGCGCTGAACGCCTCCATCGGCCACTACATCGACCGGCTCACCCGCAACCGCACCCCGCAGGAGGTGCTGGAGCTGTTTGACCAGTATGAGGAAAAGGTGGTGGCGGCGGCTTACCACCGCTTCAAGACCAGCGACAACCTCTTCAATTACCGCGCCTACCTCGAAGAGGGGCTGGACGAGTGCGAGGCGAATTTCCTGCCCCAATTGGCGCTGGATTACGCCCGCGTGGAGCGCTGTGCCCCCAACGAGGCGGCCCCCGCCGTCCGTGCCCTGATCCAGAAGCAGCGGGACGCGCTGGAAGAGATGAGCGACCTGATGAAGCAGATCGACGCGAGCCACATCCGCTACCGCAAGCGGGCGGTTCAGCGGGCGCAGTTCTTGCTGCTGAGCGACCGCTCGGCGCAGGGCAGCGTCACCACGCTGCTCCGCCGCTATGCCGAGGAGATCAAAACGCCCGACCAGCTCTTTGAGCCGGACGACGGCCCGGTGGCAAAGCGGCTCCACCTCTACCCCGTGCAGGTCTTCGGCGAAAAGCCGCTCTACCCGCCCGCCGCGCCCCGCAGCGAAACGCCGCTCAAGCCGGTGGAGACCTCGGCGCTGGACCCGGAGCAGCTGCAAAAAGAGCAGAAGCTTCTGCTGGATTACGCCCGGATGGCCGTGACGGAGGAGAACGTGGCCCTGCTGGCCAAACAGGCGCTGGCCGCCCGCAGGGCCGTCCCGGCTTCCACCCTCGCCGCCGAATACCCGGACGACTTTGCCCGTATCATCGGGCTGCACACCTACTCGCAGTCGCCCCGGCGCGATTATGACATTGAACTCACCGGAAACTGGGTCGAACGGGGCGGCTTCCGGTTCGAAGAATTCATCCTGACGCCCCGCAAGGAGGAGCCCCATGGCCGAAACGAATAAACTACTGGAAGAGACCGCAAACTATCTGCTCAACCACTGCTTCCTGCTGGGCGGGGTGGAGGACCAGCGGTCGAAATATCTCTACGTGCAGGACCACCTGAACGAGGTGCGGGCAGTCTTCGCGCCGCTGGGCTATGCGGTGCTGCTCTACCCAGCTCCCTTACAGGCCGCTGCCCTCGTCAACGAGCATGAGGGCAGTCAGGCCCGGCTGCTGAAATACGAGAGCATCCTGCTGCTGGTGCTGCGGCTGCTCTATCTTCAAAAGCGGGAGAGCCTCGCCGCCAGCGCCGATCAGGTGCTGGTGACGGTGGAGGAGGTTCAGGCGGAACTGCAGAAGATGAACCTGCCCCGGCGGCTGGACCAGCTCACCCTTGAAAAGCTGCTGCGCACCCTGCGCCGGTACAATCTGGCCCGCCCGGTGGGGCGGCTGACCGGCCTCGACAGCCGGATCGAGGTCTTCCCGACGGTGCTGCTGGCCCTGCCGGACGCCGACCTTGCCGACGCCGCAGCCGAGAGCAGCCGCACCCGCAGCGAGCTTGCCTTGTATGAACGCCCGGAGGGCGAATCCGGCACGGAGGACGAAGAATGATCGAACTGAAACGCCTGAAGCTCATCAACTGGCACAACTTTGAAAACGTCACCTTCGACTGTGCCCGCCTGACCTATATGATCGGTGTCAACGCCGTGGGCAAGACCACCATCCTCGACGCCATCCGCTACTGCCTGACCACCAATCGCAACTTCAACGCCCTCGGCAACAAGAAGAGCGGCCGCACATTGCAGGGCTCGGTCCACGCCAAGCAGCGCGGCGAGAACGCTTACCGCCGCCCCGGCCGCACCGTGGCCTACATCGGCGCGGAATTCTGGGACAGCGTCAAGCGGACGAACTTCGTCATTGCAGTCCGGGTCGAGTCTGAAGGGCCCATGCAGGAACTCCATCCCGGCGACCAGACGTGGTACATCTCCGAGGACGGCATCACGCTGGAAAAGCTGCCCTTCATCGACCCGCGCACCGGTGCCCCCAGCACCAAGGAGAACTTCAAGCCCGCCGTGGGCCGGCTCTCCTATACCCGAAGCCCCAGCGAAGCGCGGGACCGCATCTGCCGTGCACTGGGCATTGGCCGCGCCGCCAGCCCGCTGGGCAAAAAGTTCAATGAAGTGTTCCAGATGGGCACCAGCATGGACGAGATCCCGAATTTCCGGGAGTTTTTGTATCAATACATCCTGCCCCAGCCGGAACTGGACCTCGACGCTTTACAGGGCGACCGGGTGGAGCTGGAAAATCTCCACGCCGTCCTTGCCGAGGCGCAGACCCGCGCCGCCGCACTGGAACAGATCGTGGAATACGGCCGGGAAGCCTCGGCCAAGGAGACGGATGCCCTCGTGAACCGGGGTGCGGCCCTGCTGGCCCGCGCCGAAGCGGACGCCGGGGAGCACGAAGTCTGGCAGGGGCATCTCGACGCCGGACGCCGCCAGATGGCCGAGCTGAATGCCGCCTATGAGACGGCCAAGAATGCCGAAGCCGAGGCCCGCCGCTCCTATCTGGCTGCCCACGGGGCGGCCTCCGCCAGCGGCGAAGGCCGCGCGCTGGACGCCATGACCGAGGAGCTGGCCCGCAAAAAGAGCGCACTGGACGCCGCCAGCCGGAAGGTGAGCGGTCTGGAGCAGACTGCCGACACCGTCACGAACTTGCTGACCGTGCTGAACCGCAGCGGCTTCGTCGTGGAAAAAGAGCTCTGGCCGGTCAGCCTGACCGAAGACCGTCTGCCCGACCTGACCGCCGCCCTCGACAAGCTGGAAAAGCCGCTGGAAGAGCAGTATTTCGCCGCGCGGCAGTCCGCCGCCGACCTTGCCCGTGGGCAGGAGGAAAAGCGGGCCGAGCTGGACGCAGTCTCCGGCGGCAAATGGGTCTACCCCCACGGCGACGCTGCCACCAAGGTGCGGGACGCCGTGAACGCCGAGCTCAAGAGCCGCGGCATGACCCCGGATGCGAAGATCTTCTGCGAGCTGCTCAGCGTCGCGGACGAGAGCTGGCAGGACTGTGTGGAAGCTTGCCTCGGCGACCGCCGGTTCGATATCCTTGTGCCGCCGAACCACTACGCCGCCGCCAAGAGCGCCTTTGTGGCGCTGGGTGAGCGGGTGGGGCCCATCAGTCTGCTGGACACGCCGGGCATCCGCAGCGCGAACCGCCGGGCCGATACGCCCCCTGCCGACAGCCTTGCCGCGCAGGTGGAGAGCGAAAACCCGCTGGCGGCCCAGTACGCCGACACCATCCTCCGCCGCATCGTCTGCTGCGATACGCCGGACACCCTTGAAAATTACCCGGACAGCGCCACCCGCGACCTGCTCCGGCATCATCCGTTCCGCTTGGAGCGTCTGCGCAAGCCCCAGCGGTATATCGGCCTCGACGCCCGCCGGGCCCGCGCCGGTGCGCTGGAAGAGGAGCTGGCCGCCCTCGGTGAGCGCCGCCGCGAGGCTGCCCAGACCGAAAAGCAGCTGAAAGCGGCCTACGACCAGTATCAGAACGTCCTGCGCACCCACGCGCTGGAACAACTGGCGGGCCTGTGGGCCAGCCGCACCGCGCTGGACGCCGCCAAGGCCGACTACACCGTGCAGGAACAGAAGCTGGCCGACTGCCGCGAGAACCCGCTGCTGCAAGAGCTGTACAAAGAGGAAGAGGCCCGCGAAGCCGCATGGGAAGCCGCCCGCAAGGCGGTGGAGCAGGTGGGCGGCGATATCCGCGTCTGTGAAAAGCAGCTGGCTTCCTGCGAGGCGGAGCAGACCAAGGCCGTGGAAACGGCCCGCCAGAGCACCGCTGCCGCAGAGGCATTCTTCGGGAAATACCCGCTGCTGGAACCCTTGGCGCAGGAGCGAAAAAAGGGCCTGATGACCGGCGGGCGGACGGCCCGCGCAGCGGCGCAGACCGCCGAAAAGGCCCAGACCAAGCTGGACGACGCGCTGCAAAGTTATCTGTCCACGACGCTGGAGCCCGCCCAGAAGGAGTACAACGAGCGCTACGTCTGCGATTATCCGCTGGGCCTTGCCGGGGTGGAGCAGTACCGCGCCCAGCACGAGAGCCTTGTCCGCATCGACCTTGAGCGCTACGCCGCCCGCTTGGAACAGGCTCAGCGGGACTGCAAGGACCGCTTCCGCAAGGACATCCTCTTCCGAATGAAGGACGACATCTTCAATGCCCGCCGCCAGTTCCGGGAGCTGAACAAGGTGATGGAGCAGCTGACCTACGGCGAAGAGGTCTACCGCTTCGAGCTGGAACCCAGCCGCGACCCGCAGCTGGCCGCGTTCTATCAGGTCATCGTGGATAAAGGCAACCAGCAGATGACCGACACCGACTCGCTGGACAACCTCGCCGCCACCGCTGACCCGGTCTACGAGCGGCAGGTGGACGAGTTGATGGAAAAGATCATGGCCGATGTGGACGAGAACACCCGCGCCCGGCAGGAGGGCCGCACCACCTCCGGCGCGACCTTGTCGGACTATGTGGATTACCGCACCTATCTGGATTACGACATCAAGGTGACGAACACGGTCTCCGGCCAGCAGGCGTATCTCTCCCGCGTCAGCCGCGATTCCTCCGGCGGCGAGAATCAGGCCCCGTTCTATGTGGCCATCTGTGCTTCGCTGCTGCAGATCTACCAGAAGAGCGAAAACAGCATCCGCCTTGTCCTGCTGGACGAGGCTTTCAGCAAGATGACCAGCGACCGCATCCGCCCCATGATGGAGCTGTTCCGCCGTCTGCAATTGCAGGTGCTGCTCATCTCCACCGTCGAGAAGAGCACCGCCATCCAGCCTTATTGCGACATCACCTATTCCATCGTGCGCCACGGCGACGCCAACGCCATCGCACCGTTTTACCGGCTGACCGCCCCGCAGGACGCGCCGGAGAAGGAGACCGAAGATGAGTGACAACCTTGCAAAATTCTGGCTCTTTGCGACCCACTGGACCAAGCTGGACACCTTTGACAACGAGGAGGAGCTGAACGACGAGCTGGAGCTGCTCCAGCGCCAGAGTCTGCCCACCAAGGTCCGCCAGATGAAAAATAAGGAAGGCAAAGAAGAATACGTCCTTTACGTCAAACAGGCTGACCGCGACTATGCCCGCTACTGCACCGGCTGGCGCCCCGGCGGGATGATGTAAAAAGGAGAACTCATGCCAAAGCAACCCATTCAATTGTCCGACCACTTTACCTATTCCCGGCTGGTCCGGTTCGTGCTGCCCTGCATCGGTACCATGCTGTTCACCTCGATCTACGGCATCGTGGACGGCCTGTGCGTCTCGAACTTTGTGGGCAAAACGGCTTTTGCTGCGGTCAACCTCATCATGCCGCTGCCGATGCTGATCGGCACGATCGGCTTCATGCTGGGTACCGGCGGCTCGGCCATTGTAGGCATCACGCTGGGCGAGGGCGACAACAAGAAGGCCGATGAATTTTTCAGCCTGTTCCTGATCGCGGCCCTCGTTGCGGGCATCGTCTTCACGGGCATCGGTCTGCTCATCATTGAGCCGGTGGCTGCGCTGCTGGGCGCAAAGGGGGAGATGCTGGACTATGCGCTGCGGTATGGCCGCATCCTGCTGATCTCTCTGCCCACCTTTATTTTGCAGAATATGTTCCAGAGCTTTTTCGTTACCGCCGAAAAGCCGCACCTCGGCTTTGCCTTTACGGTGGGCGCGGGCTGCACCAATATGGTGCTGGACGTCGTTCTGGTCGGCGCGCTCCACTGGGGCGTCGAGGGTGCGGCCATTGCGACCTTTATCAGCCAGATCGTCGGCGGTCTGCTGCCGGTGTTTTATTTTGTGAACCGGAACAACACGAGCCGACTGCACCTCAGCAAGACCAAGTTCAACCGCCGTGTCCTGATGAACGCCTGTGTCAACGGCTCTTCCGAGCTGATGACCAACCTCTCGATGTCGCTGGTCAACATCCTCTATAACTATCAACTGCTCCGCTTTGCGGGCGAAAACGGCGTGGCGGCCTACGGCGTCATCATGTATGCGTCCTTCCTGTTCGTGGCGGTGTTCGTCGGCTATGCCGTCGGCAGCGCCCCCATCATCAGCTACCACTACGGTGCCCGCAACCGGAAAGAGGTCCACAACCTCTACTCCATGAGCTTCCGGCTCATCGGCGTGGTGGCCGTTTTCCTGACCATCGGCTCCATGTTCGTCATCCCTTATGTGGCCGCCATCTTCGTTGGCTATGACGCTGAGCTGCTGGTCCTGACCACCCGCGCCTTCCGCTTGTACGGCCTGAGCTTCCTCATCATGGGGTTCAACGTCTATGCGTCGTCCTTCTTCACGGCGCTGGGCGATGGCGTGACCAGTGCGCTGATCTCCTTCCTGCGCACCCTGCTGTTCCAAGTGGCGGCGGTCCTCGTCCTACCCGCACTTTGGGGCATCGACGGCATCTGGCTGGCCATCACCGCCGCCGAGCTTGCCGCGCTGGCCGTCAGCGTGTATATGTTCGTGACCAAGGATAAAAAGTTCCATTACCGTCACGCAGAGTAAAAACAAAGGGACTTTTCGCGAAGATGCGAAAAGTCCCTTTGTCTTTGTCGAAGTCTATGGTATACTTTTTGTGCTGCCCTACCCATTCTGGCAACAGAAAGGGGGTGCCACAGGTGGCTGAAATCGTGACCAGCTTGATCGTAGCCGTCGGAGCAAATGTGATAGCCCATTACATCTGCAAGTGGCTTGACGACTAACGTAAGGGTACGCAAGCACGCAAGAACCCCATCGGAACTGCTACTTCCGATGGGGTTCGCTTTTTTGTGCCACGGGTAAATCGTAACCAACTTTTTGCCCAATTCCAGTATATGCGAAAACCGAAAAAAGTCAAGCGGTTCGCACAAAAATTCATTTATTCGTCAAATGTGTACTCCACGAACTCGCAGTTTTTGATACCGAAGGCGGCGTACTCTTCGTTGGTCATATCGCAGAAGTAGGAGCGCACGACGCGGGCGATGCCGTTGTGGGCGACGAGAAGGTAGGTTTTGCCCTCGTCGGCTTTGAGCTCGTCCAGCAGATCGTAGATGCGCTGGGCCAATTGCAGCATGCTTTCGCCGCCGGAATAGCGGTCGGCAAAGTGGGTCTTGGAAATTTTGAACTCGGCACCGTCGCGGGGGGTGCCCTCGTAGCGGCCGAAGCACTGCTCCCGCAGCCGGGGCTCCGGCCGGGCGGGGATGCCGGTGGCCGCAGCGATGGCTTTGGCGGTGTCGGCGGCGCGGGAGAGGGGAGAGTACAGGATCTCGTCGATGTGCACCCCGCTGTCCCGGACATGGGCCCCCAGTGCGGCGGCCTGTTCCCGGCCGCGGGCGGTCAGCGGGCTGTCGGTCATGCCGCAGATCTTGTTTTCGACGTTCCAGACGGTCTCGCCGTGGCGGGTAAAATACAGGCTGTGCATAAGCGCTCCTTTAACATTTGGTCAGGGTGTGGTGTTCGAGCCGGACGGCGTCGCCTTCGTTGATGCCAAGGCGGGTGAGTTCGGCGTCCGGGTAGGCGAGGACCCGCCGCTGCCCGGCGGCATCCTCCAATAAGACATCGCAGCAGACGGGCTGGCCCTCCGGCAGCTCTTCGCAGCCGTATAACTGCTCGTCGATGCGCAGAACGTGGTAGATCTCCATAGTAAAAACTCCTTTTTCTTATTATAAAACGTCGATGTGCCGCCGTCAACTTGACAGCGCGTCGGCGGGGCTGATACAATAATGAACAGATAGGATACGATGCCAAAAGGAGAGAAGAGCTTGAACATTACAGAATTGCGGTATCTGGTTGCGATCATGCAGTGGGGCTCGGTCAGCGCCGCGGCAAAGCAGCTGTATGCAGCCCAGCCCAACATCAGCAAGGCGCTGAAAAATTTGGAGGAAGAGTACAAGATCCGGATCTTTGAGCGCTCGTCCACCGGCATGATCCCCACCGAGCAGGGGCGGCGGTTCATCGAACAGGCCGAGCGGGTGTTGGAAGATGTGGATCTGCTGAGCCGGAGCGTGGAGGAGGAGCAGGCGCGCTGCGCCGAACTGCGGGTGATGCTGCCCCATGCTACCTATGCGTCCTACGCGGCGGTGGACTATCTGGAACAGGCGGCCCATCTGGAAAAGATGCACATCCACATCCGGGAGGGCGGCTCGATGGAGGCGCTGGATTTCGTGCTGCGGCGGGGCTACCATCTGGCGCTGCTGCGGTACGCCATGGAGGACGATGAGCACTACAGCCACTACTGCGCCCGGCGGGGGCTGAAGATGGAACCGGTGATGGATTTCGAGTACCAGCTCCTGACCAACCGGGATGGCCCGCTGGCAAAGCACGAGGTGCACGACCTTGCGGAGCTGAATCAGTATATGGAGATCCTGCACGACGACTTCCAACTGCCCGGCGAGGAAGGCGGCGACGGCGTGCGCTGGCATGTGAATCAGGCCCGGCGCATCCATGTGTACGAGCGGTGCAGCCAGTTCTCGATCTTGCAGCGGCTGCCCACGGCTTACATGTGGGCGTCGCCCATGCCCCGCAAGGCGCTGGAGCAGTACCATCTGGTGCTGAGAAAGTGCCCGGCCCAGCGCCAGCGGATGCGGGATGTTCTGGTCTATCCGGACAAGGGCAGTCTGCGCGCCGAGGAACAGGCATTTGTCGATCTGCTCCAGAAACAGGCGGCCCAGACCGTGAAATGAGTTCCGCCCGGTTAAGAACCGGATAAGATTTCATCGACCGGAATCGTTAAAAATAGAGAAATGTGGCAAAGAAACGAAGCGAGATCTCCCGCTTCGTTTCTTTTTTGCTGATAATCGGTCGAAAAACAAACCTAGAAACGGTAAAAATTCTTAATGGCTATATAAAATCCAATATGACCCTATGCTGGAAAAATATTGTGCATATGATGAAAAATGTGTTAACATGAGACCAGAGATTTGGGGCTGCCCGGCGGCGGAATGGGGCTGCGGACAGCACCGGAAAAAGGAGGTTTCTGGTATGATTAGTTTCTTGCTCTGTCTGGCGGTTTTGATCGTGGGCTACTTCGTCTACGGTAAGATCGTGGACAATACCTTTGGCCCGGACGACCGCGAGACCCCTGCGGTGCGGATCAACGATGGCGTGGACTACGTTGTGATGCCCCAGTGGAAGCTGTTCCTCGTCCAGCTGCTGAACATTGCGGGCCTCGGCCCCATCTTCGGCGCAATGCAGGGTGCTCTGTGGGGGCCGGTGGTCTTCCTGTGGATCACCTTCGGCACCATCTTTGCAGGTGGCGTCCACGACTACTTCTCCGGCATGATGAGTGAGCGCAACGACGGCGCATCCATCGCCGAGATCACCGGCAAATACTTAGGCCCCGTGATGCAGAACATCATGCGCGTGTTCTCCGTGGTGCTGCTGATCATGGTCGGCACCGTCTTCGCCGTCGGCCCTGCGGGCCTGATCGTCGAGCTGTGCAGCCAGAGCGGTGCTTCCGGCGTGCTGACGTCGCTGTTGTTCTGGCTGATCATCATTCTGGTCTACTACTTCATCGCGACCTTTATCTCCATTGACGCGGTCATCGGCAAGATCTACCCCATCTTCGGCATCTGCCTGATCATCATGGCCATCGGCGTCATCTTCGGTATCTTCACCAATTCTGCTTACACCATCCCGGAGATCTGGGAGCACTTCGGCAGTATGCATCCGTCGGGCACCCCGATCTGGAGCTTCATGTTCATCACCGTCGCCTGCGGCGCGATCTCTGGCTTCCACTCCACTCAGTCGCCTCTGATGGCGCGCTGCATGAAGAGCGAGAAGCAGGGCCACTTCGTCTTCTACGGTGCCATGGTCTGTGAGGGCATCATCGCTCTGATCTGGGCCGCTGCTGGCTGTTCCCTGTACGAGGTCGTCGGCGGCAAGAACACCGGTCTGGCCGCTGCGCTGGCCATGGGCCAGTCCAAGGCCATCTACGATGTCTGCTCCAAGACCATGGGCGGTGTCGGCATTGCGCTGGCCATGATCGGCGTTGTGGTCTGCCCCATCACCTCCGGTGATACGGCCTTCCGTTCCGCTCGTCTGACTCTGGCCGACTGGCTCAAGATCGATCAGGACAGCTACGCAAACCGCCTGAAGCTGTGTGTCCCCGTGCTGGGCGTTGGTGCTTTCCTTGGCATCGGCAACGCACTGGGCTTCATCAACTACACCGTCATCTGGCGTTACTTCAGCTGGACCAACCAGACCCTCGCTATGATCGTTCTGTGGGCCGCTTCCATGTACCTGTTCAAGGAGAAGAAGAACTACTGGATCACCGCTGTTCCTGCAACCTTCATGAGCGCTGTGTCCTGCACCTACTTCGTGCTGGCTCCTGAGTGCTTGGGCGGTCTGCTCAACAGCAAGACGGCAGAGGGCGCTACCATCTACAACACGGCGGTGGCATACCCCATCGGAATCATCTTCGCAGCGGCTATGCTGGCGCTCTTCATCCACGCCACCAAGAAAACGGCTGCGAACAAGGCTGCATAAGCTGGAGCGACATTTCAATTTCATGACCCATTCATACGAAGGGCTGCTGCATCACTCCTTCCGACATCGCTTGCGCGATGCCGGAGGGAGCCGATGCAACAGCCCCTTCGTTTGTTTTGCGGAGACTCTCGTCGATCTGTGCAGAAAAATCACGGAAAATAGTGCAAAAAGTACAAAACTGGTCAAAGTGCACAAAAACCGCCCAAAAAGTTTGGAAGGAGCAACTTTGGTTGAAAAAACGGGATCGGGAACGTTTGAGGTGAAGAAGATTTGCCGAACGAACGACAAAAAATATTTGCCGGGCAGCAAAAGGAATCTTTGCCATATACTTTTTGATATGAGGGCCATTCTCGAAAGATATTACACGAATTATGAAGAGTGTGTTAACATAAGGCCAGAAATGACCGCGCACGGCAGAATGGGGCCGGGCGTGGATCTTAAAAGGAGGTTTCTGGTATGATTAGTTTCTTACTCTGTCTGGCGCTCCTGATCATCGGCTATTTTGTCTATGGCAAGATCGTTGACAACACGTTTGGACCGGACGACCGTGAAACTCCTGCTGTGCGCATCAACGATGGCGTTGACTACGTCGTGATGCCCCAGTGGAAGCTGTTCCTCGTCCAGTTGCTGAACATTGCGGGCCTCGGCCCCATCTTCGGTGCACTGCAGGGTGCTCTGTGGGGCCCCGTGGTGTTCCTGTGGATCACCTTTGGTACCATCTTTGCAGGTGGCGTCCACGATTACTTCTCCGGTATGATGAGCGAGCGCAATGACGGCGCTTCCATCGCTGAGGTTACCGGTAAGTATCTGGGACCCGTGATGCAGAACATCATGCGTGTGTTCTCCGTCGTGCTGCTGATCATGGTCGGTACCGTGTTCGCAGTCGGCCCTGCTGGCCTGATCGTGACCCTGTGCAAGAACAGTGGCATGAGCGGCGTGCTCACCACCACCCTGTTCTGGCTGATCATCATTCTGGTCTACTACTTCATCGCGACTTTCATTTCCATTGACGCCATCATCGGTAAGATCTACCCCGTGTTCGGCATCTGCCTGATCATCATGGCTGTGGGCGTTATCTTCGGTATCTTCACCAACCCCGCTTACACCATCCCTGAACTGTGGGATCATTTCGGCAGCATGCATCCGTCGGGCACCCCGATCTGGAGCTTCATGTTCATCACCGTCGCCTGCGGCGCGATCTCTGGCTTCCACTCCACTCAGTCGCCTCTGATGGCGCGCTGCATGAAGAGCGAGAAGCAGGGCCACTTCGTCTTCTACGGTGCCATGGTCTGTGAGGGCATCATTGCTCTGATCTGGGCCGCTGCTGGCTGCTCTCTGTACGAGGTCACCGGTGGTCTGAACACCGGTCTGGCCGCCGCTCTGGCAGAAGGCCAGTCCGCCGCCATCTATGATGTCTGCTCCAAGACCATGGGCGGTATCGGCATTGCGCTGGCTATGATCGGCGTCGTCATCTGCCCCGTCACCTCCGGCGATACCGCGTTCCGTTCTGCTCGTCTGACTCTGGCCGACTGGCTGAAGCTCGATCAGGACAGCTACGCAAACCGCCTGAAGCTCTGCATCCCCGTTCTGGGCGTTGGTGCTTTCCTTGGCATCGGCAACGCACTGGGCTTCATCAACTACACCGTCATCTGGCGTTACTTCAGCTGGACCAACCAGACCCTCGCTATGATCGTTCTGTGGGCCGCTTCCATGTACCTGTTCAAGGAGAAGAAGAACTACTGGATCACCGCTGTTCCTGCAACCTTCATGAGCGCTGTGTCCTGCACCTACTTCGTGCTGGCTCCTGAGTGCTTGGGCGGTCTGCTCAACAGCAAGACGGCAGAAGGTGCCACCATTTACAACACCGCACTGGCATACCCCATCGGTATCATCTTTGCGATCGCAATGCTGGCCATCTTCCTCCATGCTACGAAGAAGACCACTGCGAAGAAAGCCGCATAACCCATTCATGGCGGCATAACCCCCTGTAACTTCCAAACCGGCCGCTGCCCATCCCAGCGGCCGGTTTTCTTTTGGCAAAGGTTTGGAAAAGGCTCTTGCAATTTTTTGGATACAGTGGGACAATGGGATCAAACAAAACAAAAGAGGGATACACTATGCTGTTCAAACCTGCACAACTGGGTCTGGCGAAGCTCAACGCCGACGAGCTGGAAGCCGATAAAAAAGCCTGTAAGAAGATCGGCCCCTGCGGCGTGGGCAAAAAGGCGCTTTACCTCAACAGCTTCTACATCGACCGCCGCTATTATCTGCCCTACGGCAGCATCACCCGCGTCTTCAAGCGGGTGGCCATGAGCCAAGGCGGCTTTACCGGCAAGGGAATGTTCGCCTCCATGGCCTACCTCGTGGTGGAGTACGACGGCGGCAAGCAGAAGCAGTGCAACTTCAAGGATGAGCGGGACGTGGACGCCCTGCTGGATGTCCTCGCCAAGGAGCAGCCGCAGATCAAGCTGCTGAGCGCGGCGGGCGAACAGGCCGTGGCAAAACAGGCCGCAGAAAAGGCCGCCCGCAAGCTGCCGGAGCTGACCAAGGACGCCGAACACAGCCTGACCGTGCTGCGCAGGGCGAAGGAGTTCTTGGAGGCAAAGCCCGCCGTCTCGGACGAGCTGAGCGCCGCCGAGCGCCGCAAGCGTGCCCAGCTCAAGAGCAAGCCCGTGTACCGCTACGTCGCGCTGACCATCTTCATTTTTGGCATCGTGGCGGCGGCTTACGGCCTGTACGCCATCACCAACCATGTGGGCAACTACGGCATCTATTTTGCGCTGTTCGGCTTTGCGGCCATCTTCCTCTTTTCCAGCTACAATATGCTGCCCACGGCCCGCAACAACCATAACTCCATCATGAAGCGCGCCGAAAAAGCGGAACAGGCTGCGGCGGATTACGTCAAGACCTACCCCAATGGGGCTTTCCCGGTGCCCAGCTATTACGCACACCCGGTGGTGCTCAAGCGGATGATGGACGCCATTGAAGAGGGCCGCGCCGTCACCGTGCCGGAGGCGCTGGACGCCGTTAAGAACCGCCTGAAAGAGCTGAACGCCGATGTTCAGGTCGATCAGGACGAGTATGACGAGGTCGTTGTCATCAAGGCCATGTTCCTGAACCACGATTACGAATAAACAAAAAACAGGATCTCCCGGTGGTTTTGACGGGAGGTCCTGTTTTTTTGTGGGAACTTATTCGACGATGGATTTGTAGTAGGTGCCGAAGGCTGCGAGGGCGTCGATGATGGGCAGCATCTTCCGGCCCAGATCCGTCAGCCCATATTCGACCCGTGGGGGCATCTCCTGATAGTCGTGCCGGTAGACAAGGCCGTCGTCGATCATCTGGCGTAGGCTGTCGGTCAGTACCTTCTGGGAAATGCCGTCCAGATCTCGCTGCAGCTCGTTGAACCGCCATGGACGGGTCTTCAGATTGCGCAGGATCAGAAGCTTCCATTTCCCGCCGATCAAGGAAACCGCTGTTGCCACCGGGCAGGCGGGGAGTTCGTCTTTCGTCTTCATGGTTGTCTACCTCCAACGATAGCATAACACATTCGATATTGCATGTACAGTTACAAAAAGGTGCGTACTTGTTTTTGTGTGCGTCTGCTCGTAAACTAAAGGCAAGCAAACCGCTTACAAATGAACGCAAACCAATTCCGGAGGAACAAACCATGAAAAACTACACAAAGACGAAGATCGGCAATGAGGCTCGTGTGGAGCTCCACGACAAACTGGCTCTGACCGGCGCAGAGGTCAGCATCAACCAGCTCCCCGCCGGCGCAGGGGTTCCTTTCGTGCATGCCCACCAGAAGAATGAGGAAATCTACGGTATCGTGGCCGGTGCAGGGAAGGCCGTCATCGACGGCGAGGAAGTCGCTCTGACGGCTGGTGACTGGCTGAAGGTCGCTCCGGCTGCAAAGCGCCAGTTCTCGGCAGCTGCGGATACCGGCATCACCTACATCTGCATTCAGGTCAAGGAGAACTCCCTCGGCGGCTTCACCGCAGAGGATGCGATCGTTTACTAAGAAACCGAAAACTTCCGTTTTCCGGGGTGTGCGGCTATTGTCCGTGCGCCCATTTTGCTTTATAATAGCAGAAGAGAGTCATTCGGAAACAGGAGGTTTCTTATGAAGGACATGGTCACTCTTGGCACCACCGGCATCACCGTGAACAAAAACGGTTTCGGTGCGCTGCCCATCCAGCGCATCTCACAGGAAGACGCGGTGCATCTGGCCCGCAAGGCCTACAAGGCCGGCATCCGCTTCTTCGACACCGCCCGCGCCTACACCGACAGCGAAGTGAAGCTGGGCGAGGCCTTCGAGGGCATCCGCAGCGAGGTCTATATTGCTACCAAGACCGCCGCCCAGAACGCGGAAGATTTCTGGGAGGACCTGCACACCTCCCTCCGGAACCTGCGCACTGAGTACATCGACCTGTACCAGTTCCACAACCCCGCCTTCTGCCCCAAGCCCGGCGACGGCTCCGGCCTGTATGAAGCCGCGCTGGAGGCCAAGGAAAAGGGAATGATCCGCCACATCGGCCTGACCGACCACCGCCTGACCGTGGCGAAGGAGGCCATCGAGAGCGGCCTGTACGAGACGCTGCAGTTCCCGTTCAGCTACATTTCCGGCGAGCAGGAATTGGAGCTGGTGGAGCTGTGCCGAGCAAAGAATGTCGGTTTCATCGCGATGAAGGGCCTGTCCGGCGGCCTCATCACCAACAGCGCCGCCGCCTACGCCTTTGAGGCCCAGTACGACAACGTCCTGCCCATCTGGGGCGTGCAGCGGGAAACGGAGCTGGACGAGTTCCTCTCCTACATCGACAACCCGCCCCGGATGAACGAGGAACTGCGGGCCGTCATCGAGAAGGACCGCGCCGAGCTGCGCGGCGAGTTCTGCCGGGGCTGCGGCTACTGTATGCCCTGTCCGGTGGGCATCGAGATCAACAGCTGCGCCCGCATGAGCCTCCTCCTGCGCCGGTCGCCCGCTGCGGCCTACCTGAGCCCGGAGGGACAGGCCAAAATGAAGAAGATCGAGAACTGTCTGCACTGCAACCAGTGCAAGGCCAAGTGTCCCTATGGGCTGGATACGCCCGCCCTGCTGGCCCGCAACTACGAGGACTATAAGCGGGTGCTGGCGGGAAAGATCAAAGTGTAACAGAAAAGCAAAAAGGCAGATGCCGCGCGATACGGCATCTGCCTTTTGTTGATCTCTGAAATGTTACAGCGAAGCGGGGACGGATACCTTGAAGATCTTCATGGCGTCCTTGTAGCAGTGGACGAAGTAGAGAATCTCTGCGAAGGCAGTCAGGATCCACGAGCAGGGGTAGAGCAGGTAGAGGGACGGGATGGTGTGGAAGTGGGCAAAGATGGTGTACACCCAGATCACCCGGAACACACAGGAACCGAGGATGACGATGATGGTGGGCACGACAGTCTTGCCAAGGCCGCGGGAGGCGGCAATGGTGCAGTCCATAAAGGCGGAGATGCAGTAGGCAAGGCCCATGACGCCCACGCGCTTCATGCCTGCGTCGATGACGGCGGCTTCCGTGGTGAACAGGGCGAGGAACTGCCGCCCGAACAGGAACAGGCTGCCGCCCAGCAGCAGACCTACGCCAAAAGAGTAGGCCAGTGCGATGAAGTAGCTCTTCTTCACGCGGTCGGGCTTGCCCGCGCCGTAGTTCTGGCTCATGAAGCTGGCACAGGCCATGTAGAAGGCGGCCATGCAGTCGTAGATGAGGTTGTCGGCGTTGGCGGCGGCGGAGTTGCCCTTGACCATGAGGGAGTCGAAGGAGTTGACGCCCGCCTGAATGAAGAGGTTCGCGATGGCGAAGATGGCGTTCTGGAACCCGGCGGGCAGACCGAGAGCAAGGATGCTTTTGGTCATGACGGGGTCGAGTTTGGCCTGTTTGAAATCGAGAGCGTAGCAGTCCTGCACCTTGGTCAGGGCGTGGAGGATGAGCCCCGCCGAGACGCACTGGGAGATGGCGCTGGCCAGCGCCACGCCCGCTACGTCCAGCTTGCAGACGATGACGAAGAAGAGGTTGAGCAGGATGTTCAAAACGCCCGCGATGCTCAGAAAGTACAGCGGTTTTTTTGTGTCGCCGATGGCGCTGAAGATGGCGTTGCCGAAGTTGTAGAGCGCCAGCGCCGGCATACCGAGGAAGTAGACCCGCAGGTAGAGGATGGCGCCGGGGAGCAGGTCGTCTTTGGTGTTCAGGAGCCGGAGTAGGGCGGGGGAACCCAGCAGCCCGATGCCCAGCAGCACCACACCGGCAATGAAGCTGACCACCAGCGCTGAGTGGACCGTGCACCGGACGTCGTCGCCGTGCTTGGCCCCGTAAAAGCGGGCCACCAGCACGTTGATGCCGTTGCTCAGGCCGATGAGGAAGCCGGTGAACAGGGTGACGAAGATGCTGGTGGAGCCCACCGCGCCCAGCGCCGTGGAGCCAGCGAACCGGCCTACCACGGCCACATCTGACATGTTGAACAGCACCTGCAAGAGGTTGGAAAGCGCCAGCGGGAGACTGACCAGAAGGATCTGCTTGGCCAGAGGCCCTTCCGTCAGCGTTTGGGTGTTCGATTTCATAGTTGATGATCCCTTTTTCAAATCCTAAACCGTGCCCGCGCACACCGGGGCACAAGCTCTATTATAAAGCCCGACGGCGCTTTTGCAAGATGGGAACCGCCAAAAGCTGGGTGAAATTTTGCAGAGCGGCAGAACGAATGAAAAATGAGGTGAAGATTTCTATTTGCATTTTTTGGGCAGCTGTGCTATACTACCTTATACTGAATTCGTTCAGGCATGTGCGATCGTAGCTCAGCTGGATAGAGCGTTCGGCTCCGACCCGGAAGGCCAGAGGTTCGAATCCTCCCGGTCGCATAAAAATCCCAGTACACAAATGTGTACTGGGATTTTTTGCTTCCGGGAGGATTCGAACAGGGCGGCGGCACGAAGTGCCGTAAGCAATCAGCCCGGTGGGCTGTTGCTTAGCCCGCGGTTCCTAGCCCCATAGGAATGTCTACCAAGAGGACTACCGTTTCCCATGCGACCGGGAAGATTCGAACAGCACGGCCCCGCTTACCCCTTTTTATTCTTCAGCCAGATGCGGTACAAGCCATCTGTAATGAGCGTTTCGCGGTAGAGGATGTTGGTGCGGCATGCCTCGCGGATGGGGCGGGGCAGGTTGCCGGTGGCGTAGAACTTCAGGTCGGGGCCAAGCTCGGCGCGGAACCGCTCGGCCAAGCCATCCAGCAGCCCGGCGGTGCCCAGCACAAAACCGTTCTGCAAACAGGCGGCGGTGTTCTTGCCCAGAATGGAGGGGGCCGCCGGTGCGGAAAGGTCGATCTGTGGCAGTTGGGCGGTCTTCTGTACCAGCGCCGCCTGTGAAAGCTGCGGGCCGGGCATAATGACGCCGCCCACCAGCTCCTGCTTCTCGTTGACGGCCATGATGGAGATGGCAGTGTCGGCGGAAATGACAGCCAGCGGGCCGGGCCCCTCGGCCAGCGCCGCCACCGCACCGCAGAGCAGTTCGGCGCCCAGTTGGGCAGGATTGTCGAGCCGCAGCTTGATGCCGCTCTTCAGCCCCGGCCCGACGGTCAGGATGCGGGCAGAAGAGAGCATCCGCAGCGCCGCCAGCACCCGGCCTGTCAGCGCGGGCACCACACTGCCCAGAATGCCGCCCTCGATCCGCTCCGGCTCGACGTGATATAAGGAAAGCAGATTCAGCAGATTCATGGCGTATTCATCAATGGTCGCTGCTGTGTCGGAGTGGAGCCGCCCGCTGAATTGCAGCGCGTCGTGCTCGTAGCCGGCGATGGTGATGTGTGTGTTGCCGATGTTGACCGTCAGGATCATGGTCAGGGGCCTCCTCTGCCTTATAATGTAATTATATAATATAACACCCCACTCAAAACTGCAAGCTCCCCTTGCAAAAGGGGAGCCGAGACGGCCAAGGCCGTCTCGGAGAGGTTCGGTTTTCTGCCCGCAAGCAGAAACTTGAAGTTTTTTGAAAAAACTTGCAAAAAAGTGTTGACATTCCTCCGGGGGTATGGTATTATACTTGAGCGCCAAGCGCTGAGGCAAAAGAATGACTTCCGAAGCCCCAGCAAGAAGCCGAAGAAAAGAACCAATAGACGTCAAGAAACACCAAAGAGATTT